>Ga0265338_10001799_pt1 | contig 33714 bp, 29 predicted proteins | sample 42126metaG_FD_193579 | JGI IMG/M metagenome (GOLD analysis project Ga0265338, IMG submission 193579) | Rhizosphere microbial communities from Carex aquatilis grown in University of Washington, Seatle, WA, United States - 4-21-26 metaG | ecosystem: Host-associated > Plants > Roots > Rhizosphere...
GCCGCTTTACAGCGGCTGCCATCTTTTGTAGTGTAGTCATTAGAGAAACGACCTTTCTGTTTTAGTGTTTGCAACCAAAACTGTAGGTCGTTTTTCTTTAGCGGTCAAAAAAGTGAGTGTGGGTCAGGGCAACGACTATGGCTAAATGGGCCGACTACTTAATATCAAAAGTTGAATTCAATACTCCCGAGACTCACATTGTCAAAGTAGAAGCGTACACCGATACGGGTGACAAACTTGGCGCGATGGCAGAACTTACACGACAGACGGTCATAGCCCTTATCGATAAAGGCTACACATTCTCAACGATCTTTCAGAATAGCGACGGCACATGGCGTGAGGGCGCCCGTGTGATAACAATCACGATTGATGGGGTTCGGTTCGAGCGGATAGCACTAAAAAGGACAACCTGGACAACCTACCGAGATTCTAGATCTCGGCCCCTCCAAGACCGACAGCTAGGTAAGGGCACGCAGCTCGTTGTGTACTAGGCTCTGCGGTCGGTTTTGGAGGTATTACACCTTATGCAGTTTGCGATGGATGCTCCAAGTTTGATTGAGAGCTATGAAATCGAACATCGCCGTGAGGTTCTGTGCAGTACTTTTAAATTTGGGACTGGAGGACAAAGAACCTCGGTCGAAATTAAAATAGCTCTACGTTGTAGCGGTTTTTAACTTGTTTACTTTACCTTCCGGTCGTCCGTTTTATTTTTGTGTAGTTCTGGTCTTTTCTCAAGTGAAAGTGACATCCCGAAAACATTGACCGCAACATATAGTACTACGCTATAGAGTAATACAATTCCTATAGTTCCAAAGATCAAGAAACCGTATCTGTATGATTCATTTGAACTTATGAGGGTGCGTATGTCAAATCCGAGCTTGATGCCCATTAAGAGTGTTAGGGCTGTTAGAATCGTTAGTGCAGGGTTGCCAGTTACTCGGGCTACATTGTTGTAGCCATCTGAACCGGGTTTAAGGCCACGAGACTTTGTGTATGCCTCCAGATAGCGTCTGACTTGAAAATATCTTGCCGTAATAGAAAGAAAGCCTATGAAGAACGTTATGTCGTAGAGAATGTTTGCGTTTATCTCTGCCATTTTCGTATCCTTAGACTAGCCAGGGCTAGTCTATTTGTTCAAGTACTATGTACTTGTGTGACAATAGAAGTGCGTAAACAGAAGCGAGCAGCACACTAGCTCCTTTAAGACGGCTGCTACAACGGAAATGCACAGTGTCTTGCTCCGTCGTCTTGAGCTGCAAAGTGTTGCTCTTTGCCCAGTCAATCCGAAGTTGGAGGGTATGTATACCCTCAGTCGTTTTGAAGGTCTTACTCTCACCATCTCCGATACTACCAATGACTTTCCCGTCTAGCTCCACTTGATAGTCACGCAGCTTATCAGCGTAGGCAGACTCTCTTTTAACTTCTATCAAAGCGGCTTCTTTCATATTTCAACTACAAGCGAGGAGCAATACCTGACATTGGCTCGTATCTCATACTGGCCATGAGCTATCGTCACTGTGCTTACCGGTCGAACTTCTAGATTTACGTTTACTACTCGAATTCCCGAAGGTTTTAGCAATTCTGTATAGAACCCATAGACAAAAAAGTATTACTAATACAGACCCGAACACTAGCGTGTTTGTGGAGTGTGAAACATGTTTTTGTGTAATAGCACTGGCTTGTTCGGCAAGCAGATAAACTAACAGTGTGGTTATCGCTAACGTGGCAAGGAGTGCCTTGTTGCCGGTGCGGCCTCGATATTTGTTGTACTCAGTGCTGCCCAATTTGAATTGATAGCCTATGACCTTACCTTTTGTCCTGAACGTAATGATATTAACAATGTTCAAGAGGGCTGCCATTAGGAAGCCTACACCGATATAGAAAATTGTATATTGTACTATCATGATCTCTATTGCCTCAAATTTATTGCAGCTTTAATATGAATTATATCTGATCAGGATCTCATTATGGAAGTTGCTCTTTGGCGCCTGGCCCATCTGGCTGACCAGTATCTGTACCATCGTGACCATATGCACCACCGCTTATGAAGCCCCAGACCGCGCCAATCAAGGGGCCTACTTCCTCCCCCATTGATGCTCCGATATAGCATCCAGCAGCAGTACCAGCACCCGGAATAACACTTCCCGCTACTCCGCCGAATACGCAGCCAACCGTTGGGCCAATGAGAGTTCCCGCCGCATAGTAGTCGATTGCACTATGCACACCATCCGACAAGTTAAACGGAGTCTCGGCCGAATCACTTCCTCCTCCTAATACTGACGAGTTCTCAAACCCGTCAAAGTTTACAACCGTAGGCGCTGATGATGCCGCTACATTGTTCGCCGGCTGCGTGTTTGGCTTAGATGGCGATGGTAGGGCTATCGAGGCGGCCTTTGAAGCTGGAGCACTGCCGCCAGTCCATGATGTTGTTACCACGTTAGCCGCCGCACGAGTAGTCGCAGCCGCATAACGAACAACCTCAACCACCGTGCTTGCAACCACTGCAACAATATGCGCAACGGTCTTAGCGACGGCCTTCGCTACACTTTTTATCGCCGAAACGATTGACCCAAACAAACTTTCCCCGCTCAGGTCACTTCCGTTAATCGGATCTAATGGGTAGGTGTAGAGGTTCGGTAGGCTGCCTGGGACTGGGTCTTCGCCAGTAAACCTGCCGAGGCTGGGTATGTATACGCGTGCACCCATTTGGACCGGATTCAAGGATAGAGAACTTTCGGTAATTCTACCCGCCCCGCCAGCCCATCCGAAGGAGGCGCTATTGGTCGCGTTACTAGGCTGGCCGCCAGTGCTGATGAGGTTTCCAAACGGATCGTAGCTAAACTCACCTGATTCATCCTCATCTCCATCGACGGTGTCGATGATGTCACCCTCGAGGCTTACTAAGGAAGCTGCTTGACTAGCAGCACCAGTCTGACCGGGGTTAATAGCCAAGCTTAATCCTCCAGGAAGGCCTACATAGTCCTGTTGTACTACATCGCTAGTATTCATCGCGAAACTCTCACCAGTTCCAGTGTAGCCGTAGTTAGTAGTTGTAGTACTCGAGCCATTGTTCACCGCACGAGAGATGATCTCATCGCTGGCATCATACGTGTAAGTCGTACTCTTGGTTCCTTGAGTGATCGACGCAGTGCGATCTGAAGAGTCATAGGTAAAGGCGGTCTGGTCGCCGCTATCGCCAAGTTGCGTGGTGTTTCCATGAGTGTCATATGTGGCCGCATCAAGGTATGCATTTGAGGAGGCGGTGATCTGATCGGCTGCATTGTAGCAGTAGGTCGTTGCGGCTCCATTTATGGTCTCGCTCGTGCGATTCCCATCTTTTCCAGCGTTTGAGTTAGTTCCTGTCGGACAACTGCCACTCTCACTACCAAATGAATAACTGTAGCTATTACTTCCAATCGCTCCTGTAGATGATGCACTGGTTAACCGATCTGCCATATCGTCCGTGTAACTCCATGTGCTACTACTCGTGCCAAAAGCTGTAGTGTCGGTTAGAATCTTGCCGGACTGGCTATGCGTGTCGCTATCGCTGATTACTTTACTGCTGGCTAGTGTGTAACTGTTCGAATTCGGATTACCGAAAGAATCATAAGCAATGGCCTCGGTAACTCCTGTGGTTGGGTATGTGACTGCACTGAGTCGCCCGTATGAATCGTAACTTGGTTGTGCCACGCTCGTGCTATTGAGCGTCTTGTTTGTCAGCTGACCGTAGCTGTTATACGTATAGGCTTCGGTGCCAAGAGGTCCGCTGTCGCCACTGGCACGACCGAGCGTGTCATAGCTCATCGTAGTCGTATCCCCATAGATGTCGGTGTGACTCACTGTCCTACCTAACAAATCGATATTGGTGGTGATTGTTCCCTCTCCGTCGGTTTCGCTCGTTATGAGCGGATTGCCGCTTACATCGTAATTGTACGTTATCGTCCGACTTGGGCTGCCATTGAATGCTGGTACTACATCCTGAGTTAACCTACCGCGAGAGTCGTATGTTCGACATTCCCATCCATCACTGTTCGTTTCCGTAGCCAAGATGTTCCCTGAGTCGTCATATACTTGTGTAATTACTTTACCGCCAGGCTGCGTGACCGTCTTAAGCATCCCAGCTTGGTATGCGGTCGGGCTTCCCGTGACACATGGGTTAGCGGCTGTGTCGCTGGCTCCGTAGTAACTGTAGCTTGTTGTGGCGCCACCGGGTGCTGTAGTTGAAGTCAGCATGCCATAGCCGCTTCCAGACGTCTGGTATGTGTCACTACTCGTAAGGTTCAGCCCAGTCGGGTCAACAGTAGCGCTTGCTACTTGCCCGAGCCCTAAATCAGAGCTGTATGCTGTCGTGACGGTAGTATTACCAGCCGATCCGTCGTAACTGGTAGCACTTGTCTGAAGGCCGTAATTGGGGAAGAAGTACTGGGCGGTCTGTAGGTTTGTACTGCAACCCGATTCACAGCTTGGCCAGGCCGTATTACCCAACTCGAGTAGGGCGTTTGTCGCTGATGTGGTGGTGTAATAGTCGATTCGGACACTATGTACCGAGTTAGCAACGGCGTTTGCATAGGTAAACGGTATCGATACGCTCGAACCAATCGTAGCAGCATCCGTCCATTGATTGACAACGAGCTTATTGTCGATCCACATACGTGCGGCATTGTCTGTCTTTAAGTAGAAGGTCCAGTTGCCAGCTGTAGGCAATCGCATCGTGCCGGTCATAGACATGCCCCACCCTCCGCTTGTAGTTATCGGTGGAGTTGATCCCCACGCGTGAGAGATAGTTCCATCGCTCGCAATATTTGTTGCATGGAGCAGTGGGGCTCCAGCTAAGGATGCTTCGTTCGCTGAAGGCTCATTTACCGCAAAATAGTTTACCGAAAGGCCAGTAGTGCCGGAGTCGTATGCAGAGTCTATACGTGCAACCTGACTCGTGTACGTAGAAAGTGGCGTGTCGTATCCACTCGCGCTCTCTCCTCCGACACCAGGACTTTTGCCGCCTGTACCAGTCGACCAATACGCCCCTGAAGGACCATAGAGAACTAGATTGCCATCATTCTGTACCGTCAGGAACGAGCTTGGACCAGGCCCCCAAGTCGCATCAGCCCATACTGCGGTCGTGCCATTGTACTCTACGAGGTTCCCGTAGCTCTGCAATGTCAATACTGTGGCCGTGGCGCCACCCGAAGCCCATAAAACGCTACTGCCAGGGCCGTACAGTACGAGGTTGCCATCCGTTTGAAAAATGAACTGATAGCGATGGTCTGGCGACCAGAGACTTTGTCCTTCAGTCATAGATGCACCTGCTGCAAGCGTTGAGCTCCAGGTGGTATAGTCGCTTGCTGGTGCCGGGCCATATTGGCTTACAACTTGATTCTCGTCATTGAATAGTTTGGTCGACATGAGTCCCTCGGGATTTGTCGTAGCATATTGCAGGTCCTGTGCTGGGTCCCATTGCGTGGTCGTTGCTCCGCCAAGATTGTTATAGACCGCAGTTGTCCTATCCTGGAAGTCATACTGTGCGAGCTCACTGTAACCCATAGGTTCAGTTGCTCCAGAGATATGTTCAGAAGTAGTATCGGTTCCCGTGACATAAGACTGCCAGTAGATATTTGATGAAGTTGACTGACAGCTTTGTGCGAACAGATCGTAATCATAGAAACCGTATACGCTCGCTTGACGTAGTGAAAGACTTGGCCTTACGCTTGTGCACAAGTCGAGCTGCGACCAACCGGTCCAGCCACCCGCCGATGTGTATGTCGCTTGTTCGACCTGATTCGATGAGTTTGTACTGACAAGGTCAATCTGGCCTGACGCAATACTCGCTACCGAAGGTTGGTTAGAAACGTGCAGTGAATTAGTGTGCCATGATGCCCAGCCGGTTGAGGAATCATAGGTCATCTGGTCCAGATTGTTGCCCGAACCTGAACAATGCTGGGCAAATATATCGAGGTGCCCGCTACCCCAACTCGTTGCCGCAGGTGCTCCAGTAATACATCCACTGAGGCTCTCGCCACCACCCCAGCCACCCGAATACCACTGGTGGTACAGGTCACTTCCTGATGTGCCTTTTGCAAATATATCTAAGCGACCTGAGCCCCAGGCGGCCACAGAAGGTGCCGACGTTATATGTACCGTGCCAACCTGTTCCCAGGATCCCCAACCGCTTTGCCACCATATATGTTCAAGGTTATTGCCGCTTGAGCCACAGCCTTCGGCAAATACGTCTAGTCTGCCGTTTGACCATGAGGCGCCCGAAGGGTCTCCCACGATACAGCCTCCAAGGCTCGACCAGCTTGTCCAGGTTGAACCATTCCAGACCTTATAGATCAGATCACTGCTCGTGCCCCGAGCGAGAAGGTATACGTTATTCGGACCAATACTCACCGAGACAGGACTTGCGCCTGATGCTACTGAGTCACTAATACTTACCGGTGACTGCCAGTACATCGCTCCATAACTAAACGTCTTCGTAAGGGGGCTGGCGCCAGACGTAGCGGCTGGCGACGCGATACTTGTTACTCGTCCAAGAGCATCATATGAGATATGAGAGTCAGTCGTACCATCGTTTGTTCTAACTGCTGCCGTCAACGCGTCATTGGCGAGATCACTGCGAATACTGGCGAGTTCATAGCCGACTGTGCCGGCTGAATTAGACACGGTCGCGTATGAGTAGCTCGTATTATCATTACCAGGCTTAGCAACTTCAGCTAAGTTGCCGTTGGTGTCGTAGTAGAAGTACGTGGTACGACCATCGTTTGTCTGCACCGCACAGAGCATATCGGTGGGCGTCGAACCAAATCCTGTCGGTGGAGTACCGCATTGTGACGCTCCACCGTAATATACCTTTGCCCAACGATTTGAGTTTACTCCATCGGTAATCTGTTGAATTGCATCCGGACCCGTACTGTTCACTGCGCCATATGTATAGGTAAGGGAGGCATTACCTTGCGTGTCGGTTGGTGAGGTTACTGATGATAGGTCGCCCGCCTGGTTAAATACATATGTCTGGCCGCTTGAGTCCTGTAAGGTGTATGATCCATCGAGATTTCGGTTGAGGAATCCACTCGAACCCGCTGGTGGTGTGTAGCCGCTTCCATTCCATGAGTAATCATAATTATCGCCGCTAGAATCAGTCAACACTGCGTCGTTTGCGTTTACGGTCAGATGCGTATAGGAAATGGTACCGCTCGGGTTCACGTCCATGTTCCAGCCAGTCGGCAGTATGGGCAGTGATGGTGTGAGCCAATTTGTCGGCACTACCTCTGAACCACCGCCAAGCGGTTCGACAAGTAAGGACATGTGATCCTGCCCATTGTTGGAATCGGCATGCTGGTAGTAATCAACAACAATTGGCACACTTTGGCCACCGGTCAGTGTGACGGCTGTGCCATAGCCAGAGTGAGTGCCATCGGTCCAGGCATTGTAGATTTGTGTACCGTTAACGGTGATCGAGTCTCCTTCATTGCTATTCGCGCCGAATACATAACTACCGGTCGTTGGTACGGTTACATACCCCGTCCACTGTGTCATCCAATCTGCCTGCGGCCCGTTAGAAACGGGGAGGTTGTCTATCCAATCGAAGTTAATTAATGGGTCGTCGCGTGTCAGGAATAAACCTGTTGTGCCGTTGCTGGGGAATGTCGGCGGAGTACCGGTATCTGCATACGTGTAGTACTTACCAAGCAGTCCATAAGCCTGGACTTGTCGTACGCCAGTTTGGAACCATGCCGATGGGACTGCCTGCGGACTCACGGCACCGGTCACGAAAATGTGTACATAGTCTGAGCCACCGTATTGGTTATAGCTAGCCTGAAACGGTACTGCCTGCCCCGCTGTTAGTGAGACGGAAGAGCCATAGCAAGGAGTGCCACTGCTACAAATGCTATTATCGTAAACTTGAGTGCCGTTGACTTTTATATTTAGCCAATCATCATGTATGCCACCGAAGGTATACGTGCCGGTTGTTGGCGCAACGAAGTAGCCATTCCACTGAACCGCAAAATAGGTGCTATTCATTGTCGGCTGCGCTGGACTTTCCGAGGTCGTGCCGCCCCATGCGAAGTCAACATTTTGGTCAACCCGCTGTAAAGTTGGTGCGGATGTAGGTATGCCTGAACCACCGCTCGATAAATTCCAGTACGAACCCACGAGACCAGGACTGGATTTTATGGGTGAGTTGTAATCAAGGCCTATACCTAAACCACCACCAAGTGCCGCCGTAGCGTGGCTTGCAGTGCTGGTTTCGACATTGCCCGTAGCAAGATCGACTTTTGCTGAGCCTACCGAATCGTAGGTTTGTGTACTATCGGCGCCTTCTCGCATATCAATTCTGAATGGTGTGGATGTACTAGACCATGGGCTGGTATAGCCGGTTGAAGGGTCATGGCATCGAGCTGTAACGTAATATGTCATGCCGTTCTGTAGGGTTCCATCTGGTACGGTCCAATTTGTACTATTCTGGAAATAACCGTTTGAGTCGACTACATCACCGGTGCCATCTGAGCCAGTCGTGACTCGTATCTCGTATTGGAGTGGGGTGCTATTGTTTGGGTTTGTCTCATAGTTCAGGCTGAATGATGCCTGAGGGTCGGTATAGACCTGACCAGCCTGTGGCAAAAGGAATGTTGGTGGGAGCAAATGGGTTGTGTATGTAAAGTTAACCGAGGTATTGTACGGATCGAAAGATTTGAATGATGCATTACTACTGCCATCGTCTGCCGCTAGCATCAACCAACCGCCCCAGTTTCCTGAACTGATGTATCCGCTATAGATATTTGTAACGTCAATGGTGCCTGATGATCCAGGACCTGGTACGTTACCGTTATCCGAGGTGCTCCCGGTACAACTGTAGCTGGTAATGCATGTAGCATTAGTTGCTTGAAAGTTGTAGGTGCTGCTATTGCCCGCATAACCCCATGCATCGTTTTCTTGTGCGAGATTTAGGGTGGCACTATTTAATGTAACACCACCGTTGCCAAGGAAAATGTAAGGTGCAAAGAACGCACCATGCCAACTTTGCCAGATGTGGCTACTGTCGTATTCATCACCCGCGGATAAGAGGCAATTATTTGAATAACAAGTTGGTCCTCCACTTTCAAAGGACATGTAACTACCCGTACCGCCGGGGCTCGGCTGACCGACTGTCGGATCAATTACAGCCGGAAAGGCGCTTGCTGGAAGGTTTTGTAAGTACGCGCTATTGATGCCTACTGTCAGAGTGCCGTTGGAATAAGTCTGTGTAAGTCCGGCAGCTGTCGGGTCGACATACCCATAGTGGTTAAGGATGAAATTAGCAGGAGAAATGCCGAATTGGTTTCCTAACGCGCCGGTGATAGTGAAAGCGGGCTGCGGGTTATTTGGTGTACTTGATTTGGATGGTTTCTGCAAGTCAGCACCAATGATATTGAATTGAACCTGAGATGCTGCACTCTTATTGTTAATGACGAGCGCCTCCTTGACCTGATCAGACTCTACGGTGTACTCGACGTCGATTCCACTCCAGAGGTTGCTGTACGTCACGACCTGTTGACCATTGGAACTGGTGGAAACTACGGGGTTGACCACGTTTGCGTTTACGGGGCTAAAGCCTACCTGATCACTGCCCTGTTTAATACGTACCATACCACCAGAGAAGTCGCTCGACTCGAATCGAGCCTCCCAGCTGTTAGCGGTAGTCTTAAATGCGTTCGGCGTTCCAATAGCAGATTCAGCTGCGCCTAAAGCTTTTCCGAGTATATTCGTTGAGTCAGCGGCGTTGTCGTCAGTGACTAGCGTGTTGTCTATAGGAAGCCAAGAACTACCACTTTTGTAATAATGTGGTGTCATATAGGCAGTTTTGGTGACCGTGCCATCTTTGTTGAGCTGCATCGATGAATATGCCGTTCGATCTTCTACTAGCTCGTGAGGGGTATAAGTCGGTTTGCTGTTTGAGGTATCAACCGGAGTTTCGACTGGATTGTTTACGACTCCTTGTACTTGAGAAAGAAATGACGAATTGTTTCCAGTACCGCCAGCTGCTACGGCATTGGAAGCGGCTGGAAACTGCTGTGTGCCCGTGGTTGATGGAGCACTTGCAGGAGTCATGTTTATCTTTCCGACCGATGGGCTAGTCGATGTTTTGTGCGTTGATGCATCAGCAGAAGCCTGGCTATTCGTGAGGAAGACAGAGTATAAAGTTGGGAATATCGCACCATATGCTATGACGGCACACATAAACAGCGATGAAAGTCTGCTTTTGTTAAAGACCGCAGTTCTAAATTGAAAATAAAAACCACTCAGTACATCTCTGCTAAGTGGCTCCTTCTTTGATTTTGTTAGTAACCTTTTTGATATTTTTGCAATAGAAAACCTGCCGATAGACATCTCAGCCCCTCCCTAATCACCCTGCTGAGCCGAATTATGCTACGCCTGGTTACTAAGCACAAGCGGTCGGTTTGCTAGTATCCGTAAATAGCTTAAGATTCCCCTTATTTTATAAACAGATACAAATGTGCTGACAAAATTACATTGAACTAATGTGATGGCTTCGTTCGGCGTAGCTGTGCGGTTGTGTTTCTGACTGATGTTATCCCTGGCGATGGACGCCTGGTTTGTGCGCTTTCAGGGGCGAAAAGATACTTATAGACCTGAAATCCGACCAGAGCTCCGATTATAGGACCAAGCACGGTACTGCCCCATAACCATGACCGTAGGCCTAAAGACACTGCCGGATTTAGAGACACAACACCGGCGCTGGACATGGCAACTAACGAAATCGTCAAAGAGAGGCCAGCGATAGTGACTGCCTTGGCAGACTCAAGCTTCTGAAATACAATCGCTGCCCAAGCTAACGAAAATATAAATGTACCAATAACTTCGGCGACGAGAATTTTCGATTCAAATACGCCAGTGCTGTGCCACTTTTGTCCCGAATAATATGCAAATAGATAGTACGCGAGAAAACCGCCTATGAGCTGTGCGATTACATATACGACTGCTCTTGTCGGAGTGACGCGTTTAACGCTGAGCGACCCTATCGTGATCGCTGGATTAAGCTGTGCTCCTGATATACGACCAAACAGAAGCATCATGCCTGCAACGACAATACCTGCTGTAGCGCTCACAAAAAACGGCAGGTTAAGTGAAGATTTACTGACCGTTAGGACCGCCAAGCTCAATACAAATGTGCCGATGAACTCTGCGGCAACTGCTGACGTGTGCGCTTTTGAAAACATAACGAAGCCTCCATTAATGCTTAAGCAAAGCGTAGATGAGGCGAATGGTAATGTAAAGAGCGGCTTCGTTTACTTGTACGAGTCGCATCTCATACTTTCAAGGTCTCATTAAATGGGCAGAGATTACGGATATATCGGATAGCTTAAGCACCTCATTCTTCTCTTCGCCTACAACCGTCCAAATACCTGTATCGTTGTCTGCTCCAGCAAGTATTTGTCGATTCGTCACTAAGAACCTCAACTCGTCCTCGTAGATTTCATCAAATATACGTTTAATATATCGCTGCACTCTACGTTGTAGCGTTGACGTGTCGCATACGAGTAATACCGGTGGCATCTGGTCCCCAAACACATCTTTACGCTCGTCTTCGTCTAAGTATTCAATGTAATATTTGATCCGTTTTCGATATACCCAAAACGGTACCGTGTCATGCCAAACCTCAAGCAAGTAATCTTCCCAGCCATCACCAGTATCCATATAGTCAATGTACATATCGGGCAATGGCTGTGGAAACGAAGTGTAACTCGGTTCGTAATCATCATCGTCACCGTCATCGAAGTCATGACGCATTAGTTCACTTTTTGTCGAGCACCGAATGCGAAGCCCGTCACGGTATACACGTTGTAGATCCTGGGCGACATCACAGATCGCAATACAATGTTCCATGAAGCTCTCGGATGACGTCGCATCCTTGCGCATATTCTTGAGCGCTTTTGGATGGCCGAAGAATTTCAGTAGTTTCAAGCCATCGGGTAATAAGAAATATGTGGCATACCGACCAAGTAGTCTATCTTCACTCGTGAATCTTCGCCCGATGTACTGCTTTGCGAGTAATGTGTTTAGCCGTTGTTGCGCCTGTTGTATTTGCTTCTTGTTCAGTAGTGTCTGCACTTGCTTCGTCGTTACAAATCTATACGCATAGATAAATTCTAATAGCTCGAGCTGTTGTTCCGTTAATCTCTGCTTACTATCATCAGCTAAGCTATCCGACTCAACTTCACCACTATCCAATTTAGCCACAGTAATAATCCTATATTTCTATAAGCTACCACCATCACTAGTATTTAATCTCAACTATATATCTACAAACTATATAACAAAAGACCCTATGCCCTCACATAACAATACTTGCTCTACTTTATTTATAAAGAAAAAAGAAAGCGAGTAACTAGGTGTTTATGACTGTTAGATAAAGAGCTTAATAATTCATAGAGTGCATGAATAAGATGATTAATAGAAACAGTAAATTGCTGTTGAAACTGTAGCTAAAGCTTATACAAGTAAGATTATCTTTATGGGAATGCGAAGCATCTGTCGATGTCGAGGGCCTATATGGGTAGAATCGAGATGACGGTCCAAACTATAACCAAGAGATGCGGTACCTACTGAACGTGGGCTACGGAGGATAATTCACGCCAGGACAATTTTCAATTAGAGCAATTGAAGCTTTGCCTGGGTTTGTAAATTCAAAGTCCACTTGGTTCGGAGGAAAGCCAATCCTGATGTTTATTCCTGAGATCGCTTCGGGTAACATTATCAGGAAGAATGATGTCCATTCCACCATCATACGGGTGGCAAAGCCAACGTAAATCAACTGGCGCAACGATTACGCCCGCCTCTTTGTCGTTGGCTACTAATTTTAATAATGGGTCTAGGGAGCCGGAGGCCCACTCCTTCACGGCTACATAAATAGACCTGCTGGCCTCGCTATTAGAGTCAGCTTCGCGCCAAAAGTCGGCGTTCAGACCGCCCTCTAGTTCAATAGTAGGTTTTGGCACAGGGTTTTCGTTCCATCGCGAAAGTAGAACCAAGAATTCTGATCCCGGATCGAGTTCTTTGAAGATCGTATTGTACCTAGATAATGCCAAGGCGACCTCATTCGGGGTTTCCGGGTAACGCTTGCCATCGGGCAAATTGTGGAATCTTACCCAGCGATTACGATTGTGTACTCTCAGCGCTTCGCCCAAAGGTGGGGTTTCGGGCCATCGGGTTTCCCATTCGCGAGTTAATTTGGCTAGGTCTAATTCCATAATCAAATGATAATGCAAGAAAGGACAATTGACGTGAACAAACGGACTATAATTAATAAAATCGCCAAACATAAGCTTGACGATACAGCAAAAATATGGCTAGGGAAAAGGGGCGTTGTCCAAACTTTCGTTGATAACGCAGGCGATGCCTATGTGATCTACGCGAAGCGCTTAACTTCTAAGTGCTCGTTAATACTGAAACCTTCGATCGGACCAAAGGAATGGTCCACAGTATCGAACGATTCTTGTAGTAGTAGTTTCTCTAAACCGATCATCGTGCCGTCATGTGACACAATTAGTGCTCTTTGGTCTGGGGCTAAATTATCTACTGTTTCTTTCACAAGATCCAACAACTTTTGTCCCGCTACCCGCGCATCTTCAACCAGTGCAGGCTTTTCCCAAATTGCGCCTATGATTCCGAGGCCATGTGTTCGCTGTATCTCTTCGAGCTTGTCTAACTCGCTTGCCGGAAAGCCCGGTACACTTGCCCTATTGTCGACTTTGACTAGTCCAGCGAGACCCGAGACAAGTTCTGCCGTCTGGATTGTCCTTTGTCGAGGTGATGCTAGGGCCAAATCAAAGTGGCCTATCCGCTTAACTAATTCTTCACAGGCGGTGATTCCTTGCGGCGTAAGGTTGTCCCCTTCCTTTTCGCCATGGCGTAACACAATTACTTCCTTCATCGATGGAACCCCACGATTAACCTTGATAGCATTGTATGGGCTAATTCTAGCAGGAGCATAGACATGGTTGAAGATGAAAATAAAATCGCCAAGCATAAGCTTGACGAAATAGCAATGTTATGGCTATGGATGAGGGGTTCGAACTATTGGGGTAGCCGGCATGAGGTGAGCCATACATAGAAAAAATTTACTTTATATGGATATGGGAGATTCTCGTATCCATGTTTAAGCTGCATCTTGCCGAAACAGCGCGAGGTGGCCGTGTAAGCCGTAGAGCCCTGCTAGATATTGGAAGAGGTAATCATTACGACAAATTCCAATAGTATCACCCCATAAGAATTGGAGACTTTCAGGTACATCTTCACCAAGCCCTATAACGGCGTGGGGCGGATCTCCTGACGGATCGTCTACGTCTCCTATGATCCCGATCTCACCAGCTTGTAATGACGCTCCACGAGGGAGCTGCACTGCATCACCTACTCTGAATAACGGCTCAAAGGATGGCTCCATCCCTACCAGCATTCTAGCGAGTGAATGATACGTTATCTGCATGCGTTCGGGAGACCTGTCGGCGTCAGCAATTGCTCGCTGTTCGCGAGCCAGCGTCACGGCAGTTGCAAGGCTACCGAGCATGTGCTCGGGAAGTGCAAGAATACGTCGGTCATGGTCAGGCCACGCGTCATGCGACCTCGTGTCGTCACCTTCCGCATATACCGCGTCAACCCTATCGTATGGCAGGAAATTCATCCCCGTCATCAGCATGTCTTCCTGTGTACACGCAACCAATCCCATAGCTAGTACTTTCTTCGGTAATTTATTTGCTAAACATAAACCGCCCAGCGCTGAAGAGCTACCGGGAGGCTATAGTAGGAACAACGACCTACTTTATGTAGTCGTGTAGTTTGCGTGCATCTTTGTGCTTGCGAAGCTTAGCGAGTGCTTTTGCCTCAATCTGGCGGATACGCTCACGAGTCACGCTAAATTCCTGGCCGACTTCTTCAAGCGTATGCTGCTTTCCGTCTTCAAGACCAAAGCGCAATTTAAGGATCTTCTGTTCGCGCTCTGTCAGTGCGCCGAGCATTTCCTTCACCTGCTCTTTGAGTAGCTGACCAGTGGCCGACTCCTCGGGGGTGATGGTATCTTCGTCCTCAATGAAGTCCGCAAGTACGCTTTCTTCCTCGTCATCACGAATAGAGGCATCAAGGCTTGAGATGTCTTGCTTGATCTTCATGATGTGCTCAACTTTTGCCTCGTCGATTTCCATCTCTTTGGCAATTTCAGCATTGGTTGGCTCACGGTTGAGTTCCTGGGTAAGCCGACGTTGTGTACGCAGTAGCTTGTTGATTGTTTCAACCATGTGTACCGGGATACGAATGGTACGTGCCTGGTCGGCGATAGCACGCGTGATCGCCTGGCGGATCCACCATGTCGCGTACGTACTAAACTTAAAGCCCTTATCTGGGTCAAATTTTTCAACCGCTCGGAGCAAGCCGGTGTTACCTTCCTCGATAAGGTCGAGAAGATCAAGGCCACGGCCAACGTAGCGCTTCGCGATACTCACGACGAGTCGCAGGTTTGCCTCGGCCATCTGGTCTTTCGCTTCCTTTTCACCCGCAACAACGCGCTGTGCGAGTTCGAGTTCCTGTTCGGCATTCAGTAGCGGGATCTTACCGATCTCACGCAGGTACAGCCTGACTGAGTCGTCGGCAATGTCATCGAGATATGACTGGTCTTCAATGGTGACTTCTTCGTCGTCCTCAATGAGCCATTCGTCACTGAGTTCAGAAGCCACTGGCTCTTCCGGTGTTGTGACCTCTACGCCGGCTTCAGATAGTTCGGTGTATAACGAGTCGAGTAGTTCGACATTCTCTGGAACATCAGGGATCTTTGCAGTGATATCAGGAGCACTAATAGTGCCCGCTTTTTTGGCTTGCTCAAGCAACTCTGCTTTTGCTTTTGCAAGTGCTTCTTGTTGGTTATTGGCGTCTGGTTTCTTCGCAGGCACTTAAACCTCCTCTTTCGTTAGATTACGTAATAGCCCGTCTAATCCAGCAGCACGCGAGAGCAGTGCATCAGCTTGAGTAGGGTCTGCAGACTGCAACTGAGCAACGAGCATCTGCTTCTCAGTGCGTACATATTGTGCTATCAGTTTGCCCTGCAATCGCTTGGCTTCATATACCATTTCGAGGGCGTCTAAATCCTGATAGAGCGTCTCATAGACTAATGTTAATATTTTAGCATACTCTGCAAACTTTTGCACGGCCTTCTTATCTGTTCCGTCGTAGTCCGGGTGCTGGGTCAGGAATTCAAACACCTCCCGTGTCGTATCGTTCGCAAACATCGTCGCATCAAATGGGTACAGATATTTGCGTAGCTTGGGCTGCATGAGTGTCAGGGCGATAAGCCCCTCTTCGGTTCTAAGGCGCTCGTGCATATCCTTGTCGATTTGTTGTGACGACGCTTGCACCGAGCGACGAGGGATTTGCCGTGTCTCATCCGCGACACCGGATAGCTTGCTGTTAAGCGCATCTTTGCTGACCGTTAAAATCTCAGCCAGTTTACCCACATAGTGGTCCTGTTCGACAGGATCGGGAAGTTGACGCACAACACGCAACACCACATCGCTAAACTCACGCTTGCCTGTTGCACTACCGACATCAAGCGATTGTCGATACCGCTCAATGAGCCAGTCGACCGCGTACTGGGGCTTCGTAATAATTTCCTCCCACACTCGAACATCTTGTTTAATAAGCTCATCGGGGTCTTTGCCGCTTGGAATCGTGATAATACTAAGTCCGACGCCAACCTTCGATGCCACCGGGATAGCACGCTCAGTTGCGGCGATACCTGCCCGGTCCGCATCAAAACAAAGGCGGATGTCGCCCGTCAGTCGGCTCAACGTTTTGACGTGTGGTTCGGTGAGCGCCGTCCCGGCCGTCGCAACCACCTGGCGGACGCCCGCCTGGTGGCTCTGAATAACGTCGAGGTTTCCTTCGGCAAGCACAACGAAATTTTGTTTGCGTATCGACTCTTTGGCGAGATGGAGTCCAAAGACATGACGGCTCTTGTCGTAGAGCGGCGTACTCGGGGTGTTGATATATTTTGGAGCCTTCGGGTCATCGATCAGGATACGCGCCGTAAAGCCGATAACCCGCCCCGATGCGTCACAGAGCGGAATCATAAGTCGACCACGAAACATGTCACGCGTCGAATAGCTCTGGCTGCTCAAACCGGCGAGCTTGATCTCAGCCGTCGTAAAGCCTTTTTGTCGCAAGAAGTCGATCAGCGCCGCACCCGTGTTCGGGGAGTAGCCAAGCCGCCATTCAAGGGCAGTCTCTTTGCTAAACGCACGCTTTTTGAGTACATACTCGAGCGCCGTCTTGTTGCGGCTAAATTGTGTCTGGTAGAACTTTGTAGCGAGTTCAAGCGCTTCAAACAGGCGCTCTTTTTGCTTACCGCTCCCATTAGATGGGCCTTTGTCGTACTGCTCAAGGTCGACACCCGCCCGACGTGCAAGCAGCTCAAGTGCACCACGAAAATCAAGGCCCTCGACATCCATGACAAAACTAAACATATCGCCGCCCTTGCCGCTACTGAAGTCATGCCAAATCTGCTTATCCGGACTCACCACAAAGCTTGGCGACCGCTCGGAGGTCCAGGGGCTCAGGCCCTTCCAGTTACGCCCAGCCCGTTTGAGCTGCACGTATTCACCAACCACATCTTCGATGCTTAGGCGCGCCTTGACTTCCTCTTTCGCATCCATACTACCTATATTGTACGCTACCTCTGTAAACTACAAAAAAACGAATCGTGCATAGTCAATCGTGTAGAGTGGATTCCGCTCGCCGGACGCGGGTGGGGTTTATCTGACGGCGCGTAGCCATCACCCAGAAGCCGCGACCGGTCCGTCGTCGTTGCGGGACTGCGTGGATGCACTCATCCTTCCTACTCGTATCACGATGTAACCTTTGGCGCCTGCGCCATCGGACGAGCGATCGCAGTTGCTGCCCGAGCTGATATCCCCGCCAGACGAGAACCACGAAAGCCCCGATAACGAGCACGTACGCCGCGTCGGTTGCCCAGAAATACAGCCAGAGGAAGCCATGCGCGAACCGGTTCACCCAGTGCACATTGTTTCCGAGGGTAAATATCTCAAGAGCATACGGTATGTAGGCTCCTGCCGAGTACCAGCTAAGGAGTCCTAGGTACGTATGGTAGTTCTCCTCTCTCGAGGTCATCAGCAGGTAGCCGAACCACGCCGCAACAGCCGTAGCGAGGATGGCGATGGATGCCGCGACGTCACAGACGATGGGCACGCTCGGGCTGAACCACCCGATAGACGCCGCGATCACCAACAAGGTGAGGTCGACGAACAGCAGTTCGCCAGCAAGCCACTTGACCCGAGAAAAATCCTGAGCGTCACGCACGGTGAGCTTCAGATGATCAGTCTCGGGAGTGTCCTCGTTGAGGAGGGGCATCTGGGGTGAGCCGAAGCGCAGCAGCATATACAATGCAGCAAATGCGACGACCCCCACCAGGTCAACTCCTGGTCGCTGCAAAAGCTGCAGCGGATCAGTAACCATGTGTCACCTCAATCGGTCGATTTGGATCTCACTCTACACGTCTCTCATCCGTTCATACGGTTCGAGATAGTACTATTGTCTCATGATTTTTGACACATGTTCCAGTGAATTGCCTACATAGTCTGATGACTTGATGCGAATTCTTACTGGCATGCTACTCCTGTTGGTGGCTAAAGAATTGAGAGCACTGTTTGTGCGATGAACATACGTTACGTGGACTTAAGCGCCTGCATCGCTAGACGTGTTCGCACGGCTCCCAGGGGCATGATCACCGTGCTCATCTCGCAAACGCTTGGCACGAAGTCCGAAGGCAACCCATTCGGGGTCTGCATAGTTACCTATCGTAGTCCGGACGATACGCAGTCCACGGTCGATCACCCTCAAGGCCGCGCGTCCATCTTCACCCGTAAGACGCTGCTCAACTTGCTGGCGATAACGAATGAGTACACCCCGGCTTGCTTCATACAGGCCGCGCACACGATCGTAGTCCTCGGTTGTTTCTGGCTCATATGACTCCTGCACCCCTAATCGTCTTATGGCATAGCCAACAACTTGACTACGGTCTTTACGCACAATCGCCAAATCTGCCGGCTCAAAATCGATAATTCCAAATCCAGTCTTTCGGTCGTAGATAAAGTTTTCCATGTTTAAGTCAAGCTCAATGCCGTAGCCATACGCCGTAAGCAATGTCGGTATAAGCTCATTAAGATGGTCATTAGGTATGCGGCTAATCTCATCAGCCGTGAGACGATAAAGCCGCTTGCCGGGTAACATCTCGGCCACCGTAAACCCATCGGTGTATGATGCCGCCACAATTTGCTCCAAGTGCGGTACGCCTCGTGCAAGTACTGCGGCGGCGGTATGGCTCTCAACGACTTCCGGTCGTATCTCCCTTCCAGTCGGGATCCGCACAACATACGCTGCGTCATGGATAGTTAGCTTGAACGCCGTGGATGTTTTACCGTGCCCCACGTACGCCGGGTGGCTGCGCCATTCTTTAGGGTCCGATGGAAGTTCACCTTTTAGCTAGGCGATAAGCGGCGCAAATTGAGTATACGCCCCAAGCATCTCCGCACGAGCTCGAATCGGTTCGTAGCGGGGACCACCTACTGAACGCACGCAGTCAGCATACTCAGCGGCCGTAGCAACGGGAACTGTATCACCGGCCCTAACCCAAGAGCCGTGCGAGTCTGGCTCGGTCTCGCTAACAGTACGAGTGATGCCTACACCAACACCAGTAGCTGATATGGCCCCAATATTTCGGAGTAAATGCCGTCTGCCGGCAGGGTCGTCTGTAAGTCGATCGTGCGCAAACGCAGCCACTAGGGCCTGCGCCATTTCTGGTGTTTCTGCTTCCGGTATTTCTTCTGGCACAAGCATACGGTTTTATTTTTATAGGTACTAATTAAACATTAGCATAATATTGCATAATTAGCAACTAGAATGTGTTTGATAAAGAACAGCTCCTTACACCTTAAGAGAATCTCTGCACACATGAGGTCATCGCGCATAGTGAGCCCGACCGAAATCTGCTACTATTAAACGTAAGCATGCCCCCTAGACAATCCTTTCCATCTGGGCCGGGGCCGCAGCAACCGCAGCAGCCACAACAGCCCCCTACGCCCCAAGCACCAAGCTATGGCTATGGGGCTTCGCCGCAATTTCAACCACAGCAGTCCCAGCAGCCGTTCCAACAGAACCCCAATGGTCCCTACGAAGTCGTACCTCCTCCTGCTGTTGGTCCAAATAACGGCAAAAGCGGGCATAACCCCTACGAGTTTATTGTAGCGCCTAATATGGGGAAAATGGGCCGATCCCCGATGAGCCTCTCGAGCCCTGGAGTGTTATTTAAAATGGCATTACTCGTCGGAGGACTCGTTATCCTGATGATCGTCGTGGCCGTTGTTATTTCCTCGCTCGGGCCTAAGAGTAGTACACCAGGGCTCGAGAGCATCGCAGAACGTCAGCAAGAGATTATGCGTGTCGCCACCGAGGCGGCGGCTCAGACGCAGAATCAGGATGCGAAAAACTTTGTGGCTAATGTCAATGCGACCGTTTCATCAAGCCAGACAAATGTCATTAAGTACCTGTCCGCCCACGGAACAAAACTCGGCGGAAAGCAGCTCAATTTCGATAAGAACACGCAGACCGACACACAGCTCACCGCTGCGCTCAGCGCCAATAACTATGATGGTGCGGTAACGCAACAGCTGACAAGTCAGTTGCAAACATACGACACCCTCTTGCAAACAACGTTCTCGCAAAGCAGCAATACAGCGCTCAAACAAATGCTCCAGGCAGATTACGCCGGTAACCAGTTGCTCCTCCAGCAATCTAAGGCCGTTGAGGCTGAGCTGGGTAATTAGCCTGAGCGCATAACTCAAAATCTAGGGGCCTATCCAAAGATGAGACAGGTCCGTATTGAGTAAAATACCAAGTAGATTACACGGCATGGGCCATTCTTTTGGTATGATTGTCAGATGCAGGTAGATACTTATCGATCGGCGGTCGAGGCGCGCGTAGCTGAGTGGCTGCGTATTGCCGCCGATACGTCGCCGACAACCGAGGGCACTATTTTAGTTGATCGCATCCAGTCACTCGTGACCCGTGGCGGTAAACGCTTCCGGCCAGAGCTCCTACGCATGACCTACGAAGCATATGGTGGCACTGAGTCCTCGAAGCTTGTCGATCTTGGTGCGGTACTTGAGATGCACCATCAGTTCTTACTCGCCCACGACGATATCATTGACCATGACACTATACGGTACAACGGGCCGAATATCATTGGATACTACCTTGAGGAGGCTTCGGGTACAAAGCGTGAAGTTGCCGAAAGCATGGGGTTACTCGCTGGAGACCTCTTGTTCTCATTATCCCAGACCTTACTGACCGATAGTGATGCATATACCGATCAGGAAAAGGTTGCACTGCTCCGGCTGCTCAACGTCGTCAATATTGACGTGGGATACGGGCAGCAGCTTGATTCATATAATATCGACCCCTCACCTGAAGCATTCTCACTCGAGCGACTCACGCTCACCCACACGTTGAAGTCCGCTCGCTACAGCACGCAACTTCCCATGCAGGCAGCTGCAATACTCGCTGGTCTTTCCGATGCTGAGCGTACGCGTATCGATAGTTTCGCAGTTCCCTTTGGCGTGCTCTTTCAGCTGATGGATGACTATTCGGATTACTTCGTAAACACCTCGGCCTCCAACAATCGGCCGAAGTATCGGGATTATCGGCAAGGTAAAATTACCTATCCACTCTATCTTGGGCTCACGATCTCAGATGATACAGATGTTGCCTTTATCCGAGACCATCTCGGTGACAAAGAATTATCCGATGAATCAATACAACACGTTATCGCGATTCTTGAGCAAAACGGTGCGCGCGATACCTGCAGGCAGCACATCCAAACCTATGTCAGCCAGACACAACACGCACTTGATGAACTTTCGATGAGTTCCACATCAAAACAAACATTTCGCGCTATGCTCGCGAGATACGAGCCGTAGCAGCGTTAGGAGCCTGTAACGAGTTGATAGGAGTGGAGGATGAGCGGTTGCACCTCTTCCCAGGGCATCTGGCCCGTGAGGATAATAGTATTCCAATGCTTCTTGTTTAGGTGATATCCAGGCATCACCGTCTCGTACTTTTCGCGTAGTACTTTAGATAATTCAGGATCAGCCTTGAGGCTAAGATTAACAGGCTGTTTACCTTCTGCGATAAGAGCAAACATCTTATCACCAGCTTTATACACGGCAACGCCTTCACCAAAAGGATACTCGAGCACCGCATTTGGCATCGACAGTATATATGCTTCGACTGTTTTGTGATCCATATCCATGAAAATATTGTAGCAGGACGCTCGAGAGCGTCACTAGTGTTCCTTTTTCTAAAATTAGAGATGCTTTAGCGCCAAAAGATTGTCACGTGCCGGAAGGCGAGCTGGGCACGAGCCCAAAAGGCTCGCCTTCCGGCACTAGGTGGTCAGTGGTGTCTCGGTGGCGCCTCCTGGCAGCTGTTATACCTCCCGCCAAGGGTAGGTGGAATCTTCGTGGTGGGGGACGTAACCTTCCGGGCAGCCGATTCGGCTTTGCCTCCCACGGAGTACACCACGGTGACCCGCACGACGACTTTGTAGCTATAGCCCGCGGTGCAAGGCATTGAAACTTGCCCGAATGCGGGTGTTGTCTGCAGGTCTGCCGTCGGAATGCCTTGGTTGAGGTCCGAGTCATCCCGGAAGAAAAGCTTCGGGTACTCTGCGGTTGCGTACCACAGTTGGACACTCAATGTAGCCCGGATCGGCGCATTCGCACAAACGCTATACGCTTTGTACACGATGCCGCCTGGGAGGGTGGCGCTATCGATGTACGGCGGTGGAATGTACAGGTTGCACGACTGACCTTGTGCCACTGCACCCGGCGTACCAGACCACTTGGTTTCGCAGCCTGCTGTCGCACTGGCAACCAGCAGCGCCAGGATGAGCGCAGTGGATACTACCCACAACCTTCGTCTTCGGGGCGTAGGCATAGTAACCCTTCTCTTGAGAGTTTTACCGACCGGATATTTATTATACAATACTGCTAAGTAATAGCAACAAGTAGCTACCCGCCCGATCCCTGTTATAGTCAAGGGACGGGCCGCTTGTTCATCGAACCTGCGTATTGCTAGGCTACGCCGCTATCGAACCCAATAACCTTTCGACCCTATGATCCTCAGTTGCAAACGGGTCGCCAAGTAGAAGTCCCAGCTCATCATCGTCATCATCCGTCCCGTCAAGAAGTTTTAGGTGATCCCAGTCAACTACGTAGTTCGCTTTGGCTGCGATAAGACGGCCTATAGTCCGGGCGCGCAGTCCGGCTCTTGTCGGTGGCAATTCCGGGCCTGTCGCTAGGATCTCCGCTGATGGTGAGTCGACAAACGCACCCGCCCGCACCAATCGCATGCCAGGGCCTTCTTTCGAAAGGATCCGGTGGTATTCTTTCGACATTGCAACTGCGGTTTCGTAATCCGAGGCCTTCTTCGTCTTACTACGCAATCCCGCGTCAATCCGCCTTCGTTTCACTACCCAATCGAACTTATGCACTTTTCCACTTGCGTCGGTAAAACGGCCGTGTATAAGATCATCCAGCATATTCAGCCAAATGACCTTATACGTAGCGTCTTGTTCTGTCATGAGCTTTGCATGCTCAACAGCCCCTATAGCCCGTTCGGCTATGAGCTGCTGCAACTCTATGCCCGTAACCTCGAACCCGTTCATGAGTTGTACTTTTGCTTTGAGTGTCGGGTCATTCGATATCGTCTTGATTGCGGCAGCCCCATCCACTGGCTTTAGATCATCGAAGGACACACCTAGTCCGCATGCCTTGAGGATAATGGCCTCACTCGCGAGTTGCAGTGCCATGACTTGTGGGCTAAATACTGACTCACCTGAAACATCGTGAATACGACGATATAGATCCTTATTTGCGAGTGGTTCGTCGCGCAAGTTTACGAGTGGGCGACTCCTCGTCGTTTCGTTATTGCTTTCTTCTTTTATGAGTTCGGCTTTTTCGCTCAAACAATAGTGGAAGCCCTCCCCACGCTGGGCGACATAGCCAGCGCCTGACCATACGATGCGGCTTGCATGATGCGCCACCAATGCAGGTATATACATTTCGGGCATCAATGCGCGTGGGGCAAGAATATTCATATGCCTCCCCCAGCTATTGCCATATGTATCGACGGTATTGGTATAAAGTCCAACCTCGATCCGTACCGGGTTCCCCGCGGCCGCCTCTTTCGCCTCTATGGCTCGCGCACCTGCCGAAAGATCGTCCGCCATAGCACCATGCCCATATAGCACACGATATGCAGCATTGAGCACCACGATATCTTCCGCAGTGCAGTACTCAGGGTGTTCGTGGTCGATATACTGCCGGCCTCCATCGGTACCATATTTACTTACCGTAACGTAGCCCCTCCCTGATGCCAAGAGTAGTCGGCCAGCGGAGACCGTGTCGACGACTTCATCTCCGAGATGGACAGAACCTTCATACCCGTATTCGGTTTCAAATCCACCGGTAGGATCAAATGGAGTGCCGTCTTGATCGACTAATATTTTAGATTCTGGTGACATGTGATTATGCGAAATTCGTTTGCAAAGACGTAGTGTAGAGTTTGTCTCTCAATAGCATACCGAGATGCCCGGAGCAAGCTCAGCGGGCAGTGGCCGATAGACTTCCGCAGCTCGTAGAAGTATCCCGTCATGCCCGGTAGAATAGTATTATATAATATAACTGTTTTATATATTTTGCAATATTAGGACATAATCCTAATGCAATGGTGTCAGGATATGCATGCCTTGTAATCGGCGGCTACCCTTTGGCAGCGGCGAGGACCGACTTCAGGCTGGTAGCCGTCAGGTTGACCTGGCTGCCGCCATTCGTAACCACCACACCGGTGACTTTCTGTTCCGCAATCGCCATGTTCAGGTCATCGACGACCGTGGTAACCACACCCTGGTCCTCTCCGGTGGTGTCCCACACGGCAGCGTACTCCGGACTGGTGGTCCGAAAGCCGAGGACGAGATTGGCGAACTCCGGAAGGTGCGGGTCTGTCTTGTACCCGTGCTGGGACATCCAGGTAGCTGCGGCAGTCGCCGAAACCGTTGCGCGAGCGGCGACACTGTTCTCGACTGATCCCGCGTTGCCACTCGGGCTGGCGCTACAGGCAGCCGCGACTCCGACGCAGAGGGCGAACATACCCCAAGCTGCGACGCGACGGAGGCCCCTGGGAGGTCGTGCTTTCATCACGTACTCCTTTGAGTGAACTGTGATTGCTTCACTCGTGCGATTTTGGTACGCACTGCGCGCCGCGCTGGCACTGCTCGATTAACTACTCGAGTCTATGCAAAGGGATTTCTAAGGATTTCCCACAGCGAGATGCAAGCACAATACATTATTGTGCTTGCATCTCGCCATGAGACTATCTGCTTGTCAAAAAAACACTTCCTGAACGTATGTCCTGGAAGATATGTATGTTATATCAGAAAAATATAAAAACTACAACGCTCTCGCATGGCGAGCGCGTGGTGTGATTAAGAGAATGAAGCTGGTCTGAAGAATACTTAGCTTAGATGCTGTGGCCCAAAATGATCGATCTTCAAGTCATCGTGTAGTTCATCGACTATAGATTGTGCTGCGTCAGCTTGTGTATGGGCGTTAATACCGTCAGGCTGGGTAGAGTCAATATCGTTCAACGTACCATCCCGTTGCACATGCGCCGCATACCCCTTGTTTCGTGAGCCAAACGGGCTGTCCTTAGCGTGCATAAGGCCTCCAGGACCCGTGAACGTGAAGGTATCAGTAGGAGTGACTTGTGAAAAAAGTTCGACATACTTAGTTTTCGTAGGATCAGGAACTGTTCGTAAAGTTCCGTTGGCCTCTTGGACAGTTTTGCCTCCCATTACTGCTTCGCCCAGTCCCGCGCCTGGAGTCGTTATGTCAAAGTCCCCATTTGGCAGGGGTGTAACATAAAAATCACCGATCACGTGATCTTTGTGAGCGGCAGTAAGGAAATCAGTACCAAGCTCCGTTAAAGCCGGCTGAAGGATACGCCGCAGATGCCTTTGGTCACGAGCTTCGCGAGCCTCGTTGGCGGCATCAGCGCTGTGCTCGTGATTTTCATATGCATGATAAGCGGTTGTTGCAAGCACATTTGCACCATGCCCCACACCAACGGCAGCCCCTGCCGCAAAGATTGATAGCACTGCAGCGCCCAGACGAGCCGCACCACTTTTTCGTGGGCGTCCCGGATACTGGTTGCGTCTGTTTGACATGATTTATATAATAACATAAGATTTACTATAAATCAATGTTCGCGTCATACTATACACTCGATAGTGCCACTTGTGATTTATGCAAACTTGTAACATACTATTAAGTCTAACAAACGAGTAAGCATGGTGCCTACAGACTACCAGAGAATACCATTACAGGCGGGCTCTGGTTTTTTTGTGCGAAGAAGGGTTAGACAGTGACACGAGATAATGAGCAGCGACTTATACAAAAGGCCAAAGAGGTACTTGCGCTCAATGATATGGGTGGCTGGACGCGCCCCGACCCCGGCCTCTACGTGCATCAGTGGCTTTGGGACACCTTCTTTGCAGCCATAGGCCAACGGCATTACGATATCGAACGAGCCAAAACAGAGGTTCGATCACCCTTCAGGGCACAATGGAAGAACGGGATGCTCCCGCACATCATTTTCGGTGATGCCGAGGGATACCACGCCGGCCCCGAGCTCTGGCACTGCGAGCGCAGTGTAAACGCCCCCGACAGTATTCAGACAAGTGGCGTAACGCAACCACCCGTGGCCGCTGAAGCCATTGTTCGCGTCGGCCAGAAACTATCCCGCGAGGACCGCCAAGCATGGTACCGCGAGATGTATCCAAAAGTCCTTACCTATCACCAATGGTTTTACCGAGAGCGCTGCCCGCGCAATGATGGCCTCCCGGTTATTGTGCTCAGCTGGGAGACGGGCATGGACAATACTCCGCCCTGGATGTATATCATGCATCGGTTTGCGCTCGGACTACGGACGCAGATTATGCAGCAAGCAAATGCCACCGCCATCATGGAGCACTTTCGTAAGGATACCGAGGTCGTACCAGCCGAAGAACGCATTTCAACGATCGATCTCTACGCCGTGTACGACATCATCCGGACGCTGCGCAAGTACCGCTACGACGGTGATAAAATCATGCACAAGCATAAGTTACGCATTGTCGATGTAACCTTCTGCTGTATCCTCATTCGAGCAAACGAGCTGCTCAAAGAAATTGCTGATGAGATTGGCGAAGAACTGCCTGATGACATCAAGCACGCGATGTACGTTGCACCTCACGCACTGGAAACGCTGTGGGACAGTCAATCGCAGCAATATTACAACCGGAACGTCACAACCGGACGGCTTATTAAGATTCCAACAATCAGTACATTTATGCCGCTCTATTCAGGAGTACTCCCCAAAGAGCGCGTAAAAACACTCGTGGCGCAAATGCATGATCCCGAAACGTACGGTACCCCATTCCCGCTGCCGACCGCTCCCGTTAATTCACCCTACTTCCGGGCAACCCGATATTGGCAAGGGCCGTCATGGGTCAACATGAATTGGATGGTCGCCGATGGGCTTGAGCGCAACGGAGAAGAGCACGAAGCCACCATGCTTCGAACAAGTACCTTGGAGATGATCGACCGTGGCGGTATGTACGAGTATTTCTCGCCCCTAACCGCGGAGCCCGCGGGGGCAAAGAACTTCTCATGGACCGCAGCGCTGACCATCGACATGCTCGCGGCACAATGAGAAATTTGAATGCAAAAATAATAAAACGACAGGTCTCCATAGAACAACACCCCGATCACTTGTACCTTTCTCAGGCAATTGACGTACTCGGTACGCAGTGGTCGGGGTGTGTGTTCGGTGAGTATCGGGGTTTACCGGTCGTGTTGCCGTTCATAGGTGGCCCTTGACAGCGCGATGCGCCGGTACACCCCGAGTAGTTCACTCGGAGGTATCGGGTAGCCGTGCTGGAAGTTGTGGCTCGCCCTGAACAGGGTAAGCAGCGACATGCCCGCTTCAATAGCGAGCAGTTCCCGGCCTAGCTTCCCCGATTGCCTGAGCGGCGACTCATTGAGCGCGCTGAGCGCTTCCAGAACACCGCCGATGATGGACGGTGCCTCGTGGGCCACACTCTTGCCAGGAAGCCTGAGGTCGATCAAGGGCCCCCACGCAGCGATCACGTTCCGCGCCCACTGAGCGCAGACGGTGCGGTAGACCTGAACATGATCAAGCGGGTTCAGGAACCCGACTGGCTCAAATACATCGTCTCGGTAGTACTCATACAAGAGTACATACATCGCCCAGACGTCTTCGCCCGTCAGGATGCCCCCGCCACTCACCTCATCGCGCCCATAACGCTGGAAGCCATGATATCCATCAAACGTGTCCATCTCTTCCCCCCTTCGGAGGTAGTCTGGTGCTGAACTTCCAGCCAATCCCGTACCCTACGAGACCAGAGCGTTACAATCGAGAAAACTCAATCGTAAAGCTCTGGCTTCGACAGTACTAGCAATGGTCGTAACATGATATATACCAATCCTGGCAAAAACCTTCGACAGAGATAACTAAAAACTCTAACCGAACTAACTTATATTATATAACTTATGTTGATTATAGCCAATTTCAACATGCATGCTTGTACCAAGCCGTTGGAGCACCCCTCACGGTAGAAGTTTGCAATAACCACACAATCTGCTATAGCGCCTATCATGACGAGAACCTAAATTCTGGTCATTATTAGGACACTACCTACATTCAGATAATGCCTTTCTCTGTAGTCAGCTCAAACATCGACATCCCCTTGCCTGGCAGGTACAGATATCCTCTGTTGTTACCTACGATGACCATATGGGGGATGTCCGGGTACCTCATGATCATACGGAGGTCTGAACCAGAAAAAGGAACGGCATTAGGGTGTGTGTGGCCTATAGATGACATCGGTTTGGGCGCGTCCTCTAGGTCTATGCCATCGTTAATGGCAGTTTCCGAGAACACGTGTATATCGCCAAATTCTCCCGATATGTCTGTTCCGTCTTCATCGACCGAGAACGTGAATCCTACTTCACCCCACCGTTTTTCACTCGAGACCGCTCGTGCCATCTCACTGATCTTTTCACCGAATTGCGGATCTTCCTTATCTGGCGAGAAAATAAGTTCGGCGTCATGATCCCTAAGCTGGTAGCTGACAACACCCGGTATTTTTGAGAAGTCACCGTCGTATGCGCTCACCATAATCTCATTGAGCCTTGCTATATCTACCTCTCCCTCGGCATCGGTACATTCGCCCACGACATAGTGTCCCACTCCTTGGGCTAGCCCCTCCAGATCAGGTCCCGTCCATAACGCATGCAGGCTGCCATCCTCGTCACTCAAGACTTCCATATGATGTTGCTGTCTATCTTTGGGGTGCTCGAGCCAGTACTGCAGCTCCTGGGGCACCTCGCGAACACGCAAGCGATACGGCTCTGCGGAGGTAATTGCTATAAGATCCATCGCTTCCACAGGGACGTCTTCGTCCCTTGCCCAGAGCTCATTCGTTAATGCCTGTGCGGTTGCAAAGTCACCATCTACAAGTGCCGCACCAGCACCCTCGAAGATCCTTCTAAGCTCAGGGCTTTCTGAGGTAAGTCTGGTACGTTCCGGCGGCTCGGAGTCTTGTGTGTTATCCAGGTCGTCGAACGGTGGGGCGGTATCAGTAAGCATAGTACCAATGGTAGCGTATTGGGAGTCGTTTGGTAAGTCGAAATACACTGCGCTACGTCTAAGCAACTACACAATGATACTTTTTGGTTGGAAGGACGAAGCGCAGGTTTGGCACATGCGGCGTAGCACATACATAATCGGCCATACTCAGTCAGGTAGCTCGTCAGGAGCCTCAACGAGTCGCGACAAGATTAGTGACGTATGCACGGGGGTAAGCGTTCGTTCGTTATCCAATAAACCAGCATACACACCCACATAGTGCTGTGCCATTTCGCTACCAGGAGGATAATATGCGCCTGGATTATTTTGTACGCCAACAAGCATACCATCCACTACAGTCACGTCAGGAGTTTCAACGTGCGCTGCTACTTGTTCGGGATACCGAGTTGGGCCGACAAGTACAACGTTAGCATGAACCTGGAGATCGTCATCAGTAATAAGTCGCATGTTCATACCACGCGTATGCAGTTCCAGCATGTAGGCGGCCCAGGATCTACGCACATCTTGGGGTAATTGATGCAGGAGGGAGCCTGGAAATACATGACTACCAGGAACGGCGGCCGCATTCATTTGTCGAGCAACCCGTACAATACCATTCACAGCTGCAACCCCATCGTCAAGGGGAACGCCGGTACGTTCTTGTACATAATCTGCGACGACACGGTTTGAGGTAAGGCCCGCAGGAATATCAAATCCCATCGTTGCGATGCCTTGGGTACCACGTGCGCCAAACTCATCATTCAGCAAAGCTACGTAATCAGGTCTCGGCCACTCAGTCCCTGCGCCTACACGTTGGGCAAAGGTAGCTATATCCGAACTTTCCTGCAATTGCTCAGCGCTATACCCCATGGAGTTCTCCTTTTTTGGTATTATCCCGATCGATTATAGGTTCGTCAATACGTGTCGGCAGATACGTATCTTTTTGCCGCAAGTATGCCTAAATATCGTGGCTCAGCCAAGCATAGGAAAGATCACTGAAAAGTAGCATCTACCGCCGCAGACTGCCTACTCGTAGCGAAGTGCTTCGATTGGATCTTTCTTACTGGCGCGCCAGGCGGGGATGGTGCCTGCAAGAAACGCGATGAGCATGATGGCGATCATGACACTGAAGATCGTACTGAGGGGGAACGTCAGAAGTGACAATCCAGGAAGATCCTTAAGAAACCCGTGCTTCCCGATAGCATTGACGACGTGCCCGATAAGCGCCGCAAAGCCAACGCCCAGCAAGCTTCCCCAGAAACCAATAAGTACTGCTTCGATACTGAAGAGGACGAAGATGCTGACGCGGCCCATACCGAGAGCCTTCATAAGCCCGATCTCCTTCGTGCGTTCTTGGACGGACATAAGCAGGGTGTTAACGATACCGAATGAAGCCGCAAGGAGTGCGATAACACCGAAGATATCGAGGACGATGATCACCGCATTTATTGCGCTAAAGATTGTGCCCTCCTCGTCCTTGATGGTCTTTGCGTCGTAGCCTTTGTCACTGAGCTGGTTTTTAATGGCCGTGATTTGAGACGTCGTATCGCTACTTGGGAATATTGCATATGCCCCCTGGAACGTGTCGGCGAGTGCTGCGGGTATACCCTGGTTCTCGATGCTCTGCAATTGATTAACGAAGGCGGTATTTCCATACAGTGTCGACTTGCCAAGCAAGCTGTTCTGCTGGACGCCAACAACCGTCGCCGTAATGATCGACTGCATGCCATAGGCGTTCGTGTCGGCAATTTTGACCGTTTTACCGATAATTGATGCGTTGTTTGCGTAGCCGAGCGGCCCGACGTAATCACCCGGAATACTCACCTGACTAGCCGACGAGGCATTACTGACGCCACTCCCAGCCACCATTGGTGCCGTCGTAGCACCGAACTGTTGTGTAAGCGACAGCTGATACTTACCAGCAGTACCTTGAATGTAGTCTGGCGTTGGCGAATGAGCGGCTTCAGCACTGGTGATACCGGGGATGGACTGAATTATCTTAATATCTGCCGACGTCATCATCTGCTGCCGGCCACGAAGCCCGCCACCTGAAACTGCGGCATTTGAGCTATTGGAGTACTTCTGTGGCCCACTCGTAAACGATGAGCTGGGACTCTTGAGGCTGATAAACAACACGTTGGTCGCTCCAAGATTACCGAGCTGTGAGTCCAAGTAGCTCTTGATACCCGTACCTATACCATTCGTCAGGGTAATCGTCATCGCCCCGATAAAGACCGCTATGATCGTCAGGATGGTACGGGCCTTACTCCGAAGGAGGCTTGCGCTTGCGGTCCTCAGAAGGTCTAAGAAGTTCATACATTCCCCTTTCGCACGAGCTGGCCATCCTTGATGTTGAGTTGACGGGTGCATCGCCGTGCCAAATCGGGGTCGTGGGTCACGATAATGAGTGTTATACCCTGCTCTTTGTTGAGGCGAAACAGGATGTCTTCAACGATCTTTCCCGTATGGCTGTCGAGGTTACCCGTTGGCTCATCGGCAAAGATGATCGTTGGGTTATTAATAAGGGCGCGCGCAATACAGGCACGCTGCTTCTGGCCGCCGCTGAGTGTACCAGCCTTACTTTTTGCCTTTTCCTCGAGCCCTACGGCAGCAAGTACTTTCATACCGCGCTCGTGTCGCTCTTTTCGACCAACCCGGGCAATCTTTAAGGGTAATATGACGTTACTAAGCACCGTGTCTTTTTCGTTTAAGAAAAACTGCTGAAAGACAAAGCCGAAACGTCTGTTGCGCAGCATATTAACCTGTTTGCTACGCATACGAGCGGCATCTTCACCGTCGACGAGTATAGCACCCTTGGTTGGCTTATCGAGGAGTGCCAGCGTGTGCATAAGGGTGCTCTTACCCGAACCACTCTTACCGACAATGGCGACCGATTCGCCGGAGTCAATAAGCAGTGAGATATTATCTAACGCAGTAAAGGAAGCATCACCCTTACCGTAAAACTTACTAACATTCTTTACTGCGACAACCGCGCTCATTGGATTCATCTCCCGTCTTCATATACGTTCTTCCGTCTAGTATATACGCTCATACCGCGAGAAGCAGTACGACCTCGGTATATTACGCAAACCTGCTAGATGCCCGAGGTAGGAACGTGCACCATAACAGGGGTACCGATATACTTGCGTAATCAAGGCGATTTTTGGCACGTTGCCGACATGACTATTTGTCCAAAAGATAAAACTATTCATGTACAGAATAGTCTGCCTGACTTGTGGGGCCTACTACCCACCAGAGACGCCTCAACACGGATATCCGTCCCCAAGGACTAGTCGCCACTTGCTCAACCTTGCGTTTTGTCGTTGCCCTTAACAATGCAAGCGTCAGCTTGGGGCTATTACGCTACTGATCGCAGCTCTTCTAATCGTCTTCGGAAATGATAGGACAGGTCTGGTTGAGAGGAGCGCCAGTAAGTGATTATGGCCATCGCCCCAATTCGTAAGACAGGATGAGGCCGCAGCTCTACTCGGTCGTAAACGAGTTTGCCGTATTTGGGATCGGTCATAGCATCGAGAATATCCATTTGAAACCAGTCCAGTTCGTTCGAATCGCCCATATCGTAATTGGCAAGTGCTGTTTGATCGTCAAAACCGTGGACAGGAATTGCGATTAATTCCGCTTCGCTCATACGTACTCCGTATCTCTTATATACTATTGAGATATCTATACCATATCATTTTGTAAATAGCAATTTATGCCTCATGGTAGCCCGACACAGCGATCTACCATTCGACTACAAAGGAATGGGCAAACCTAACAGGGGTCTGAACCACCCCACACCTCCCACCCCAACCGGCGTTAGCCGGTTGTTTGTTTGTAGCTAAAAAAGACGACATACTTTCTCTCGGGTCTATCCGTCTAAAACAAACAGGAGAAATCGTATGCCGTCAC
>Ga0265338_10001800_pt1 | contig 33708 bp, 33 predicted proteins | sample 42126metaG_FD_193579 | JGI IMG/M metagenome (GOLD analysis project Ga0265338, IMG submission 193579) | Rhizosphere microbial communities from Carex aquatilis grown in University of Washington, Seatle, WA, United States - 4-21-26 metaG | ecosystem: Host-associated > Plants > Roots > Rhizosphere...
CCTATGATCCATCCACAAAGCAGATATTCTCGGTCTACAACTGGACCCATGGCGTGACCGGCACCATCAGTACCTATATCACAAGAAACAATAACGCCGTGTTCTATCAGACCGACTGGTCGGGAGGTGCGAATCCAGATGGCGTCGCGACCTCCGCCGCCAGTCAATTCGCTAATTCATCCAACATCGATTATTCGATAACGGGATCGCTCTCCGTCTCCACTCAAGGGGGCGATTCGTCAACCCAGGAAAGTGAAACATCTAGCAGCGGCCAAAACGTCTGGGTAACAGATGATGACAATAATCGCATCGAAGAATTTTCCGTCGCTGGCGCATACATAGGCCAATTCGGGTCGGGTGCGACCCTTGGCGAACCCGACGGCATTGCCGTCGATTCAGGAGATAATTTTTGGATAGCAAATGCTTATGATCCCAGCATCACCGAATATTCTCCCGCCGGCGCATATCTAGGAGTCTTCGGTTCAGGTGGCTCCGGCAATGGGCAGTTTAACAATCCTGGAGATATCGCTTTTGATGCGAACGGGAATATGTGGGTGGTGGACGAGGGAAACTATCGCGTCCAGGAATTCTCTGCCAGCGGCGCCACATATACTTATGCATCGAAATTTGGATCAAAGGGAACCGGCAATGGAAAATTCTCCGATCCCGTCGCCGTCGCCATCGACGCGGCGGGAAACATATGGGTAGCGGATGCCGGCTCCACTGCCGCTACCACTCGCGTTGAAGAATTCACCGCCAGCGGCACCACATATGTTTACGCATCAAAATTTTCCGCGTATCACGGTTCTTGGGGCTACGCCACTCCCGGGGGTCTCGCTTTTGATGCGGATGGGAATATATGGATGACAGATTCATATAAAGATATCGTTGAAGAATTTTCCGGCACCGGCACCTATATAGGACAGTTTGGTTCGAGTGGCTCCGGTGACGGACAGTTTGATGGGCCGGGGAATCTCGCCATCGATTCCGGTGGAAACATCTGGGTAACTGATATTGGCAATAGCCGCGTCCAAGAATTTTCCGCTACCGGCACGTATGAAGGCCAATTCGGTTCCAATGGCTCCGGTGACGGACAGTTTTCGGGCTCTTATAGTCCGGGTGCGATCCTTATTTATTAGCTTTTCACCCTTCTCGCTGCGAACGTTTATATAACGGACTTCCATGCCTGCTTTTATTGACTATTTCATAAAAATAGTTTAAAACATACTCAGCCAAACCGGCATAGGAGGATTCAAATGCGGTCGTTACCAAAAGCGGGTACAATAGGAAGCATGATGCGAGAAAAATTGAGCCCATCCTATGAAGCGGATGAGGCTACGCCTGAGCAACAAGAGTCTGAGTGGCGCACGGTGACCTCACAACTTGAGGGGCTGCATGGCGCACCGGCGGAGCTGAATGTCGCAATTTCCAAAGAAGATGGCGAGGTGAAGCACGCAAACTTTTGGGATCTCGACAAGACGCTTCTTTTCGCCGAGCCGATCCACTTCGCAGCGGTCGAACAGATCTATCCTGAATTCGCAAAAGACGAAGAGTCCAGGAAGGCGCTTCACGAATTTTACGTTGCGGGGTTCACGCTCGGTAATTCATACCGCGAGTGGGATCGTATGCGCAGAATTTGTGAGGAAGGCCAGTCCCAATATAAAGATCCGACCGTCTACGAGCGCGACTTCATGGATGATCCCGAAACCAAGAAGTTGATCGACGAGCCGGGACGTCCCGAGCAATATCACGAGATGGCGAACACGATCCTCCAGCGGTATGGAAAGATCGCATACTCCATCATGGAGGAGAAATACAACGACGATCCGGAAGGCTTCGAGAAGATGTTCGTGAAGCCCGAGATGATCGATCTTCTCAAGAAAAAAGCGCGGCTCGGTCAGGTAAATACCTATATGACCGCCAACCAGCAGGATTTTGCGGCAGGACTTGTGAAGTTTTCCGGCATTGCGGACTATGGACTTCTTCTCGCTCCCGATGAAAAGATGACGGGCGGCGGCAAGGAGGTTGCCATTGAATGGTTGATCGTCGAGCTTTCGAAGATGGGGCTCAAAGTGAACCGCAAACGCGCGACCGCGATCGGAGATTCGATCAAGGGCGATATCGGGAGTGGCGCAAAGACCGGGCTCGGGAGCGGCATCCTCGTGACGGAAACATCGGAGCAGATCGCGGCCATCCGGGAGAGGGCACATAAAGACACCTCCGATGGACGACAGATCAAAGCCGTACTCGAAGGAACTGACGTTGAGGCGATTCCTAGTCACGAAGTTACCCGTGGCGAACGTGGGTGGCACTTCGGGAAGAAGGGCAGCCAACGACGGTAGTTTTCTTTTTACGATAGCGTGGGTCCCACAGAGAAATCTGCCGGGGCCTATTTTTTTAGGATGTTTTGTATAAACAATTTTAACCCCATCCTCGCGTCGCCCTTAAAGCCGTGATCGCCATCCATGTTCGCATTCTTTATTTTCCGAGAGAGTCCGGTGGAATCTTCCGCACCGAGCACATTGTCCTGATTCGCATTCACGATAAAAAGATCGGTGATTTCTGAAAAAATATTATAAAGTTCAACGGGGTGCTTATCGCGGGCTTCTTCCCAAAATTCTTTGGGAACGATAGTGGTTGTCCCGTCGGCCCGCACAAGGTGCGAAACGCCGTTCATATCGATCAGGGTCTGCGGGTTTTGTTTGAATCGATCGATCGTCTTTTGGACGTCCAGACGGTAGGGAGGGGAGAGCATGATCGTCCTGCGGATATTTTTCGGCGCAAGAAGTGCGGCAGTGATGCATCCCTGCGAATGACACACCAGGTCTATGATCGCATCCGGATGTTTGCCTCTGGTCTCGGAGAGAACTCCTTCCAGGGTTTTTACCTGATGGCTGAACGGCGTTACGATAACGGTCTTTTGATGTTCGTCGACGATGCCGTAGTTGAACATTATGATCTCGGCGTCTGCAATCGATGCAACGGCGTCCGGAAACAGGCCGCGATCATCCTTCGCAACTCCGAAGCCATGCGAACATACAATGAAATGTTTTTGGGACATGCCGATCGTTGTTATTTTAATTATAGTCCATACGTACCCGGCGCGGCGGAAAGGAAACCGACAAAGACAAGCGCGCAGATCGCGACCATCACAAGCGTCTGTTTTTTTGTCAGCGTATCAAAATCATCCAGCTTGAGCGCGCGCGCGATAAACCACGCAAGGAGGCCGATCGCGAAAAGAAGCGATGGCAGATAATGATAAAGAAAAGTGCTCCGGCGGACGATAAAAATGAAGGGGAGCAGGGTAAGCACATATCCGCCCAAGAGGATGAAGAAACTTTTTTTGTCATCCGCCCCGCGGGCATATTTTTTTGCATACCAAAAACATGCGATCAACCCAAATACGATCGCAAGGGTACTCGCATACCAGACGACCGGATTTCCATCAAGGATGATGTTTCCCGAATGGAGTGGGCTATCGGGCAAGCCGTCGAAGTAGGTCATCGGTATCTGTTTTATGGGCCACAGATACCACGGACTCCCGTTATTTTGCAGCCCCAAGGCGCCGACATAATTCCCGAGCCCCTCAAGCGTTTCAACGAGCAATAACCCGCAATAGTTTTTAAAGGGCGCCGTGAATACCGCGGACGGGGTCGTGGTCAGTTTGAAGTTGAACCCGAATATGCCGTTCAACGTGGTGATCTGATCATTGAAGCCCGAGAGCAGGGGATTGATGGCCACGACAAGAGCGACCACGACGAGTCCGACGGCGAGAAATCTGAAAAAAGCTTTCTTTTCGCGTTCGCGTATCTTCGGATCCTCTTTTCGAATGAATAACATGAACTGGTAGACGAGGATCGGACCCGCAAACACCGCGGCGCTCATTTTTACGGCCAAGGCGAGCCCCCATAAAAATCCGGCGAGTAACGGGCGCTGTGGTTTTCTGAAATAGAAGATCAGGGCGCTCAACGCCAGTACCCACAGGAACCCATCCAGGAGGATAAAGCGTGTTTGAGTGATGAGCGCGTTATCAAGCGAGACAAAAAACGTACCGAGCAGGGCGCCAAGATTGCCGACGCCGATGGTCCTCAAAAACCAATAGAAAACGAGTACGAGCAATACACCGGCGATCGCACTAAGGCTCCGGAGCAGGACATAGGGGAAGTTGTTATACGGGATCCCGTTCGCGGTATCGGTCACCTCCTTCGTTAACGGATCGTATTGTTCCAGGATGAACTGTGTTTCTTCCAGGTGCGCGCCGGAGATCCAGACAGCTCCTGCGTAAAGGAGCTTTCCGAGCGCGGGATGGATATCAAAGAACGCTTTATGGATGGTATAGTCGGCGGCATACGTTGCGAAGTGGGCCTCGTCAAAAACCGCCATCGCGGGGTAGCTGATGCGATAAAAATGGACGCACGCGCTTATAAGGATGATGACGATAAGCGAGCAGACCGTGAACTTTTTGTTTCTGCTCGCTATCGTTGCCGCGGCAAGGTCGGTGGATGTCATAATGTTTAACTCACTATTGCACGGTTGAGGCCATTATATCAAATTTTTTGACATTCTCTCCGTGCGCGATAAACTGTGAGGTATGCAGAAGGGAAAACTGGAATTATTGATGGGACCGATGCGGAGCAATAAGACCGAGGAACTTTTACGCCGCGTGGCGATGCGCCGGGAGTTCGCGCATCAGAATGTCCTATTGTTCAAACCGAGCGATGATACGAAGAGCGCGCCCGGACTGGTAGAGAGCCGGAATCCGAAAGGCCACGGGAAAATGGATGCGCTCGAATTTGATTCCCATCATCCGGAGAACATTCTCAGGTGCATCACGGCGGAAGAAAAAAATATCGGCAAACGGGTGGAGTGCATCGCGATGGACGAGGGCCAGTTTGTTGACGGGCTTTTTATTTTTACGAAAGACCTCATGGAGGCGGGATACGACGTGCTTGTTGCGGGGTTGGACCTCGATTTTCGGGCGATCCCGTTCGGCGAGATGCTGGACCTTGCTTGGCTCGTGAACTACTACGGCGGTGCTATCAGCTGGTGCGTTTCATATTGTGCGTGCGGGGACCAGGCGCTTTTCTCCCAGCGGCTCATCAACGGGCAGCCTGCTCCGTACGACAGCCCGATCAAGATGCCCGGTGAATCATATGAGCCGCGATGCCGCGAACATTTTATTCTGCCCGGCCGGTCACGATGACCACTTACATCTCATGGATATGAAAGGCTCGTTAAAACGGATCGTTTTCTTTGATGTAACGCAGGATCTTTCGGGTTTGACCGACAACGAACGCGAAGCACTGCGCCACTCCGTGAGGGCCGCAGAAATATTGACCGATCTCTATCTGGTCCAAATGGATCCGAAGAATTTGGAATTGCGTACGGCGCTTGCCGCGCGTACCGACGAAGAAGGAAAGGACCTTTTAAAATATTTCGATGTGAACGGCGGCCCGTGGGACGGCTTTGATGAAGAGAAGCCTTTTGTTCGGGGCGTCGGCGAAAGGCCGAAGGCCGCGACGTTCTATCCCGCCGATCTGACGGAAAAGGAGTGGGGGGAGTGGCTCACGAAGCATCCCGATGAGCGCAAAAGCTTTGAAAGTCGCACCACCATTATAAAAAGAACGGACGGCGGCAGACTTGTTGCGGTTCCGTATGACGAGGAATACAAGAAATTCCTTGAGGCGGCGGCGGGCGAATTGAAGAGCGCCGCGGCGCTGTTGCCTGAGGGCACCCTGAAAAAATTTTTGGAATCGCGCGCCGCCGCGTTCCTTTCGAATGATTATTGGGATAGCGACGTCGCGTGGATCGATACCGACGGCGTTCCGTTCGAGGTGACCATCGGCCCGTACGAGGTATATGCCGACGGACTGTTCGGCATCAAGGCGACGTTCGAGGCGTTCATCGCCATGCCGGATAAAGAGGCGACCGCGGAGATACAGAAATTCGCCGCTGCGTTGCCGGAATTCGACGCACTCCTCGCGGCGCGGTTGGGATATACCGCCAAGGGTTCGGCGACGCCGATGGAGATCGTGCGCGACGTCTATCGCGGTGGTGAAGCGGCGTTCGGCCGACAGTTTGTCGCGTACAATCTTCCCAACGACCGCAAGATTCATGAGGTCAAAGGCTCAAAAAAAGTTTTTTCGCGGACGATGATGGAGGCAAAATTCTCAACGCTTGGCAAGCCGGTCGCGGAGCGGTTGCTGCGGCCCGAGGCGATGAGGCATCACCAGTTCCGCAACCGATTGCTGTTCGTGGTTGGCCACGAGCTTGCGCACGGCATCGGCCCGGGGGTCAGGGAAGTGAACGGGCGAGAGGTAAGCTTTGAGATCTTATTGAAAGACCTTCACCCCATGCTTGAAGAAGCAAAAGCGGATATGCTTGGCGTCGCGTTACTCGATTATTTTTATAAAAAAGGGTTGATCACTGCCGACGAACTTTTTGGGGCCGTGGTGAGCGAGGTTGTTTCCTTTGCGCCGGGATGGCGCGCGAGCTACACAGAGGCGCATTCCGCCGGATCGCTCATTGAATATAACTGGCTCACGGAACATGGCGCGGTGAGGTATGACGAGCACGATGGTAGGTTTGACGTAGACCAGGAAAAGGCGCTTGCGGCGATGATCGGCTTGAGTGAGGAATTTTTGAAGATACAGCTGGAAGGCGATTACGAGAAGGCGGCGGCATTCGTGAAGCGGTGGGGATCCATTTCGCCCGAGATCCCGCAGATCGTGGAGCGGTTGAAAGATCTGCCGATAGAGGTGCATCCGGAATACCGGGTCTTATAAAGAAAAGAGCCGGAGAGTACAAGGCTCTCTGGCTCCGTGAAGCGGGTGATTTCATGCGTTGAGCTGAACACAGTCCCCGATGAAGTTCTCATTGGTGGTTGATGCGCTTGCCGGCGCAAAGTTAAAGGGGATCGCCTTCCCGGTGGCCAGTGTGGTCTTTCCGGCGTCACGGGTTGCTTCGTACATCCGTTGCGGCGGTTTCTTTTTGTGGTGGCGGAACTCTCCTCGGATCGTCTCGATCATGTTCCCTGAGTGGACCCAGGCATTGGTGATCCGAACTTCGCACCACGCATACGCAGGTCCAGGGCTCAGATAAAATCCGGGGTCTCCCTCGATGACGTAACTCGGTTGCTCTGACAATGTGCCGTCCTCCCAAGTAAGAACTCTATCGCTCGTGTGCGAGTGTGTCAACGAATCGGTGATTGATATAAAAGTGGCCGGAGAAGATTCTCTCCGGCCCGGTTGGGTGGCGTGGGTGTTATGCTTCGGCCTCGATCTGTTGCTGGATGGGCCGGCGGTGTCCCTTCGCCTCGACGGCGGTGAGGTGCGCGATCGTGTTGTTGAGGTGGGTAGTGAGGGATGAGGGGCAGACCGATGCTCCGGTCTCCGGATCGACGAGGTTCTTGAGGTCGGTAAGAATGTCGACGGCCAGAACGCCCATACTTCTTCCTTCTTTGATGGCGGTCTTGAACTTGCATTCCAGCCGGTTTCGGCTTGCGTTGTCGTTCGTCCTGCAATGTGCCCTGAAGAGGTCGATGAGGTCTTCGTGGGTGACGGGATCACGATCTTTTTCCCTTGCCATTCAATACTCTCCTTAAAGGTGCTGTTTACTACAAGCAATGAATATACCCCGCATTCGAAGATGTGTCAATGCGGTGCGCAGCTTTTTACAGCGTCGCAAACATCGCGATGGCGGCGGCGGCCATCAGCACGAATGTCGCCCAGACGAAAACATTGGAAAGCCAGCCGCTTTTATATTCGCCCATGATCTTTTTGCTCGCTGCCATGCGCGCGATGATAAAAATGAGCGGCACCGCTGCGACGCCATTGAAGACCGCGGTGAAGACGAGTGCTTTGATCGGATTGATGCCGATAAAATTGATCATAAGGCCGACGACCGTGGCGATCGTGATGACGCCATAGAATCCGTGCGCGCGTTTGAGCTTGAGATTCAGCCCTTCCTTCCAGTTGAGCGTTTCCGTAAGGGCGTATGATGCCGACGCGGAAAGCACCGGCACGGCGAGCAGGCCAAGGCCGACGATCCCGATCGCAAAAAGACATTTTGCGATAAACCCCGCATTGGGGAAGCTCTGTACGAGCGGCTCAAGCGCTTTTGCGGCATCCGCCGCGGTACCGATGTTCGTGACGCCATGAGTGTTCAGCACCGTGGCTGCCACGATGATGATGCACCATGTCGCAATCTCGGACGAAAGCATGCCGAGAAAATTGTCCAAACGAAGGTGGCGTATGAACGCCCGGGTGGGCAGCGCCCTGCCGTCTTTTATCAAATGTTTTTCTTTCTCCTCCTCCACTTCCTCCGATGCCTCCCAGAAGAACATATACGGCGAGATGGTGGTGCCGAGGACTCCGGTGATAATAAAAAGAAAAGCGAATGTGAATTGTACGTGCGGCAGAAGCGTCGCACGCAGGATCGTCATCCATGGTTCGCTGATGAGGAATACCGTGAGCGGATAGGAGAGCAGCACGAGCGCGAGCCATTTAAGGATTCGCGCGTAGTTTTTATACGAGACGAATATTTCCAGCACCAGGATGAGCGCGGTAAAGAAGAGCGTGAGCAGGGCAAAATTGACCGGGATGATCAACTGTGCCGCCGCACCCATCGCGCCGAGATCCGCGCCGATATTGATGGTGTTTGCGATGAGAATGAGCGCCAGCAGGCCATATAAAATTTTCTTATTATAATTCTCCTTCACGACTGCCGCGATGCCTTTTCCCGTCACCGCGCCGATGCGCGCGCATGCTTCCTGGATCGCCACCATGAAGGGGAGCAGAAAGAGCGCCGTCCACAACTGGCCGTAACCGAACTGCGCGCCGGTCTGGCTATACGTGGCGATGCCCGACGGATCGTCGTCCGCTGCGCCGGTGATAAGCCCCGGTCCCACGATCTTGAGCAGCTTCTTGGTCTTCCTGCCGAACTTTGCCATGTCCCTATATATTAGAGGAAAGCATGAAATTGGGGTAGCGCAACCGCCCAAATTTTGCTAAAATGTATCCATATATGGTTATCAACTATTTTGGAAACGGCTGTTTTCGGTTGCAGAGCGGCGAGACGTCCGTGCTCGTAAACCCCGAAAATAACAGGCTTAAAGCGGATGTGACGCTGAAGACGCTCACGGCTACCGCGGCCGACGTTCAGGCGGAGACGACCGACGAGATCGTGATTTCGTTCGCCGGAGAATATGAGGAAAAAGAGATCGAGATATTGGGATTTCCCATCACGGAAGAATCAACCGATAAATTTTTGAAGACCGCGTATGCGGTGTTGTGGGAAGGCATGAAATTCGTATTTCTCGGCCATCTTTCCAAGCCGATGGACGCGACGTTGATGGAGGAATTCTCCGAACCGGACGTGCTATTCCTGCCCGTGGGTGGCGGACATTTTTTGGAGCCTGAAGTGGCGGCGAAGATCGCGAAGCAACTTGAGGCGCGCGTTGTGATACCGAGCTTTTATAAGGATCCGGCGGAATTTCTGAAAGCGTTCGGAAAAAAGGGCGAGGAGATGGATAAATTCGTCTTCAAACAAAAGGACATCGTCGCCGACCGCGGCCGCGTAGTGGTCCTCAAAGCAATCTGATGTTCGAAGAGCTGCAATCGTTGAGCCAGGAAAATAAGAAGCGTCTCCTCGTTGTCGGTACCATCATTATCATGGCCATCGTTGTCGGGGTGTGGATCACTTATTTCAACAGCATCTTGATCGGTTCGGCGCGGGGAAACACATCGACGGCATCCCCGGCCGCAACTGCGACATCGACCTCCGCGACATCATCCCAGACTCCGGCCGCGTCTCTTCCCGCGCAGACAAATGGTCCTGGTCTGTGGCAAGATATAAAGAATGGATTTGGCTGGTTTGGAAGCCTTTTCAGCCGTCCTTCTCAATATAAGATTCAACCTAAGTAAACTACCATGCCAGATATGGAACCACAGGAAATAACGAAAGAGCTCGGCGATTCGTACCTTAGCTATGCGATGTCCGTGATCGTCGCGCGCGCCCTTCCGGATGTTCGGGATGGCATGAAGCCGGTGCACCGGCGCGTGTTATGGGCGATGTGGGATATGGGTGTGCTCTCGACCGCGAAATTCCGCAAATCCGCGTACGTGGTTGGAGAAACGATGGCAAAGTACCACCCGCATGGCGATTCCTCTATATATGACACGATGGTCCGCATGGCGCAGGATTTCTCGCTGCGCTATCCGCTCGTGCGCGGTCAGGGGAACTTCGGTTCGGTTGACGGTGATCCTCCGGCTGCCATGCGTTATACCGAGGCAAAACTCGCGGCAATCGCGAACGAGATGCTTTCGGATATCGAGAAGGAGACCGTTGACTGGATCCCGAACTACGATGGCACGCGCAACGAGCCGACCGTGTTCCCGGCGAAATTGCCGAATCTGCTTTTGAACGGCGCGCTCGGCATTGCCGTCGGTATGGCGACAAGCATCCCGCCGCACAATCTTAACGAGGTCGCTGATGCGATCCTGTATCTTGCGGACAACGGCGATGCCACAACCGAGGACCTTTTGCAGTTTGTGAAGGGGCCGGACTTTCCGACGGGCGGTATCATCTATGACAATAAAGCGATCAGGGAGGCGTATGTATCCGGGCGCGGCGGTGTGATCACGCGCGCAAAGGCGGAGATCGTGGAGAAGAAGAACAGCCGGCAGTTCGATATCATCGTCACCGAGATTCCGTATCAGGTAAATAAGTCCGATCTCATCAAGACGATCGCCGAGCTCGCGCAGGACAAGAAGATCGAAGGGATCCGTGATTTGCGCGACGAATCCGATCGAGAAGGCATGCGCATCGTGATCGAGCTCAAGAATGACGTCGCTCCGCAAAAAGTGTTGAACTGGCTTTACAAACATACCGACCTCGAGAAGAACTTCAATTTCAATATGATCGCGCTCGTGAACGGCATCGAGCCGCAATTGCTCACCCTTCGCGATATTCTCGTGGAGTATTTGAAGCACCGGACAGACATCGTTACGCGCCGCACCAAATTTGATTTGCGCAAGGCAGAGGAGCGCGCGCATATTTTGGAAGGGCTCGCCATCGCGCTCGACGCGATCGACCGCGTGATCGCAACTATCAGGAAGTCGGAAGACAAGGAGGTCGCGCACGCGAATCTGATGAAGAACTTTAAGTTGAGCGCGCTCCAGGCGACGGCGATTTTGGAGATGCGTTTGCAAACGCTTGCCGCGCTCGAGCGGTTGAAGATCGAGGCGGAGCTTAAGGAGAAGCACGCGCTCATCGCGGAACTTAAATTGATATTGAAGAGTCCGGCGCGTATTTTGAAGATTATTAAAGACGAGGTGACGGAACTCAAGAACAAGTATGGTGACGAGCGCCGTACGAAGGTCGTCGGGCGCGCGGTGGAATCGGTGAGTGATGAGGATCTTATCCCAGAAGAAGAGGCGATCGTTACCGTCTCCGGCGGGGGATATATCAAGCGGCTGCCGCCGGGCACGTTCAAGGTACAGCGTCGCGGCGGAAAGGGCTTGATTGGTTCTGAAGTGGCCGACGAGGATTTCCTCTCGCATTTCTTTAGCGCGAACACGCATGACAACGTGCTGTTCTTCACCGATCGCGGTCGTGTGTTTCAAACGAAGGTATATGAGATTCCGCAGGCGACGCGCACTTCCAAGGGTAAGGCCATCCAGAATTTCCTTGAGCTTCCTGCCGACGAGAATGTGAGCGCTATCGTGAGTTATTCCGCAAAGGGCGCAAAAGCGGAAGGCAAAACAGGCAGAAAATATTTGATGATGGTGACCAAGCAAGGCGTTATCAAAAAGACGCCGCTTGAGGATTTTGAGAATATCCGGCGCACCGGCATCATCGCGCTTTCTCTCAAGAAGGGCGATCACCTCAAGTGGGCGCGTTTAACGACGGGCACCGAGCAGGTGGTGCTTGCCACGCGGCAGGGGCAGTCCATTCGCTTTGACGAGAAGCAGGTGCGTCCGATGGGGCGTACCGCGGCGGGCGTTCGCGCGATCAAATTGAAAAAACAGAATGACGAAGTTGCTGGCTTTGATATAATAAGAGGAGACGATGCAATGCTACTCGTGGTCATGGAACATGGCTTCGCGAAGCAAACGATGCTCAAGGAATACAAAGTGCAAAGCCGTGGCGGATCGGGGATCAAGACCGCCGAGGTGACGCCGAAAACGGGCGCGGTCGTTTCCGCTCACGTCGTGAGCGAAGAAAAGGAAATATTCGCGCTCTCTGCGAAAGGGCAGATGATCCGCACGGAGATCTCAACGGTCCGCAAGACCGGACGGTCCGCGCAAGGAGTACATATCATGAATCTTAAGAGTGGCGACAGGGTTGCGGGAACAGTAGTTATTTAATGCCAAAGAATTTTACTCAAAAGCAGATCGTGATCATCGGGGGCGCCGTTCTTGCGGTGATCGTTCTCGGCGTGGTGTTCTTTTTGAGCATCCGTAGTGGCGGCGGTGGCGCTGGTGCGGGGGTCTCCCTCACTGTTTGGGGAACCGACGACTCCAAAGCATTCAATGATCTGATCCAGAGCTATTCCGGTCCCGGTTCGGGAACCTCCGCGCAAATTAAATATGTACAGATTCCCGCGGCTCAGTACCGGACCAGGGTGCTTTCGGCACTCGCCGCTGGTACGGGCCCGGATATTTTTGAGATAAGCAATCGCGATCTTGCACAGTGGCAAAACCTCACCACGCCGGTTCCTGCCACGCTCGCGACCACCTTCAATCAGGTTACCCTTCAGAGCGACTTTCCAGACGTCGTGACGCAGGATTTTGTTTCCGGCGGGAATATTTATGCTCTGCCGCTTTCCATCGACACGCTCGCGATGATCTATAACAAGGATATGTTCAATACGGCCGGCATCGCGGCGGTACCCACAACGTGGGAAGGACTCCAAGCCAATCTTCCCCAGTTGCGCGTGGAGACTCCACAGGGCCAAATCACCCAGGCCGCGCTCGCACTCGGCGGTTCCGAAACAAGTATCCCAAACGCGCCGGACATCATTTTCCTTTTGATGATGCAAAACGGCACACAGATGACGTCCGTCGGTGGATCCACCGTCAAGTTTGCGTCAGGCGCGAATGGCAACGACACCTCGGGCCTCAATGCGTTCAATTATTACCTGCAATTTGGGAATGCGGCGGGCTCCGACTACACATGGAATGACGGTATGGGAACGGCGCTTAGTAGTTTTATGCAGGGGAAAACCGCGGTCATCTTTGATTATTCTTCGGCGCTTGCGCAGATAAAAGCAACGTCCCCGTTTCTTAACTACGGCGTTGCGCCGATGCCCCAGCCGGCAAACGCAACGGTGGCGGTGAACTACGCAAAATATAATGGCCTGGCGGTTTCCCGGAGCAGCGCGAATATCGCGAGCGCTTGGAATTTCATTATCAGTTTGACGACGTCGGCCGCGGATGAGAACATATATCTGAAGGATGCGGGTACGCCACCCGCGCTTCGGTCGGTGATATCGTCGGATTTCACTATTCCCACAATGTCGATCTTCGCATCCCAGGCGCTCACCGCGAAATCGTGGCATGAGGCACAGAGCGAGACATTCGACGGCATTATGAATACCGCGATTCAAAACGTTCTGAGCGGCGCGGCGGATCCCTCCACCGCACTGAACCAAGCGCAGAGTGCAATGAACGGGGCGGGAAACTAGGCGGGCATAATCCAATCATTATCATGTTCTCAAAAAACCTCGGCGCAAAGATACTGTTGATCGCAATACTCGGGTCGTCGATAGCGCTTCCGCTTGTGGCGTCGGCCGCGTCGGGGTGGTCTACGCCCAATCTATGGGGGACACCGCCCGGCTTTTGGGGGCCGCTCGTGTCGTGTACAGGCAATTATCTTCCGACGAATTCTGACGGCAGCACTCCGAATCCTTGTACAAGCCTATGCGACCTCATCGACACCGCCATCAACATCATTTATTTCGGAATGACCCTTGCCATATTTATCATTGCGCCCGTAATGATAGTGATAGGGGGAATAATGATCATGCTCTCCGGCGCGAATCCAGGGATGCTTGAATCCGGGAAAAAGACGCTTACCGCCACCGTCATCGGGCTCTTTATCGTTCTGTGCGCGTACCTCATCGTAAACACCACCATCACCGTTTTGAATATCAGCGGTGTCGGTGGTTTTGGAAATAACGCATGCACAACAACCTCGTAAAATTCTTCGCTGTCCTCGGCCTCCTTGCCATACTGGTACTTCCAGTACTTGCGTTTGCTCAGGTGAAGATCAGCACCGCCATCCCCGGCACCAACGCGAACAGCACAAGTTCTGCCCCAGGAGCATTCATCGCTAATTTCTATCAATTTGCGTTGATGATAGGGGGTATTCTTGCTTTTGGCGCTATTGTGTATGGAGGAGTCAGATATGTAGCGTCTGCCGGCAATCCTTCCGCACAAAGCGATGGAAAGGAATGGATTATGGGAGCCCTCATAGGCCTTTTGCTTCTTGCCGGAGTCTATCTGATATTGAATGTCGTGAATCCTCAGCTGGCCAACCTCAATCTGCCTCCGTTGAATCAGATATCGGCGGTGGCGAACTATGTGGCGCCCGCGCCGCCGCCGACAGAATATGGCTGCGTCGCAAGCAATGGCATAACCGCGTGCAGCCCGGGAAACCTATCCGACTGTTCCGATGTTCCAAACGGAGCGTGTAGCGGAAAAACCTGCACGCAGGTTCCCGTCTCGCAATGTGGCACTGCGGCGCCCACAAGTACCTGTCCTATTCCTGCGTTGCCGACGCTCACTGACCCCCAGTCGATATCAATGCAAAGTGGACAGACGTTACAGTGGACATCTTCGGATCCTGCGGTTCAGCAGAATCTGACCGCATTGAACGCCGCGTATACGCAGTTTCAAAGTGCGCTTAAGAGCGCAGGCGACACCTACTCATTAGGCTCCGTCTATCGCCCGCTTCAATATCAGCAATACCTCTACGCCCTCTATCAAGATGCCAATAAGTATGGAGTCTATGGATGTCAGACTAGCGGTCAAACCGGGACTAATAGCTGTCCGTCGCCGATCAATACTTATGCCAACAACGCATCATGTACATCAGTGATTTCTGCCATACAAGCTCAAGAAAAACAGCATGGAGTTTGTAATACGACATCGCCGTGCCTTGTTGGAACGCCGGGCACCTGTGGCGCTCCGCATACGGCTGGTATCGGCATTGACATCACGGTGAGCGGCCCCGTCGCACTCAGTGGAATTAATGCATTGCTTGCACAGAAGGGCATCCCTCTAAAATGGCAAGCGCTTAGTGGTGACCCGGTACACTTCAATCTCCAAAATCCTCCGGCCGGAACCTGTCCAAACTAAAACGAGCTATGAAGAAAACAGTCATCATTGTGATCATTATTGTGATAGTGGCAGCAGCCGCGATCGGGGTTATGCTTTGGATACATAATAGTCAGGGGAGCGGCAGTGTCGTGACCGGAACGGAAGGGACGCCGGGCGGATCGTTGCCGGTATCCGGCTCAGCGGTTTCTTCGACGGAATCTGCGAACGGCGGAAATGCCGCTGCTCCGGAATTCATGTTGGGCGACGCCACGGTTCCTGCAGGAGAGATCACTGCCACAATGCCTGCCGATGCGCCACAAGGAAGCACCATCCAATTTCAGGTGGCGACCGGGTCAGTGATACTCAATAATTTCTACATGACGGCCCAGGGATATTTGCCGTCGCTCGACGCGTTAGTGATTGCCGCGAACACGTCTTACACTATTTGGTATTATCGTGATTCAAGCGATTTTAGCATCGTCCTTGCGTTGGGGGCGACATCCGACGATGCCGATGCGGCTGCCTCGATGCTTGCGGCCCGCCTCGGTGTCAATCAACAGGAATTATGCTCCCTGCCGGTGAGCCTGACTTATATGATAGATCAGGGCATGGACAGCTTGGAAAGCCCCTTGGATTTTTGCGCGACGCCCGGCGTTATCAATTCACAGTAACCTGTTATAATGAAGACAATGATGAAGATCGCAAAGCGGTTGAATGCGGGGTGGGCGAGCGTTGTGATCTTCGCCACGGGCGCGGCATCGGCATTTGCGTTGAGCAACTCAACGATTGCGTTAAATGATCCGCTTGGCGGTGAAAGTTTTACTACGGTGGCAAATAACGTCGTCTTTTTCATATCAACGACGATCGCGCTGCCGCTTACTGCAATCATGGTGCTCGTCGGAGCTTTTCAGATAACGACGTCCGCGGGCGACCCGGAAAAGTTCTCTACGGGCAGAAAAACCATCCTCTATGCGGCTATCGGGTTTGTAATTGCTATCATTGCCACGGGAGTCACTTCCATCATAAAAAGCCTTCTTGGGGCCAGCTAACACATGGTATTTTGCAATCTGATATGCGATACTGGAATGAATAAATGGTCGAACTAAATGCAAAAATCAATCATGAACGCAATTAAGAAGTTTCTTGTCACTGTGCCGGCATTTTTGTTGGTGCCAGCCGTAGGATTTCCTATTTCAGTTGCTTTGGCTGCGGTGCCATCAACCACCATCAGTTCTCCGGTAACGAGCGTGTCAGATATCCAGAACCTCCTCTGTGCCATCATTGCCTGGTTCATCTGGATCGTTATCATCGTTTCGGTCATCATGGTGGTATATGCGGCATACACGTATGCTACCGCCGGGGATGATACCGAGAAGGTCGCTACGGGACGGAAGACCATAACCTACGCGGCGGTCGGAATCGCAGTCGCTTTGATGGCCGCCGGCATTCCGGCGATCGTCGAGTCCCTCTTTGGTTCCAGCCTCGGCTTTAGCGTTTCCTGCCTGGTGGGGTCGTAAGGGTTATATAACCCACAGAGTTGTTTGCGGACAAAAGAGCAGTATGATAGTATTTTTAAGTACATACGAAAGGTCGAAACATCCTCTAAAAATTCATTCACTATGAAGAAAATAGTCAGTTTTGCAAAGGAATTCAGCCCTTCGATAATCGCATTGGTGTTGCCGGCGCTTACGTTCGCGCAGTCGATTCCAGACCCGACAGCGCCGTCGCAATCGTCAGTTCCTCAGGGACAGCTCACCAGCTTGCAGGGGGTACTTCAGCTCATGTGTACGGTTTTCTCCTGGGCGTTCTACTTCCTCATTGTGGTAGCGGTCATCTTCGTCATTGTTGCGGCATTCAAGTATCTCACCGCAGCCGGCGATCCGGAGAAGGTAAAGAGCGCTGGAGCGACTTTGCTCTATGCGGCAGTTGCCATCGGCGTTGCGCTTTTGGCTCGTGCTGTTCCGCTCGTTGTCGGAAGCTTCCTTGGAGCAAGCAACGTCAGTTCTTGCTAGTAAGATCTTTCAGATCTCAAAAAAGACCCCGTTGGGGCCTTTTTTGTTTCCCTGAGTTTTTTCAAAAGATAAAAAAGTGCCCCGATAGTTTTTAAGCTATCGGGGCTGACGAGAGCCTAAACTCTACGTCACGTAAGAAACAATCTGACAATTCGTTGCGATGCGGAACCGAGCCGGCATGTTACTAAGCCCGACAGTCTGGGTCCCCCGAAAGGGGCCATAGACGCGATCGATGCCTTCGTACTCAAGCCATGCGATACAGCCATCCCTCGCCGCATTCGGGTCGGTGAACTTTACGTCCCACGACTTGTAGAGTGGCCACGTGACCCATGAACTCCAACAGAGGTTCTGTTGAGAGCCAGGCCCGGGATTCACATAGACGGGTTTGTCCATGGAATCCTTGCTGTGGTCCTCGGCGTGGTTAGCGTCGAGTTCCACCCAGCCGGCGCAGTTGAGCGCCGGTGGTTTAGCAAGCGACGATTGTGCCCAGGGGAAATCAATCGTGTGCCTCGTTTCCGCTGCGATGACTTTGTAAATAACTATCGCAACGAATACGAAACAGATGAAGAAGATGAATTTGGCCATTCCGCTCTTCTTTCCGCTCGAGCATCCGCCGACCGTCGTGGATGGCGAGGTTAGTGTCGTACTTGTCGTTGTTGCCATCAATCACTCCTTTCCTTTGAGTTTGTTGGCAAGTGCCGAGACAATAGGTCCGAGCAGTCCGTCCGCAGTGGTTAATATCTGTGGCGCGAGTTCAATTCGGGTTACCTTAACCTCCTCCTTAACAGTACCTTCGCCTATCAAGATGGTCCTTGTGGGATCGCCCTGTGAGCCAGGAACCGCGGCGAGCTCTTTTCCTGCAGCCGCCAACCCCTTTGCAGCCGCCAGGCGTTGTTTCGCCTGGAACTCGGTTTGATTGAGGGCGGCAACATTTTTAAGAGTGTCCCCGGATGGTTCGATGTTGTCGGCCCCGAAGCGCTCAATGATCAGCCCAAGGTGTTTTAATGGGATCGATCTCTTGCCGTTGCGCGCATCGCGGATGAGCTGAATGTGCTCGCCGACAGCATCCATGAGCTCCTGCTTCCTCTCGGCGGGCAACGCGTTGTATTGCGCTTCCCATGTTCTTTCAGAGGCCACCATCTGCCGGTGGTTGTATATCCCGATCAGAACTTCGGTCGGGATCCGGGAGTCAACCCTTTGCAAGTCATCTTTCAAAAGGCCTTCCAAAATCATATGGACCACCTCCTCGCCCATTTCCCGAGCGTGATTGAGATCCTGGGGCCCTTCGGTCTTTGACGCAAGCCAGATTCGCTCGCGGCGCACGACCTGGTTTTTCATGCGGTTGATTGCCTCATCCAAGCCACCAACCTCGATGACTTGAACAGGATTATTCCGGTCGGCGCGCACATACACATCGTTCGGTATGCTGACTGTCGAGCTGTCCGTCGGAATGACGCCCTCCGTCGGGAACAGCGGGTTGAGCTCGCCGCCAAACATCAATTCGTAATCCAACAGCCATCCCTTAAATGGAACGAAGATCCACCCTGGGCCGATGGCCCGGTTGACGTAGTTGCCGAATATCTTCGGAATCGCGATGTTCGGCACGCTTGCATCGATATTGTGGACGCTTGTTCCCATGAATATCACCGACATGGCGAAGAAGAAGCCCGTTGCCCACGCGAGTCCGATGATGCTTCCGACGATGGAGCTAAGCACGAGGACGACGACGATAGTGACTATCGCCATCCCAATGCATAGGCCATAGAACGTTCCGATGTCGTAAACCGTTCTGTGTTGGTCTGACATAGCCTTTTCCTCTCTTTTTCTGCATAAAGAATGTTAAGGGACTGGCTTCATTGCCAATCCGTTCTGTGGTGAATTATAACACCATATTAAAAACTTGTCAAAGCCTGGGAAAGGGCGTATTATAAGCAGGAAATGGCTTCTAAGGTCATTTGATGCCCGGGTGGTGAAATGGCATACACGTCAGCTTTAGGAGCTGATGCCGCAAGGCGTGGAGGTTCGAGTCCTCTCCCGGGCACACGTTTATAGGGTATGCTTGTCTATATGGTTTCTTTTTACAATCAATTTCTTTTCAATTGGGCGTTTACCATCGTTGTTGAGACCCTCGTCTTTATCTTCATTGTCCGGTCTTCGTTTAAGATATCAAAAGAGAAACTATCGCTCTCGCGTCTGATCCTTGGGGGACTGTTCGCCTCAAGTATCACCATCCCTTGGGTGTGGTTCGTCTTTCCCTATTTTTTCAGCAATACACTTATCCTCGCTCTCGCCGCTGGGGAGTTTTTTGCATTCGCTGTGGAGGCAGTATTCTATCGATCCATGTTTGAGATGCCATGGCGGCGTTCGATCATTATCTCTTTGGCCTGTAATGCATCGTCCTACTTTTTGGGGTTGCTGGTTGCCGTAGCGCTCCACGCGCCGGTGATATAGCGACATTCCTGCATGGTATCGCTGGCGCACTGAAGTACGGTCGCGACCGGATCGCTATAGGTAATCTTCCATCCCGCGGACATCAAATTTTTCACAAGTCCGGCGTTGCCCCCGGTTACGTCGGTGCTCTGCATGAGGATAGTGTTAACCCTCCATTTTTTTAATATTGTTTCCTGGGCCGCAAAATTTTGCGGCGCCAGGAATACGTTGATGTAATCTTTCATCGCCGATGTCCCGTCGGGGGCAATCCAGTGCGGCATCCTTCCATCTATAAATACTTTTATCTCCGGGGCATCCCAAATAAGATAGCCGCCCCAGGCGTACCCATTGAGCGGGATTATTTTATTTCCCTGGGCCGCGCTTTGGTTGAGGAAGTCCACGGCATTTACGGGATACTGTGTTGCGGCAAGAGCGCTCGGCGCAATAAGGACGAGGCAGAGCATTCCGACGGAGGCCGCGGCACCGAGCGATGTAAAAACCATTCTCACTCGTCGCGAGGCAAGATGTCGGCGGGAAGAAAATGCTGTTATGGCATATGCGAGCCCTTCGTCGGCCAGGGGAATGGCCGTTATAACAAACAGCGGCCCCATGCGCAGCGCTTTTGCGAAAAGGAGAAAGAACAGTGCCGCAGCGGCGAGCCGTGTTGGTGTCAGACGTTTGTAATATGCTCCGGCGATGATCAGGAAGATAGAGAACATAATGGCGATGGCAATCGTCTGCGGAGAGAACGTGGCTTGTGTGGAGAACGGGGACTGCCATTCTTGGATATATCTCATGGTATCACCCGAGAACATGACCCGGAATATTTCGCCGTAGAGGCCTGCGCCGTAGGGATTTAAGAAGGGGGTTATAACGCTTGCGGCGAGCATCGTGCACGCGAACAGGATCCCACTCCCTGATGTTTTTCTTTTGTGCCACCACGCAATGGCGGTATCTACAAAGAGAAAGAGGGCAAATAGAACAAGTCCCGAAAAGAATTCTGCGTGGATATTCGCCCACACAAAAAAGACGAGTGGCAGGACTGCGAGATAAATTTTTTTGCGCCCGGCAGGATCGTTCGTCTTATCGTAATATCGGGAGAGCAGTTCAAAGACGATGAAGAAGAAGAAATAGGAAAGCACCTGTGGCCTGACGGCGGTGAACGACATAAAAAGAACCGCTCCGGCGGCGATTGCCCAAAGGCTTGGCCATGATCGATAGCGGCTCAGCCAGACCGCGAACGGAATAAAAGCGATTGCGGCGAATATGACGGCCAGCAACTCTGCGAGACCAAGATTCCATATCCACGCGATTCCCGCTTCCACGAGCCATTCGTGGTCCACCCACGGCATATTCGCCATGGTAAAACTGTAGGTATCCACGCGTGGCACGGCATGCGTCGCAAGGATTGTTTCACCGTCGCGGAGATGCCAATAAAAATCCGGATCGGTGATCTTAGTGGCCACGACGAGGAATGAGAAAAAAATTAGGATGCCGGCGAGGACGCGGTATCGAAGCGGCGCATGCATATTATTCGTCGTCCTTTCTTCGGGCCCCGTGGAATGCTTTGTGCACTTCACGCAATTGCTTGTTGGTGAGATGGGTATAGACCTGCGTGGTGGAAATATTTGCGTGGCCGAGGAGCTCCTGCACGGAACGGAGATCCGCGCCGTTTATCAATAGATCGGTGGCAAAGCTGTGGCGGAGGAGGTGCGCGTGGATGTGATTGGGAATGCCGGCTTGCGTGGCGCGGGCGGCGACAAGGCGTTGGACGGCGCGTGGAGTGATGGAGCCGATGACCTTGCCCATGCGGTTCAGACTGATGAACAGCTTGTCCTCGGCATCGCCCGCGCCGCCGGCACGTGCACGTGCGGCGAGATAGCGCTGCACCGACTCGCGCGCGGAGTCGGAGATGAACACCACGCGCAGTTTGTCGCCCTTGCCGCGCACGGAGAGTTCGCCGCGCTTGAGGTCGATCCCGCGCGGAAGCGCGCAGAGCTCGGCAAGACGCAGGCCGGTGGAGAAGAACATCTCAAGGATAGCCTTGTCACGCAGGTCGCGGAGCGAGTCACCCTTCGGTGCGGCGAGCAGCCGTTCAAGGTCGCCATATTCCAGCGTGTCGATCTGCCTTCCCGGCACCTTAGGGAGCTCGATCTTTTCCGCGGATAGCGTTTTGATATCGCGCTTCGCCATATATTTCAAAAAGTTGCGCAGGGCGATCGCATAATATCCTTGCGTGATGCGCTTCATGTCGCGTCGCGCGAGCGCCACGCGGAATTCGCGCACCACGGTGTCCGTTATCTGGGAAGGGGACGATAACTTCGCAAATTTCAAAAATTCCAAAAGGTAGTGTTTATAGTTCTCGCTCGTGCGTGGCGAACGATTTTTTTCGATCTCAAGATAGTTCAGATAATCCCGGAGCAAGCGCTCGATCTCTGTTCGCGGTTTTTCTTTCTCTCTCTCGGGCATGATTCTATTATACGCCTATCTGTCGCAAAACGGCATCAATTGGCGTATGAAAATTGACGTTTTGGATAGCGTAGGTTATAATACATGGAGCAGTGCGAGGCCGAACTATGAAGTGGGTAACGGTTGCTGGCAACGGTTTGTGGAAACTATGGAACGGACTGTCGTTCTTTCTCGTTTCCGCTATATGTTTTACGCAGAAGAATACCGGCTTCAAATTCATTAAAGAAGCCGAAGAAAACCCCGCATCCCAAGCGCCCCTCGAACTTCTCAATCAGGATTCTGATTGGGGATAGGATTTTTAATCCTCCAACGGCCGCCACCTCCGATAAGGTGGCATTTTTTTTCGAGGCCTTGCTAAATATTAAATATTGATGTATCATAACCAATAATGCTTACTAAACGAGTAAAGGCCCGCATCGTGGGCGATAATAAGAAGCACGATAAAGATACCGGTTCCGCCCAGGTGCAGATTGCCATGACCTCGCGTCAGATCGATGAATTGGCATCGCATCTCAAGAAAAACCCGAAGGATAATCATTCCCGCCGCGGTCTTTTAAAGATGGTATCCAAGCGCAGGAAGCTGCTTGCGTACATGAAGAAGCACGAGCCTTCTCTGTACGAGAAACTCATCAAGAAGCTCGATCTTAAAAAATAATGAAGCCCGGATCAAATTATTCCAACCAGCGGGTTGGGATTTTTGTTGATGTGTCCAATCTGTACCACTCAGCAAAGAACCTTTACCAGGGTCGCGTGAACTACGCGGAACTCATCAAACATTTGGTGGGCGGGCGTCAGCTCATCCGCGCGATGGCGTATGTGGTACGCAGTGAAGGCGTGGAGCCGCAGCAACCGCGCGGACATGTGAGGATGGCGGAAGCGGATCAAGCGGCGGCGGTATCGCTCGCGCCGGGTTCTCCGACGCTGAACGGCGAAAGCAACGGCGGCGCTTCTTCCGAGTCAAGCTTCTTTGAGGCTTTGGAAAAAGCGGGGCTTGAGCTTCGTATGAAGGATCTGCAGATCTATGCCGGCGGCATGAAGAAGGGCGATTGGGATGTTGGACTCACGGTAGATGTCATCCGCATGATGCCATTCTTGGATGTGATCATTCTGGTGACGGGTGACGGGGATTATATTCCCCTTATCAATTACGTAAAATGGGGAGGCGGGCGAGTGGTCGAAGTCGCCGCGTTTCGAAGAAGCGCATCGTCAAAGATAGTGGAAGCCGCGGACGAGTTTGTAAATATAGAGACCGTCCCGCGGGCAATCATGAAGCCGAGTTTTGTGCGAAGAGGGAAGAGACCGTCGCAGTCGGACAATCATTAAAAAATAATTAACTAACGAAGCGCGATAAAGGGGATATCATTCCGAGCTTTGTGAGAGATTCGGGCCAATGGGGCGCAGATCTTTCCTAAAGCTCAGGATGATAGAACTCTCCGGGTTCGCGATTCTATCAAAAATCATGTTACAAAGAAAGCAGTTTTCAGTTGAGATCGCAGGAAAGACGTTGACGATAGAGGTTTCCGCGCTGGCCGAACAGGCGAACGCCGCGGTCATCGCGAAGTATGGCGAGACAGTCGTACTCGCAACCGCCGTGATGGCGCGCAAGGACAGCGACATCGATTACCTGCCGCTCAAGGTGGATTATGAAGAGAAATTCTATGCCGCGGGAAAGATCCTTGGCAGCCGCTATGTACGCCGCGAAGGCCGCTCATCCGAAGAGGCCATCTTGGCCGGCCGCTTGGTGGATCGCACCATCCGTCCGCTCTTCAACGACAAGATGCGTCGCGAGATTCAGGTGGTCGTCACCGTGTTGCAGATCGACGAGCAGAACGATCCGGAATTCGTAGGATTGCTCGGTGTCTCCACTGCGCTTTTTATCTCCGACATCCCGTGGAACGGTCCGGTGGCCGGCGTGCGTGTCGCGCAGAAGACGGATGACAAGCAGTTTATTGTGAATCCCGATAACAGCACCGTCGCAGAGCCGAACCTTCCGATATTCGATGCGTTCGTTTCCGGTTCCAGGGATCGCATCAACATGATCGAGCTTGGCGGTTTGGATGCGCAGGAGAAAGACGTCGTCGTGGGTTTCAAACTCGCGCAGACCGAGATCAATAAATTGATTGCGTTCCAGGAGCAGATCCAAAAAGAGATCGGTAAGCCGAAGGCGGAGGTTGCTCTCGCCGAGCCGGACGAGGATATCAAAACGGAGATCCGCGCATTCCTTGCCGACAAATTGGAGGCAGCGATCTATAAGCCGACGAAAGTTGAGCACACAACGGCTGTCGGCGCGTTGAATCACGAGCTCAATCTGCATATCAAAGAGAAATTTGGCGCTACGAAAGAAAAGATAAATTGGAAGGCAGTTGAATTCCTTTATGACGAGATGGTGAATGACCTCGTTCACAAGAATATCTTGGAAAAAGAGCAGCGTCCGGATGGACGCAAGCTGGATGAGGTCCGTACGCTCGATGCAGAAGTGGGATTGTTCTCGCGTACGCATGGTTCCGCGCTCTTTGTTCGCGGCAACACTCAAGCCCTTGCTATCACGACGCTCGCGGCGCCCGGGGCCGAGCAGATGATCGAGACGATGGAGACCACCGGCAAGCGCCGGTTCATGTTGCACTACAACTTCCCGCCATTTTCGGTCGGCGAAGTGGGTTCGTTCCGCGGCCCCGGGCGCCGCGAGATCGGCCATGGTAATCTTGCGCGCAAATCGCTCGAGCGTTTGATTCCGAGCAAGGAGGAATTCCCTTACACGATCCGCGTCGTTTCGGAGATCATGTCTTCCAACGGCTCGTCTTCGCAGGCCACCGTCTGTGCGTCGGCGCTCTCGCTCATGGATGCCGGCGTGCCGCTCAAGAAGCCGGCCGCGGGCATTGCGATGGGACTCATGATGGGCACCACGCCGGACGGCCATTCGGACGTCAATAATTACAAAGTGTTGACCGACATCCAAGGACCGGAGGATCACCATGGCGACATGGACCTCAAAGTTGCGGGTACGAACGATGGCGTGACCGGCATGCAGATGGACGTCAAGGTGGACGGCCTTACGATCGAGTTGCTTGAAAAAGCATTCGAGCAGGCAAAGCAGGCGCGCCTGCACATCTTGAAGACGATCATCGCAACGCTACCGAAGCATCGCGATGCGATCTCACCGTTCGTGCCGAAGATCCGTCAGTTCAAGATCGACCCGGCCAAGATCGGTACGGTCATCGGTCCCGGTGGCAAGATGATCAATGGTCTCATCGCCAAGTACGAATTGGCAGGCATTGATATCGAAGAGGACGGCGGCGTATACGTCTCCGGCGTTGACCTCGCAAAGGTGGAGGCCGCAGTTGCGGAGATCATGGGCATGACGAAGGAATGGAAAGTGGGAGAGATCGTTGAAGGGCCGATCGTGAAAATTCTCGAGTTCGGTGCGATCGTCGACCTCGGCGGTGGTGCCGACGGCATGATCCACGTCTCCGAGCTCAAACAAGGCTTTGTGAAGCAGGTGGAAGATGTTGTGCATCTCGGTGACCATGTCAAGGCAAAGATCATTAAGGCCGAGAACGGCAAGATCGGCCTCTCGCTGAAGCAGATGGAACAGCCGGCATAAAAGGAAAATAGCGCGGTCATTGGCTCCCGGCAGATGATAGTTCGCCAACGACCGCGCTATTTTTTGTGGTAAAATAAGACTATGCAAGATAAGACCGTCGTTACCACCGCGCCGCCGCCGCCATCGGAAGTGAAGATCCGCACGATGCGTTCGGATATCGATTCCATGATGAAGAGCGGGGGAGGAGCACCGTCATATCAGAATGTATCCATATCGGGGCTTTCGTTGGAAGAGAAGTTCAAACCGCCCACGACGTTCATTCAGGCCCCGCTTCCGGCAGGTGGTCGAATCGTAATGCCTGAAGATAATATGCCGCAACCATACCAAGCGGTCGACCGTCCGGTGCTCGGTCAGGAGGTCCAGGATGCGGGTCCCAGGAGCGATCTTATCCCGAAACTTCTCGTTGGACTCGTCGCATTGGTTGCCCTTGGGGTGGTGGCATACTTTGCCTATACGATATTCGTCAAATAAAAAATCAGGTACGCGCCTCCCGGCAGATGATAGTCCGGCGCGTACCTGATTTTTTATTTGACCGAGAGCATACAACCTATTCTTTTTCCTCGGGTGCAGTTTTTTCTACCGCTATGCCGTCGCCGTTATGGAAGGCTTCGGTCGTTTTCTTTTTTATCTCATCCAGCAGTTTTTTATCCTCCTTTAATTTTGTTTTTGAATTTTCGAAGCCTACGCCCAAGCGTTCCCCGTTGTAGCTGAAGCTTGCTCCTGATTTCTTGACCACGCCATGCGCCACCGCGGCGTTCAGCACGTCGCCCTCGTACGAGATCCCTTCACCAAAGAGAATATCGAACTCTGCCGATTTGAAGGGCGCAGCTACTTTGTTTTTCGCTACCTTTGCCTTTACGCGATTGCCGACCACCGCTTCTCCTCTCTTGACCTGTGCGATGCGGCGGATGTCGATACGCACCGACGCGGCGAAGGGAAGCGCCCGCCCGCCCGGCGTCGTTTCCGGATTGCCGAACATGATGCCGATCTTCATGCGTAGCTGGTTGATGAAGATGATGAGCGTCTGGCTATTCGCCGCGATTGCGGTGAGCTTGCGGAGCGCCTGGCCCATCATGCGTGCCTGACGACCGACGTGCTGTTCGCCCATCTCGCCCTCCAGCTCTGCGCGCGGCGTGAGCGCCGCAACGGAGTCCACGACGACGACGGAGATGATCCCCGAGCGCACGATGCTTTCCAAAATATTCAACGCCTCCTCGCCGCTGTCCGGCTGGGAGATGAGCAGCTCGTTTACGTTCACGCCAAGCTTTGCCGCATATTCCGGATCCATCGCATGTTCCGCATCGATGAATGCCGCCTTGCCGCCTTGTTTCTGTGCCTGGGCGACGACGTTCAGCGCGAGCGTGGTCTTGCCCGACGATTCGGGGCCGAAGATCTCCGTGATGCGGCCGCGGGGCAGTCCGCCGATGCCGAGCGCGAGATCGAGCGAGAAGGATCCGGTCGGAATGGCCGCGACGTTCACGTGCGTCATATCGCCAAGCTTCATGATCGCGCCTTCACCGAACTTATCCTGGAGCGACGAAAGGAGCTCGTCCACTTGCTTGTTGCTCGCGTTATGTTTTTCCGTCACTGCCGGTTTCTGCGCTGCCTGGCCCGACCCCCTTTTTGATGTTTTCATATGCCTCATTATATCAGAGCGCGCGTTAAATTTATATTAAGAAAAGGCTAAAAAGACCTTAATGGACGGGGTTTCCGGCGGAGGTGGAGGTGCTTGACGTGCTATTGCCGGAAATCGAGCTGGTTGCCGTCGTAGAACCGACCGTAGGCGTTGACGTCGGCGCGGTCCCGCCCGGCGGCTGGTAGAATACCTGTTCGGTGATGCTCGTTTCCCCGCCAAGGAACTTCTTTGCGGAGATCTGGAAGGGGTTGGGGCCGATGCCGAGCAGTACTCCTTTTTGCCACGAACCGTCGGCGGCGATGATGATCTGTTCCTGCTCGCCGTTCGCTCCAACGAGGTAGAGTGAGTCGGCACCGGTCACGGTGCCGGCCAGGGTGAACGTACTGGAGGTCGTCACATACGGATTCGCGTCGGGGGAAATGACCATGAGCGTCGGCTTACCGAAGATGCGCGGCGCCTGGAAGGCGAGATAGATGAGCACAATGACGGCTGCGCCGATCCACCAGAGATATTTCGGCGGCGATTGCTTGATGAACCGGTTGCGGGGCAATGTATCGAGCTCGCCGGAATTTTTTATCACCCCTTCTTTTTTTAACTTTGCCCACCACTCCTCCCCGTCGAAGTCGAGCACCATGCCAAGATGCTCGAGGTATCCGTGAAAGTAGGGCGCCGACGGCATACTTTCATAATCGCCCCGTAGTAAAGATTCGATATGTGCCGGGGCGATGCCCGTCATCTCGGCGAGCTTCTTGAGCGTTACGCCACGCTCTTTTATCTTTTCCGCGAAGAATTGCTCGAATGGGATATCGTTGGGGGGCATATAATCTGATGATACGGCGCAACGAGAAAATAGTCCATTGAATAAAAAAAGCGGCTCACGAGAGCCGCTGATCTATCTTTTCTATGTTCACGTCGCGGGGTTTTGCGCCGTCGCCGGGGCCGATGAGGTCGGCGGCTTCCATGAGGTCGAGCAGGCGCGCGGCGCGGGCGTAGCCGACTTTGAGGCGGCGCTGGAGCAATGACGCCGATGCTTTCTTGGCTTCGGCAACAACGGCGACCGCTTCGTCAAACAGATCATCGTCGCTTTCTTCGCTCTCGCCGCTCGCATTGATGAAGTGATCGAATCCGACGGGCATGATCGGGCCTGCTTTATCGATATTTTCCTCGCCATCGTCGGACGGTTCGGGTGCTTCCACTTTGTTGTGCTCCTTTATAAATTCAACAACGCTCTTTAATTCTTCTTCGGTGATGTACGAGCCCTGGATACGCTTCGGTTTTGAAAGTTCCGCGGAGAGGAAAAGTAAATCGCCGTGGCCGAGCAATTTTTCGGCGCCGGCACCGTCCAAGATGGTGCGCGAGTCGATCTGCGATGCCACTTGGAGAGCGACGCGCGCGGGGATGTTGGCTTTAATGAGGCCCGTGATGACTTCCACCGACGGGCGCTGGGTGGCGAGCAATAAATGGATGCCGGTGGCGCGTGACATCTGGGCAAGCCGCACGATCGCGCCCTCCACCTCGCGGCCGAATGAGCTCATCAGGTCCGCCATCTCGTCGATGCCGATAAGGATGAATGGAAGTATGTCTTCCGGCTTCGTCTGTTTCGCGTTATAGCTCTTAATGTCGCGGCTCCCGGCGCGCTGGAGGATCTCATATCGGCGATCCATTTCCTGGATGGCCCATTTGAGGACGCCGAGCGCCTTTTTGTTTTCCGTGATAACCGGCGTGATCAAATGTGGAATCCCGTCGTATATGGAAAGCTCCACGCGCTTCGGATCGATGAGTACGAGGCGCAGGGTCGCCGGCGAGTTCTTATAGAGGAGCGAAGTGATGAGCGAATGCACCAGGATGGATTTTCCGGAGCCGGTCGCGCCCGCGATGAGGATGTGCGGCATCTTCTCGATGTTCGCGAAGATCGGTTCGCCGGAGACATCGCGGCCAAGTACGAAGCCGAGCGGGCCGGAGGCTTGGAATTCCGGATAGTTCATCAAGCTGCCGAGGCGGACGAGCGCGGCGGTCTTGTTCGGCACTTCAATACCAACGAGCGATTTTCCGGGAATCGGCGCCTCGATGCGGATCGGATGCGCCGCAAGCGAGAGCGCGAGGTCTTGGCTGAGCGCGGTGATGCGCGAGAGTTTCACGCCCTCCGCCGGCTTCAATGTGTAGCGCGTGACCGCCGGGCCGACGTTGATCTCTCCCATCTCAACGGGGATGCCGAAGCTATCAAGTGTGCGCTTGATGATATTTGCATGCGCAAGGAGGTCGCCGGTGGTCGGCTTGCTCATGTCGGAGTTCAGGAGAGAAAGTGGAGGGGGAACATAGTTTACGAAGCTTGGCGCTTTGGTCTTCTTGATCTTGCCGAGTTCCGCTCCGTCCTTTGCGTGGACGACGGCGAGCTCTTCCGCTCCGGCGCCTTTCTTATTCTTCGAGTCTTTTTCGTCGGTTGCTTTCTCCGCGGTGGTCTTCTCGCCATCGGAGCCGGTTACGAGAAGCGGCGTCGCGTCTTCCGGCCCCTCATCTTCATCCGCCCCTTCTTTATTCCAAGGCCACTCCACTTTGATCGGCACATTTGCGGTCACGAGCACGGAGATGATAAGAATGAAAATGTCGATCGTCGTGGCGGCAATGTTGCCGAACGGTACGCGGAGCGAGCCGAAGACCATGCCGAGCCAGCCACCGTGGGTGGGGGAGAGCAATTCTATGAGCCCGAGCACGGAGAGAATGAGGAGTGCGGAGCCGATGAGCGTGGTGGCAAGGATGCGTTTCTGGCGTGATAGAAGAAACACCGCCGCGGCGAATAGAAGCGTGGCGGGCAATATCAAATAACCCCAACCAAGCAGGGCATTAAGGCCTTGATAAATAAGAGCTCCGGCGGGACCTGCCTCCGCAAACCGGGCGAGAACAAGCACAATTGCGACGCAAATGAAGCTGATCGCCCAAATACTGTTCTTGGTCTCGGAATGGAGGCGTGGCTCTCGCACTGTTTTACGGGAGTTGGCATTCGCACTGACGAGTTTGCCGCCGCCATCGGCTTTGCCGTTGCCGGAATTCGACCCGCCACCCTTTCCCTTTTTTCCTTTCTTCTTTTTCGCCATTACGAGATTTATTTTAACATCACTTTGGGATTTCTGCATTTTGTGATGATTTTGACACAATTCGTTATAATAAGAATATGAATAAATTATCAAAGAAGGCTCTTATCGTGTTCGATCTCGACGGAACGCTCGCCGAAAGTAAGGCCCCGCTTAAGCCCGATATGGCTCGGGCGCTTAAGGCGCTGCTTACCGAAAAGAGGGTGGCTGTCATCGGCGGCGGTTCGTACGAGGTGTTCAAGGATCAGTTCGTAAAGCACCTTCCGTTTCCGGCGCCGCTGCTCGAAAGACTTTTTCTTTTCCCGACGACCTCTACCGCATTCTATCGGTACAAGCGCGGCGCGTGGAGAACCGTCTACCGCAAGACACTTTCGGCGGCGGATAAGAAAAAGATCATGAAGGCGTTTGGCGATGCATTTAAAGAGACCGGCTATGTCCATCCCAAAAAGGTGTGGGGTCCGGTGATCGAAGACCGCGGGTCACAGGTGACGTTTTCCGCGCTCGGCCAGGACGTTGTGACCAAGTTTGGAAAGAAAGGTATAGCGATGAAAGAGCAATGGTTCAAAGAGAATCAGCCGCTTCGCTTGAGGATGGTGAAGATCATGGCCCGGGAGCTGCCAAGGTTCGAGGTGCGGAGCGGTGGACTTACTTCTATCGACGTCACGCAAAAAGGAATCGATAAGGGATATGGCGTGCGGCAGATAGAAAAGCACTTGCGCGTGCCAATAAAAGATATGGTGTTCATCGGCGATGCGCTCTATAAAGGCGGCAACGACGCGGCGGCAAAGAAAACCGGTATCCAGACAATTCCTATCACCGGCCCGAAAGAGACGATCACAATCATCGATAAGATTCTCGACTCAAAATAATTGACGCTGGGGGTCGAAAAGCGTATATTCTGGGTAATGCCAGATACCTTCATCAGTTCGCTTGGGGCGAAGCTCACGGTGCCGGAAGTGGTGGCCGAGATCATGGCGTTCATGGGCGCCGATCTGATGCGTAAATATAGAGTGACGATCGGCACCGACTCCCAGCTCCTCTCCAACAAGAACGCGGATTTTGTGAATGCCGTCGTGGTGCATCGTATCGGCAATGGCGGCCGCTATTTCTACCGGCGCTGGGAGCTCGGAAAGTTCCACACACTCCGCGACCGGATGATTCGCGAGGCCGTGATCTCGCTTGAAGTTGCGCAGGGCATCCTCGCCGAGCTCAAAAAGTTCCCACTTCCGGAGTTCGAATTTGAGATCCACGCGGACATCGGCATGAACGGCCCCACGAAAGCCGTGATCCAGGAGATCGTCGGCATGATCCGCGCGAATAATTTCGAGGTAAGGATAAAGCCGGACAGCTACGCGGCAACCAATGTGGCAGACCGCCACGTATAGTGGGTTATCAAAAATATGACATTAGATACTTTGGTGTTCGATATCGAAACACAGAACTTTTTTACCGACCCGGATGTGGGGTGGGATAATTATGCCGCCTTAAAGATCTCCGTTGTGGGCGTTTACTCATATATAGAGGACCGCTATTATTGCTATGAGGAAAACGAGATGGATAAGCTCGCGGAACTGTTCGGCGACGCCCGGCGTATTGTTGGCTTCAGCATGAACCGCTATGACATCCCGGTGCTTAATAATTACTTTCAGCGACTGAAGGGAGCTCCAAAGCTTTGGGAGATGGAGCGCGTGGATCTTTTGGAAGAGATCGAAATGGCGACGGGGAGCCGCGTCAGCCTCGACCGGCTTGCGGGTGCGAACCTTGGCTTGAGCAAAACGCATCACAGTTCGGAAGCGGGCGCTCTCTATCGCGAAGGGAAGATCGACGAGCTAAAGGAATATTGCGTGAACGATGTGAAGCTTACCAAAGAGCTCTACGATCTGTATCGCAAGCAGAATTTTCTCATGGTACCGAGCAAGAAGACCGGCGAGGTCGTCAAAGTGGAGTTTGCGAATCTCGCGATCACTCCCTCGTTGCTCTAAAGGACGCGCGGCTGGTAAAAAGCGTGATAGACTGTATTTATGCGTCACCTTTATTTTGATCATGCGGCTTCGACGCCCGTCGATCCGCGCGTCTTTCGTGCGATGCGTCCCTATTTTTCGCGCCACTTCGGGAATCCCGGTTCGCTTCATTCGTTCGGGCAGGCCGCGATCGCCGCGGTGGACGCCGCGCGCGCGAGCGTAGGCAAGCTGATCGGCGCGAAACACTTCCGTGAGATCGTCTTTACGAGCGGTGCCACGGAAGCGAACAACCTCGCGCTTCGCGGCGCGGTGGAGCTCTATAAAAAGAGCTATCCTGACGTCGTGCGGCCGCGCATCATCATTTCTGCCGTCGAGCACGAATCGATATTTGAGACCGCTCAGGCCTTGGAGCGCGATGCCGTGGAAGTCGTGCGATTGCCGGTCAATAAAGAGGGCGTCGTGGATATTGTCTCATTGAAAAATGCGCTGACCGAAAGCACGGTCGTCGTGTCCGTGATGCACGTCAATAATGAAACGGGTACGATCCAGCCGCTCCGCGAGATAAAGTTCATGATCGATGCGTTCCGCAAGGAATCGGCGGGAGAGGGCGGTACGCCGGGCATATATCCACTTTTTCATACTGATGCCGCGCAGTCGTTCCCGTATTTATACTGTGACGTCCAATTGCTTGACGTGGATATGATGACGCTTTCCGCGCATAAGATGTACGGGCCGAAAGGCGTCGGGGCGCTGTATGTGCGGCGCGACGAAAAAATATTTTCCGCGAGCGGCGGTTTTCCGCTGGCCGCGCAGGTGAGCGGCGGCGGCCAGGAATTCGGATTGCGCTCCGGTACGGAGAACGTGCCGGGCATCGTCGGATTCGCAAAGGCGGCGGAGCTCGCCGCCGCCGCTCGCGGCAAGACATCTACGCGCATCGTGGCGTTGCGTGACGAACTGTGGCGGCGCATCAAACTTGTCGCGCCGTCGGCGGAGATCAACGGCCCGATGGGGGACGCGAAGGCGCCGCACATTCTGAACATTTATTTTCCCGGCCTCGCCGCGCAGGATCTGCTCACGCGATTCGATCGCGCCGGCCTCGCCGCATCGTCCGGCTCCGCGTGCCGTTCCCGCGCCGTGGAATCTTCCTACGTGATCGAGGCACTCGGCTATTCAAAGGACCGTGCCGC
>Ga0265338_10001801_pt1 | contig 33703 bp, 24 predicted proteins | sample 42126metaG_FD_193579 | JGI IMG/M metagenome (GOLD analysis project Ga0265338, IMG submission 193579) | Rhizosphere microbial communities from Carex aquatilis grown in University of Washington, Seatle, WA, United States - 4-21-26 metaG | ecosystem: Host-associated > Plants > Roots > Rhizosphere...
AAAATCAGCGACTTGATGTATTCAGCTTTGGGCGGCGTGACTTATCACGCCTCCATGGGCGCTGCTTCACCATCCGCCCGGTGGGGTCAGACTGTCGTGAACGCTCACCTGATCTACGTTTCCAGAGGACTTGAATTCCTGAGCGAAGGCTTTCTGATCCGCCACACGCTGTTAGGCAGTTCTGAGACATTCAGTACTCCAGCGTTCTATTCGCAGGTTTCCAAGAGAGTCGGACCGATCCGCCCCTTCGCCCGCTATCAATACGTGAACGCCAACTCTCAGAACTCGATCTACAACGATATCGGACTGCGCTACGGTCCATCGTTCGGTGCGCGCTACGATCTGAATGACTACATCGCATTCAAGGCCCAGTTGGACCACACCGTGCGCGGCGGCCTGCCCGATCTTAACGGCCTGCATCTGCAGATGGCGGTGACGTTTTGAAACCGAAACGAACCACGCTTGGAAGCTTGATCGTCGCACTGTTCATCTTCTGCCTCGCGAGCTTGCTCTCGGCTCCGCTGGCTGTTGGACAGGCCGATGACGTTGCCGTGATTGTGAATCCCAGGAGTTCTTTGGTCAACGTTAGCCTGGGGGACCTGCGAAAGATCTTTGCCGGAGAAAAGCGATCGTGGCAGGGCGGCGTGCCGGTCAAGCTCATTGTGCGAGGCCCGGGCTGTCACGAACGGGTCGTATTGCTACGACTCCTGGGAATGTCAGAAAGCGACTACAAACAGCACTGGACTGCCCAGGTAATGCGGGGTGAAGCTGATGCCGAACCGTTCTCAGTTCCGTCTCTCGGGATGGTCAAGGAGGCCGCAAAGGCCTTCCCGGGGGCGATCGGAATGGTCGATGCCGGGAGCGTCCAACCTGATATGAAAGTGATTAAAGTGGACGGTCATCTGCCCGGCGAGGCGGGATATCCGGTTCATTGAATCCGGTTCATACGATAAGACCTATGGCGTCCTGCTGATCCACTCCCCCAGCCTGCAACCATCCTCTTCCAGCAGAAACGTTCCGACTCCAAAGCATTCGCCCAAGATGCGGTGCGACTCGGGATCGCGAGCCGCACGCGTGATCCATTGCTGTCCCACGCGGTACTGAGCCGACGTAAACCACCGCTGCGGAAGGACCTCGACCAGACCTGCCTGCAGGTAGAAGACAAACAGCGCAAAGGCGGGATCGTCGTTCGACATGGCTTTGTAGCTGGTAGGAATGATCAACTCGTCCACACTCTGCAACTCCACCGGCACTTCGATCTTGTTCATCCCCGGATTCAATGTTAAAGGGACTTCGAAATCCGCATTCGGAGCCGTCCCCGCATAGATCCGGTCTGAGGATTGTTTAAACCAACCCGCAACCTCGGCCAGGTCAAACGCTCTCAACTGATCTGGATCGAAGCAGGCTAGCCGAATGTTCCGACCCTCTGGGCACCAGATGCCCAGAAAATGCGGCGGAACGAGAAATGGCCGGCAGTAGGTGTTGAGTGCGAGCCTGGCCTTGTCAGGCTCCTGCTCAAGGCCAAGGGTTACCAGGTTGGCAATAGGGCCCGGGTCTCCATGATGCGCCCAGACGAAGCGCCGCCCGGCCAATGAACGGAAGGCGGGAAAAGTTTCCCAATACCATGGTGCCGGCCCCACAGTCTTCGAGAGGATCTCCCTGACGCGGGACGCGTTCATCTCGCCCATTAACCGGCCGCCGGCACGCCCGGCCCTGTGACGTGCGTTCGAATGAACTGGACGATGTCATCCATCGCAGTACCTGGCTGAAAGATGGCTGCCACGCCAGCCTGCTTGAGGCCGTCAATATCCTGATTGGGGATGATGCCGCCGACGACCACGAGTACGTCATCCATCTTGCTCTGCTTGAGCAGGTCCATCACTCGCGGCACGATTGCGTTGTGTGCGCCGGAGAGGATTGACAACCCAATCACCTGCACATCTTCCTGCAAGGCAGCGTTGACAATCATCTCAGGTGTCTGTCGCAAACCCGTGTAGATCACTTCCATCCCGGCATCGCGTAGCGCTCGGGCAATTACTTTGGCGCCGCGGTCGTGTCCGTCGAGGCCTGGCTTGGCTACCAGCACGCGGATCTTTATGTCGGCCATCGACACCATTTAACCACAGAGTGGACAGAGGCGTGAAAGGAGGATTCCCCTCAGAGCACGCTGCGTCTTCAGTTCTTAAAGAGTTTTGATGTCCAAGCTCCGCCAGAGATACCAACAGGCGACGCTTCTATAAGGCACCCAGGATCTAGCGATCTTCTCCATAACGTCAGGTTTCGGCAGTTTGCGCTTCTTGTAGTGCTTCTTGATCGCAACCTGCACGCCATAATCGCCCGTTGGTAGGACATCAGGACGCCGCAAGGAGAACATCAGAAACATGTGTGCAGTCCACACGCCGATGCCCTTCACCTGAGTCAGGTGTTTGATTATTTCAGCGTCCGACAGTTGGGGAAGCTGCCGAAAATCAAGTAATCCTGCAGCCGTTCTACTCGCCAGATCTTTCAAGTACGACGACTTTTGCTTCGATAGTCCAACGCTGCGCAGTTGCTGGTCGCTCAGCTTCAGGATTCCTTCAGGAGTGAGTGGCTCTCCGGCGAGCCCCGTGAAGCGTTTGAAGATGGTCACGGCGGCCTTACCGTTCAATTGCTGGTAGACGATCGCCTCGCCGAGGCTATGAAACTCCGCTGGTGCAAACTCCATCCGGCACGGCCCGATACGCTCAATGATGGCGCGCAGAACAGGGTCGGCTTTCTTGAGATGGTTGACGGCCTTGCGCATAGATATTATTTACCACAAGAACTCGTAACAGGCGAATAGAATACGAAATCTTATCTGGCGAATGGATAGGGCCGTGGGGCCTGACGCCCGAGGGCCTGGCGGCTGCCTATGTTGGCACCTTCAGAATCAAATACCCGCCACCCAGCATGAAGATGAGATCCGGCGACCAGGCCGCCAACGCCGCCGGTAAGAGGCTCTGATCGCCCATCGCCTCAAAGAATCGCGTTACAACGATATAAAACGCGGCCATGCCAACGGCGACGGCCACTCCTGTGATGGTGCCCTTCTTTCCGGTCGACAGCGCGAAGGGAACGGCAAGCACCGCCATGATCAGCGTGATCAAGGGGTACGACAGCTTCTTGTGCAACTGGACGCGCAGGCGCACTACGTCGAATCCGCTCTGCTGCAAATCGCGGATGTAGCGGCGCAGTTCCTCGTAGTTCATCTCGCTGTACTGCTTCACTTCCTTCTTGAAATACGAGGGCGTCTCGCTGAGTTCGGGGAAAGTCGAGACATCGAAAGTATGGTAACCATCGGGAGCAATGGCGGAGCCGCGCAACGATCGGTCCCATCCCTGTTCATAGACCCAACGGTTCAAATTCTCAGCCCAGTGGGCGCGGTCGGCGTGGATGCGGCGGGTGATGGCGAAGTTCGCGCGATCGATTTGAAAAACCGTGACGTTGCCGAACTGGTCGCGGTCGGGATCGAAAAATTGGTAGTAGTAGATGTCATTGTGCTGACCAAAGATCCATCTGCGTTCCGGGCGAAGATAAGTCTGCGCAGGTTTGCCTTTGATCTGGTTGTGCAACGCCTCCTGGCGTTTATTGGTGTGCGGCAAATAGAACTGGTCGGCAAAGAATAACGCCGCCGCCAAAATCGCGGCCGCCACGATCACCGGCGTGACGATCCGGTAGATGCTCGTTCCTGTGGCCTTGATAGCCGTGATTTCGTTCGACCTTTGCATCAGGCCGAAGGTGACCAGTACAGCGAGCAGCATGACCAGCGGAGCCACGTTGTAAAGGAGATACGGTGCGACGTTGAGCAAATACTCGGCGACCACCGTGGCTGGAACCTGATTGCGGAGAATGTCTCCCAAGAGCTCAAAGAGGGTGAACACGATCACCAGGACCAGGAACGTGGAGAGGATCATCCCCAGATACACGAAAAAATCCCGCAGAACGTAGTCATCAAGCAGTGTTGGGAAAGTCGCGCTAAAGACGCGGCGGCGTGTGGAGGCGCGCTCGAACGCATTTTCGCGTCGACTGCGAGCCATGGCTGCCTGTTGAACTGTTCCGTTTGCTTTCGAGAAGAAGCGGAGGGCGGCGAGTTCAAAAGGACGCTTCTCGGCGCGCAACAGCAGGAACAATGCCAGAGCCAGGAATACGAAGTCCGCCAACCAGGCTCCGAACCACGGAGAGACCTTACCCTGGCGAGCGAGAGAAACTCCAATTAACGAGACCGTGTAATAGACGAACACCAGGAGAATGGTCAGCACAAAGCCGCCCGACTTGCCGCTCTTCTTCGACGACAAACCCAACGGGATGCCGACGAGCGCGAGTACGAGGCACGCGGTAGGCAGGGCAAAGCGACGGTGGTATTCGATGAGATACCAGCGGGCGGAGACGGGATCGACGTGGCTCGCCTTTTCGCGCAGGGCACCGGTGTTCATGAGTCCAGCCGGAAGCGACTCGTCAGGCTTGCTCTCTGTGGACGGCAGTTCGATGGGGATGTCGGTCTGCTGGAACGTGGAAATCTGGTAGTGCTCAGCCTGTTTGGGATCTGTCTCGTGTACCGAGCCGTCGATCAGGTGAAGATGCAGGCGGTCCGGGCCTTCGCTGACCACGATCCCTTCCTTGGCAAGAGTGATCCTCGGATTGGACGCGTCGCTCAGGTCGGCCATGAACACGCCCTTCCAGACGGCCGCGCCTTGCGCATTCTTCACGTCGTTTACGTAGAGGACGACTTTGGGGAATCCTTCGTAGAAGACCCGGGGCTGGATCTCGAAGGAAACCTGGGAGCCTTTGAGCCGGTCTTCCAGATGGCCGAGCGCAGCCAGGGATCGCGGTGCGATGTATATCCCGTTCGCCAATGCCATGAGCCATGCAGCGACAACAAAAATTGAGAGCGCTCGCAGGAAAGTCCAGATGCCCATGCCACTGGCACGCATGGCGGTGATTTCGCTATCGGCAGCGAGGCGGCTAAGGCCAATCAGGATGCCGACCAGCACGCTCATCGGCAGCGTGTAGGTGAGCGCGAGCGGGACCGTGAGGAAGAAAATTTCTGCGACGCTGGGCAGCGGCGCGCTGGCGCGGACCACCAGTTCGAGAATCCTGCCCAAGTCGCGGGTGAACAGCACGAACGTGAAGATTGCTGCGCCGATCAGCGCATGCGCCGTCACTTCGCGTAGGATGTAGCGGGTCAGAATCCGCATGGAAAACGCGCTTCAGCCGAGCATAGCATGGGAATGGCCGCCACAACATTTAACACTAGCGCACAGTTTGATGCAGGGGGAGCGCGAAACACCGATCGTGCTTGAATCCTGATACCACAGCGGTGCACAATGCTTCGCTTTGTGCGTTTTGTCCGTAGCTGCACATCAACTCAACAGGATGGTGAAATGAAATTCAACTCTGCCGTATCAGGCGTGGCTGTCTGGTTCTCATTGATTGTGTTGACTTCGGCTTCTCTCCAACTTTACGCGCAGATTTCGCCCGAAGTCAGAGACACCGCAAATAAGCTCGCGGGATCGGTCTATACCGGGCCGTCGATGGAAACGTTGCGCGAGTTAGCGGACGGTTTTGGCGGACGATTGAGCGGATCTCCGGCACACAACCGCGCGGCCGAATGGGCCGCTTCCAAGTTCCGCAGCTACGGCATTCAGAACGTGCGGTTGGAGCCGTTTACCATGCCGAATGGATGGCAACGCGGATGGGCTCGCGGCGAAATGCTGGCGCCGTTGGCAAGGCCACTGCACGTCGAGTCGATGGGCTGGGCGCCTTCGACACCAGATGGAGGAGTGAAAGGCGAAGTCGTTGTTCTGGATGATGTTTCGACCGACAATATCAAAGCGAAGGCCGCGCAGCTCAAAGGGAAGATCGTCCTTCTCGATACCGCGAAGATTTTCGCGGATGGCTGGCAGAAGGTACTGGGCGCAGTGATGGCAGCCCCGCAGCATTTGAAGGATGTGGGTGCGGTGGCGACAATTCTTCCGGACTCAACCAAGAGCAACGTGATTGGAGCGACGTCGCTAGACTGGGGCGGACATTCGAGCGTCCTTCCAGGTGCCGAACTGGGTATGGAGGACTCGGTGCTGATCCGGCGTCTTATGGAAAAGGGCCCGGTCAGCATTCAGTTCGAATTGCACAATACCACCTCAGGCGCGACTCCCGTGAACAATGTTGTCGCGGAAATTCGCGGCAGCGAATTACCGGATGAGTGGATCATCATCGGTGCGCATCTCGATTCCTGGGACTTTGGAACGGGCGCCGAAGATAACGGCACGGGTTCGGCGTCAGTGTTGGACGTGGCACGGGCTCTGGCCGCCGCAGGCAAGGCGCCCCGGCGGTCGATCCGTTTCGCGCTTTGGGGCGGAGAGGAAGAAGGGCTCCTCGGTTCATACGCTTACGTCCAGGCGCACCTCAATGAAATGGGCAAATGCGTGGCCGTACTGAATACGGACAACGGGTCGGGACATCCTAAGGGGTGGAAAGTTGAGGGACGCAAGGAGTTGAAAGACGCCATGCAGCCAATCAGCGACTCCTTGCTGAAAGATATCGGCGGCGGAGGACTCTCGATGGAAACGACCTACGACACCGATCACGGCCCGTTTATGTTACAGGGCATTCCGTCGCTCGATCTTTGGGTCGATATGAAACCGTATTTCGAATTGCATCACAAATCCAGCGACACCTACGACAAGGTCGATCCCGTGGACTTCAAGGCTGGGTCGGCGATTGTGGTAGCAACGGCTTGGGTGATCGCTGAAGCGCCGAAGCCGATCGTTGGACACATCGACCACGCAGCTGTGGCGGAGATGCTGAAGAAGGAAGGCTTGGACCAATTGTTGACGGACGTCGGGCAGTGGAAACCTTAGCGCGGTGGGTAGAGTAGAGACTTAGCTAGTTTCGTCTCTACGGCTGCACTGGATGAGCAGGGAGCAGACGGGATGGCCTCGGTGAACGTGGGGCAGAGCCAGGAGCAGACGAGTGTCGGACCGGTGGACAGCCGCGCTCGGGCAGACATCTTGTCCCTGGCCGGCATTGCCGCCGTTGTTGCGTTGGTCCATGTACTGACGAATGGGCGCTACGGATTTCATCGCGATGAGCTGCAGGTTCTGAGCGATGCGCGACATATGGACTGGGGGTTCGTGCCGTATCCGCCGTTCACGCCGCTGGTCGAGCGGATGAGTCTCTCCATCTTCGGCCTCTCGTTGGTTGGACTGCGGTTATTTTCCGTGATCGCGCAGGCCATCGTCGTCGTCGTTACCGGGCTGATGGCCTGGGAACTTGGCGGGGGACGCCTCGCGCAGTTCGGTGCGGCACTGGCGATTGCGCTCTCGCCGCTGCCGCTGTTCGAGGGAACGGAGTTTCAATATACGACCTTCGACAATTTGTGGTGGGTGTTGATTGCGTATTTCGTGATTCGGCTGCTGAAGACGGAGAATCCGCGATGGTGGCTGGCGGTCGGCGCAGCTATCGGTGTTGGATTTGAGACCAAGTACACGATGGCATTTTACGTGTGCGGAATTGTGGGCGGCGTGTTGCTGACGCGGGCGCGGCGGTATCTTGCGAGCGGGTGGCTGTGGGGTGGAGTCGCGCTGGCGGTGTTGATTTTCTTGCCGAATTTGATTTGGCAGGTGCGGCATGACTACATCTCACTGCACTTTCTGCAGCACATTCACAAGCGAGATGTGGGCCAGGGGCGGGCGAATGGGTTCTTGCGCGATCAATTCTGGATTTGCACGAATCTGGTAGCGGCGCCCCTGTGGATCGCCGGCCTGGTGGGCTATTTGCGGGATCGACGGTTTCGGATGCTGGCGTGGATGTATTTGATCCCGCTAGCGCTGTTCGTGGTGGGGAAAGGGCGAGGGTATTACCTGGGAGCGGCGTATCCGATGCTGATGGCCATGGGCGCGATGTTGGGTGAGCGCCTGGTCGCGTCATGGCCAGTGCTGCCGCGACGCGCCGTGGAGGCGGTGTTCTTCACCGGGCTCGTGGGATTCGGGCTGTTCATGGGAGCGATTGTCATTCCGGTGGCGTCCGGCGGCAGGCTGATGAAATTCGCGCTCGAGAATAACGGCGACCTGCGAGAGGAGATTGGCTGGGACGAACTCGCCAAGACGGTGGCCAGTATTCGCGATTCTTTGCCTCCTGAGCAGAGGGAGAACGTAGGTGTGTTGGTGGGAAACTATGGTGAGCAAGGGGCGATCGAGATTCTCGGGCCGGCTTATCATCTGCCCGTACCGATCAGCGGGACGAACTCGGCGTGGCTGCGCGGGTACACGATGCCGCCGCCATCAACGCTCATTGTGGTCGGGCATTCGCAGAAGTATGTGGATCGAATGTTCACTTCGTGCCGTGTTGCTGGGCACAACGGCAACGCGTTGGGCGTGGAGAATGAGGAGAGCAAGGATCACCCCGACATCTTTGTGTGCGGAGGGCCGCGCATCGCATGGCCTCAATTTTGGGACCAGTATCAGGCTTTTGGGTGACGTCGCACGAGCGACGCGTCAACGCGCCGCCGGATTACCATTCCCTTACGGCAATTGATTTAAGTAACAGGCACCGCTGGTGTTTTGCGCCGGAGGGGTTGGCGGTGTCATCCATGGGGGAGAGTTGAAGTTGAAGAACTCGGTCATGCTCTTCTGTGCGGCATCCCGCTTGGTGAGCGGCGGAAGGCCGAAGCGCGTTTCGATCAGCTTCAGGATCGCCGTCAGGTCCCTTACGGTGTGCGATACATAGTGTTTCCTGGCATAGGGGGAGACAACGATGAGGGGTATGCGGTACCCGGTGTAAGTGAAATGGCAATCGGGGGCGTTGACCCGCTTGCAGATGTCGCCGGTTTTCAGATCTTTGGGATTTATGCCGTCCGGGCTCACGGCCGGCTGCGGCGGGACGTGGTCGTAAAGCCCCCCGAACTCGTCATAGGTCAAAATGAAGGCGGAGTCCTTCCAGGAGACGCTGGTCATCAACGCGTTGATGAGCGATGAAACATAGTTCGCACCCAGCTGAATGTTGATGGGGTATGGGTCGGTATCGGAGCCATGCTCGTCGAGACCCGCGCCGGATGCGGGTTCGATGAGAGCGACCTGGGGCAGAGTACCGTCCCGGACATCGGCAAAATACTGCGTCATCGTGGCCAGTCGTTGCGGGTAAGTGGCTGGGATAGTCTGGCCCCACTCAAAATTCTGAACGTAACTCAATGTCAGCAGGCACTGCGGGGTAGGGTTCGTGGAGCACGCGGTATTGTCGGTGTTCACATAAATCTTCCAGCTGATTCCCGCGTTCTCTAATTCCTGAAAGATTGTCGTGGCGGTAAGTAACGATTGGTCGCCCCTATCGGTGCCGATGGGATACACATCTCCCTGTGACGTGGCGGCGATGAGATATTCACGATTCGGGCCTGTGCGCGTCATGACGGGCGAAAACCAGCGATCCGATGTGCCGAAGTCTGAGGCCATGAAGTAGTAGTAATTCAGGTCAGCACCGTCGTAGTAACCAATGGCGCGAATGCCGTTGCTGTCGAAGTAGGGAGGTACTATCGCACGAGCGTCGTGGGCGTTGGTCCAGACATAGCCATCCAGAGTGGCCGTCGTGGAATAGGGATTGACGAGATTCCAGTCCACATGGCTTTCGTTCCAGGAGGGGCTTGGGTTTTCAATGCATTGCGTAATCAAACGGTACGAAGTGATTTGCGGACTTGCGCTGTCGATCATGCAGTCGTTGGGCGGCGGGAAAGCGGGATCACAGCCGGGATTCGCTGGCGGCGGTCCGTAAAGGGGAGCAAGGCCCGTGGTGGGATTGAATTGTGGAAGGCCGTCGAAGGAGCGATCCGCGATACGATTGGCTTTCCAATACGCCCGCAACGCGCCAAAGTAGTGATCCAGGCTGCGGTTTTCCTGCGCCATGAAGATAATGTGATTCAACACGTTCACCGTCTGATTGACCGTGAAGGTTGCCGTGACCAAGGTATTCGCGTTCATGGTCAGGGTGCAGGTTTCAATTCCTGTGCAGGCGCCGGACCAGCCGGCGAAGAAGGCTCCCTTGGCCGGGACTGCGGTGAGGCTAATGCTGGTCCCGGAAATGAAAGGAGCGCTACACGTGGCTGCGCAACTGATGCCCGCCGGGCTGCTGACCGTCCCGTTGCCGGTGCCAGCCACAAGGACCGTTATCTGGTAAGCGGTTGTCAATACGGCTCCCGACTGGGCTGCCGACATGCCTGTGGCGCAGAGAAGAGCAGCGATCAATATGGCTGTGTGGATAGGAATACGATGGCAACTCGACATTTGACCTCCGATGTAGGGAGAAGGGCCAATCTTTGATGGCACCGGGCGGCAGCCGGTTGTGAGAGAAGGCAGAATTACTCAAAGACGCTGGAAGTTCCGGCCGAGGAAGCCGTCTCCACATCGGTATTTATTGTGCTTTGAAGAACAATGCAGCTAGCGGAGGCAGGGTCACCTTCAGCGAGAACGGGCGGCCGTGGGTGGGGATTTCTTCGGCCTGGACTCCGCCCATGTTTCCAATGCCACTTCCCGCGTATTCACGGGCGTCGCTGTTCAACAATTCGCGCCAGTAGCCGCCGTGGGGAACTCCAACGCGGTATTGCGTGCGGGGCACAGGCGTGAAATTGCAGACAACCAGAATTGTGTCCTGCGGCGACTCGCTCTTGCGCAACAGCGAAATCGTGCTGGTGGCGTTGTCGTTGGCGTCGACCCACTCGAATCCTGCGGGGTCGTTGTCGAGGACGTGCATGGCCGGCTCGCTGCGATAGAAGCGGTTGAGTTGCTCCATCCAGGCTTGCACTCCGCGATGCACCTGATACTGAACCACGTGCCATTCGAGGCTGCTGTCGTGCGCCCACTCGCGCACCTGTCCGAATTCGCAGCCCATGAAAAGCAGTTTCTTGCCGGACTGCGCGTACATGTAAGCATACAGCAGACGCAGATTGGCAAACTTCTGCCACTCATCGCCGGGCATCTTCCCGATCAGCGATCCCTTGCCGTGGACAACCTCATCGTGCGACAGCGGCAGCACAAAATTCTCGTGAAACGAATACAAACTGCGGAAGGTGAGATCGTTGTGATGATATTTGCGATGAATGGGGTCGTTCTGAAAATACCGCAGCGTGTCGTGCATCCAGCCCATATCCCATTTCATGCCAAAGCCGAGGCCGCCGACATAGACCGGCTTTGAGACCATCGGCCAGGACGTGGACTCCTCAGCAGTAGTCTGGATCTCGGGATGTTCTTTGTAGGCTTCCTGATTGAAGCGGCGGAGGAAGTCGATGGCGTCGAGATTTTCGCGCCCGCCGAATTTGTTAGGGATCCACTCGCCCGGCTTGCGCGAGTAGTCGAGGTAGAGCATTGACGCGACGGCGTCAACGCGCAATCCGTCGATGTGATACTTGTCGAGCCAGAACAACGCGCTTGACATCAGGAAACTGCGCACTTCGGCGCGTCCATAGTTGAAGATATGCGTCTTCCAGTCGGGATGAAATCCCTGACGCGAGTCGGAGTGCTCGTACAAATGAGTGCCGTCAAAGTACGCCAGACCGTGCGCGTCAGAAGGGAAGTGCGACGGCACCCAATCGAGAATTACGCCAATACCGTGCTGGTGCAGGTAATCGACCAGGTACATGAAGTCCTGTGGCGTGCCGTAGCGCGAGGTCGGAGCGAAGTATCCCGTCGTCTGGTATCCCCAGGAGCCATAGAAGGGATGTTCCATCACGGGCAGGAACTCGACGTGAGTGAACCCCATCTGCCCCACATATTCAGCCAGGCGAGGAGCGGTCTCGCGGTAGGTCAGAGGCCGGTTGTGTTCTTCCGGAACACGCATCCACGAGCCTAAATGCACTTCGTAGACGGCCTGCGGTGCGCGCAGCGAGTTGCGGCCGGCGCGGTGCGCCATCCAGTCTTGGTCATTCCACTGGTAATCGAGATCCCACACAACAGATGCCGTGCGCGGAGGCTTCTCGTGCAGCAGTCCAACCGGATCAGCCTTGTCGACGCGATATCCATGCCGTTGCGATTCGATGTGGAACTTATAGAGCGCGCCACGGGTCACACCGGGGATGAACCCCTCCCATATGCCCGACGAGCCACGAGGTTCGAGGCGATGCGACTTGGAATCCCAACCATTGAAGCTACCTACGACCGAGACCGAGCGTGCGTTCGGCGCCCACACACTGAAGACAGCCCCAGATTTGCCTTGGTGCATGACGAGGTGGGCCCCCATCTTTTCGTAAATGCGATAGTTGCTGCCCTCGTTGAAGAGGTAGAGGTCCTGGTCGGTCAGAAGTTTCGGGCTTGCGGGGCTGGGATCAGGGTTCATGCGTCGGGCGGAACTTCTGTGCGCCTTAGTTTACCGGAAGATCGGAATAGAGGGGGATTAGTTTGAAGGATGGCATGAATCCCAGTCGTCTTCACTGCGGGAACTGCCCCAACCGTGTGCCGGAAGCGGAATGCCCTCCCTGTAGCGCCCTTCGTGCGCAGCGCGAGAAAATCCTCATGCTAGACTGACCATTCCGGCCATGCCTGTCCTGAGGGTCATTCTGCTGTGGCACCAGCACCAGCCGTTCTATAAGGATCTGGTTACAGGCGAATATCGTCTGCCTTGGACGCGTCTGCACGCCCTCAAAGACTATTACGGGATGGTCAAGTTGCTGGACGAGTTTCCCAACGTCCATCAGAACTTCAATATCGTTCCGTCACTCATGGTGCAAATTCAGGATTATGTGGCGGGGACGGCGCAGGATCCGTTTCTGAGCGTGGCGGCCAAGCCGGCGAAGGACTTGTCGCTAGAGGAGCGGCGATTCGCGTTGCAGTATCTGTTTCAGGCGAATCCCCAGAACCTGATTGGCCGGTATCCGCGCTACCGCGAGCTGTGGGAGCGGTTTCGCGAGCATGGCGACCATCCCGAGCGCGCGGAGCGTTATTTCCACCCGCAGGATTTCACCGATCTGCAGGTCTTGTCGCAGATTTCCTGGTTCGACGAATTCTTCCTCGAAGAGAAAGACATCGCAGCCTTGGTTGCCAAAGGACATCAATACTCACTCGACGATCAGAAGTTGGTGATTGAACGTGAGAGGGAACTGCTGGGCAAGGTTCTGCCCGCACACGCTGACGCAGCGAAGAAGGGGTCGATTGAGATTTCGGCCACGCCGTTCTATCACCCAATCCTGCCGCTGATTTGTGACACGAGTGCAGGCGCGGTGTCGTCGCCCGGATTGCCGCTGCCGCAGAACCGGTTTCGCCATCCCGAGGACGCGCGCGAACAACTTACACGCGGCCTCGATCTCCATGAGAGGGTATTCGGCATGCGTCCCAAGGGGGTGTGGCCCTCGGAAGGCAGCGTCTCGGAAGAGGTTCTAGCCATCGCCCACAGTCTCGGCATCCAGTGGATGGCCACCGATGAAGGCGTCCTGGGCCGTAGCTCCGGTGCCTTCTTCTCACGCGATGGGACGGGCCGCCTCCCGGCCGAGTTGGGCGAGAAGCTCTACAACATCCACCGCTACGAAAACGGATCGGCGGCGATGCACCTGGTGTTTCGCGATCACACCATCTCGGATCTGATCGGGTTCGTATATTCGGGAATGCCGCCTGCCAATGCGGCGCAGCACCTGATGGGCAACATCAAGGAGGCAGCCAAGCCGATTCTGGCCAAGGGCCGGGATGCCGTGGTGTCGATCATCCTCGACGGTGAGAATGCATGGGAGTATTACCCGAAGTCGGGACGTGAATTCCTCCGGCGATTCTATGATCTGCTACAGCACGAGCCGGGCGTAGAGGCGGTGACGATTTCCGAGGCCATCGCGCGGCATAAAGATTTTGCCAAAATGACATCCCTGGTGCCGGGATCCTGGATCAACGCGAACTTCAATGTATGGATCGGCGCACCGGAAGACAATCGCGCCTGGGATTATCTGCACCATGCCCGCGAGTTCTACGCACAGAATGCAGCGCGCGCGACCGAAGCGCAGCGCAAGCTGGCGTTCGATGAGATTCTCATTGCCGAGGGCAGCGACTGGAATTGGTGGTACGGTCCGGAGCATCACTCGGCGAACGACCGCGACTTCGACGAACTCTATCGCAAGCATCTCTCGAACGTGTATCAGGCGCTGGGTGCGGTGCCGCCAGACTATTTGGCCCAACCCATAACCGGGGCGGAGGTGCGTCCGGCGTTCGTGCCCCAGACGGCCTACATCCATCCGCGCGTAACTGGCGACAAGGTGCGTTATTTCGAATGGATGGGTGCGGCCGCATACACGGCCGATCATCGCGCCGGTGCCATGCACGGCAAGCAGTTCTTGTTGGACTCCGTCTACGCCGGCATCGACTCCACTTACCTGTATGGCCGCCTCGACTTCAAGGGCAAAGTTCCAGAGGAAGACTTTGAACTCGTGGTGAATGTTGAGTCATGGGCCAAAGGCGAACCACGTGCGCGCCGGGCGCTCAGGGTCGAGGCTTCGGTCCACGAACGTAAGCTCAAGGCGTGGAAGATCGAGAACGGAACGGAAGAGCTGGCATCGGCCAACCAGGTGAACGAGAACGCGAAGCTGGCCATGCTGCGCAACTTTGAATTCAAATTACCCCTGGCTTGGCTGCTGGCAACTCCTGGTGCCGGAGCGACGACCGAGCGCAAGACGGGCACAGTTGCTGTCGCCGCCACCAGCCAGCTCCGGCTGCGTTTCAGCCTGTGGCAGAACCGCTTGCCAGTGGATTCCTTGCCACTCGAAGGCTGGATTGAGCTGCAGGTTCTGAGTGAGGGCGATTTGATTTTCGGGGCGTAAGGCAGAATCATATCCCCCGAAATGCAAACCGCCGAACGGAGTATCCGTCCGGCGTTTCTGAGAGCTGAGAACTGCTCTACTTGCTGCCGCCGCTGCTCGCTGTGGTGGTCATAGTCATAGGACGGTTCAATTCCAGCGTGAGTTCGGTGCCCGCCGGCAAAGTCGCGGAGCGGTGCTTGCTGAGCCAATGTCCTGTGGTGGAACCTGCGCCGATGGCGCCGCCGACGAGAACTCCGACCGGGCCTCCGACTAACCCGCCAATGAGCATACCGCCAGCGGTACCGCCGCCTGTCTCCAGCGTATCTCGGCGATCGTGCCCTGTGCCTTTGAATTGTCCTTCGGAATTTACGTCCGTGCCGTGGATATTGGTGTCGACGAGTGTGGCATCGAGGAAGTAGCGCTCTCCGGTGGGAAGAATCACAGCCTCAGGGAGAATGCCGATCGTCGGCTTGCCCGAGATTCGCCGTGGCTCCGCGACCTTGGTGACGCGGCCTTCGACTGTTGCTCCCACTGGAATCACAGTCTTGCCCCCGACAACAACCGGCTGTGTGACCTTTCCCTGGAAAGGGTCTCCCGGCTTATTGCTGAAGGTTGCGAGGGTCGTGTCGAGCCGGACCATCAGGGTAGTCCCCGCGGGAACGGGTGCACTAGTTTGGGCCGCTAGCATTGCCGCCAGCAGCAGCATGCCGGGCGCGATCATCCACTTCCTCATGGTACCTCCTCAAATTCCCAAAGCGTTTAGTCTATCTCTCGACTCTAGTCCAGGTCCGAGGCGGGGACAATACGCGGCCGGACAGGGGAACCAGCGGAGATAAGGGCGACTCCCATGGGCCGGATGGCCAATCCCGGACGGGGAAACTGGCAACAAGAACTCTGCGGGATGTCACATTACGTTAAGGTCCATCCGATATAATCGTTGGTTTCGCAATACTCCAAAAGTCAGACCCATGCGGAAGGCGGGTTGCCTGGCTGCCCGGGACGCGCCTGGCGGCACCGCCTCAACAGGATCCATGACTTGGGGCGGAACAGTGGAATCATAACTTTCAAGGAAAGAGAAAACTAGCTATGTCAAATATTGCAGCCATTCATGCCCGAGAAGTTCTGGATTCGCGCGGCAATCCCACGGTTGAAGCAGAAGTGTTCCTGGCGGACGGCTCCATGGGCCGTGCCATCGTTCCGAGCGGCGCTTCGACTGGCGAGCATGAAGCCGTCGAATTGCGCGACGGAGATAACAACCGGTTCCTGGGCAAGGGAGTATCGAAGGCGGTCGAGAACGTGAACGGCGAAATCGCAGAAGCCCTGGCGAACTGGGATGGATTCGATCAGCGCTCACTCGACGCCAGGATGATTGAGTTGGATGGGACCGAAAACAAGGGCCGTCTGGGCGCAAATGCCATTCTGGCCGTTTCGATGGCGGCGGCGCGGGCGTCGGCCCTGTCGCTGGATATACCGCTCTACCGCTATCTCGGAGGAGCCGGCGCCAACACGCTACCCACGCCGATGATGAACATTCTCAATGGCGGGGCACATGCCGACAACAATGTCGACTTCCAGGAATTCATGGTGATGCCCGTGGGCGCACCTTCGTTCTCGGAAGCGCTGCGCTGGGGCGTGGAAGTTTTCCATACGCTCAAAGGCGTGCTGAAAAAGCGCGGCTACAACACCGCCGTCGGCGATGAAGGCGGATTCGCTCCGTCGGTGAAGTCGAACGTGGAAGCCATCGAAGTCGTGCTGGAGGCGATCACCAAGGCCGGCTACAAGCCCGGAGAGGAAATCTCGATCGCCCTCGATCCGGCGGCCAGCGAGTTCTTTCAGGATGGCAAATACGTCTTCAAGAAATCCGACAAGTCTGCCAAGAGTTCCGATGAAATGGTGAAGTATTGGGCGAAGTGGGTGACTGACTATCCTATTGTCTCGCTCGAGGACGGACTCGCTGAAAACGACTGGGACGGTTGGGCAAACCTGACCAAGGAACTCGGCGCGAAGATTCAGCTCGTGGGCGACGATTTGTTTGTGACGAATGTGCAGTTCCTGCAAGAGGGCATCGACAAAGGCGTGGCCAATTCGATTCTGGTGAAGGTCAACCAGATCGGGACGGTCAGCGAGACTCTCGATGCCATCGACCTCGCCCGCCGTAACGGGTACACGTCAGTGATTTCTCATCGTTCGGGCGAAACCGAAGACACATTCATCGCGGATCTTGCGGTGGCGACTGGCGCCGGGCAGATCAAGACCGGCTCCGCCTCACGCACCGATCGCATCGCCAAGTACAACCAACTGCTGCGAATTGAAGAAGAGTTGGGCGGCGCAGCCAGGTTCCTGGGATTGAAGGCCCTGAACTACCATGGCTGATCCGAGGCCCACGCTTCGATTCTGAAGAGCCCGAGGTGGACATGATCGCAGACCTGCTTCTCCTGGAATTCGATGAGGAGGCGAAGAAGACGCGTGCCATGCTGGAGCGCGTCCCTATCCATCCCGACTTCACGCCACACACCAAGTCCATGCCTCTGGGCAAGCTAGCTCCGCACGTCGCGGAGCTAGCCGAATTTGGGCATACGATTCTGACCACACCGGAACTCGATTTTGGTACGAGCACTCGAACCCGCGTTCCTTTCGAATCGCCCGCGCAACTGGTAAAGGCGTTCGACGCGGGTGCACAGAAGGTTCGGACCGCACTCCAGCAGACTTCCGACGCAGCGTGGACGGAGCCCTGGAAGCTGAGTTTCCAGGGCAAGCCCATCTTCACCGGATCGCGTTTTCTGGCATACCGCCAGATGTTCCTCAACCACCTTGTGCACCATCGAGCCCAACTAGGCGTGTATCTGCGATTGAATGACACGCCACTGCCCGCGACGTACGGCCCATCGGCCGACGACAGGATGGGGTTCTGAGGCTGAAGCGGTCCGGGACTGGACGTCGTGCCTTTCCCGAATAGCTACGGGCCAAGAGTTGAAAGCTAGGAGCTGACTTTGTCTCGTCCGAAACCACTCATTCTCATCATTCTCGACGGCTGGGGTTACCGAGCCGAAACCAAAGCCAACGCCATCGCTCTCGCCCGCAAGCCCACTTACGACCGGTTGTTGCGCGAATATCCCAACACGCTCATTCATACCAGTGGACCCTTCGTTGGATTGCCCGAGGGACAGATGGGCAACAGCGAGGTCGGCCATCTCAACATTGGCGCCGGACGCATCGTACACATGGACATCACGCGCATCGACTTGATGATCCAGAACGGCGAATTCTTTTCGCATCCCGTGTTGCTCGACGCCATGAAGCATGCACGCACGGGCGAGCGCCGCCTGCATCTGTTCGGTCTGCTCTCCGATGGTGGCGTGCACTCGCAGCAGGCGCATCTCTACGCCTTGCTTAAGATGGCGAAGCAGAATGGTCTGGATCGCGTCTTCGTGCACGCCTTCATGGATGGCCGCGATACGCTGCCCACCAACGGCGCCGGGTACATCGAACAGTTGCAGCAAAAGATGCGCGAGTACCACTGCGGAAAAGTCGCGAGCGTCAATGGACGTTACTACGCCATGGACAGCGACCGCCGTTGGGAGCGCATTTCCAAGGCCTACAACGCCATGGTTTTCGCGGACGCGGAAGGCGGCAAGCAAGCCGATCCGGTGCAGGGGATGAAGGATTCCTACAACAAGGGCGTGACCGATGAGTTTACGCTCCCCTTCGTCTGCACGGACAACCACGGCCAGGCGCTGGCCACGATTCGTGATGATGACGCCTGCATCTGCTTCAACTTCCGCGCCGACCGCGTTCGCCAGATCACGCGTGCTCTGACTCGGAATAGCGGACTCAACGACAAGGGCGGCAACGATCTTCCCGGCGCAGCCGATCTCGACGCCACGATTCCTCGCGACCGCGTGCCCAAGAATCTTCGTTATGTCTGCATGACACAGTACGACAAGAATTTCACCCTGCCTGTGGTCATTCCTGCGGAGTCGATGGCGAACATTCTGGCCAACGTGATGGGCGGCATGAACCTGCGCAACCTGCGCGTCGCCGAGACGGAAAAGTACGCCCACGTCACGTATTTTTTCAATGGCGGCGTGGAGACACCGTTTCCTGGCGAAGATCGCGTGCTGGTGCCCTCACAGAAGGTGGCAACCTACGACTTGAAACCGGAGATGAGCGCATCGGGAATTGCCGACGCCGTAGTGAAAGCCACCGAAGAGGGAACCTTCGATGTCCTCATCGTGAACTTCGCCAACGCCGACATGGTCGGCCACTCCGGCAAGCTTGAACCTACGATCAAAGCTGTCGAGACCGTCGACAGTTGTCTCGCCCGCATCGAATCCGCTGTCCGCGCCAAGGGCGGAGCGATCCTCATCACGGCCGATCACGGCAACGCCGAGATGATGATCGATCCCGCAACCGGCGGCCCGCACACCGCACACACCACGAACCCCGTGCCATTCATCGTCGTTGCAGAAAATGCCAAGCAGTTCACACTCAAGCCCAACGGATCGCTACGCGACATTTCGCCCACCATGCTGGCGATGCTGGGCCTTGACGAACCGAAAGAGATGACGGGAGCGGATCTGCGGGTATTGCGGAAGACGTAGCGTCTGGAAGATTAAACGAGTGCGGCAAGAGAAAAAGCCGCTCCCTTGTTGCGGGGGCGGCTTCGATGTTGTTTGGCTGCTTTTCTAAGCGGTTCAGTTCTCCAGCAACGCCGGAGCCGTCGCCAGCAAGCCGGCTGCTAACTCCAGGTCGTGCAAATCCTCTCGGCTGAAGTCCTGCGCGTATTTCGAGTCGAGCCCCTTGCGCGAAATCTGGATTACGCCGACCACCGCCGAATCCCGATCCATGATCGGAACCGACATCAACTTTTGAATCGGGGCAGGCGCCGCCGGTTCGTCAGAATTCGATGTGCCAGGTTTGATCGTTTCGAAAATGCTCGCGTGCTTCACGCGCGCAAAGTTGTTAAAGATTTCCGCCTTCTTGCTCAGTGCTGTATGTGCGGCCACCGCTTTACTGGATAACGGAATCGCCCCTGTGGTTCTCAGATATTCCGGGAAAATAAACCGTAGCAGTCCACCTTCCAGCCTCAAAAGGGCAACTTCGGTGTACTGCACACGAAAAATCTTAGCCAGGACCATGCACAGGTCGAGAGAAGTCACTCCTTGGCCCAGCACCGATCCCAGGGGAAGCAAATGCTCGGGAAGTACGATTTCTTCCATCATCGCGTGATCGTTATTTTGGGTCATAGTCGCCCACTTATCTCCGGGACAACGGAGGAACATAAACTCTATCGCATTTTGTGCACCATTCGGTACTCCCCAAAGTAACAGCATCGAGTGGTGCAAGCCCTTTGTTATCAATGAGAAGGTTGCCAAAACGCCGGGGACTGCACAAGGTAACGTACCCCTTGGTCAGACGCAAACCATCAAGCGGATGACAGTTTGTGTCATTGCACCACGGGCAAGGCATTGACTCTAACGTCGGGCCCTCATGCTTTCCATCCCGCCCATGAACTCATTTACACTGCCAGCATATGACGCCTCCAACGCAACCGAATGTGAAATTAGAGAACGCCCCCGACTATCGCGAAAATTACGCCAACAGCGTGCAGATGCGTGTGAACATCTGGGACTTCTTCCTCGTCTTCGGCACGCTGCAGCAGCAGAGCGAGAGCCATGTGGAGATCCGGAACTTCCAGGGCATCTATCTCAGCCCGCAGCAGGCCAAGGCGCTGCTCGGACTTCTACAGCAGAACGTAGCCGGCTACGAGAGCGCCTTCGGCGAGATCAAGCTCGATCCGCGCATGGGTCCGCAAGGCCCGGTGCACTAAGTTGCCGTTGTCGTTGTCGTAAAGACGTAGCTCCGCTACGTCTCTGCCGGCAGCCTTAGAGACTCTCGCGAGCGCATCCGTGTGGCGACAGAGATCTCGCAGGCAACGTCTCTGCAGATAGAATGTCTCTCGCATGCGATCTCGCCCGCACCCGGCTCTACTATTCGCTGCCATTCTTAGCGCGATCTTTCTGCTCCACACGCCGCTGTTGCAGCTTCCGTACTTCTGGGACGAAGCCGGATATTACATCCCCGCCGCGCGTGATCTTCTGCTCACCGGTAGTTTGATTCCGCACACCTCGGTGTCGAATGCGCATCCGCCGCTGGTGATGGCCTGGATCGCCTTGTGGTGGAAGGTCACGGGTTACGCCCCGCTCGTAACCCGTTCCGCGATGCTGATGGTTGCAGCATTTTCGTTGGCAGGACTGTTCCGGTTGGCCGAGCGCGTGGCCAACACAGAGGTCGCGGTCGCATCGACGCTGTGCACAGCACTGTATCCGGTATTCTTCGCGCAGAGTTCGCTCGCTCATGTCGATCTGGCTGCCGCCGGGCTCACTTTTTGGGCCCTGTACGCCTATCTCGACGAACGTCCAGTAGCGACGGCGGTGTGGTTCTCCCTCGCGGCGCTTGCCAAGGAGACTGCCATTCTCGCGCCCGTAGCTCTGGCGGGCTGGGAACTGTTGTTTTTCGCTCTGCCGCACCGCCGATCGGTCCTGTGGGACCGAGATAGCAGTGGGGCTCTTCAGAACCACAGTGGGAGAGTGGAGAGTGGAAGAGCGGAGAGCAGAGGAGCGGAGAGTGGAAGAGCGGCCCTTCAGGGCCGGGGAAGCGGTCAAGAGTTAGGCGAGGCTTTAGCCCCCATGGCAGATTTTCGGCAGCCCGCAGGAAATGTCCCGAGCGCGCGGCGCCTCTTCTCGGTACTCTTCCCCATCCTGCCACTGGCCCTGTGGTTCGCCTATCACTACTCGCGCACGGGATACGTCTTCGGCAATCCCGAATTCTTCCGTTACAACGTCGCCGCGACTCTCAACCCTGTCCGATTTCTACTGGCGTTGGGAACCCGCCTCTGGCAAGTCTTCGGATATATGCATCTATGGCTGCTGACCATCGGCATGCTGCTGGCGATGTTGCTACCGCCGGTCAGCGACCCGGTCCATGTGGGGACAGCCGCCCCCGGTTGTCCAGTCGAGCGTAGCTCGACGGGTATCGAGCGCCGGCGCATCGCCATCCCTGTGCAGATGATATTTCTGGTCGTCGTCGCTGCGTACGTGGTTGCCATGGCGCTGATCGGCGGCGCAGTGCTGGCCCGCTACATGCTCCCAGCGGTGCCGCTCGTGATCATCGTCGCAGTTTCAACCCTGCGCCGGCGCCTTCGCCACTGGATGGCAGCGATCGCCGTAGTCGGTTTTGCATTCATTGTTGCGTGGTTCTGGAATCCTCCCTACGGATTCTCGCCGGAAGACAATCTGGCCTATCGCGACTACATCGTTCTTCACCAGGACGGAGAGCGTTTTCTCGAAGCCCGGTATCCCATGGCGCACGCGCTTACGGCTTGGCCCGCCAACGACGAACTCACTCGCCCCTGGCTGGGCTATGTCACGCGTCCCGTGCAGGTTGTCCGGATCGAGGATTTCTCGCTTGAAGAAGTGCTCTCCGCTGCCGAGTACCGATCGCACTTCGAGGTCGCGTTCCTGTTCTCGACGAAGTACGAGCCCGCGCACCCCTTACTGGATCGCTGGCAAACCTGGGTGAATATGAAGCGAAAATTCTTCGGCTACCACCGTGACTTGCCTCCCGCGGCTGCCGCGCAGATCCTCGGAGGGCACACGGTGTTTTCGGAGGAGCGGCACGGGCAGTGGGTTGCCGTGATTGAGATGGAGCGGAGTGAAGTGCAGGACGCAAACATGAAGATACCGAGATAGCCCCGCCAGAGGCTACGATGCCGGCGCTGCCTTACCGCTGCATCAAATGACACGAGTGTGTCTTGATTACCAGCCAAACCTCGCGCCCCGGCTCCAGTCGCAGCGAATCGCGGGCTGCCAGCGTGAGGTGGACTTCCATTTCGACTCTGCACTTCACGCGTGCGGAAACGATCACATCGCGTTGCCGTAGCGACGCAATGCGTCCCGGAATTACGTTGCGCGCGCTCAATCCAACCGGTGGGACCGTAGCCAGCAGGATGTCCCCCGCCCGAATCCCCAGGCGCAGCGTCGACCCTACGCCTCCCCGTACCAGCGGCGTTTCGAACACAACCGGACCACCATCCCCTGCCACACGGCAGGCCATCGTCCCACGCTCCGGGTGAACCGCTTCAACCGTCACGTCGAAAATGTTTTCGAAGCCAGCCAATTGGGCGACCGTCTCCTGCTGCGGCGCCTCGATCACTTCGTGCGGTGTGCCCTGCGCGACGATCCGTCCCGCATCGAGGACGATGACGCGCTCGCCCAGTGCAAACACTTCTTCCCGGCTGTGTGTGACGTAGAGGATCGGGATGCGGTGAACTCGATTCCATTCCCGCAAGTCGTCCATGATCCTGGCCTTCGTGGCCGCATCGAGCGCGGCGAGCGGTTCGTCCAATAGCAATACGGCGGGATCCGTTACGAGAGTTCGTGCCAACGCCGTGCGCTGGCTTTCGCCACCGGAAATCTCACGGACGCTGCGCTGCGCGAGATGAGAGATGTGAAACGCCTGAAGAAGCGCCGATGCGCGTGTCGTGCGCTCCGCCCGCGACAGATGCGCAAGGCCGTACTCGACGTTTTGCAGGACACTCAGGTGAGGGAAGAGTGCGAGGTTCTGGAGAACATACCCTACCCGTCGCTTCGCCACGGAAAGATCGGTACGCCTCGCGCTGTCGAACAACACGCGCTCGCCGATGGAGATGCTCCCCGAGTCCGGTTTGGTCAATCCGGCGACGCAATCGAGCAGAGTTGTTTTGCCCGCTCCAGAAGGGCCGAACACGATGGTGAATCCCGGAGCAGCCCCGAACCCAACCTCCAAAATAAAGTCCTGCGCCTTCGCTGTAAACCGCTTGTGAATCCGTACGTCAAGCAAACGCGGGTTGCCCTCCTTCCCCGTGGCGGGAGTGGAAGACGAGCTCTCAGCGGAATCGACAACTTGCGTCTCACTCATTGCTATCTACTTTACGGGACCGACCACCCACGCCTTCCGGTTCATGCCATAGACAACGGCCAGCACGGCAAAGCACAACACCAGCAGCAACAGCGCGGTCTCATTGGCGCCGGCGTAGTCAGAGGCCTGTACGCGATCGAAGATGTCGATCGAAACGGTTCTCGTGACTCCGGGAATATTTCCCCCAACCATGAGGACAACACCGAATTCTCCCATGGTGTGGGCGAAGCTCAGGGCCACGCCGGTGATCAATCCAGGAACCGAGAGCGGCGCAGTCACGCGATAGAAAGTTCGCAGCGGAGAAGCTCCCAGCGTCGCTGACGCGGCCATCAGTTTGCGGTCCACTCCCGCGAACGAAGCTGCAAACGGCTGAACGGCGAAAGGCAGGCTGTACAGAATCGATCCGATCACCAGGCCACTAAAGGTGAAGGCCAGCGTGTGTCCGGTAAGAGAGATCCACCACCGTCCAACGGGACTGCGCGGTCCGAGTGCGACCAACACGTAGAATCCGAGCACGGTTGGAGGAAGCACAATCGGGAGCGCGACGACCGCTTCCACCAGGAATTTCCAGCGCCAGCCGGAGAATGCGATCCAGTACGCGACAGGCAGGCCAAGCACTAGCAATACGGCTGACACCGTGATCGCCAGTTGTAACGTGAGAGCGAATGTCTGCCAGTCGATTTCCATTTCTAACCTCGCCAGCACAGTACTTACGGGACCGTGAATCCGTACTTCCGAAGCAACTCGGCCACCTCTTTTGTCTTGATGTACTCCAAAAAGGCCGCCGCTTCTTTCCTATGCCGGGTATCCGTGAGGACGACCACTCCCTGCGCCAGAGGAGGATGCGCCACCTCTGGCACTTCCCAATACTTTCCCTTGCCCTGCATCGATGGAGCCATTGCGTGGGCCAGGGCCACGAAGCCTGCTTGTGCGTTACCTGACTCCACGAACTGCGCGGCCTGCGACACGTTTTCTCCCAGCACCAGCAGGTCTGCGACCTGATTGTAGAGCGCGTAATGCTTTAGAGTCGCCTCCGCCGCTCGCCCGTATGGCGCATGTTGCGGATTCGCGATCGCAATCTTCTTCACCGATGGATCGATCAAAATATTGACGCCCTTGTGTTCCACGTCAAGCGGAGAGTCCGCGGGAACCCAGAGCACCAGTTTTCCCGCGGCGTACTGGTACAGACTCGCTCCATCGGCACGGCCAGCTGCCACCAGTTGCCGCGGATAGTCCATGTCCGCCGAGAAAAACAGATCGAATGGAGCGCCATTCTGAATCTGTTGCGCCAGCGCCCCGGAGGCTCCGAATGAGAGCTTCACCTTCACTCCGGTCTTCTTCTCGTAGTCCCCGGAAATCTCCTTAAGCGCTGTACCGAGATCAGCTGCCGCAGCCACGACTAGCTTTGACGTACGTTTTTCGTTTTGCGCCAACGCCAAGCAGGAACTCAGAAGAAGGCAAGCTGCGACCCATGTGCAGAAAAAAGTCTTCATAGTTTAGTTTATCTAGCCCGCTGGCGCTGATTTCATCCTCGCGAGAAACCAACCCCGAAAAACCGATTGTACAGGCCCGGCATCGCTCATTGCCTCCTCGACCGACCGACGAGCATTCCCAAAGTGGTCCAAACCCGAGGCTCCACGCTGCTTTTACGTTGATTCGTCAACGTCGCCTTCTGATACTTACAGGTGCGTGAAATGATCATGCCCAGTTGTCGTTTCCTTCGCTCCCTACAGGTGCTGGCTCTCGGTCTCAGTTGTGCGGTGATCCTACAAGCTCAGGACGCAAGACAGGATACTCCACGAGCCACAACCTCCGATCCCGACGCGGACCACGTTAAGGAGCGCAACGAGTGGTTCTTTCGCGGGCGTTTGATTCCCGGGAAGTCCACGGCGGAACTCCGCCGGCGTGCTTATCGCGCCAAACTCCAATTGCGCGCCCGACGAGCCGCGGCCCTCGCCGCCAGCGGCCCCGTCTCGCTCTCGTCGGGATCGTGGCAGGCTCTCGGTCCGGTCCCCCTGGCTTCCGACGCCACCGGCAACGGCACGCAGGACTATCACCAGGTCTCAGGGCGCGCGACAGCCGTTGTCATCGATCCCGCCGATCCTACGGGAAACACCATTTATATTGGCGGAGCGCAAAGCGGAGTGTGGAAGTCCATGAACGCGGCCAGCAGCGTGGCCAACAGCGTCACGTGGACTCCCGTTACCGATGATCAGGCGACCTTGTCGATCGGTGCGATTGCGATTCAACCTGGCAATACCGATCCCACTAGGACGGTGATCCTGGCCGCTACGGGCGAAGCAAACAACTCCAGCGACTCCTATTTCGGACTTGGCATCCTGCGCTCCACCGACGCCGGAGACAACTGGACTCTCATTTCCACCGCCAACAACGGGACGCTTTCCTTCAGCGGTCTCGGCGGCACGCGCATGGCGTTCAACACGTCTGCCGGACATACCAACACGGTCGTTTCAGCGATGGCCACCACATCGGAGGGATTGGTGGACGGCGCCGTTACCGGGAGCTCCACGCGCGGACTCTACACGTCGCTTGACGCTGGCCAGACCTGGACCTACAACGCGCTGGTCGATCCCGGAGGATCGACGGACGCCACCTCCGCCACCTCAGTAGTCTTCAACGCGACCGCGGGCCAGTTCTACGCCGTGGTTCGTTACCACGGGTTCTACTCCTCTGGGGACGGCACTCACTGGACTCGTCTGACCGCGCAGCCCGGCGGAGCTTCGCTCAGCACGATGGCGTGCCCGCCACAATCCACGTCGAACAACCGCGCTTGCCCTGTCTATCGCGGTGAGATCGCCGTTGTGCCAGGACGTAATGAAATGTACGTCTGGTTCATCTATCTGTCTTCCACCGGCGATCCGATGGATGGCGGCATCTGGCGAAGTCTCAACGGCGGAGCGTCGTGGTCCTCGATCCCAGACTCTACGATCATGAATTGCGGCGATGTCGAGGGTTGCGGAGTACAACAGGCTTCCTACAACCTCGAACTTCTTGCCATGCCCAACGCAGCCGGCACCGACCTCTACGCGGGAGCGATCAATCTGTACAAGTGCTCCATGAATGCTCAGAATCCCGCGTGTGGCTCCGCACCGTTCATGAATCTTACCCATGTCTACGGATGCAATCCGATTGCTGCGCCTGCCCATGTGCATCCAGACCAGCATGCGCTGGCCTCGATGATCCCAACTTCGGGCACCGATTCTGGCAACGCGCTCATTTATTTTGCTAACGACGGCGGCATTTACCGGGCACTCGACGGATTTGGAGCGCTGAACACCGGCGCGTGCTCGGGAACAAACCAGTTCGATGACCTCAACCAAAATTTGGGCTCCATGACGCAGTTCGTGAGCTTTTCGCAACACCCGACCGACCCCAACACACTGCTCGGAGGCACGCAGGATAACGGCTCCCCTGCGACCAATCAGGCTACGGCCAGCCTGTCTTGGGTCAATGTGCTCGGCGGCGACGGCGGGTACAACGCGATCGATCCTGACTCGCCACGGAATTTCTACGCTTCGAACCCCGACGTTCCTCCGGGTGGACTCGGCGTCCAGGTTTGCCCAAGTGGGGTGGATTGCGTCGATGGCGGCTTCACGTTTGTCGCCACCAGTAGCGCGCTCGGCGGCGATGATGGTGCTTTCTATTTTCCCTTCATTCTCGATCCCCAATCCTCGAGTGCCATGCTGGTCGGGACATGCCGCGTCTGGCGCGGGTTTCGGACCGGGGGTGGGTATACGCTGCTGAGTCCTAACTTCGATAGTTTGGGGGCTGAGACGTGCTCCGGAGCTGAAGTTAATCAGGTGCGCGCCGTCGCAGCTGGAGGTCCGATCGACGCCAATGGCTCTCAGGTTATCTACGCCACCACCAGCGGACTTGGCCCCATCAACGGACCGCTCTCCGGCCCACCTGGTGGCCATGTCTGGGTTACGACCAACGCGACCAGCGGAGTCTCTGGTTTCGCCGACGTGACCGACAACGGCCCACAGGGCAACATCAATCCAAATCAGTTCCCAATATCAGGTGTTGCCATCGATTCATTCGATTCCACCGGTGCCACCGCCTATGTCACTGTGATGGGTTTTACTGGTGGTAGCGGCCACGTGTGGAAGACGACCAATGCGGGCCTTACTTGGATCGACTTCACCGCCAATCTTCCCGACTCACCCGTCAATGCGGTCGTCGTCTATCCGGGAATGTCTCAAGTCTTCGTCGCAACGGACGTTGGCGTCTTCGCGAGCTCGACCTCTGCCGCGAACTGGACCGAACTTGGGCCGAACCCGGCTACGAACCAGCCCGCATTCCTGCCGAATGTTGCCGTTACCGCGCTCGGCGTCTTCTCCTTCGGCGGACAGCAACTGCTGCGCGCATCCACGTACGGACGTGGCATCTGGCAATTCAATCTCGTCATCACGCCAGACTTCCAGCTCTCCATGTCGAACTCGCCGCAGACTGTCTTTTCCGGACAGGCCGCAACCTTCAACGCGACAGCGACAGCGCTGAACGGGTATACGAACTCCGTGAGCCTGAGTTGCGTCGCCGGAGCAACGGCTCCCCCGAGCACCTGTACGCCCTCACCCGCCACGCTGACTCCAGGAAACAACACTCCCTTCACTGTTACAGTCTCTGGCGCGGATGGGGATTACAACTTCTATGTGCAGGCTGTCGGCTCCGATTCGAAACACATCACGCACACGATCCCCATAATTTTGCACGTGCTCAATTTCGGATTGACTACGCCTTCACCGTCAAGCGTGACCGTGTCACGCGGAGCCGCATCCTCACCGGTGGCTTTCCAGGTCACAGCTGCAGGGTCGTTCAATCAAACCGTTACAGTTTCGTGCACCGTTGGCATTTCTGGCGCACCTTGCACCCTTACGCCGGGGAACACGGTTAGTCCCACCTCCACCAGTCCCATAAACATGACCGCAAGTGTTGCCGTGCCTTCAGGAGCTACTGCTGGGAGCTATCCCGTGACCATTCAAGCGACGACTGCCGGAGCGCCTGCGTCGCTCACGGTCGCGTTTACCCTGAACGTCACCTCGAATCCCGACTTCACCGTGAGCGGCCCCACATCATTCCCCGTTGTAAACGCGGGTAGCACCGGCACAAGCGCGCCCGTCTCGATCACGGCAGTGGACGGATTCAGCGGCACTGTGACCCTGAGTTGCTCGACGACGTCCGGCAGTTGCAGCTTCAGCCCAACCACCGTGAGCGCATTCCCAGCCAGTGCAACCCTAACGATTAATGGCACCGGCATAACTGCCGGAAGCTATTCGCTCTCCGTCACCGGAGTTTCGGGTTCCCTAACGCATACTGTCCCGCTGAGCTTCAACGTCGGCGACTTCTCAATTGCTGGAACGCAGTCTCTGTCCCTGGCTCCGGGTGGTCAAGGCAACGTCGGTCTGACATTGGCAGCCACGACTTTCTACGGAGGAAAGGTCAACGTCACCTGTGATGCCAGTGCCCTCTCGGGCGCCACATGCACGCTCTCTTCCGCGAATCCCGTCATCGTCGCAACCGGAGGCACCGCGAACCTCAATGCGACCATCAATGTGCCCAACAGCGCCGCGATTGGAGGGTATAACTTCCCAATCAGAGCGCAGGACACAACCGGAGCGCCCGTCCACACGTTCACTGTGTCTCTCGCGGTTGGACAAGATTTTCTCGTGACCTCTTCGACAGCCAGCCAGAGCGTAAATGCCGGCCAGTCCACCGGCCCTTACAACCTGACGATACAGCCGGTCGGTTCTTCGTTTAATGCTGCTGTAACGCTCTCCTGCGCCGGACTACCCGCCCTTGCTCACTGCCTGTTTAATCCCTCTACGGCGGTGACGCCCGGTGCGTCCGCAGCCAATGTCGTCATGAGCATCTCCACTACGGCAACCACGACCGCACTGCGGGGATCTGCCGGCTACCGATCAATCTTCTACGCGGTCTGGCTGCTCTTGCCCGGAATTGTGATCGGTTGGGGAGGGATCGGCCGAAGGCTCAGACAACGCAGGCCTGGAGCGCTATGCTCCGTCGCGATCCTGCTCTTGCTTCTGGGCATTCTGACATCGTGCGGTGGCGTAAGCACTGGCGGCGGAGGCGGGGGACAGCAGGGAACGCCGCCCGGTACCTACAAGATCACCGTAACCGGGACCTCTCCAGGTGCGGCTTCGGACGCCGGCCAGAGCACGCAGGTGACTCTCATCGTAAACTGACGTGTAAGGAAAAGCAGGGCCTTCCTGCCTGCGTGGGCACTTTTGTCCATCATCTCCTAATCTGCTTTCTCGGCATTTTTCTATGCCCGACGCTCGCTACAACGTAATCATCATCGGCGGAGGAGTGGTGGGGCTCGGCGTCGCACTCGAGATCTCCCGCCGCTTTCCCCATCTTCGTCTTCTAGTCCTCGAGAAGGAGGACGGCGTGGCCCGCCACCAGAGCGGGCACAACAGTGGCGTCATCCACTCCGGTGTCTATTACAAGCCCGGTTCTTTGAAGGCGCGCCTTTGCGTGGCTGGAGCAGCGGCCATGGTGGACTTCTGCCGGGAACATGCCATTCCCCATGAAGTCTGCGGCAAGGTAATTGTGGCAACGCAAGCGGACGAAGTGCCGCGCCTCGAAGAGTTGCGCAAGCGCGGAGAGGCCAACGGACTTGCCGGTCTTCGCCTGATCGGGTCCGAGGAGTTGCGCGAGATCGAGCCCCACGCTGCAGGACTGCAGGCCCTCGTGGTGCCGTCAACTGGCATTACAAACTACGCCGTGGTCTGCGAAAAATACGCGGAGTTGATTTCGGCACAAGGAGGCGCGATTCTTACCTCCGCGCCCGCGACCGCCATAAAGCGGCTCTCCGATGAAATTGTTGTTGAGACCCCACGCGGCGCATTTTCCACGAGCGCGCTCATCAACTGCGCCGGACTTCACAGCGACCGCATCAGCCGCCTGGCCGGCGACGACCCCGGGATCAGGATCATTCCATTTCGCGGCGAGTACTACGACTTGATTCCCGAACGCGCGTCGCTGGTCCGGTCACTAATCTATCCCGTGCCCGATCCGCGCTTTCCATTCCTCGGGGTGCACTTCACCCGCCGCATCACCGGCAATGTCGACGCCGGTCCGAATGCAGTTTTTGCCCTTGCTCGTGAAGGTTACCGCCACACCGACATCAGTGTTCGGGATCTGGTATCGTCGCTGTCGTTTCCCGGATTCTGGCGCATGGCCCGTCAACACTGGCGCAACGGACTCGGCGAATGGCATCGCTCGCTTTCGAAGGCCGCCTTCGTGCGCGCTCTGCAACGCTTGCTGCCGGAAGTAGTCGAGAAAGATCTTGTTCCCGGAGGCTCCGGCGTCCGCGCCCAGGCTCTCAAACCCGACGGAGCTATGGTCGACGATTTTCAGTTCGTGCGATCCGGCAAAGTGCTACACGTCTTGAATGTCGTTTCCCCGGCGGCCACTGCGTCCCTGATGATCGGCAAGGCCATTGTCGAGACCGCGGCCACTGATCTTGGTCTGGCCTAGTCGTTTCAGTTTCGTGAAATCCAGATGTGTGCAACCATCGAGGCTCGCCTATGTATATTCGTCTTGATCGGATTCACCGGGCTGTGCCGGTATTTCTCGGCATTGTGACGCTGGCTGGAGTTGCGGTTCTCTTGGCGTGGGATGTTTTTCCCCGCATCTTTCCGGAGAATGCGCACGACTTGCTCGCGGCTTTCCCCCTAACGATGATTGCGTTTGCCTATCTGGCTTACCAGACGGCCCACCGGCCGCCGCGGGCAGAGTTAGTAAAAGCAATCCTTCTGGCTCTGGCGTTTCTCTTCTGGGCCGCCAACCAATTCTGGCCATCGCTGGGCTATGCCACGCTCTTCAATGACGTCGCCATCGCACTCTTTGTCCTCGATGTGTTTCTGGTGATGATCGGATGGCCGGCGGCTTCCCCTGACCAATCGTTCGCTGAGACCTATGTCGAGCCGGATGGTCCGCCGGCAACGAGACTTAAGTAAACACGTCGAGCCATTTCCAGGAAGTACCGGGGAGGCAAAGGGGGATGGACTGGTGCGAAAGGGGGGACTCGAACCCCCACGGTTTTACCCGCCAGATCCTAAGTCTGTGTGAGATGTCCTGTATCTAGCGTTTTTACAGGGTGTTGCAAGAGGTACGTTGACTTCCTGTCACTAATTTGTCACTATGGGCCAATGCTCATCAAACGCGGTAAGGTCTGGCACTCGCGGATCATGTTTGACGGGACGCTGCATCAAAAGTCACTCAGGACGCGCAACCAAGCGACAGCAGTCAAACTTGAGGCAGTGTTCCGAACGGGTCTCATCAAGGGCGAGTTCGGCATTATCGAGGCGCGTAGTGCGCCCACTCTCACCCAGTTTGAAACGCGATTACTGCCACACTTAGAACTCAACACCGCACCTCGCACCTACGGGTTCTATAAGCAGAACCTCGCGGTCCTCAAAAAATTTGCTCCCCTCGCATCTGCCCGTCTGCACAAGATCGACGCGCCTATGATCGAACGTTTCATCCAATACCGGATGGAAGACAAAGTGACTCCGGTGACGGTGAATCACTCGCTGCGAACCTTGCGCCGCATCCTGCACATCGCCCGCGATTGGCGGTTGATTCGAGAGGTTCCCAAGATCAAACTGCTTCCCGGTGAGCATGAGCGGGATTACGTGCTGTCGGATGACACCGTTAACAATGGCACTGACTACCTTCGCTCAACCTATCCCACGAGTCGAATGCACCTCATGTTCCCATTCTTGGTTGACACTGGGCTGCGCATAACAGAGGCTTGCGGTCTTCAAAAAGAGCACATCACGTTCAAGGATGAATTGCCCTGCTCAATTAGAATCGTGAAAGGCAAGAGCAAGTTCGCCAAGCGAGAGATTCCTCTAACCGAACGCGCATCTCTGACCCTTGCCGGTTCGCTGGTGCATTCCCGGTGCGCCTTTGCTTTCACATCGAAGGGCGGTCGCAGGCCACTCACCCGTCACTATCCGAGCGAACTGTTCCGCACGATGCGTAAGGCTTTGGGCCTTCCGTCCGACTGCGTTCTGCATTCGACTCGGCACACGTTCTGCACGAGGCTGGGGAATGCCGGTGCAGATGCCTTCACAATTCAGCGATTAGCAGGACATTCCTCGATCACCATCAGTCAGCGGTACGTCCACAGCGACAGGGCAGCCAAAGAAGCAGCCATAGGGATGCTGGACCTGCTGAATCGCCCTAGTGCTAAAGTGTAAGTATGCGGGGCTGGCGGAACTGGCAGACGCGCTGGCCTTAGGAGCCAGTGGCCGCAAGGCCGTGCAGGTTCAAGTCCTGTGCCCCGCACCAGTCCATTGAGCGAGCAGGTTTTGAGTGTAATGGCGATGTTTAACCAGCTATCTTAAACGCGCTTTGCTTTGAGCCACGAATACCCTCCGCACCACGCGGCACAATACACTGGTAAGAACGCAAACGATATTTGGATGGTACGTATCGGCGCGCTACGTCGAGAGACCAAATCGAAGAATACTGCGGTAAGCAGCCCCAGTGCGGCCCCGAGCAGGATGCCTCTGATCACGGCCGCTTTCCGAGGCCATCGTGCCACTTTTGGATCAAAGTAAACTCCGAAGAAGACACCGACAGGAACGATCCACCAACTAAGGAGAATGATGCCCGCCAACGGGTATAAAAAAAGGTCGCGTAGGCTTTCACTCGTCCAGAACGTCGCCGCGCTTTGCGGGTCAACGAAACTCTGGATTATTCCAACCGTGACGAGGAAAACAATAGCTCCGACATAAGCGCCTATCACGGCATAAGCCACTCCACGTGCAGCACGCACCATCGTTCCGTCCTTCTGTTCGTGTTGCATCGCCATCATTATCGACGAGACAATGACTAAGGTTGTGGTGACTGTCGTAATCAGGCCATAGCACAAGCTTGCGCCGTCTGTTCGCCTTTTTGCGGGACAATGAGTGAAATTGCGAT
>Ga0265338_10001803_pt1 | contig 33699 bp, 26 predicted proteins | sample 42126metaG_FD_193579 | JGI IMG/M metagenome (GOLD analysis project Ga0265338, IMG submission 193579) | Rhizosphere microbial communities from Carex aquatilis grown in University of Washington, Seatle, WA, United States - 4-21-26 metaG | ecosystem: Host-associated > Plants > Roots > Rhizosphere...
GATCGTCGCGTCGATGGCCAGCCCGTGGGGGCAGGCGGTGGCCGCCGGGACGGCGGTCAATGGCAAGCCGGTCTACTTCGGCTCTTACCGCGAGGTGTTCTCGCGGGACTTGTATGAGGCATTCACCGGCCTGCTGACAGATGGCGATCTTGCTACCGCCCGCGCGGCCACCCTGTTCCTGTTCAGCAAACAGCAGCTACCTAACGGACAGTTGCCCCGTAACTCTCTCGTCAACGGTGCATCTGCCCCGGATACCGGCGGAAACCAGCTGGACGAGACGGCCTACCCGATCCTGATGGCGTTGCAGTCGGGGCTCGCCGGGGACACCACGCTGTGGCAGCAGCACATCCGGCCGGCCGCCGACTTCCTGGTCGCGATGGGGCCGTCGTTCGGCTCGGAGCGCTGGGAGGAGCAGTCGGGCTACTCCCCCTCCACCATCGCCGCGGAGATCGCGGGGCTGACCGCCGCGTCGGTCATCGCGGCCGATCATGGCGACACCGCCCGCTCCCAGCTCTACCAGGCCACCGCCGACGATTTCCAGCGCACCATCAAGACCTGGGACGTGACCACGACCGGCCCGGACGGCCCGCGGTACTTCATCCGGCTGTCCAAGGCCGGTGACCCGAACGCGGCCATCATCTACAGCCTGGGCAACGGCGGCCCGATGGTGGACCAGCGGGCCGTGATCGACGGCGGGTTCCAGGAACTGGTCCGCCTCGGTGAGCTGTCCGCCAGCGACTCCGACATCCAGGCGTCGCTGGGTGTGCTGGACAAGCAGATCGCGGTGTCCACGCCGAGCGGGACCGGCTACTACCGGTACGGCACCTCAGCCGCGGCGGGCAGCGCCGACGGTTACGGCGACTGCTACCAGCCGAGCCAGACATCCTGCAGCACCCCGGGCCAGCCGTGGCCGACGACTGACGTAGGCACCGGGCACCTGTGGCCGGTGCTGTCCGGGGAGCGGGCCGAGTCCGACCTCGCCACCGGGAACCGGGCCGGCGCATCGGCCCTGCTGGAGGCCATGGCGCAGTTCTCGTCCGGGGTGGGACTGGTCCCCGAGCAGGCGTGGGAAGACCCGGACCTGGCCGCCTCGCCGTTCGGCAGCGACCCGACGACCGCGTCGATCGGCTTCACCGACGGTCAGGCCGCGGGCTCAGCGTCCCCGCTGACCTGGGCGCAGGCCCAGGAGGCCCGGCTCATCCTGTCCGTCGGGGCGGGGCACACCCTGGAGACCCCGTCGGTGACCACCCAGCGGTACGTGGCGCACACCCCGCCGGGCGCGATCGCGGTGACACTGACCGCTCCTGCCTCCGGCTCGGCGGTCACCACCCCGACCACGGCGGTGACCGGGACCACGGTGGCCGGCGCGAAGGTCGTGGTCGAGTCCCTGGACACCACGACGGGCACGCCGTCCGCGATCGGCACCGCGGTGGCGGCGGCGGACGGGTCGTTCTCGGTCACCGTGCCAGTCGGTTTCGGTGACAGCGTGCTGACCGTGTCGGCCACCGCGTCCGGCAACCGGACCGGGTACGCGCAGACCGCCGTGACCAGCAGCGTGACCAGCGGAACGACCGTGCTGGACGTCACCGACCCGACCGGCGATGACAACGGCCCGGGCACCTACCAGTACCCGACCGACAGCAACTTCCACGCTGGCGCGTTCGACCTGACCGACTTCAAGGTGATCAGCGACGGCACGACCGTGTACCTGCAGGCCACGCTGGCCAATCTGGACCCGACATTCGGATCCCCGCTGGGCGCGCAACTGCTCGACGTGTACGTGCACACTCCCGGCGCGGCGACCACCTCGACCGCGGCCCCGTTCACGTCGCGCAACTACACGATCGCTCCCGCCAGCGCGTGGAGCGAGATGATTGAGGCGCAGGGATTCGCGTCCCCGATCTGGCAGGATGCCTCCGGCAATTCGCTGGGCACCGCGTTCGTGGCGGCCTCACCGACCAGCAAGACCATCACGATCGGGCTGCCGGAGGCCGCGTTCGGCACGCCTACGTCAGGATGGTCCGTGGCCGTGGTGCTGACCGGCCAGGACGGGTTCAGCTCCGATCAGGCGCGCTCTTTCGCCGCGACACCGCAGCCGTTCCAGTTCGGCGTCTGCGCGAGCGGCGGCGGCAGCCCGATCTGCTCGGCGAACCCGGGCACCGTGCCCAAGGCGGTGGACGTGATCACGCCGTCCGGGGTGTCCCAGGCCACCGAGCTTGACCCGACCCTCGGCCCGGTCGTCATCCAAGGAGTTCCGGTGCCGTGAGACACGCTGATGAGCGGGACCGCCAAGCACGTCTGCGGGCCATGGCAGCGGCCTTAGGCATGCTGCGCGCAGTCCCACGACAGACGTGACGAGCTACCGGGCATTCGCCTGGGCCGCAACCGGCAGGAACAGCCATCCCCGGGCGCTGCCGCGGGCGGTGCGGGCCGCGACGATCAGCCAGGCCGCGACCAGCGCGCAGTAGAACAGGACCGCCGCGACCCGGAACATGTCCGACCCGGTATGGGCGGCCAGCGCGGTTGTGCCGGTGACGCAGGTGCCGACCGGGAAGGTGAACGACCACCAGGTCAGCGAGAACGGCAGGTGCTCCCGCGCGGTCCGGATGGTGATCGCCGACGCGATGGCGGCCCAGAGCAGGGCGAAGCCCAAGACCGGTACGCCGTAGACAATCCCGGCCACCTTCAGGCCCGCGGCGTACGGCGGCGGCAGCGCATCGTGGGCGACGCCGCCGAGCAGGTTCGCCGCGGTGATCGACTGGCCGAGCGGGCCCAGCACGATCCACAGGGTCGGCACCATCCGCGCGGGGCCGACCTGGTGGGCGGCCAGCCGGCCCCAGATCAGCGTGATGATGACCAGCGACGCCAGCAGGCTGATGCCGAACATCGCATAACACGACAGCAGCAAGCTGAGCCGGGGCTGCCCGGCGGGCGCGTACGGGACGAGCAGCGCCCCGGTCGCCGCCGACACCATCGGCGGCACGACCGGCATCAGCCAGCCACCGAAGGCAGCATCGGGGCGCACCACGTGCCGGGTGAACGTCAGGTACGGCACGGTCACCGCGACGATCAGGCCGAGGATGGTGCCCGCGAACCAGAGCGCCCAGTCGGCGTCGATCGCGGCACGCAGCCCGATGACGTGCCGGCCCAGCAGCAGGGTGCCCGCCCCGACGGTCAGCATGGCCATCGGCGGCGCGCCGTAGAAGTGCGCCATCACCGGGTCGCTGGCGTGCTTCCGGGCGGTGTCGCGGTAGCGCAGCCAGTGCACGGCGGTGGCGGCGGTGAGCGCGACCAGCAATGCGGCGGCCAGCGCCCAGATGGTGGTGGCGGCCACCCGCATCCCCGGGAACTGGTCCGGGAGGGACGCGGCCGCGACGGCCACGATCCCGGTGCCCATGATCGACGCGTACCAGTTCGGGGTGATGTTCGCGAAGATCTGCCCCGGACGCTCCAGGTCCGTGAACAGTCCCCACCTGGTGAACACGCTGCGGCCCGCGGTGAACCCGCCGTGGCCAGCGGGGGCCCGCTGCTGCACTGGGCCCACCCGACTGCCGGTCGTGGTCATGAATCCACCGTCGCAGCGCAGGCCAGCCACTGGTAGCCGTCCTGCCCTTGCCCCGTTACAAGCCGGCCTTGTATCTCAGTTAACCTGGATGTATGCCGCTGAGCAGCCATATCCCGGAACTCTCCGCGCTCGAGGTGCTGCTTACCGTGGCCCGGACCGGCAGCCTGAACAGCGCCGCCCGCGAGATCGGCGTGAGCCAGCAGGCGGTATCCGCGCGCATCCGCAGCATCGAATCGCAGACCGGCGTCACCCTGCTGACCCGCAGCGCGCGGGGGTCAAGCCTGACCCCCGGCGGCGTCGTCATCGCGGAATGGGCGGCCCGGCTGCTGGACGTGGCCGCCGAACTCGACGCGGGGATCGCCGCGCTGCGACACGACCGGCGGCACCGGCTGCGGGTCAGCGCCAGCCTGACCATCGCCGAACTGCTGCTGCCCGGATGGCTGGTGTCGTTCCGCGCGGGCACGCAGCGGCCCGGCAGCCCAGGTGCCGAGATCGTGCTGACGGCCGCGAACAGCGACACTGTCATCGCGCACGTCGCTGACGGCAGCGCCGACATCGGCTTCGTCGAGGGCCCACGGCTGCCGTCGTCCCTGCGCAGCAGGGTCATCGGGCATGACCGGCTCACGGTGGTCGTGCCGCCAGCACACCCCTGGGCCCGGCGCCGGGCCGTGACCGCGGCCGAACTCGCGGATACGCCACTGGTCAGCCGGGAAGAGGGCTCGGGCACCCGGGACGTGCTGACCGCTGGGCTGATGGCGGCGCTCGGCCCGGGGATGCGCCAGGCCCCGGTGGCGCTGTCCCTGTCCACGACGTCCGCGATACGCGCCGCCGTGATCGCCGGCGCGGCGCCGGCGGTGCTGAGCGAACTGGCGGTCGCGGACGACCTGGCCAGCGGGCGGCTGGTCCGGGTAGACGTGCCCGGGCTGGATCTGCGCCGCACGCTACGCGCGGTCTGGCGCGGCACGAAGGCGCCGCCCGCCGGGGCCGCCCGCGACCTGATCGCCGACATCCTCAGCCGCCCCACCTCATGACAGGCAGGGCGGCCTGAGGTAGACCTTCGGTCAGTTGGCTGAGGTGGCGGGGTGCGGGCCGGTGGCGCGCAGCACGTGAGTGACCCGGTCGGCCGCGGCGGCGTGCGTCATGGGCATCCTTTCCTGGGGCCAATTTGTTTCGCCAGCTTGGCGGCCTGGAATACGCTCTGGAAGGGGACGAGCACGCACCGCGCATGGGTCAGGGCGCGGCCGGGTGCCGTCAGGAAAACCAGGTGCGGCGTAAGGACCTCAAATGGCCCGTGACAGCCAGGTAAGCGCACTGGGAATGTTCTCCGGGGAACTTCGGCGGGCCCGCGCGAGCGCGGGCCTGACCCAGGACCAACTGGCCGAGAAGATTGCCTACAGCCCGTTGCTAGTGGCGCACGTGGAGACCGGCAGCCGGGCCCCCAGCGTTGACTTCGCGCGCCGGGCCGATGACGTGCTGCGGACCGGCGGGCTGCTCAGCCGCCTGCAGCCGCTGGTGCGCAGCGAGGCCTACCCGGCCTGGTTCCGGGACTGGGTGGAGATCGAACGCGAAGCGACCTCGCTGCGCTGGTTCGAGCCGCTGCTCATCCCCGGGCTGCTGCAGACCGAGGAGTACGCGCGGGCGGTACTGGAGGCGGCGAACCCCGCGTCCGGCGATGACGAGATCAGCCGCCTGGTCAGCGCCCGGCTGGACCGGCAGGCCATCCTCACCCAGGACGAGCCGCCGCTGCTGTGGGTGATCATCGACGAGGGCGTGCTGACCCGGCCGGTCGGCGGCCGCCAGGTGATGCGGGAGCAGGTCGATCACCTGATCGAGGCGTCCCGGCAGCCCAGGATCGTGATGCAGGTGGTCCCGGTCGGCTCCGGCGCGCATCCCGGGCTGGCCGGTCAGTTCGCCATAGCGAGTTTCGACGGGTCACCCGATGTGGCCTATCTCGACAATGCGCTGGCCGGGCAGATAGTCGAGCGGCCCGCGGACGTTTCCCGCGTCGCGTTGCTCTACGACATACTGAAAGCGGAGGCCCTGGCCCCGCGCGCCTCCATTGATCTGGTGAGGAAGGCAATCGAGACATGGACCTGACCCGCGCCTGCTGGCGCAAGTCCTCATCCAGCAGCGGGAACGGCGGCGCCTGTGTCGAGGTCGCGGTCGTGGCCGGCGCCACGGAGGGCGGCGGCCGGGTGATCGCTGTGCGGGACAGCAAGGACCCGGGCGGACCCGCGCTGATCTTCACCCCCGCCGAGTGGATCGCGTTCACCGCCGGGACCCGCGACGGCCAGTTCGACCTGGCCTGACGCAGCACTGTCCGCTACAGCGGGGCCGTGCCGCAGCAGCAGCACATACCCGCTACGGTGCGCCGCTCGGCCTCAGTGGAGTCATGGCCGCGCGGTGCAGCAGCGCCACCACCTCCTCATCACTTGTCTGCGAGAAGTCGTCGTACCACTGGCCGATGGCCATGAACCGGTCCGGCGCCTCCAGGCAGGCAACCTCGTCGGCTTCGGATGACAGCACCGGGATCACCGCCCGGGGGGCGACCGGAACCGCGACCACCACCCGCGCCGCGCCCTGTGCCCTGGCCACCTGGCAGGCGGCCAGGGCGGTCGACCCGGTGGCGATGCCGTCGTCCACGATGACCGCGGTCCGCCCGGTCAGCGGCGCGCGCGGCTGGTCCCCCCGGAAGCGCCTAGCCCGCCGGTCAAGCTCGATCCGCTCGGCCTGCTCCACCCTGGTGAACTCGGCCTCGGTGACGTGCTCTCCGATGACGACATTCTGATTGATGATGCGGACGCCGTCCTCGCCGATCGCGCCCATCGCCAGCTCGGGCTGGGTGGGCAGGCCGAGCTTGCGCACCACGATCACGTCCAGGGGCGCGCCGAGAACCCGGGCCACCTCGAAGGCGACCGGGATCCCGCCTCGGGGCAGGCCGAGCACGGCGACGTCCGTGCCCTGAAGGTGCGTCAACTGGCCGGCCAGCCGCCGTCCCGCATCGGCGCGGTCCAGGAACGGCATGATCCCCACCCCCTCGCGGACGGGGCCAGTGTGCGCCGCATGCCGGGTCAGCCACCAGGGCCGATGGTCCCGCGCTCCGGCCCGGCCGCCGTCCCCTGGAAGCCTGTCCCGGGAAAGCGGCCAGGAAACCGGTCCGGCCGCAGGCCAGGAAGCCACCCGGCCAGCAGCGCAGGCGGTTCAGGCGGACAGCGAGGTGAGGAGCCGGCGGGTGCGGACGGCATCGTCGCCGCGGGCGTACTCGCCCGCCACGAAGTCGGTGACACCAGCCTCGGCCAGGGCGGTGATCTGGGCGGCGACGGCATCCTCGTCGCCGACGATGGCCACATCGGCGGGGCCGGCCGCGCCCTCGCGGTCGAGCATGGCGCGATAGGACGGCAGTTCGCCGTAGATCGCGAACACCTTGGCCGCGCGGTCCCGGGCACCGTCTGGGTCGCTGGTGACACACACCGGCAGGATGCACACCACCCGGGGGCTGGGCCGGCCGGCCGCCTTGGCCGCCGCCGTGATCTCCGGCACGATGTAATCGCGGACGGTGGCGGGCCCGGTCATCCACAGCACGGTGCCCTCGGTCTGCTCCCCGGCCAGCCGCGGCATCCGCGGGCCCAGCGCGGCGAGCAGCAGCGGCACCCGGCCCGGTGCGGGGGTGCTCAGCCCGATATGCCCGCTCAGCGTCTCGCCGCGGAACGCGGCGGGCTGGCCGTCCAGCAGCGGCAGCAGCACCGCCAGGTACTCCCGCATGTGCCTGGCCGGCTGGCTGAAGTCGTAGCCGTACATGTCGTCGATGACGATCTTGTGCGACAGCCCGATGCCGAGGGTCAGCCGCCCGCCGGTCGCCGCGGCCACGGTCAGCGCCTGCTGGGCGAGGACCGCCGGATGACGCGGGTAGCTCGGCACCACCGCCGTGCCGAGCTCGATTCCCGGCACCTGGCTGCCCACCACGGCCAATGCGGTCAGTGCGTCCAGCCCGAAGATGTTATTCATCCACGCCGAGGCGAAGCCGTCGTCGGCAGCACGCTGCAACTCTGCGTGCAGGCTGCTGAAAGGGTCTGGGCCGGTGGGCTCGGTAAGGGACGCGCCAATCCGCATAGCTAACCTCCGCTGCCGCCTGCGTGGACTCACCTATTGTGCCGTCCCTGGCCCGGCTCAGCAGCAGCCACGCGGACAGGCCGAGCGGGTAGACGAAGTAGCCGAACCGGCTGGCAGGCGCAAACATGATCATGAGAGTCAGCCCGGTGACCAGCCGCCAGCCCGCCGGGCGGCAGTCCAGTGGCGCCCAGAGGACCAGGGACGCCGCCACGGCGAGCCCGGCCATCGCGACCAGCGCGATGGCGACCCAGTGCCCGCCGCCCCACGCCTGGGCGATCAGGTGCCCGGGCAGCACGCTGGCCGCCGGGCTCTTGATCTTGGTCAGCCCGAGCGGGAACAGGACCGTGTTGACCGCCATGGCACCCGGCTGCCGGGCCAGCACCGGCCCGTCGGCGACTCCCGCCACGCCCAGCGCGGCCGCCGCGAACCAGATCGCGGCACGCCGCCCGTCCCGCGCGGCGACCAGGGCCAGCGCCACGGCCAGGGCCGGCCAGGCGGTGGCCTTCATGGCCGCGGCCAGGCCGAGGACCAGCCCGGCCGCCACCGGCCGGGGCCTGGCCAGCAGCGCGAGGCCGAGGCCGATGAGGGCGAGCACCGGCAGGTCATCCCCGCCGGTCGAGAGCGGGTAAGCGATCAGCGGGGAGGCCGTGATCAGGGCGGTCCACCGCCAGGCGTGCGGCACGGAACTCACCGACAGGGCGCAGCCGAACGCGATCACGAATACCACGCCGAACCACAATCGGGGATCGGTGAGCAACCCTCCGCCGAGGAGCGCGTGCGGCAGGCCGAACACCGCGAGCGCGGGCAGGTAGGGGTTGTACGCGTTGAATGCGTGCGCGGCGGCCAGCGCGGCCGGGCCCTGGTACGGCGAGCCGTGCTGCAGCAAGAGAGCGGCCGAGCGGAGGATCACGGCGATCTCCGGCTGCCCCGCGCCGGTCACCGCCATCCAGGTCAGCGGCGCGATCAGGGCACCGGCGATGCTGATCGCGACGGCGAGCCCCATCCCATGCCGCCGCCAGGCGGCCACCGCGATGGCGGCCGCGCCGTACCCGCCGGCCGCGAGCGTCCCCCAGCACCGTTGCGGCGGATTCGCGCTGATCAGAGCCACCCCGCCGGCGAAGATCGCGCAGGCCGCGAAGATCGCGGCGACCTGTTCCCGCCGGAACGCGGCGAGCGGCGCCGCGGCATGACCGGGGACCAGGTTGCCGCCACCGGGCCGCGGGCGGGTCAGCTCTAGCGTCATGATCCGACGCTATGAGGCAGCGGCCGGGCCGGTCGTCATGCCGCAGGGTGATCTCTCGCCTCATCCGTCGGCTGACCGCTCCGCCCGGGGTATGACATCGCGAGCCGGACCAGGCTCGACGGGCGGCATGTGTGGACGCGGGGCTGCTCGGTCAGCAGATTTCGTCCCCGAACCGGTCAGCGGGTGTGCGGAGTGAGGGTCACCCCTGAGGGGCAGTGGGTCGCTTGCGGCCGGCCGAGTAGGCGGCCATCAGAGTGCGTGCCGTCTCGGGTGGCAGTGGCTTGACCGCCTCGCGCATCGTCACCCCGGACGCACGCGCCGCGCGGGGGGCGAGCCACCCGGCCACCAGATCCGGGCGGCGCCGGCCGGTGTCCCGCAGCACCCAGCCGATCGCCTTGCGGATGAAGAACTCCCGTTCCGCCAGCATCGAATCGGCATAACGCCCGAAGCGCTCGAAGTCACCATCGCCCCGGCGCAGCGGGCCGAGCAGCGCGAGCAGCGCCGACCGGCGGATCCAGAAGTCGTCATCGGCCGCCCAGCGGTCCAGCGTGGCCCCCAGTTCGCCGTACCGCTCGACCAGGCTGCCCATCACCTTCCCGGCCAGGTCATCCACCAGCGCCCAGGTGCCGGCCTGGCGGATCAGCCGCTCGACGAGCACGGCGTCACCGGCCCGCAGCTCGCCAGCGTGCCTGGTGAGCAGGATCAGCGCCGCCAGCCGGCCCTCGAACAGCGGCCGGTTCCACATCTGCCCGGACACCGCGAGGACGTCCTCGCGGGACAGCGAGCGCCCGCGGGTCACCTCGCCGAGGATCTGCCGGATCTGCGGCATCGTGACGCCGCAGAACTCCATGCTGCTCTTGAGGTACGCCTTCGCGCCCACCGCGCGGGCCGGCGTGCCGGCCTCGCGCAGCCGCTGCTCCACCTCCGCGGCCAGGTCCCCGGCCAGCACGTCAGGCCGCCTGCGCGTAGGCGACGGCGACCTCGGCGGCCAGCGCCGCGTTGTCGGCGATGAGCTGCCGGTTGACCTCGATGCTGCGCCCTCCGCTCAATTCATGCACCAGAGCCAGCACGGCGGGCGTGACCGACTGCCCCGTCACACCGGCATCCCGGACCCGGCTGACCGCTTCGGCCAGGATGGGCTCGATGTCCAGGGCCGGCTCCGGGGGGCGGGCCAGCAGCAACCCGGATGATCCGTTGAGCTGCCAATGGGCAGTGGCTATGGCGGCCACCTCGGTGCTCGTGGTGACCATCGCGGAGGTGGCCGGGCCGCCGCGGGCGCTGTAAAACAGCGGGAGGGTCGGCGTGCGCCAGCCGAGGACCGGGACGCCGAGGGTCTCCAGCAACTCGGCGGTGGCGCCGACATCAAGGATCGACTTGGCCCCCGAGGAGACGACAACCGCCGCCGTCCGGGCGATCTGCGGCAGGTCAGCCGAGATGTCCAGGCTCTGCGCGAAACCACGGTGCACCCCGCCGGTCCCGCCGGTGGCCATGAACCGGATGCCAGCGGCCCGGCAGGCGGCCAGGGTGCCACCGACCGTGGTGGCGCCGAGCGCGCCCTGCACAATGCAGGCGGCCAGGTCACGCGCGCCGACTTTGCGCGCCGAGGTGCCCGCGGCGGCGAACCGGTCCAGTTCCGCGGCGGCCAGCCCGACCCGGAGCACGCCGTCCAGCACCCCGACCGTGGCCGGGACGGCGCCGGCCTCGCGGACCCGCGCCTCAGCCTCCTGGGCCGCCGCCCGGCCGCGTCCCTCGGAGAAGCCGTGCGAGACCAGCGTCGTTTCCAGCGCCACCACCGGGTGGCCTGCGGCGAGCGCCGCGGCGACCTCCCCGGCCAGTTGCGGCATGACCATCACGGCATCGCTCCCATCTTCGCCACCGCCCGGGCGGCGGCGGCCAGGCCGAGGGTGACCCCGCCGAGCAGGTACCCGGCGGCGAACGCGTCGCCGGCGCCGGTCGAGTCCACCGCCGTGGCCGGGTGGGCGGCGTGCACCCGGCCGCCGGCCCGCACGCCCCCCGGGCCGAGCTTCACCACCAGGTCAGATCCGGGCAGGTCGCCGATGAGCGCCGCCTCCGCCGCATTGCCGAACACGGTCGCCGGGCGCAGCCTGGCGAGCAGCGCGCGGAACCGATCGACACCGTACTCGGTCAACACGGCCGTTGACGACAAGTCGATGCTCAGCCGGGGCAGCCGGGCCGCGGCGGCCAGCGCGGCGCCGGCCACCGGCTCGCGGACCAGGCTGTAGGCGGGCAGGTGCAAGCTGGTGCAGCCGTCCAGCCATTCGTCCGCGAGGGTGCTCGCGGCCAGCAGCGGGCCGACGCCGCGGTCGGTCAGCATCGACCGGGACACCCCGCTGTCCGACAGCGACACCACCACCCCGGTATGGCCGTCGATGACCGGTCCGGCGAGCTCTACCCCGCGGCGCGCGAGGTCGTCGGCTATCAGCCGACTGGCCGGATCCGTTCCCCGGGCCGCGATCAGCCGGGCGCGGCCGCCGAGCGCGGTGATCCACGCGGCGACGTTGGCCGCCTGGCCGCCGGCCCCGACCGAGATGCGCGAAGGAGTGTCGGTCTCCTCCGCGACCGGCCCGGACGGGCAGACGATGACGTCGAGATTGGCGTCGCCCAGGACACAGATCACGCGTGTTCTCCCCTGCGGGACGGCGGCGTGCGGGCTGCCGGCCGGCAGGGCTGTCCGCGCTGGTCCCCGGCCCGACGTTACCGACCCAGGATGCGCTGCCCCCAGGCGGGACGCGACTACGCTGGGCGCTCGTGGGCTCCGGCGGGAGGAGCCCGGCACGGGAGGCCGCGATGCCGCTGTTCGGGAGCAACACCCCCCAGGCCACCGGGACCTGGGAGCCAACGGCGGCGGACAGCCGCCTGGCCCAGACGGCCGGCGCCACCCCGGGCGGTGTCTTCACCTCGGACCTGTCGGTCTCCGAGTACGTGCTGCTCGGCGAAGCCGGGTTCGAGCCGCTGGGATTCGTGGTCGGATCATCGATCTACCACATCGGCCTCCAGGTGGGACGCTGGTCCCAGAACGCCGAACTGGAACGGCTCACCCAGGCCATGTACAACGCCCGCGAACTCGCCATGTCACGGATGCGCGCCGAGGCGGACCACCTTGGCGCCGATGGCATTGTCGGGGTCGAACTGCGCATGCAGATGTATGTCTGGGGCCAGGAGGTCCTCGAGTTCGTGGCGACCGGCACCGCGGTCAAGGCCGAGGCCGGCCAGGGCCTGCACCGGGCACCTGACGGGCGGGCGTTCACCTCGGACCTGTCCGCCCAGGACTTCTTCCGCCTGCTCACCGCGGGCGCGGTGCCGGTGGCGTTCGTACTCGGCACCTGCGTCTACCACATCGCGCACCAGTCGGCCATGCAGGCGCTGCGGCAGTCTGGCCAGAACCAGGAGATGATCCAGTTCACCCAGGGCATCTACGAGGCACGGGAGCTGGCGCTGGCCCGGATGCAGGTCGAGGCGACCGACGCCCAGTCCTCGGGAATCGTCGGCGTGAGCGTCGCGGTCTCCAACCACGTGTGGGGCGAGCACGCGACCGAGTTCCTGGCCACGGGCACCGCCATCCGCCGGCTCGCCGACGAGCACCGGCTGCCCAAGCCCGCCCACAAGCCTTACTTCACGCTCGGCCTCGACTTCTGACCGGCCGAGTGCTGACCTGGCCGTTACATTCTCAGGTCACTCGAAGTTGGTTATCTGTTTGTCTATCGAAAACGCCATGTTTACGCTACTTTAACTCCCTAAAGCAGTACGGGGGGGACAACATGGCTGTTCAGGCTGTACATCAGCGTTTGTCGCTGCGGGGGCGGCGGCTGGCCGTGAGTATAGCGGCCGCTGTTTTCACCGCCATAGCCATCGCGGGCGCCCCCGCGGCCCAGGCGAGTGCCGCCTTCAACGCCCACCTCACCCGGGCTCCGTACCTGACCGACCTGGTCGCCCTGCACGTGAACGTGAACTGGGCCACTGATCAGTCGGCCACGACCGGGTCGCTCCAGTGGGGCCCGGTGACCGGCGGGACCTGCACGCTGTCGAACACCATGACCGCCGCGCGCAACGCGTCGTCGATCACGGTGGGGACGGTCAAGGAATACCAGTGGAAAGCGGCGCTGACCCTGCCGGGCCAGGGCAGCTACTGCTACCGGCCACTGCTGGCCGGCACTGACCTGCTGGCCAGCAACCCGTCGCCCCAGTTCACCACCCAGGCCGCGGCCGGAGACAACACCCCGTTCACCTTCGATGTGTTCGGTGACTGGGGCCAGGTGGACGCCAACGGCAACAGCCCGGACATGACCAACCTGTTCGCGCAGGTCGCGGCCAGCGGCGCCCGGTTCGCGGTCACCGTCGGCGACAACGGGTACAACTCGGGCAGCCAGACCAACTACGGCGACCTGCAGCAGACCGGCGCGGACACCAGCGCCATCTTCGGGCCGACCTTCTGGACGGTGGCGGGCAGCAGCATCCCGCTGTTCACCGCGGTCGGCAACCATGGCCTCAGCGGCACCTCGCACACCGACATCACCACCTGGACCGAGGATCAGGCGGTCTCCAGCTCGGGTGGCAGTTACGCGAACGGCGTGTACAACTGCTGCGGCGGGACCACCGCCAACTACGGGAACGAGTGGTACGCGTTCAACGCAGGCTCGGCCCGGTTCTACGTCCTCGACTCGGCCTGGGGCGACACCAACGGCGGCACCTCCACCCCCTACGGGCAGGACTACGCCAACCACTTCTCGCCGACCTCGGCGGAATACCAGTGGCTGCTGGCCGACCTGCAGGCCCACCCGGGCACGCTGAAATTCGCCTTCATGCACTACCCCTGGTACTCCGCCAACTCGTCGCAGACCTCGGACACCTTCATGACCTCGGTGCAGCCGGGAGCCGCCTCGAGCATCGAGAGCCTGCTCGGCCAGAACGGCGTCAAGATCGTGTTCAACGGGCACGCGCACATCTACCAGCGGAACAACCCCAGCGCACCCGGCATGCCGGTCACCTACGTCACCGGCGGCGGCGGGGCCACCCTGGAGCCGGTCACGCTCTGCGGCAGCCCCACGGCCTACGCCATCGGCTGGTCGCCGACCAAGCTCAAGGGCTATGCCTGCGGATCGGCTACCGCGCCGACATCAGCCAGCCAGGTGTTCCACTTCCTGAAGGTCACCGTGGCCGGGTCCACGGTGACGGTCACGCCCACCGATGAGAACGGGCACACCTTCGACGTCCAGACCTACACCTACGCCCAGGGCGTCGACACCGTGATCGACACCAGCCCGAGCCCGCTGACCAGCGCCACCACCGCGGCCTTCACCTTCCACTCCACCGCCTCGGGCGCGACCTTCGCCTGCAGCCTGGACGGGGCGGCCGCCACGGCCTGCACCAGCCCGGCCAGCTACTCCGGCCTGGCCGATGGCGCGCACACCTTCAGCGTCGCGGCCACGGCCGGCGGGACCACCGACCCGACCCCGGCCACCACCAGCTGGACGGTCGACACCACCCCGCCGTCAGCCCCGGCGAACCTGACCGCCACCGCCGCCTCGGCCACCTCGGTCAACCTCTCCTGGGCCGCGTCCACCGACGCCAGCGGCGTCACCGGATACGACATCGTCCGCAACGGGGCCACCATCGGCACCGTCTCCGGCAGCACCCTCAGTTACGTTGACGGCTCAGTCAGCCCGAGCACCAGCTACACCTACACCGTGGACGCCCGCGACGGCGCCGGCAACGTGTCCCCGGCCAGCACGCCGGCCACCGTGACCACCCCGTCCGGGTCGACCGCCCCGACGCTCGTGCAGGCAGCGGGCTCAACCACCGCCACGGTCACCCTGCCGCAGGCCAGCACCCCAGGCGACCTGCTGGTGCTGTCCGCCAGCGTCTACACCGGCGCCACCAACAACATCACCTCGGTCACCGACACCGCGGGCAACACCTGGACCCGGATCCGCGCCGTCAGTGTTTCCGGCCACAACTCCGACGGCGAGATGTGGTACTCACCCAACGCGCACTCCACCACGGCGGTGACCGTGCACCTGGGGACCGTGACGAACACCGCCGTCGAGGTCCAGGAATTCGCCGGCGTGGCCACGACCAGCCCGCTGGACGTTTCCGCGGGAACGTCGAACACCAGCACGTCAGCCAGCTCCGGCCCGGTGACCCCGGCGGCCGCGAACGAGCTCCTGGTGGGCTTCGTCGCCGGTCACGGAAATGCTGAGGCGATGACGGTCAATGCCGCCGGTTTCACCACCCAGCCGCAGCAGACCACCGGCGCCTCGGTGGCCAGCCTGGTGACCGGCTCCAAGGTGCTCAGCTCACCGTCCGCCCAGGCGTTCTCCGCCGCCTTCCCGACCGCGATGTACTGGGCATCGGCCATCGCGGCCTTCAAGGCGGCCAGCTGACTTCACGGGCAGCCGGCTGACCCCCGGTGGCCGGTGGCCGTCAGTGGCCGGTGGCCTCGGTCCCGGGTGTGAACGAGACACCGCGCAGTGCCTCGCCGGACCCGGCGGCCCGGATGGTCCGGAAGCTCTCCGTGGCGGCCGGGGCGGCGGCGGCGAGGCGGCCGGTGATGGCAACCAGCTTGTTGGGGTCCGCGCCCTGGTCAGCGGCGCCGCTCACGGTGGTCTGCGCGGCGGCTCCCGGGTAGCTGCCCGAGGTGGGGCCCGGAGAGCGGCGGAAACGGCCCGCTGCGCTGGGTCAGCCGGGGACCTGGCCGCCGGGCAGCAGGAACAGCGCCGATACGGCGAAGCACGCGAGGCCGGCCAGGCCCATCCAGACCGCCCAGGCCATCCCGCGCTTTCCGCCACCGGCCAGCACGGCCGGCATGGGCTCCGCGGAGATCGCCCAGATATCCTGGAACGGCGTCGCCATGATGGGTTCGCCGTCCAGGTCGGCGGGCACGGCGAAGACCCGGAACGGCATATCCGGGCGGAGGATCTCCTCCTGCACGCGGTAGCCGAATGTGCGGGCATCGGGCTGGGCGAAGCCGTCCAGCAGCCCGTCCGGGAGCAGTCCATGCGCGCGGAGGGCGCCGAGTTCCCCGCTCTGGTACGGCCACACCGCACCGCCCGCATCGCGGACCTCATCGACAACCCGGTCCTTGGGATGCCCGTACGCGTTGAGCGTGCGGCCCAGCAGCGCCGGGGCAATCAGGACGCGGCCAGTCTCATCCCGGAGCGCGAACGGACCGGAGTCCCACTCCCAGATCAGCTCCTGGACCTGCTCCGTGACCTCCTCCCAGCCCTCACCGGTGAGACGCATCCGGGTCACCCAGTACCGGCGGAAGACCTGCTCGCGGTACCAGACGCAGTCGGCCTGGGACAGGCAGCCACGGAGCAGCCCAGCCGGCCCGGGAGCGCTGGCGCCATGCAGGTGGAGCGGCCCGGACCCGGCGTGCACCTGCCCGCAGGTGCGGCGCGGCCACGCCTCGGCCGCCTGGCCGCGATGCCGCAGCCGGAAACTCACCAGAGCCAGGATCGATGCCGCCGTGATGGCGAAGCCACCCGGGATCCACAGGAGGTAACCAGCCAGTTGCAGTAACCGCACGGCCTACCGCGCCCAGCGTCGCTGCTGCATTCTCCGCATAACGACACCAACGTGCCCCCGTCCCGCCGGGTTCAGCCGATCGGGATGCCCGCCTCCCTCAGCGAGGGCAGCCCGCCACCGAGGCCGCGGGTCAGGGGCTCTGCGGGTCAGGGGCTCTGCGGGGTCAGCAGGCCGCGGCGGAAGGCCTCGGCGACGGCGGCCGCGCGATCGCTCACCCCGAGCTTCGCGTAGCTGTGCAGCAGGTGCGTCTTGACGGTGGCCTCACTGATGAACAGCTTGGCCGCCGTCTCACGATTGGTGGCGCCGCGGGCGATTATCTCCAGCACCTCGAGCTCGCGCTGGCTGAGCGGCGCCTGGGCCGGGCCGCGAACCTGGCCGAGCAGCCGGGTCGCCACGGCCGGGGAGAGCACGGCTTCGCCGCGAGCGGCGGCCCGGACGGCCCGCAGCAGCTCCCCGCGCGGGGAGTCCTTCAGCAGGTAGCCGGTGGCACCAGCCTCGATCGCCGGAACCACGTCACTGTCGGAATCGTAGGTGGTGAGCACGAGCACCCGGGCTGGCACGCCCCGCCTGGCCAGCTCGGCGATGGCGCTCACCCCGTCCATCCGCGGCATCCGCAGGTCCATCAGGATCACATCGGGCTGGAGGGCGCGGGCCTTGGCGACCGCCTCGGCACCATCCGCGGCTTCGCCGAGCACCTCGAAATCCGGATCCCCGCGGAACATCCCGCTCAGCCCGTCGCGGACCACTGGGTGGTCATCGACTATCAGCAGCCGGATCGGGCCCGGGGCGCCGGCCGCCTCCGCCGGCCGGCCCGCAGCCTTCTGCAGCGGACCCGGCTGGACCGGCCGCCGGGGCGGGCTCACGCGCCAACTCCGGCCGGGATCGCTGGCACGCTCGCGGAGATCGCTGTGCCGGTGCCGATCTCCGACTCGATCTCAAGCGTCCCAGCCAGGCCCTCGACCCGCTGGCGCATGGCGGTAAGCCCGAACCCCTCACCGTGCGGCCGCCCGGGCCCACCCGGCCCGGGGCCCCCGTCCAGCAGCCTGCGCCCGACGGGGCCAGGTCCCCGCCGACGCTCCCCGGCGACCGGACCCTGGCCCGGCACAGCGCGTTCCCGGCCGGGCGTACCGCCGTTCGCGCCAGCGCCCTGGCCGGGCAGCTCGAACCCGACACCGTCGTCGCGGATGTCGAGAGCGACTTCATCGTCCATGTAGGACAAGGTGAGCCCGACCCGGCTCGCGCGAGCGTGCTTAGCCACGTTGGCCAGCGCCTCCTGGGTGGTCCGCAGCAGTGCGACCTCGATCTCCGGGCGCATCGGCCGGACCCTCCCCGTGGTGGTGACCTGCGTGGCGACGCCGCTGCGGGCCGACCAGCGCTCCGCGACCTCAGCCAGGGCATCGGGCAGCCGGGCCATCTCCAGCGGCTCCGGCTGCAGCGCGTGCACCGACCGGCGGGCCTCGGACAGGCTTTCCCGGGCCAGCCGGATCGCGGAGTCGAAGTGGTGCCGCCATTGCTGGGCCGGCGTCCCAGCCTGGCCGGCCGCTTCCAGCTGGGTGATGATCCCGGTCAGTCCCTGCGCCAGCGTGTCGTGGATCTCGCGGGCCATCCGCTGCCGCTCGTCCAGCACGCCGGCCTCCCTGGCCTGCGCGAGCAACTGGGCGTGCAGCCCCGCGTTCTCCTCCAGCGACGCGGTGAGCTTCCGGTTGGCCTCGCTGAGCTCGGTCACCAGCCGCGCGCGTCTGTCATTCTGCTCGCTGCTGACCCAGCCGAACCAGGTGAGGGCGCCCGCTACCACCATGTTGACCATGACGATGACCACCCAGATGGCGATCGCGCCAGCGCTGCCGCGGGGTAGCCCGCCGTTCTGCGCTGTCCCGGTTACCACCGCGACAGCGGCGACCGCGAGCAGCCGCCATTTTCCGTTGGGCAGGTAATAGGCGTAGAAGTAGCCGGTGAAGGTGAAGAAGCCGAACCACGGATCCGTGACGACCAGGGCAGCCATGACCGCGATGAGGGCGATGAAGTAAACCGCCAGCAGCGGCGGCCGGTCCCGCACCGGCGGCCACAGCGTGAACAGCGTCAGCAGCCCTGCGGCCAGCCCGGCCAGCCCGATCACCGCCAGGTCGAGCAGCGTCCAGGGCCCGGTGTGGACGATCAGCGAAATGATCACCGCGACCGCCAGCATCAGGTACGGCAGGGCCGCCAGGACTGGCTGCTCCCAGCGTTCCCACGCCTCCAGCCGGCTGTCCGGCTCCGGCAGGTTCATGGCCGCCTCTCCCGTCCACTATTCCCAACGAAACAATCTAGCCGCGGCCACCCCGAACACCAGCGCGTAGCAGGCCATGACAGCCAGGTAGAGCAGCGGCGGCCAGTGTCCCTGGGCCGAGTCCTGCAGCGCCTGCACGGCCGCGCCGAGCGGGGTGAAGTCGCTGATATCGCGGAGCAGGGACGGCATGGCGGCACGCGGCAGCCAGAGGCCGGCGAAGAACATCATCGGGAAGAACAGGATGGCGCCGAAGGCATTCGCCGCGCGCCCACTCCGCGCCACAGCGGCCAGGAACAGCCCGAGGGCCAGCAGCGCCGCCGCGGCGAGCGCGGCGGCCAGCACGAATCCGCCGGGCTGCCGGGGCAGCACCACCCCGAAAGCGAGCCGCGCCACCGCCAGCATCGCGATCAGCGTGGTCAGCGTCACGGCCAGGTTCACCACCAGCTGGGCGGCGAGCACCCGGGACGGCCCGACCGGGGTCGTCGCGAGCCGCCGCAGCACGCCGCGCTCGCGGTACCCGGCCAGGACCGCGGGCATCGCGTTGACCGAGAGCATGGCCATCACGAAGGCGATCAGGATGGGCACGTACGCGTCCAGGTAGGTCAGGCCGCCCAGGTCTGGGCTTGGCTGGCGGAACGACGGGATGTTGCCGAAAATGATGAGCAGCACCAGGGGAAACCCGATCCCCCAGATCACGCCGACCCGCTCCCGCAGGAACAGCCTGGCTTCCACGATGGCGAGCCTGGCCAGCGCCGACCTCGGCGCTGAGGCACGGCCCGGCACGGTACCGGTGGTCACCGACATCACCGTTCTCCTTCCTGCTCTGCTGAGACATGCCCGTGCCCGACCAGCGCGACGAACGCGTCCTCAAGACTGGCCTGCTCGACCCGGAGCTGCCCGGCCACGATCCCGTTGCGCGCGAGCACCGACGTGACCGCGTTCACGACCTCACCGGTGCCGGTCACCAGCACGACACCGCCCCGGTGGGTGACGCCGATGACTTCCGTCAGGCTGGTCAGCAGTTCGTCGTCGAGCGGCCGGGATGGCCGGAACCGGATCCGCTGCTCGGTGCCGACCGCCGCGGCCAGCGCCGCGGGGCTGTCGATGGCCACCACCCGGCCGGAGTCGAAGACGGCGACCCGGTCACACAGCCGCTCGGCCTCCTCCATGAAGTGGGTGACCAGCACGATCGTGACGCCCCGGTCTCGGATGCCCTCGATCAGCGCCCAGACTTCACGCCGTGCCTGCGGGTCAAGGCCGGTGGTGAGCTCGTCGAGGATGGCTATCCGCGGCTGGCCGACCAAGGCCAGGGCGATGGACAGCCGCTGCTTCTGGCCGCCGGACAGCTTCCGGTACTGGGTGTGCCGCTTGCTGTCCAGCCCCAAGGTGCGCAACAGCTCCACCCAGTCGGCCGGCCTGCGGTAGAAGGAGCTGTACAGCTCCAGCGCCTCGCCGACCTTGATCCGCTCCGGCAGCTCGCTCTCCTGGAGCTGGACCCCGACCTGCTGGTGCAGCTCCGCGCGATCGGTGCGCGGGTCGAGTCCCAGCACGCGGATCCGGCCGCGGTCCGGCGTGCGCAGCCCTTCGATGCACTCGACCGTGGTGGTCTTGCCCGCGCCATTGGGCCCGAGGATCCCGAAGATCTCAGCCTCCTGCACGCGGAACGACACATCGTCTACCGCGACCAGGCCGCCGTATTGCTTGTGCACATTGCCCACGTCGATCACTGCTGCCATCTGCCGTCCTCCCAGTCCGGTCCTGCGTGATACCTGACCCACGCTGGCCGGCCGCAGGGCCGGCCGGATCACCCAGGGAGCCCTTTCTGGCCAGGATTGCGGTGGATGACAGGATCCGCCGAACGGATGCCGCCGCATCCCCCGGCTGGCTGATGCCGGGGCCGCGCCCAGGGCTCCGGGAACGCCGGACGGCCGGGAATCAACCTGGGCCACCGCAGGTTTGCAAACCCGCGTGGGTATCCACGGACGGACGCCCGGCAGATGCCCCGCGCGATCGCGCGGGAGAATGGGGAGGCAGGACATGTCGACGGTCGAGCTGACGTCGGAGAATTTCGCGTCCGTGGTCGCCGACGCTGACCTGGCCCTGGTGGATTTCTGGGCCACATGGTGCGGACCTTGCCGCATGTTCGGCCCGATCTTCGACCGGGTGTCCGAGCGGCACAGCGACGCGGTGTTCGGCAAGGTGGACACCGATGCCCAGCAGGAACTGGCGATGCAGTTCGGCATCTCGTCCATTCCGACGCTGATGGTGATCCGCGATAACGTCGTCCTCTTCTCACAGGCCGGAGCGCTGCCTGAGCAGGCCCTGGAGGAGCTGATCGCCAAGGCCCGCGAGCTGGACATGGATGAGGTCCGCGCCAGCATCGCGGAGCACGAGGAGCACGGCCACGAGCATCAGCACGAGGGACAGCCGGGCGGCGGCTGAGCCGACCCGGTCACCGGGCCGCAGCAGCGGGGGCCATAGCGGGCAGACCGGGCAGGCCGCGTAGCCCGGGCCGGCAAGGACAATGGCACCCGCGCTTAGCGCGGGTATGCCAGAAATGACCGGAATCTTCCGGTGGAATCCCTCTCAAACCTCTGCCAGGATGGGCCTCTTCAGACACGGGGACGCTCGCTGAACGGCAGATTCAGCGGCGAGGATCGAAACGAGGGAACCTCCTATGCCCGACGTCCGCATTTCTGGCCTGCGTGGCCGCCTGCCCGTCAAGCCGCCCGCCGAGCGGTTCGCCATCCAGTACCTGTCCGACTACCTGACGGCGCCGCTCCCGGTGCCGGTCTACCCGGTCGACGTGTCCGGCGGTATCACCGACTGGGGCATGCTGGGCAATGGTCCCGACAAGTCGTGCACGACCCATCCGCACGGCGTGGGCGACTGCACCTTCGCCGGCCGGCAGCACAACCGGATGGCAAAGGCCGCCGCAGGCCAGGAGATAGAGCAGTGGGAGACCTCGAACGAGCTCGTGGCCGAGTACCTGACTTACGACCATGGAAAAGACGAGGGCGCCAATATCGCCGACCTGCTCCTGGCCTGGTACCAGGCGGGAAAGATCCTCGCGTTCGCTCCCGTCGACCACACGAACCCGGCCGCGGTTGACTCCGCTATGGCAGCGTTCCACGGCGCGTACGTCGGAGTGAACCTGACCGACGACGCCGATCAGCTCTTCCAGGAGCACGAGCCATGGACGGTGGCGGGCGGCGAGCAGTCTGACCCGAACTCAGGGCACTGCATCGTGAAAGTGGCGGCCGATGGCAGCCAGTTCGACACCTGGGTGACCTGGGGAGCACTGCAGAAGTCCACCCACGCGTGGACTGCGGCATGCCTGGACGAGGCGTGGGTCATCATCACCGATGAGGATGCCCGCGCCACCAACCTGGACATCGCCGCCCTGAAGGCCGACATCGACGCGCTGCACGGCACCGGCGGCCACTAAGGCGTGTCCAGGGGCTCGCTGGGCCAGTCCAGCAGCCTCGCTCCGATCACCGCCACCTGGAGGGCGAGCGCCTGGGCCGGGTCGCTGGGGTCGCTGCCGGTCAGCTCCTTGATCCGGGCCAGCCGGTAGGTGACCGCGCGCACCGACAGGTGCAGCCGCCTGGCCGCCTGGGCCGCGACGCCACCGCATGCGTAGTACGCCTCCAGGGTCGCCAGCAGCGGGCCGGGCCCGCCCCGGGCGCCCGTCAGCGGCGTGAGCAGCGCGCCCACCAGGTCGGTCATGGCGGCCCGGTCCCGCAGCAGCACCTGGTACACCAGCAGGTCCGCGGCGTCCACCACCGGATCGGGCAGGGCGAGCCGCTGCGCCACGTCGAGCGCGTCACTCGCCTCGTCATAGGAGCGCAGCACGCCGCTGGGCCCCGGGTAGGTCCGGCCGAGCGCGACCCGCCAGGGTCGCGGCCCGCCCAGGCCGGCCTGGGGCCGGTGTCCGTGGCGCAGCGCCCGGGCCAGCGCGGCCGCGATCCGCCGGGCCTCACCACCGTCAGTTACGCCGGTGACCACGACCAGCCGCCCGCCCCGGGTCACCGTCAGCCATGGTGACGGTGCGGCGGCGTCGCCGACCAGCCGGTCGATCTCCAGGCCGAGCGGCCTGGCGGGGTCAGTTCCGGGGGCATAGCCAGCCAGTACCACCTGATGCGGCCCGGCCAGGCGCAACCCGAGCCGCTCCCCGCGGGCCACCAGATCCGGCAGGCCAGCCCGGCCGGAGAGAAGGTCATCGAAGAACTCCAGCCGCTCGGCCTCCTCGCGGCGGGCGATCGACAGGTGCGCCCGCTCGAAGCCCTCGGCGGCGGCGGCGACGGCGTCGTCCGCTGCCCGCAGCACGGCCAGCCCCGCGGCGCGCAGGGCGACCGATCCGCCGGGATCAGGCAGTTCCCGCCACAGCCGCCAGGTTGCCGACAGGAAGAGGTCGACCAGGCCGCGCAGGGCGACACCGGTCTCCGCGGCACGCTCCCCGGACCTGCCGTAGCCAGCCAGTTCCACGGCACTCAGCCGCCGCCCCGTGCTGGCCGCGTCCAGCACGGCCGGCAGGTAGTCCGCGAGCAGTTCGGGGGGAATCCCGCCCGCCTCCCGGCTCGCCGCATGGGTGATCGCGGCCGGATCGGGCGGCGCCGACGGTGGCTCCGCGGTCACCAAATACGGTCCTTCCGGGGGCTTTCATGGCCAATGATTGCCGGTGCCCGGCAACTTCTGAGGCATGATCTTAGCCGACCCGGCACACTGACCTGGTGAACCCGGCAAGCGATAATTAGCAGGGGTAACGCCGACCGCCACGATCGCGCCGCCGAAGCAGCCGAAGGAGAGAGCCGTGACCACGACGCACCAGCCGGACACCGCGCCCGCCAGCGGCCGCTCCGGCTCAGGGCACGACGGAGGCTCCGGTTCAGGGGACCACGGAGACTCGGGCGGCCGGCAGGGCCCCGGCGGCCGCGCAGGCGGGGTGCGCGTCGCCGGGGTCACCATAAAGCTCACCGGGGGCGGGTATGTGCTGGCCACGCTGGCCGCTGCGGTGGGAGCGCTGACCCTGCCAGCCACGGCACCGGGCTGGCCGGTCGGCGGCTACCTGGCCGCAACGGCCGGCCTGGTCGTCCTGCTCCTCGCCAGCCTGGCCGGACACGAACTTGCGCACGCCCTCGTGGCGCGTCGCTACGGAGTCAACGTCGCTGAGGTTCTGGTCGGCTTCTTCGGTGGCGTCACGCACGGACGGCATGACCTGGCGACGCCACGCGGAGCATGGCGCACCGCCGCCGCGGGCCCGGCCGCCAGCCTTGCGGCGGGTGCGGTCAGCGCGGCCGCCGCGCTCGGCCTGTCCGCGCTCGGCGCGGGCGCACTGCCGGTGACCGTGCTCGTCGCGGTGGCCTGGATCAACGGCCTCCTGGTCATCTTCAATCTTCTGCCCGGGGCGGGCCTGGACGGCGGGCGGGTCGTGCGAGCGCTGGCGTGGGCGCGCTCGGGCGACCCCACCAGGGCCGGCCTGGTGGCGGCCCGATTCGGGCAGGTCACCGGGGTCGTCCTGGTGGCGGCCGGACTGGCTGCGATCTCGCTTGGGTACACCAGCGGCATCTGGATCGGGCTGATCGGGCTGATCATGGTCGGTGCGTCGCGGGCCGAGGCGCGCCAGACGCTGACTACCGCGGCCCTGTCCGGTTTGCGGGTCGCTGATGCCATGCCGTACCGCGAGCCGCCGGTCCCGGCCGCGCAGGCCTGGCAGACCGTTCAGGCATTCCTTGACGGCGACGGCCCGGCCGGGACACGGCACCCCGAAGGCCACCCGGCCGGGCCCGCCACCAGCGGCGCGACAGCGTTCCCGCTCCGCGACTTCGACGGCAGGCCCGCCGGGCTGCTCACCTTGAGCCAGCTCGCCGCCGTGCCCGCCGACCGCCGGGACAGCGTGCGGCTTTCCGAGGTGGCGACACCGCTCGCGCATGTGGTCACGACCACAGGCGACGAGCCGCTCAACGACCTCGTGGCCCGGCTGTCGGTCCGCCCCGCGGTCCCGGCCGCCCTGCACACCGCGGGTCACGCCCTCGTCCTCGACGCCGATGGCGGGCTGGCCGGGGTGCTCACCCCAGCCGACTTCGCACGGGCCAGCCAGCTGGGCGCGCTGCACCCCGGGCGGTCAGCCCGCTGACCCCGGACGGGTCGGCCAGCTTATGGATCCTCTGCATGTGCCGCCGTGGGTGTGGGCCGCCACGATCGTGGTCCTGGCCGGCGTCGTCGGCACGGACCTGACGCTCAGCGGCCGCCGGCCCAGGCGGCCGAGCCTGCGTGAGGCCGCGCTGTGGACCCTCGGAGTGGTCGCCCTCGCGCTGCTGTTCGGCGGGGTGCTCGCCGTCACCGCCGATCCGCCTGCCGCGGGTCAGTTCTTCGCCGGCTGGCTGACCGAGTACAGCCTGTCCCTGGACAACTTGTTCATTTTCATTCTGCTCATCGGGCGTTCCGCGGTGCCGCGTGAGTACCATGGGCGCGTTTTGCTGCTGGGGGTGGTTTTCGCCCTGCTCCTGCGCGGCGTGTTCATCGCGGCCGGGGCGGCGGCGCTGAACCGGTTCGGGTGGGTCCTCTACCTATTCGGAGCCTTCCTGCTGTATGCCGCCGTCCGGCTCGCGGTGCAGCGCCGGCCCGTTGCCGGGCCGACCGGCATCAGCCTGCCGCAGCGCGCCCTGCGGCGGGTCATCCCGGTGGCGGCAGAGGGCGACGCCGGCCACCTGATCACGCGGATCCGGGGCCGCCGGTATGTCACGCCGGTGTTCCTGCTCGTGGTCGCCATTGGCACCACCGACCTGGCCTTCGCCCTGGACTCCATCCCGGCGATTTTCGGGCTGACCCGCGATCCGTTCGTGGTGTTCAGCGCGAATGTGTTCGCCCTGCTCGGCTTGCGTCACCTGTACTTCCTGATCGGCGGCCTGCTAGCGCGGCTGGCGCACCTGTCCGCCGGCCTGGTCGTCATCCTCGGCTTCATCGGGCTGAAGATCATCAGCGAGGCGCTGCAGGAATCGGGCGTGCACCGGATCGGCCCGCTGCCCGTGCCACAGATCGGCACCTGGCTGTCCTTGGCCGTCATCGCCAGCGTGCTCGCCACCGTCACCGTGACCAGCCTGCTGAGCACCAGGCGCAATGATCCGGGGGAACCGCCGGGCCGGGCCCCGCCCGGCTACCCGCCGGGGCAGCCGCCGATGGGTGAGCGGCCAGCCCTCAGGCCGCCGCGAGCACGGCGGTGACCTGCGCGGTCACCTCTCCAGCGGGCACCTTCCTGGTCTCCCCCGTGGTGCGCTCAGTGATCTCAACGGTCCCCTCGGCCAGGCCGCGCTTGCCGACGGTAACCCGCAGCGGGATCCCGGTCAGCTCCGCGTCACGGAACTTCACCCCGGCGCGGTCCGCGCGGTCATCAATGATCACCTCGACGCCGGCGGCGCCGAGCTGCTCGTAGATGGCCGCACCTGCCTTGGCCACCTCGATGTCCTCGGACTGCGCGACGACCACCACGACGCTGAACGGGGCCACGGCGAACGGCCATACGATGCCGCGCTCATCGTGGTGGCATTCGACGATCGCGGCCATGGCGCGCTCGACCCCGATCCCGTAACTGCCCATGATGAGCGGAGCGGCCTTCCCGTCCGGGCCGAGCACGGTGGCGCCGAACACCTTCGAGTAGCGGTCGCCGAGCTTGAAGATGTGCCCGACCTCGATCGCCTCGACCATCTCCAGCGGCTCGCCGCACCGGGGACACGATTCGCCCGCGGCGACCTCGCGCAGATCCGCCCAGCTGCCGACCGGGATGTCCCGGGCCACGTCCACGCCGCGCAGGTGCACGTCGTCGATGTTGGCCCCGGTGAACATGTCCCGGCGGCCGCGCAGCGCCTCGTCGGCGATTACCGGCAGGCTGGTCACGCCCACCGCGCCCAGGCTGCCGGGGTGCGCGCCCAGTGCCTCGACGATCTCGTCAGGCTGGGCCGGGCGGATCACCGCCGCGGCCGTGGCATCGGTGAGTTTCTGCGCATTGAGAGCGTGATCCCCGCGCATCAGCACCAGGGTGAGCTGGCCGTCCAGTACGTAGACGAGCGTCTTGATCTGACGGTCGGCGGGCGCACCGAACATGGTGGCCAGATCGTCGATGGTCCGGGCCGCCGGGGTGTCGAAGCGCTCCGGCGCGGCCAGGCCCGGCCCGTCGGCAACGTCCGCCAGCCGGCTGGTGGCCTTCTCCAGGTTGGCCGCGTAGCCGCAGGCGGACGAGTACGCGACCAGGTCCTCACCGGACGCTGAGGGACACATGAACTCGGTCGAGTCACTGCCGCCCATGGTGCCGCTGGACGCCTCGACGGCGATCGCCGGGATGCCGAGCCGCTCGAAGATCCGGGTGTAGGCGGCGTGGTGCTGGTCATAGGCGGCGTCGAGCCCGGCCCGGTCGATGTCGAAGCTGTAGGAGTCCTTCATGGTGAACTCGCGGGTCCGGAGCAGCCCGGCCCGCGGCCGCGGCTCATCGCGGAACTTGGTCTGGAACTGGTACCAGGCCTGCGGGAGCTGCTTGTGCGAGCTCAGCTCCGTGGCGAGGGTCGCGAAAATCTCCTCGTGGGTCATGGCCAGCGCGAGCTGGGCGCCCTTGCGGTCGGTAAGCCGGAACATCTCCTCGCCCATGATCTCCCAGCGGCCGCTGCGCTGCCAGATCTCCGCCGGGTGCATGTCGGGCAGCAGCACTTCCTGCGCGCCGATCTGGTTCATCTCCTGCCGGATGATCTCGATGACCTTGGCCCGCACCCGGAGGGCAAGCGGCAGCAGCGAGTAGTGCCCGGCCATCAGCGGCCGGATGTAGCCGGCCCGGAGCAGCAGCCGGTGGCTGGGCGCGCCAGCGTCCGCGGGGTCGTCCCGGAGGGTCGGGATGTGCATCTGTGACCAGTGCATGCGTACGGGCCCGTTCGTTTAGTGTGCGGAGCGTCGGTGCCGTGACCTGGCGTCGGCCACGCAGCGGTGGCGAACCAGGAGACCAGGAACCAAGCCTAGTGCTGGGCTGGACCGGGCACGGCGATCACCGGGCGATCCGCGGGCTCCAGCGGCGGGGCACCGACCCCGCAGAAGGTCAGGCACTCAGGCTCACGGACCGTCCGGCCCGCCGGGGGGCGGAGCACGTTGTTGTCGATCGTCACCGCGGACAGCACCGCCCCGGCGACGAGCAGGGCCGCGCAGACCACCATGGCCGTCCGGAAGCCGCTCTCGAAGGCAGTGGCGGTCAGGCCGGCCCCGGTGAGCCCGACCGCGAGCGGCAGCCCGGCGACCGACAGCAGGCCCGCCGCGCGGGCGACCGCGTTGTTGACCCCGCTGGCCACGCCCGCGTGCCGGACATCGGCGCTGGCCAGCACCGTCGCGGTCAGTGGTGCGACGGTGGCGGACAGGCCAAGGCCGAACACCGCGACCCCGGGCACCACATCGGCCAGGTACGAGGCGTGCGGCCCGATCCGGGTGAGCAGGAGCAGCCCGGCGGCACTGGTCAGGACGCCGCCCGTCATCACCCAGCGCGGGCCCACCCGCTGGGCCAGCGCTCCGGAGCGCGCGGACAACAGCAGCATGAGCACCGTCGCCGGCACCAGGGCCAGGCCGGCTTCCAGCGGCGAGAACCCGGACACCACCTGCAGTTCCAGCACCAGCAGGAAGAACACCGCGCCGAGGGCGGCGTAGACCACGAAGGTCACCAGGTTGACTGCGCTGAACTGGCGGGAAGCGAAGACCTCCAGCGGCAGCATGGGGGGCACCGGCCCGTCGGCGCCGTGGCGGCCCCGGCGTCGTTCCACCATCACGAACGCGACTCCCGCCGCCACCCCGGTCACCGCGGGCACCACAATCAGCACCGCGCCACTGACCGGCGCCTCGATGAGCGCGTCGGTGATCCCGGCCAGGGCCAGCGCGGCCAGCAGCGCCCCCGTCACGTCGAATCGGCCGTGCGCGGACGGATCCTTGGTCTCGGGCACATGCCGGAGGGCCACCAGGACAACCAGTACCGCGAGCGGCAGGTTGATCAGGAAGATCCAGCGCCAGCCGGCCGCCCCGACCAGCCAGCCGCCGAGCAGTGGGCCGGCTGCCCCGGCCACGCCGCCCAGGCCCGACCACGCGCCGATCGCCCGTGGCCGGTCATCGCTGGCGAATGAGGCCTGGATAATGGCGAGTGATCCGGGGGTGAGCAACGCACCGCCGACGCCCTGCAGCGCCCGGGCGGCAATCAGCACGCCGATGTCCGGGGACAGGCCGCACAGGGCGGAGGAAACGGCGAACCACACCACGCCGGTGATGAAGATGCGGCGGCGGCCCATCCGGTCGCCCAGCGAGCCGCCGAGCAGGATCAGCCCGGCCAGGGTCAGCGTGTACGCGGTGACCGTCCACTGCAGCCCGCCCAGCGACGTGTGCAGGTCCCGGCCGATCGTGGGCAGCGCGACGTTGACCACGGTAGAGTCCAGCATCGCCATGCTCGAGCCGAGCACGGCGGCGAACAGGATCCACCGCCCAGCGGGCATCCCGAGCCGGATACCGCCCTCCGCCTGCGGGATCCCGTCGGCCATGCGGTGATCGTCTCACCCCGGGCAGCGGGCTGGATAGCCCAGAAGCCGCGCCCACCGGGCTTCACGGCCGTGTACGGAAGACAAACACAGGGTTAATGAAGTTTTAACAGGAAATATCATACGAGCGCTTGACTGCCCCATAAAGTTTGATAATGTCCTGGTCAGGAACGGTTTGTCGATTGTAATCCCGGGACCAGGCCGGTACCGGGACGGGGTTCAGGGCGGGGAGTCAGCAAGGCTTCATGCAGGGCGAAGCATGCCCTGGCGCGGATCTTCCCGGGCCGAACCGTCTGGACGGTGTGGCCTGTGTGAGAGGAGGAGTCCGCCAGAACGCGACCGCGATCTGTGGCGTAACAGCTTGTAGCCGACCTGCCTGTTAGGACGTTCCTGAGCACGCCCTAGCTGATGGGCGCTTCACGCTTGTCAAATCCTGTCACTCACCGGTGAGTGAGCCATGCCTGCGCACCGGTCTGCTTGTCATTCCGGCATATAGGCCACCTTGGTAATTCAGTACTGCCCAAAAACCACCAAAACCATTCGCACGACTATCGCATGCGGATCAATTGCGCGTCCAGCGCGTGCTGACCATCTGCCACCGCCTGGCGGAGCAAAGTTTCACAGTCGGAGGGGACTGCCAATGCTCGTTCATCCTCAACTCAGCGATGCCACCGCCAAGACAACGCCGTCGCAGGATACGCAGCAGCCACCCCGGCGGGACGATCTGGCCGACGGCCAGGACGTCCTCGTCAACCTCAACGGCACCGGAGACACGTCACCGGCCCTGACCGTTCTCGTCCCGACCCGCGACGAGGAACTCAACGTCGGCCCCTTGCTGGAACGGCTTGGGCCCGTGCTTGAGCCGCTCGACGCCGAGATCGTCGTCGTTGATGACAGCGACGACGGCACCCCCGACGCGCTCCGCGCCGCGGCCGAGCACTGCGCGGTGCCGGTCAGGCTGCTGCACCGGCCGCCCAGCGCCCGCAAAGGCGGACTTGGCGGCGCGGTCGTCGCCGGGGCGCGGCACGCCCGGGGCGCCTGGGTGCTGGTCATGGACGCCGACCTGCAGCACCCCCCGGAGTCAGCCGCCGTGCTGGCCAGCACGGCGATGCGGCATGACGTGGACATCGTGGTCGGCACGCGGTACGCCGGCGCCGGAGCGCCCGCCGAAGGCCTCGGCGAACGCCGGGCACTCGTCTCGTCCTGGTCCACCCGGCTGGTAAAGAGCACGTTCCCGCGCCGCCTCGCGATGGTGACCGACCCGCTCAGCGGGATGTTCGCGTTCCGGGCCGCTGCCGTCGACCTCGGCCGGCTCAACCCCGTCGGCTTCAAGATCCTGCTTGAGATCCTGGTACGCAACCCGCTGGTCCGGGTCGCGGAGGTCGCGTACCGGTTCGCCCCGCGGCACGCCGGAGAGTCCAAGGCATCGCTGCGCGAAGGCCTGAGCTTCCTGCGCCACCTGGTCCGGCTCCGCCGGGCCCGGCTGATCAAGCAGCTTCGCGAGCGGCCGCCGACCCGGGCCGAGCGCACCCGCCAGATCGTCCGGATGCTCGCCTTCGGGCTGATCGGCGCCACCGGTGTCGTCGTCAACACCGCCACGCTCTGGTTCTTCTACCACACCATCGGCTGGAACCACCTGGTTGGCGCGGCCCTGGCCACCCAGGCCTCCACCACCTGGAACTTCCTGCTGGTGGACAGCCTGGTGTACCGTCGCGGCGGCAACGGCACCCGGGGCGGCCGCGCCATCCGCTTCTTCGCGATGAACAACCTGCTGCTGCTGGCCCGGCTGCCGGTGCTGGAGATCCTGATCAGGGCCGGCCTCGGAGTGCTCTGGGCCAACGGGGTCACCCTGGTCCTGCTCTTCCTCGTCCGGTTCGTCATCAGCGACCGGGCCATCTTCGGCGCGACCCAGGAGAAGAGCCGCGACCCGGTACGCGTCCTCGTGGACATCAGTGCCGATGACACCGACGTCCACGACCAGGGCACGCACGACGCGTCCACGGGACGGCGGAGGTCCCGGTATCTCACTTACCGCTACGACATCGCCGGCGTGGTCACGATCGGGTCCCAGATCATGCTTCCCGAGCTGGAGTTCTTCCGCGCCCAGTGGGTCGCTGACACAGACGTCGACATCGCGGTGCGGGTCGGCGACGTGGGCGGCCGCGGCCCGCGCAGGCGCGCGGCCATGACCGAGTACGCCGACCCGGCGGTGATCAGGTACGAGGAGCATCTCGGCCGCATCGGCGCCAACTTCAGCGCGCACCTGGGGGATCGCATCACGGTCGAGGTGGGACCGTTGCTGGCCCGGTCCCCGCACGTCGTCTACACCAACATCATCGAGGCTCTGCTGCGCTTCGTCATGGTCTCGCGGGGCCGGATGCTGCTGCACTCGGCCTGCCTCGAACTCGACGGCGTCGGCGTCATGCTGTCCGCGCTGACCGACACCGGCAAGACCGGGACCATCCTGCGGCTGCTGCGCGAGCACGACGGCCGGTTCCTCTCCGATGACATGACGGTGATCGACGCCGAGGGCAACGCCTCCTGCTTCCCCAAGCCGCTCACGATCAGCGCGCACACAGTCCGCGCCGTCCAGGCGAAAGACCTCACCCGCAGCGAGTGGCGGCGGCTGCAGTTCCAGAGCCGGCTGCACTCCAAGGGCGGCCGCTCCCTGGCTGTCGCGCTGAGCCGGTTCAACCTGCCGATCATGGGGATCAACGCCATCACCCAGATACTCGTGCCGCCGCCGAAGTTCACGGTAGACCGGCTCGTGCCGTGCCGGATGAGCACGTCGACCCGGGTCCGGGAGCTCTTCGTCATCGAGCGCGGCGCCCCGCGGCTCAGCGACCTTGATCACGAGGCCGCGGTCGAGCAGATGCTGACCAACACTGACGACGCGTACGGGTTCCCGCCCTTCCGCTACCTCGCGCCCGCGATCACCGTGGCCGGCCAGGACTACCAGCAACTGCGCCAGCGCGAGCGGGAGATCCTCGCCAGCTTCCTGGGGCATGTCCGCACCCGCACCCTGGCCTCTGACAACTTCGGCTGGGCCGATGAGATCCCGAACCTCATCGGCGCCCAGTCCCAGCGGGCCGGGAGCAGCCTGGCCGCGGTGACCGGCCACGAGAGCCGAGGGGACGCGTGGCCTCGCTGGGAAGAGCCGCTCGCCTACGGCAGAGCCGGATGAACGCACGCAGCATGGACCCCGGCCTGGCCGGCATCTCCGACGCCACGGACACAGCCCCCATCCCGGTGATACGCGAGCCTGGGCCGGCCCAGTCTGGGCCGGCCCAGGCTGCGGCGGCCCAGACCGGGCCGGTCCAGCCTGGGCCGGGAGCCGCCCGCCGGGCCGTGGCCGCGGCGCGCTCCGGGCTCCCCCTGGCCGCGGTCCTGGCGGTCGCGGCATTCCTGCGGTTCTGGCAGCTTGCCGCGGTCGGCTTCAATGGCGATGAGGCGGTATACACGGGGACCGCCGCGTCGATCGCCGGCGACCACTCGCTCAGCCCGATGTTCCCGGTCTTCCGCGCCCACCCGCTGCTGTTCCAGACCATGCTCTCGATGGTGCTGCGGATCCACGAGACCGACTGGACCGCCCGGGCGTTCCCGGCCGTGATCGGCGTCGCCACCGTGGCCGTCACCTACCTGCTCGCCAGCCGCCTCTACGGGCGCAAGGCGGGCGTGATCGCTGGGCTGCTGCTGGCCGTCATGCCGTACCACGTGGTCGTGAGCCGGCAGGTGCTGCTCGACGGGCTCATGACGCTGATGGCGACCGGTGCCCTGTACTGCGTCGTGCGCTATCTGGAGTCAGTGGCGCTGCGCTGGCTGCTGGCGGCCGGCGCCGTGATGGGCCTGGCGGTTCTGTCCAAGGAGACCAGCATCATCCTGCTTGGCGGCCTGTACGCCTTCTTCGCCCTCACGCCGTCGGCGCGGATGCGGATCCGGCACATCCTGCTGGCCCTGCTGGTCCTGGTCGGTGAGGCCGCCGTGTGGATCGTCGCGCTGCGCTTGTCGGGACAATCCCACAAGGGGCAGAGCTACCTGCTCTGGCAGATGTTCCGGCCAGCCAATCACAGCACGTGGTTCTACTTCACGGTGCTGCCATCCTGGATCGGCTGGGCGGTGCCCGTGGCCGCGCTGGCCGGCCTGCTCTGGCTGCGCCGTGAGGCAACCTGGCGGGAACGCCTGCTGCTGGCCTGGCTGATCGTCCCGGTGCTCTTCTTCACCATCTGGCCCGTCAAGGGGTTCCAGTACCTCCTCCCGATAGCGCCGCCGCTCGCGGTGCTGGCCGGGCGGACCCTGTCACACCCCCTGATGCTGGCGCGTCCGGCCTGGCTCACCCGGCCGGCGTGGCTGGCCCGGCCGGCGTGGCTGGCCCGGCCGGCGTGGCTGGCCCGGCCGGCGTGGCTGGCCCGTCCGGCGTGGCTGGCCC
>Ga0265338_10001804_pt1 | contig 33690 bp, 34 predicted proteins | sample 42126metaG_FD_193579 | JGI IMG/M metagenome (GOLD analysis project Ga0265338, IMG submission 193579) | Rhizosphere microbial communities from Carex aquatilis grown in University of Washington, Seatle, WA, United States - 4-21-26 metaG | ecosystem: Host-associated > Plants > Roots > Rhizosphere...
TTTTCGGGTTGGTTCGGCTGTGGCTCAGGCGAGCGTGAGGGTCACGTCGATGTTGCCGCGCGACATCCTCGAATACGGACAGAGCTGGTGCGCGGCTTCGATCAGTTCCTGACCGACGTCGCGCGGCAGGCCGGGCAGGCTCACCGTGAGACGCGCCTGCAGGAAGAACCCGCCGTCTCCGGTGCCGAGGTCGACTTCGGCATCGACAGCCGTGTCGGCGGGCAGGGCGACACGCTTCTCTTTGGCCGCGCGTCCCATAGCACCGATGAAACACGCCGACCAGCCCGCCGCGAAAAGCTGCTCCGGATTCGTGCCCGCGCCGTGGCTGCCGGGAGGCGACAGCTTGATGTCGAGACGGCCGTCGTCGCTTTGCGCGGCGCCGTCGCGGCCGCCGGTGGTGTGGGTCTTGCCGGTGTAGAGGACGTTTTCGATCGGGCTCATGATGTTTCCTTTCGAGTGGTTGAATGGCGAAGCAATATGTTTCGGAGGACTGAGTACGTGACGATCAGAGATGGCCGACTTCGATTACGGCATTGGCGAAGGCGCGCGGTGCTTCCTGCGGCAGGTCGTGACCCACGCCGCCGGTGACCAGTTCGTGCTTGTACTTGCCGGTGAAGCGCTTCGCGTAGGCCGCCGGCTCGGGATGCGGTGCGCCGTTCGCGTCGCCTTCGAGCGTGATCGTCGGGACCGTGATGGCCGGGAACTTCGCGAGCCGCGCTTCCAGTGCGTCGTACTGGGGCTCGCCCTTCGCCAGACCGAGACGCCAGCGGTAGTTGTGGATCGTGATCGCGGCCTGATCCGGGTTGTCCAGCGCGGCGGCGCTGCGCTCGAAGGTGGCGTCGTCGAAATGCCATTGCGGCGAAGCCAGTTGCCAGATCAGCCTGGCGAAATCGTGGTGGTACTTCCCGTAGCCGGCCTGGCCGCGGTCGGTGGCGAAATAGAACTGGTACCACCATTGCAGTTCGGCGCTCGGCGGCAACGGCTGCTTGCCGGCTTCCTGGCTGCCGATCAGATAGCCGCTCACCGAGACCAGTCCGTTGACGCGCTGCGGATACAGGGCCGCGACGATATCGGCGGTACGCGCGCCCCAGTCGTAGCCGGCGAGGGTGGCCTTGTCGATCTTCAGCGCGTCCATCAGGGCGATGAGGTCGGAGGCGAACGCGGCCGGCTCGCCGTCGCGCGGGGTGTTGGCATCGAGAAAGCGCGTCGTGCCGTAGCCGCGCAGGTACGGGACGATCACGCGATAGCCCGCCTGGGTCAGGATCGGCACGACGTCGGCGTAGCTGTAGATGTCGTACGGCCAGCCGTGCAGCAGGATGACCACGGGACCGTCGGCCGGACCTTCGTCCAAGTAGCCGACATTCAGCACACCGGCGTTGATCTGCTTGATCGCGAACTTCGCGGGTGCCTGGGCGGTGGCTGCCGTTGCCGTTGCGGTCGGCGCGGCGTTTGCCGCCTGGGCGTGCGCCGGGCCCGACAGGGCGAACTGCGCGCCAGCAAGGGCGAGTGCGGCGACGATGCGGTGGGCATTCAGGTTGAGCTGCTTGAACATTTGCTTTCTCCGGTGGTGGTGGATGCCTGGCGGTACGGGTGTCGCCGGGCGCTTTGCAGCGACCATTTACTTATGTCAATAATCATTGTTGAGAGAACTATATGCGCCTCGGCGGGAACGATCAAGTACAATAATGATTATCGTGATAAATATTTCCGGAGGTGCCCGATGGACACGAAAAGCGAACCCCGCAAGGAAACGGCGAAGCTGGGCGACTACATGTGCTTTGCCATCTACTCGACGAACCTCGCGTACTCGCGGGTCTACAAGCCGGTGCTGGAAAGGCTCGGCATCACGTACCCGCAATACGTGACGATCATTTGCCTGTGGGAAGAGGACAACCAGACGGTCAAGGGCCTGAGCGAAAAGCTGTTCCTTGAGCCGAGCACGATGACGCCGATGCTGAAGCGTCTGGAGGCGATGGGCTACGTGCGGCGCGAGCGCGACACGGAGGACGAGCGCAGCGTGCGTGTGTTCCTGACCGAGGCAGGCCGGGCGTTGCGGGAAAAAGCGTTTGCGTTCCGCGAGGTGACGGCCAGCGCGGCGGGCCTGGCGCCCGGGGATTTCCGCGCGCTGCAGAAGGCCGTCGTCAACTTGCGCAACAACCTGATCAGCGCTTCGGAAAACGTCGCCAGCGCCGCGGACAGTGTCGTTCTGCCGGACGAGTAAGTTGCGCCGGGACGATGGTTGACGTCTGGTGCCTGGTGCCGCGCGTGGTGCAACGGCGTCAGGGGCTGTCGGGCGCGGCTATCGTGGATGGAAGCGCGTCGCGGTCCACGCGGGGGTTGCGCGGACCGGGGTGAAGAAGGGTGTCGGGTTGCTGCCCCGCCGCGGCGGGGCGCAGGTCACTGAGCAGGAGCCGAAGCCGGAACCGGAGCCGGAGCGGCGGGTTGCGGCTCGGCGTCGGCGGGCGCGGCGGGCGTCTGCGCCTGAGCACCCGACGCCGCATCCGCAGCCGATGCCGCAGCAGGCGCAGCCGGTGCGGCCGTCGTTCCAGCCGTATCGGAAGCGCCAGCGGGTGCAGCAGCGGCGGCAGCCGAAGCACCGTCCGCGCCAGCGGCTTCACCAGGCGACGCCGTCGCCGCGGCCGTACCGTTGGCACCACTATCATCCGACGCGCCCGGATCGTCGTACTTCGGCAAATCGTTTCCGTTAGCCCCGCCTGAACTACCCTTGTCGCCCGAACCACCGGCCCCGCCGGAATCGCCCGGATCCTCGTAATTGGGCTCCGCGTTCGACTTGTCCGAACCGCCCGACTGGCCCGGGTCGCCATAATCGGGCAGCGCCTGGTTGCCCGACGAGCCGCGCAGCAGTGCCGCGCGCTGCTGGCGGTACGCGTCGCGCACGAACGAATATTTGTCGAGCGCCGCCTGCTCAAGCAGATTCGTCGCGCCGAGCAGATCCGAACGCGTGCTGACGAACTGCGCCACGTACATCGGATTGCGCACGGCCGGGTCGATGTAATTGAGGATGTTGAACTTCACGTCGACGCCCATGCCGATGCCGTCGCGCACCGAACTCGGCCCGAACAGCGGCAGCACGAGGTACGGACCGGCCGGTATGCCGTAGTGGCCGAGCGTGAGGCCGAAGTCCTGATGATGCTTCGGCAGGCCCGCGGGCGTCGCGAAGTCGATCAGGCCGCCGATGCCGAACGTCGAGTTCATCGCGAGACGCATCATGTCTTCGGTGGCGTCGGTGATCTTCAGTTGCAGCAGGTCGTTGGCGAACGTGCTGATTTCGCCGAGGTTCGAGAAGAAGTTGCTGATCGCCTGGCGCAACGGTTGCGGCGTCACCTTCTGGTAGCCCTTGGCGACCGGCTGGGCGATGGTGCGGTCGATCGTGTCGTTGACTTTGAATATGACCCGGTTCGTGGGCTCGAACGGATCGCCCGGCGTGCGGTTCGGGCCGGTGGCGCAGCCCGACGTCACGAGAAGGGTCAGGCTCGCCGCTGCCATGGTCAGCGCGGCTCGTATTTTATTCATCAGTTGATTTCCTGGGTTGCGATCCCGCGCGTCGCGAGACGCGCGGCTTGCCCATCAGCACCGGCTGGAACACCACGGCGCCGATGAGCGTGCAGAACAGCGATAGTGCGAGCAGCTTGCCCATGCTCGACGTGCCCGGGTGATGCGACAGCCAGAGACTGCCGAACGCCGTGGCCGTTGTCGCAGCGGAGAAGAGCACCGCGTGCGTGAGGCTCGACTGGAGCAGTCCAGTCTGACCGTCGCGCCACGCCATGACAAAGTAGATTTTGAACGCGACGCCGACCCCCAGCATCAGGGGAAGCGCGATGATGTTCGCGAAATTGAGCTGGATACCGAGCACAACGCTCAGCTCCAGCGTCACGAGCGCCGATACCAGCAGCGGAATCAGCGTGCGCAGCACGTCGCCGAAATGGCGCAGCGTGATCCACAGCAGCACCGTGATCAACAGCACGGACCATGCCGCCGCCTGCAGGAACGCGAGGATGATCACGTTCGCCGAATGGAGGATCGAGATCGGTCCGCCGATCGCGCGCGGCTCCGCCGCCTTCACCGCGTGGGCGAAGCGCGAAAGCAGCTGGTCGTCGTTCGGATCGACGCCGGGCGGCACGTGCGGTGCGATGTCGACGAGCGCCTCGCCCGTCGGCGCCACCCAGTCCCGCACCATCTCGGGCGGCAGCGATTCGCGCGTGATCTGCGTCGGCTGCAGCAGGTTGGCGAGCTGCGCGAGCGCGAGTTTGAGCGTCGCGCCGAAGGCCCGCTCGGCGCGATCGCGCGTAGCCGCGTCGGCGTTCGCGAGCTTCGTCAGCGACCCGGACAGATGCTTCGCCTGCGCGGCGCCCGGTCCGGGGTGATCGTCGGCGGCGAGCGAGAGCTGGTTCGCGGCGCGCTTGAGCGTGTCGACGCGCACCGCGTCCGTGGCCGCCGCGGACGGCTGCTGCGTGAGCACAGGCAAGAGCTGCTGCGCGGCGCCCGAAATCAGCATGAGCTTTTGCTGCTGGTCGTCGGGGATCAGCGAACTGAGCGTCGTGGCGCGGCCCACTTCCGGCAGCTTCGAGAGCTTCGCGGCGACCTTGTCCGCTTCTTCGAGCGACGGCGCGAGCACGCTCACGTTGTTGATCGAGATGACCGGCGAATTCTTCAGCGCGATGAGCGTGGCCATCGACTCCGTGTGCGGGTCCTTCAGGTGCAGCGGATTGAAGTCGAAGCGCAGATGCAGCAGCAGCGGCGTTGCGCCGAGGACCACGACGAGCGTACCGATGAGCACCTGATTGCGGTGCTCGGCGAGCCACTTGTCGACGGGCGCGAGAAACGCGAAGCCCGGCGAGCCCACTTCGCCGCGCGGCTTGAGCAGCGTGATGAGCGCGGGCAGCAGGGTCATGTTCGCGAAGTACGCGACGAACATGCCGACGCCCGCGATCTGGCCGAGTTCGGAGAGACCTTTATAGGCCGTGGGCAGGAACGAAAAGAAACTTTCGGCGACGGCGATGGCGGCGAGCGTGAGCGGCACGCCGATCAGACGCGCGGTCTTGAGCAGCGCGGCATCGAGCCGGTTGTCCCGAAAGCGCTCCTCGCGATACTTCACGCCGAATTGCACGCCGAAGTCCACGCCGAGCCCGACGAACAGCACCATGAACGCGACCGACAGCATGTTCAGCGAGCCGATCATCATGAGGCCGAGCGCGGCCGTGATGACGAGGCCGATCGCGAGCGTGATGAGCACGGCGACGATCAGCTTGCCCGAGCGCAGCGCGAGCCACAGGATCACGAGCACGACGATGGCGGTGAGCGCGCCGTTCACCGCGGCGCCGTCCTGGACGGAGGCGAACTCTTCGTCGGCGAGCGGCTGCTGGCCGGTCAGGCGCACGCGCGCGCCGTAATCGGCGTCGAGGTGCAGCGATGCGACGGTCTCGCGGATCGCGTCCGACGCGTTCGCGCTCGCCTTGAGCGCCGCGAAATTCAGCACCGGCTTGACGGTGATGAACGCGAACGCGGGCTTGACGGCCGAATCCTTGTCCACGAGGCCGCGCCACGAGAACGCCGCGGGCTTGCCGGCGAGAACCTGATCGACGGCGCCGGCGGCGCTGCCGAGCAGGTCCGCCATTTGCGGCAGCTTTACCTGGCCGATCTGCAGCGGCAGCAACAGCGTCGTCGCGAGCGTGCTGGCGAGGCCCGTGATGCCCGGATCTTTCGCGAGCTGGTTCACGAGCGGGCGTGCCTGCACGAGCTGGCCCGTGGTCGACAGCACGGTGGAGGTGGGTAGGAACAGCAGGCCGTTGTGCTCGAAGAACGCACCGCCGGCGGGCTGCGAAACGGCGCTGAATTCGGTGGCGTTCTGGCGGAGCGCGGCGGCAAGCCGGTTGGCGGCGGCGTCCGCGAATTCGGGCACATCGGCCTCGACGACGACGAGCAGCGCCTGGTCGCGCTGCGGGAAGGCGCGGTCGATGGCGTCGCCGAGCGCGGACCACTTCGCGTCGTTCTCGACGAGGCCGCTCACGTCGGTGTTGATCTTGAAGTGGTGGACGACGTACACGCCGCACAGGGCGGCCAGTGTCACGGCGAGTGCGATAACCCACACTGCGCGGCGTACGGACCAGGCGACGAGGTGGATGATGAATGGCTTCAGCATACAGGCGAGGGGGCCCTGTCAATGATGTTCTTTTTGGCGAAGCGCATAAGTATACCGGCGCGGCGCATTTGGCCGCGTCAAGCGCACACGAGTCACGGACGCAAAGCCGTTATACTGCCTCGACCGCCCCGCGGACCCACCGCGGACCGGCGCTTGAATCTTACTGTCCCGATGAGCGTATGAAACGTTATTTCACCGCATTTCTCGCAGCCGCCTTCGTATCGAGTGCGGCCTTTGCCCAGACCTCGCCGGACGCCACGGTCAGAAGCGCCGTGGAAGGCACCGTGAAGGCGATGCAGGCCGACCCGCAGGCGCGCGGCGGCGACATGTCGAAGATCACCCAGGTGGTCGAGACCCACTTCGTTCCGGCCACCGACTTCCAGCGCACGACGCGCATCGCGGTCGGCAAGCCGTGGGTCACGGCCACGCCCGAGCAGCAGCAGAAGCTCTATGAGCAGTTTCAGCTCCTGCTCGTGAAGACCTACGCGGCGTCGCTTTCGCAACTGCGCGATACGGCGGTGACCTTCAAGTTCTTGCCGTCGAACACGGCAGCGGGCGCGAAGGACACGGTCGTGCAGTCGCACGTGGTCAGCAACGGCGGCGACGACGCCATCGACTACCGCCTGACGCATACGCCGTCCGGCTGGAAGATCTACGACATCAACATGATGGGCGCCTGGCTGATCCAGGTGTACCAGACGCAGTTCGCCGAGCAGATCGCCAAGGGCGGCATCGACGGGCTCATCAAATTCCTCGTCGATCACAACGCGCGCAGTTGATGCGCCGCTAACGCGTCACATCGGCCGCAACAGGGCGGCCGACGCGACGCGTCAGCTCACTTCCTGCGGTTCTCCACCGCAAACTTGATCAGCTCCGCCTGACCTTCGATATCGAGCTTGCGCTTGAGGTTGAGCCGGTGCGTCTCCACCGTGCGCACCGATAGCCCCTCGCGCTGAGCGATCTGCTTGCTCGACCGCCCTTCGGCGAGTGCGTCGAGGATGTCGCGTTCGCGCCGCGTCAGCCGCTCGACCGGCATCTCCTTCGCCGACGCCTGGATGATCCGCGCACCGAGCCCCGGGCTGAAATACGTCTGCCCCGCGAGCACCGCCTCGATCGCACGCACGATTTCCGTCGACGGCGAATCCTTCAGCACGTAGCCGCTCGCGCCCGCGCGTACCGCCTCGGTCACGTATTCGACGTTGTCGTGCATCGAGAGCATCAGCACGCGGATCGCTGGAAAGCGGTCGTGAAAGATGCCCGCGAGCGCGATGCCGTTCATGCCGGCCATGCCGACGTCCATCAGCACGAGGTCGGGTTCGAGCCTGCCCGCGAGCGCGAGCGCTTCGTCGGCGTTGCCCGCCTCGCCCGCGACCTGGAAGCCCGCGACGGCTTCGAGCCGTGCGCGCAGACCGTCGCGCACGAGCGGGTGATCGTCGACGAGCACGATGCGCGCGGGCTTCGCTGTGTCGTTCACGGTGTCGTTCATCATGAAGTTACTTTGCCTCTTGCTGTTTCTGCCTTTGCGTTGATCGGCGCCCACGCGGTCACGACCGTATGTCCGGGCCGTGAGCTGAGCGTGAGTTCGCCGCCGAGCGATTCGAGCCGCTCGCGCATGTTGCGCAGCCCGAGCCCCGCGCGCGGATCGGCCTGTGCATGCGCCACGTCGAAGCCGCGGCCGTTGTCGGCGACGGTTAGCGTGACGCTGGTTGCGGCCACGTCGAGCGTGAGCGCCGCGCGCGGTGCGTGAGCGTGGCGCACGATGTTCGTGAGCGCTTCCTGCGCGATGCGAAAGAGGGCGGTGTTCACGGCGTCGGGCAATGCGGCGGCACGCCGTCCCTTCGACGGCTGTGCGGTCGAGACCGGCTGCGTGAAGCCGATCTCGATGCCCGACTCTTCGCCAAGCTCGCGCGTGAGTTGTTCGAGCGCGGCGGCGAGGCCGAGGTCGTCGAGCATCGACGGACGCAGCGCGTGCGAGATGCGGCGCACTTCGCGCAGCGTCTCGGACAGACGCGCGAGGCCCGTCGCGAGCGAGGTTTCGGCGGCGGGGATGCGCGTCGTGCTGTGTTCGAGCCGCGCGAGCGCCGATTCGAGCATCAGCTTCACGGATACGAGCATCTGGCTGATGCCGTCGTGCAGTTCGCGCGAGAGCCGCGCGCGCTCCTGTTCCTGCGATTCGACGACCTGCTGCGCGAGACGCTTGAGCTTCGCGTCGGTGCTGCGATATTCGCTGACGTTGAGCACGAGCGCGCCGAGTGTGATCACGCCGACGCCCGCGAGCGCGATCAGGCCGAGCCACAGCAGCGTGCGCTCGATGTTGGCGGATGCGCGCTCGTCGATGTGCGCGAGCGTCGATTCGACGTCGTCCATGTAAATGCCGGTGCCGATCATCCAGCCCCAGCGTTCGAGCGGCACGACATAGCCGAGCTTCGGCGCGAGCTTGCCCGTCGACGGCCGCCTCCACACGTAGTTCACGAAACCGCCGCCGTGCAACGCTGCGGCAATGAGCCGCTGGATCGTGAGCGCGCCCTGCGGATCGCGCAGATCCCAGAGATTGCGGCCGACGAGATCGGGTTCGCGCGGATGCATCAGCGAGCGGCCGTGCATGTCGTAGACGAAGAAATAGCCATCGGGGCCGAAGTCCATCTTTTGGAGCACGGCGAGCGCCTCGCTCTGGCGTTCGGCGATTTCGTCGGGCGTGGCATCGGGGTCCGCATCGTAGAGCGGCGCGATTGCGCTCGTTGCGAGTTCGACGTAATGCCGCAGCTCGATCTGCTTGCTCGACAGATACGCGCTCTGCATGGTCGCGTGCTGCGTCCGCGCGAGTGCGCTGGCCTGCTGCTGCACGCCGATGCCGATGCCGGCGATCGCGACCAGAAACGGCACGACCGCGAGCAGAAAAATCTTCGTCTTGAGGGTCATGATGATGTGCCAGGGTCTACGTAATTCCACGTAGACGACTTACGTAGTAGTCCGCTTGTAAGGTGAATGGCGAAAGCGAATACTACACGCCCAAAGCATGGCGCACCGGCGTCATGCGTTGCGATGCGATTCGCCGCGGTATTTCGTGGGTTGCGCGCGCAACAGGGGCCCGGTTCCGATGCCGGGTTTTCCAGAACATAAAGACCAGAACAAAGGCGCTGACGCGCCACGTCTGGCCGATAAGGAGACACGATGAATCGGGCTTCCAGTTTTGTCGTCTGGACGGTGATCGCGCTGCTTGGCGCGTTCGCGTTCGGCACCATCGCGCTCGCGCACGGCGAGCGAGTCAGCGCACTATGGATCGTGATCTGCGCGGTCTGCGTCTATCTGATCGCGTACCGCTTCTATAGCCGCTTCATCGCGAACACCGTGCTGCAACTCGACGGTCTGCGCATGACGCCGGCCGTGCGCCACAACGACGGGCTCGACTACGTGCCCACCAACAAGTTCGTGCTGTTCGGCCACCACTTCGCGGCGATCGCGGGCGCGGGTCCGCTCGTCGGTCCGGTGCTGGCCGCGCAGATGGGCTATATGCCCGGCATGCTCTGGATTCTCGCGGGCGTCGTGTTCGCAGGCGCCGTGCAGGACTTCGTGGTGCTGTTCCTCTCGGTGCGACGCGACGGCCGCTCGCTCGGCGACCTCGTGAAAATGGAACTCGGCCCCGTGCCCGGCGTGATCGCGCTGTTCGGGACGTTCCTCATCATGATCATCATCCTCGCGGTGCTCGCGCTGATCGTCGTGAAGGCGCTCACGAACTCGCCGTGGGGCACGTTCACCGTCGCCGCGACGATCCCCATCGCGATCTTCATGGGCCTGTACGTCCGCTACATTCGCCCCGGCAAGATCGGCGAGATCTCGGTCATCGGCTTCGTCCTGCTGATGGCGTCGATCGCGTTCGGCCAGCACGTGCACGATTCGCCGACGCTCGCCGCCCTGTTCACGTTCACGGGCACGCAGCTCACGTGGATCCTGATCGGCTATGGCTTCGTCGCTTCGGTCCTGCCCGTGTGGCTGCTGCTCGCGCCGCGCGATTACCTGTCGACGTTCCTCAAGATCGGCACGATTCTCGCGCTCGCGATCGGCATTCTGATCGTCGCGCCGGAACTGAAGATGCCGGCCTTCACGAAGTTCATCGACGGCTCGGGCCCGGTCTGGTCGGGCAACCTGTTCCCGTTCCTCTTCATCACGATCGCGTGCGGTTCGGTGTCGGGCTTCCACGCGCTGATCTCGTCGGGCACGACGCCCAAGCTGCTCGATAACGAAACCAACGCGCGCTACATCGGTTACGGCGCGATGCTGATGGAATCGTTCGTCGCGATCATGGCGCTCGTCGCCGCTTCGGTGATCGAGCCGGGCGTGTACTTCGCGATGAACGCGCCGCTCGCCGTGCTCGGCGCGACGCCGGACGCCGTGGCGCACACGGTCGGCCAGTGGGGTTTCGTGCTCACGCCCGACATGCTGACGCAGACCGCGCAGGCCGTGGGCGAGACGACGATCGTCGCGCGCGCGGGCGGCGCCCCGACGCTGGCGGTCGGCATGGCGCAGATCCTGCACCAGGTGATCGGCGGCCAGGCGATGATGGCGTTCTGGTATCACTTCGCAATCCTGTTCGAAGCGCTCTTCATCCTCACCGCCGTCGATGCGGGCACGCGTGCGGGCCGCTTCATGCTGCAAGACCTGCTCGGCACGTTCCATCCGGCGCTCAAGCGCACGGAGTCGCTGCCGGCGAACCTGATCGCGACCGCCCTGTGCGTCGCTGCGTGGGGCTACTTCCTCTATCAGGGCGTGGTCGATCCGCTCGGCGGCATCAATACGCTGTGGCCGCTCTTCGGCATCTCGAACCAGATGCTGGCCGGCATCGCGCTGATGCTCGCGACCGTCGTGCTCTACAAGATGAAGCGCGAGAAGTTCGCGTGGGTCACGGGCCTGCCGACGATCTGGCTGCTCATCTGCACGCTGACCGCCGGCTGGCAGAAGATATTCGACAGCAACCCGAAGGTGAGCTTCGTCGCGCACGCGCAGAAGCTTTCGGCGGCGCTCGCCGACGGCAAGATCGTCGGGCCTGCGAAGACGGCCGAGCAGATGCAGCGCATGATCTTCAACGACTACGTCGATGCGGCGCTCACCGGGCTCTTCATCGTGGTGGTGGTCAGTGTCGTCGTGTATGGCCTGATCGCGATTGCGCGCGCGCGTCGCATCAACCGTCCGACCGTGCAGGAAACGCCGTTCGAGCCGATGCCGGCTAATGCGGCGAGCCTGACGCGCAGCGCCCACTAAGGCTCATTCAAGTCGAGGCACATCATGTTCTCGGAACTTCGCGACAACGTGCAGACGGCCGGCCGCTATCTGGGCCAGGCGATGCGTCTGATGGTCGGTCTGCCGGACTACGACGGCTACGTCGAGCACATGCGCGCGACGCACCCGGATCGTCCGGTGATGACTTACGAGGAATTTTTCCGGGAGCGGCAGGACGCGCGATACCGGTCCAGAACCGGCAAGTGCTGCTGAAGCCCTGTTTTTAAGGCGCTGCGTGTCTGACGCACGCCAGGAAGGCGCGACGGGTTACCGCCCGTCGCGCTTTTTTTTATTGCGCGGCGATGCCGTGCCCGCTTTTGTTTTCAGACCTCATCTCCCCACCGCTTCCTTCCGTGCGCTCACAGCATCATGCAAACGCAAATCCACCCGTTGATTTCCCCGACGCTCGGCACCGAACGGCACCTGACGAGCTTCCACTGCGGCCCCGCCGGCGTGCTGTTCGCGCGACAGCGCACGCGTTTCGCCCGCGCGGGCATGGTGGTGGGGTGGGCCGCCGGGGCCGGGCCTCTGTGGAGCGGTTCGCTGCTGCCGGACTGAGCGGTCCGCGCTAAAGAAGCGCAAAGAGAAAGGGCGCAACGGTGTGAACCGTTGCGCCCTTTTTGACGTATCCAGGGCGCCCGTGACGGATGCCCTGAATCACGAATCTAGCTCGCGGAAACCGTCACCGGCTTCCCCGTCTTCGCGGCGAGCTTGATTTCCTCAAGCTTGATCTCGACGTGGCGCGAGAACACGTACTCGGCGGGACGCTGACCGTCGAGCGGGATGTCCTTCGTGAACGCGCCTTCGGTCTTCGGACCCGCGAGCGCGACCTTCATCGCCTTCAACGGATGCGAGACCGTGTCCAGAACGGCCGTCGCCTCGAAGCCGCAGTGGACCATGCAGTTCGCGCACTTTTCGTAGTTGCCGGTGCCGTACTTCTCCCACTCGGTCGTTTCCATCAGTTCCTTGAAGGTCTTCACATAACCTTCGCCGACCAGATAGCACGGCTTCTGCCAGCCGAACACCGTGCGCGCCGGGTTGCCCCACGGCGTGCATTCGTAGGTCTGGTTGCCCGCGAGGAAGTCGAGGAACAGGCTCGACTGGCTGAACGACCAGTTCTTGCCGTTGTTGCCGCGCTTGAAGATCTCGCGGAACAGCGTCTTGGTTTTCTCGCGGCTCAGGAAGTGCTGCTGGTCCGGCGCGCGCTCGTAGGCGTAGCCCGGCGAGACCGTGATGCCGTCGACGCCCATCGGCCCCAGCGTGTCGAAGAACTTCGCCACGCGCTCGGGGACGGCGTCGTTGAACAGCGTGCAGTTGATGTTCACGCGGAAGCCGCGGCGCTTGGCTTCCTTGATCGCCGCGACGGCCTTGTCGTACGTGCCTTCCTGCGAGACCGAGTGGTCGTGCGTTTCGCGGTCGCCGTCGAGGTGGACCGACCAGACGAAATACGGGCTCGGCTCGTAGTCGTCCATTTTCTTTTCCATGAGCAGCGCGTTCGTGCACAGGTACACGAACTTCTTGCGCTCCATGATGCCCTTCACGATTGCCGGCATATCCTTGTGCAGGAGCGGCTCGCCGCCTGCGATCGACACGACCGGCGCACCGCACTCGTCGACGGCCCCGAGGCATTCCTCCAGCGACAGGCGCTGGTTCAGGATGTCGTCGGGATAATCGATCTTGCCGCAGCCGTTGCAGGCGAGATTGCAGCGAAACAGCGGCTCGAGCATGAGCGCGAGCGGGTAGCGTTTATTACCGCTGAAATGCTGACGCGTGATATAGGCGCCAACGCGGACCTTCTGGAGCAGCGGAATAGACAAGACAGTCCTCCTTAAACTTCGCGCGCGACGAGCGGTTCCAACAGCTTCGACGGCAGCTTGAATTCGACTTTTTCTTCGCGGCCCACCATCGTCGACACCTCGACGGGCCCCAGCGCGCGAAGCGCGCCAATTACGTTTTCGACCATCTCTTCCGGCGCCGACGCGCCGGCCGTCAGGCCCACCGTCGTCACGCCGTTAAACCACTCCGGCTTGACTTGCGAACCATCGGCGACGAGATAGCTCGGCACGCCCGACTCGCTGCCGATCTCGCGCAGGCGATTGGAGTTCGAGCTGTTCGTCGCGCCCACCACGAGCAGCACATCCACCTGCGTGGACAGCTCACGCACGGCGGCCTGGCGATTCTGCGTCGCGTAGCAGATGTCGCGCGTATCCGGACCGACCATGTCGGAGAAGCGGGCGAGCAGCGCGTCGATGATGCCGCGCGTATCGTCCACGGACAGCGTGGTCTGCGTCACGTACGCGAGCGGCGCGTCGAGTGGCAGATCGAGCTTCGCGACATCTTCTTCGCTCTGCACGAGCAGCACGGTGCCCGGAATCTGGCCGATCGTGCCTTCCACTTCCGGGTGACCCGCGTGGCCGATCAGGATCAGCGTGCGGCCCTGGGCGACATACTGACGGCCCTGCACGTGCACCTTCGTGACGAGCGGGCAGGTGGCGTCGAGCACGTCGAGACCGCGTTCGTCCGCCGCGCGTTCGACCGTTTTCGCGACGCCGTGAGCGCTGAAAATCGCGACGGCGCCTTCGGGCACTTTGTCGAGTTCTTCCACAAAACGTGCGCCTTTGTCGCGCAGGTTCTCGACCACGTGACGGTTGTGGACGATTTCATGGCGGACGTACACCGGTGCGCCGTGCTTTAGCAAGGCGCGATCGACGATTTCGATTGCACGGACAACCCCCGCACAAAAGCCGCGGGGTTGGGCAAGGATGACTCGCATAAGGTGGCGAACTCCGACTGACGCGGGCACCGGAGAAGCCGGTAAAAGTGGCTCGACCGCCGCGACCGTCATATTAATTAGATGCTTGAGCCCGGCTTGAGCAGGGCCGGACTTAAAACCAGACGCGCATTTTAACCCCTTCGCGGTCCGTTTGCTGGCGATCCGGCGCAGGATGCGGCGCGGACGCGACGCCCGGCGCCGCCGGGTGCTACCCGCCGTGTCCGGCGGGTGACTCGCGGGAGTTGCCGCAGTGCAACATGCCGCCGGAACCCTTAAACTATCGGACCCGCGCGGCAGGCCGAGCCGGCGCGCGGGTCCGACCCCATTCTGGACGCTTTGATGGAAGCCGACCACTACGAAAACTTTCCGGTCGCGAGCGTGCTGCTGCCGCGGGCGCTAAGAGCGCCGGTCGGTGTGATCTACCACATCGCGCGTACCGCCGACGACATCGCGGACGAAGGCGACTGGAGTTCCGCCGAGCGCCACGCGCGCCTCGCGGATTTTCGCGATGGCCTCGACGCCGTGACCTACGGCCGCAAGGCGCGCGTGCACCCCACGCTGTTCGCGAAACTCGCTGACGTGGTGCGGGATCGCCGCCTGCCGATGCAGCCCTTTTACGACCTCGTATCGGCGTTCGATCAGGACATCGATACGGTGCGCTACGCCGATCGTCTCGATCTGCTCGACTTTTGCGGCCGCTCGTCCAATCCGGTCGGCCATCTGATGCTGCATCTGATCGGCGAGGCGACGCCGGAAAATCTTGCGGATTCCGATGCGATCTGCACGGCGCTGCAACTCGTCACGTTTTTGCAGGACGTGCGCGCGGACTGGCAACGCGGCCGCATCTATCTGCCGCAGGCCGACCGCACGCGTTTCAACGTGACCGAGGCGCAAATTGCCGCGGGCATCGTCGACGATGCCTGGCGCGCACTGATGCGGCACCAGGTGGACGAGGCGCGCGTGCTGATCGTGAGCGGCGCGTCGCTCGCGCTGCGCGTGCCGGGCCGCTTCGGGCTCGAATTGTGCAGCGTCGTGCATGGCGCGCTGCGCCTGCTCGAACGCATCGAGCGAGCCGATTACGATGTATTCCGCGCGCGCCCGACGCTCGCCACATCCGACTGGGCCGTGGTGCTGTACCGGACCGCGGCCATGTGGCTGTCGCGGCGCGTAAGCGTGCCCGTCCCTTCGATCAAGAGCAACAACGCATGATGACGACCATCCTGTTTGCCCTGTCCTGTCTTTCGCTGCTGATCTGGCTCGTTCTGCTGTTCGCGCGCGGCGGCTTCTGGCGCGCGCGTCCGGCGCCGCCGCTGCCGCTCGTCGAGCCCGCAGCGGGCTGGCCGGCCGCCTGCGCCGTGGTCCCGGCCCGCAACGAAGCGGACGCGATCGGCAAGGCGGTGGCCTCGTTGCTCGCACAGGACTACGCAGGCGAGTTCCACGTGATCGTGATCGACGATCACAGCACCGACGGCACCGCCGAGGCCGCGCGCGCCGCGGCGCTCGCGCTGCAGTGCCCGGAAAAGCTCTCGGTGATCGCGGCGAAGCCGCTGCCCGCAGGCTGGTCAGGCAAGGTGTGGGCGCAGTCGCAGGGCATCGAGGCCGTGCGTACGCTCGGCCTTCCCGCCGAGTGGCTGCTGCTCACCGACGCCGACATCGGCCATCCCGCCGACGCGCTCGCTCAACTCATCGTGCGCGCGAAGGCAGAGGGCCGCGACCTCGTCTCGCTGATGGTGCGGCTACGCTGCGACTCGTTCTGGGAAAAGGCGTTAGTGCCGGCATTCGTGTTCTTCTTCGCGAAGCTGTACCCGTTCTCGTGGGTCAACAATCCGCGCAACAAGACGGCCGCGGCGGCGGGCGGCTGCATGCTCGTGCGCCGCGAGGCGCTGGAAGAGGCGGGCGGCATCGAGTCGATCCGCGCCGAACTCATCGACGATTGCAGTCTCGCCGCGCGCATCAAGCATCGCGGGGAGGGGCATCATCCGATCCGGCTCGACGTCGCCGCGAAGAGCGTGTCGCTGCGCCCGTACGATTCCTGGAAGGACATCTGGAACATGATCGCGCGCACGGCGTTCACGCAGCTGCACTACTCGGCGTGGCAGCTCGCGGGGACGATCCTCGGCATGACGATCATCTATCTCGCGCCGCCCGTGGTGTCGCTGACGCTCGGTCCGGCGGGGTGGCCCGCGTGGATCGCGTGGGCGCTCATGTGCTGCGCCTATGCGCCGATGCTCGCGTACTATCGCCGTTCGCCGCTGTGGGCGCCGTTCTTGCCGCTCGTCGCGCTGTTTTACGTCGGCGCGACGTTCGCCTCGGCCTGGCGCTTCTGGCGCGGCAAGGGCGGGCAGTGGAAGGCGCGCGTGCAGGCTCCTGCTCAAGGGCGTTGAGCCCGCTGTTCGCCGGATCTGTTTGCCGGATCTGCCTGCTGAAAACCGCGGGCAAAAAAAACGCCGTCGCATGTTTTCATGCGACGGCGTTTTTGCTGGAGCGTAGGTCCGACGCGCAGGCGCGCTTTAACGCTGTGTCAGCATCATGTACATCTGGACGACCATGTCCGGCGAGAACGTGAACGGCACCCAGCCGTGACCCGTATGGCGCAGCACCAGCAGGCGGTCGCCGCTCGACTGCTTCTGCACCGCCATGACCGGATTCTTCGTCGACACGAATTGCCAGCCGGGCGGAATGCCGGGCGGCGGCTCGGGCTGCATCGAAGCGCGTGCGTTCGCCAGTTCCTCGACCAGTTGACCGACCTGCAGCGGATTCAGCCGCACGGTCCGGCCGCCGATCGTCATCGTGATTTCGTTCTGCGCCGGACGGGCGATTTCCAGCGTCGCTTCGACGTTGGCCGGTTCGGGTTGTACGGCGTCCGGCTGTGCGGTCGCTTCGGCATCGGCGACCACCGTTTCAGCCGCTTCTTCCGTTTCAACCGCACCAGCTTGCTCAGCCGTGTCGACGACCGCATCGGCTTGCGCGTGCGTCACGCCGGTGGCATCGGCGTGATCCGCGGCGCTCTGTTCCGCTGACGCCGCCTCTGCCGTGTGCGACGCGTTGACGGTGGCGGCCACGATGAGCTGATCGACGCCAGCTTCGAGCACGCCGATCTGTTCTTGTAGATTCATGCGAGGCTTCTCAGGTAAGACCGGCGATTTTACCCACAGCGTGCCGCGATTGCCCTTCCGGCGTGGCGCGCATGTGGCAACAAAAGTTGTAACAAAGTGCGAATTCCTCACGGGAATCCGCATGAAAAAGGTGCCGGATAGCGGCACCAACGCGCTTATTCAGACGTTCAAATAGCCCGCCTCTTTGAACCACGCCAGCGCATCCTTCAGCCCTTCGCGATAAGGCCGTGCGCGATAGCCGAGTTCGCGCTCCGCCTTCGCCGACGTGAAGTACATCTTGTTCTTCGACATCCTCAGCGCGTCGACGGTGACGAACGGCTCGCGCTTCGTGAATCGCGCGACCGCTTCCGCGCCGAGCGCGAGCGGATAGAGCGGCCAGCGCGGCAACGCGATCGTCGGCGCCTTGCGGCCGACCATGCCCGCGATGTCGGCGAGCATCTGCTGCAGCGGCAGATTTTCGCCGCCGAGGATGTAGCGCTCGCCGATGCGGCCGTGCTCCAGCGCGAGGAAGTGGCCGTGCGCGACGTCGTCGACGTGCACGAGATTGAGGCCCGTATCGACGAACGCGGGAATCTTGCCCGTCGCCGCCTCGACGATGATGCGGCCCGTCGGCGTCGGCTTCACGTCGCGCGGACCGATCGGCGTCGACGGATTGACGATCACGGCGGGCAGACCGTCGTGCTCGATCATGTGCTCGACCGCGCGCTCGGACAGCACCTTGCTGCGCTTGTACACGCCGATGGCCTGGTCTGCCTTGAGCGGCGAGGTTTCGTCGGTCGAGGCGCCCGAACTCGTCACCTTGAGCGTGGCGACGCTGCTTGTGTAGACGATGCGCTCGACGCCCGCGTCGAGCGCCGCGCGCATCGTCGCCTCGGCGCCTTCGAGGTTCGCGCGTTCGATTTCGTGCGGATCGGGTGCCCACAGGCGATAGTCGGCGGCGACGTGGAACAGGTAGCGCACGCCCGCGAGCGCCGCGCGCATCGACGCGACATCGCGCATGTCGCCGGTGACGACTTCGGCGTCGAGCCCGGCGAGGTTGGTGCGCGGGCTCGTCGGGCGCACGAGCACGCGTACGGCATAGCCTTTCTGCTGCGCGATGCGGGCGACGGCCGAGCCGACGAAGCCGGATGCGCCGGTGATCAGCACGAGATCGCGGTGGTTGGCGGTCATGCGGTTTTCGCTTCCTGTTTTTTTGCTGGGGTCGAGACTGCGTGGCGGCGGCGCCGCAAGCGTGGCACGGATTGTACGTGGCGCGCGGCCTCTTCGGTGCCGCCGCCGGCGCGGCATGCGCCGTTCGTGTCAACGCTGCGCCACGCTCGCGCGCGATGGCGTCTACAATGCCGCGCAGATAGACGGACTGACTAACAACTTTGCATGGGACCGCAGTCAGGGCTAAAGCCCTGACTGCGGTCGACAGCCTGGCGTGGGAGATTGAACGATGATCGGACCGGATCTGGATTCGCGCATCGAAACGTATTACGTGCGCGTGCGCGGAACGGTGCAGGGCGTGGGCTTTCGGCATGCGACCGTGCGGCAAGCGCACGCGCTGCGCATTCGCGGCTACGTCGCGAACGTGGAGGACGGTTCCGTTGAGGCCGTGATCCAGGGCCCCGCGAATCAGGTGGACCGCATGCTGTCGTGGCTGCGTCACGGACCGCCGGCCGCGCGCGTGACGGACGTGACGAGTGAAGAGCGTTTGACCGAGAAGCGCTACGAGCGCTTCGAACAGCACTGAACGTTTTGAGCGGGCGCACGCGGCGACCCGTGCCATTCGCACTATTCGCGCCGTCAATCACGTCGCGACGAGCATGCTCTCCGCGAATCCCCACTCCTTCTCGACCCACTGCTGCACGCAGGCGAAGCCCGCATCGGCGGCGATCGCGGGGATCTCGTCGGCGTGGTACTTGTGGCTGCTTTCGGTCCAGATCGTCTCGCCCGCTTCGAGCGCGACGTCGAGACCCGCCGCGCCCACGCGCACCTCGACGCGCGTTTTCGCGCGCAGATGCATCTCGATGCTGCGTGCGTCCGGGTTGAAGCGCGCGACGTGCTCGAAGGCGGCGAGGTCGAACTCGCCGTCGAGTTCGCGATTGACGCGCGCGAGCAGGTTCAGGTTGAACGCGGCCGTCGCGCCGATCGAGTCGTCGTAGGCGGCGAGCAGCGTCTTCACGGGCTTCACGAGGTCGGTGCCGAGCAGCAGCGTGTCGCCCGGTTCGAGCATCGCGCGGATGTCGAGCAGAAAGCGCGTCGCCGCGAGCCGCGCAAAATTGCCGATCGTGCTGCCGAGAAAGAGCACGAGCAGTTGCTCGCCGGGCGCGCGCTTGCGGCTCACTTCGGCGAGGCCCGCGAGATAGTCGCGCTCGTAGCCGACGATCGAGATGCGCTCGATATCGGCGAGTTCGCGGCGGCACAACTGCAGCGCCGTGCGCGAAATTTCGATCGGACAATACGACGTGGGACGCTTGCGGCACAGCGCTTCGAGGATGCGGCGCGTCTTGCGTCCGCTGCCGCTGCCGAGTTCGGCGACGGTGACGTCGGCGGGCAGCGCATCGACGATCTCGGTGGCGTAGCGCGTGAGCAGGCGCTCTTCGGAGCGCGTCACGCCGTACTCGGGCAGCACGGTGATCACTTCGAAGAGCGCCGAGCCGACTTCGTCATACAGATACTTCGACGGCAGCTCTTTTTGCGGCGCGTGCGTGAGGCCGTCGCGGACTTCGGCGGCGAAAGTGGCGAGGGCGGGAGTCAGGCGGGCGGCTGCGGGGCGGGGCGCGGGACGACTCATGCGGGCGGCTCCAATTGCGTTGGACGGCTGGCGGCGGCGGCACCGCGCGTACGCGGGGTAAGCGGCCGCTGCGCAGCCGGCTTGCGGTTCCGTAGCGAGATTTACGTTCTAGTCCATTGCGACGCGAAGTGCACGGATTAAATGCGCGGACCCATTGCGCGGATTCGCGGCGCTCACCATTGTGAGTATCGCCAGCATTGCGCGTGCCTGCCGCAACCCAGCCCGCGAACCAGACTAGAATGCCGGCTGGCGGCCGGGCGCACCGGCCGCGACCTATTCCATCGCCGATACCAATGACAACGCTTTCACTCGCGTTCCGCACGCACGCGTCCGCGGGACGACGCGGCGCCTGCCTTTCCCGCCCGTTCCGATTATTCCGGCTCACTGTGACAGCGGCATGCCGATGAACCAGTACGAACCTGGACGCGGCATTGCGCTTTCGACAGGCGCGTCGGCGCTGTTCGCGTTGCTCTCGGTCTATACGCTGCTGCTCAGGCCGCTCGACGGCCTCGACATCTTTGCCTGGCGCGTGATCTGGACCGTGCCGGGCGCGCTCGCGCTCGTCATCGTGCGCGGACGCGCTTCGCAACTGCGCGCGCTCGCCGCGCGCATGGCGACCGAGCGCTTCACGGCGCTCGCGCTCGTGGCGTGCGCCGCGCTGCTTGGCTCGCAGCTCTGGGTGTTTCTCTGGGCGCCATTGCACGGACGCCTGCTGGAGGTGTCGCTCGGCTACTTCCTGCTGCCGCTCAGCATGGTGCTGGTCGGGCGTTTCTACTATCACGAGCGGCTCGACGCGCTGCAGTGGCTTGCCGTCGCGTGCGCGGCGGCCGGCGTCGCGCATGAACTCTGGACCACGCACGCGTTTTCGTGGCCGACGGTCCTCGTCTGTCTCGGCTATCCGCCGTACTTCGTGTTGCGCCGCAAGATCCACGCGGACTCGCTCACGACCTTCGCCGTCGAGATGATCTTGCTGCTGCCCGTCGCGGTCTTTTATGCGTGGAAGGGCGGCTCGCTTGCGCTACTCGGCGCGCGTCCGTTTCTGGCGCTTGTGCTGCTGCCGGGGCTGGGTGCGATCAGCACGGTCGCGCTCGCGTCTTACCTCAAGGCGAGCCGTCTGCTGCCGATGGGGCTCTTCGGGATCCTCGGGTACGTCGAGCCGGTGCTGCTCGTGATCGTGTCGGTGACGCTGCTCGGCGAGCATCTGGGTGCACGCCAGCTCACGACCTATGTGCCGATCTGGATGGCTGTTGCGTTGACGGCGCTGCACAGCGCGCGGCTTGTGCGGCTTTCGAGGTAGGGTGGGCCAGAGTGCGTCAAGGCCCGTGGGGCGCTAGCGCGCTTTGAGCGCTTACGCGGCGCAAGGCGTGTGGCGAGCGTCGTGCGGCAAGGCGGCACTCGCCGCCTACGACCGCCTCCCGGCCGCTTCGCGCGGCGGATTGATGTGCGTGGGGCCCGCTTTCGCCTCGATGGCCGCGCGCAGCGCGGGACGCCAGCCAAGGCCGAACAGCGCCTCGGCGAGTACGAACAGTGGGCCGATGATGAGGCCGATCACATCGTCGACGAAGGCCGGCTTGCGATGCTCCCACGCCACGTGCCCGACGAGCTGGAAGATCCATCCCACCACGAAGAGCGCGATGCCGCTGCCGAGCCAGACGACGGTGGATTGCGCGGCGAGCCACGCACCCAGCGCGACGCACGCAGTGGAGAAGACGGCCATCAGCAGGCCGAGCGGGACATCGAGCACGAGGTAGTAGAGCGTCGCGCCGCCGAATAGCAGCCAGGCCGGCGACACGGCGAACGGCCAGGCGCCGGGTGTGACGGCCGGCCGCGCGAGCAGCACGGCAAGCGAAAGCACGATGAGCGGAATGCCGATGAAATGTGTCGCGATGTTGCGCGCGTCGCGGTGATAGGCGGCGTACTGGGTGAGCTGATCGGTCAGGTTTCTCATGGATGCCCTGCTGTCTCCGGAATAATCATGATCGTCGGCCAGGGGTAAAGGACACCGGACATCCGGTTAGCCGACGGGTCGCCATTTTTTGCCCAATTTACCCCATTTCTTCACCGATGCTGGCCTTTCGCGGGGGGCGCGAGCCGGATGCCGCCTTGAATAGATCGATATCGATCGATACGAATTCATATTGATTAAATCGGTCAATATATTTCGCGTCTTGCGGCCCTTTCCGGTTTAAACAGACAATGACGCCGGTTTCGCCGCATGCACGCACTCACGCCGACGCCGCGCGGTGTAGCGCTCCCCCACACGCTTCTCCAACTTCGGGCTCCCGATTCATGAACGACCGCGTCGTCGCCGCCTTCGACTTCGATGGCACCATCACCACCACGGACAGCTTCCGCGCATTCCTGCTCGACGTCGGAGGTCCGGTGCGCTTTGCGCTCGCCGCGCTGCGCTGTCTGCCGTGGCTGGCGGGAATCGCGCCCGGCTGGTCGGAGCGTGGACCCACGAAGGCCCGGTTCATGTACGCGATGCTCGGACCCGTGCGGCGCGATGTGCTCGAAGCGGCCGCGCAGCGTTTCGTCGACACGCGGCTGCCCGCGCTCCTGCGCCCCGAGATGCTGGTGCGCGTGCGCGAGCATCAGGCGCTCGGACATGAGGTCGTGCTGGTGAGCGCGTCGCCTTCGGTGTATCTGCGTAAATGGGCGACGACGGTCGGCATCGAGACGGTGCTATCGAGCGAACTGGAATGGCGCGACGGCGTCTACACGGGACGGCTCGCGCGGCGGAACTGCTGGGGGCCGGAGAAGGTCGCGCGACTGCGCGCATGGTGGGGCGAGCGCGCGCCCGCGACGCTCTACGCCTACGGTGACAGCCGCGGCGACCGCGAAATGGCTGCGCTCGCGAATCATGCGTGGATACGCGGCACGTCGGCGTTGCCGCCGCTCGTGGGCGCTGGCGGATTCGGCACGGCTTGAAGGTGACACGAGCCGCGCTCAGTCTACCCGTTCAGCCGATCCTTCGTAGTGCCGATGCTCGCGGCAACAAACTTCATGATGAGCCCACCCGCTGCAACCCGGCGTAGGCGCCAGCGAACGCAAGCCGTTCCAGCGGCTGCAGAAAATGCTCAGTTGAACGGGTTATCGACGACACCGGGCTTTGTGTCGGGCTCGTCGGCGATCCTGGCAGGCAGATGCGGATCGGCCTGCAGCTTCTGGACGACGCTGTCCAGCGCCGCCTTGAGCGCGAGCCCGGCCGCGAGCCCACGTCGATCGCGCGTGAGCGCGAGCGTGCCGGAGAGCGTCACGCGCGTCGTGCCGTTCGTGACCGTGAGCGCGTCGCCCTCTACATTCAGGACGTCGTCGTCGTTTGCGTATGCGTCGAACACGTTGTTATCCCCCTTTGAACCGCCGCCGTCGGCATTATAGGTAGCCGTTCGCGATTGTCTCAAACGCCTTCCTCTTTCGTCCTGCGCGGCGGGCATCGTCAAATTCTGTCAGACGCGCGGACTTCACCCGTTGTCGCCTCACTTGTGCCTGATCGTCGGCTGATATCAGTCAACGTGTGCACGCGCCGCGCGACGGGCCAGTGTGCAGAGCGACGATGATGTCGCTCTCGCGTATTGCCGGAAGAAGGAGTGTGTCGTGAGTATTCTCGAAAAAGTAGCGGAAATTGCAGGGGCCGTTGCTGCGGTCGAAGCGGAAAAGAAGGTCAATCCGGATGCGTCGGTGTTGGCTGAAGCCGTGGCTGCTGTCGTCGGTTTCAAGGGCGGCGGCGCGTTGGCCGCACTCGCGGACAAGGCGCAACGTGCGGACGCGGAGCAAGCGTCTGCACAGAACGATTCACAGAGCTGACGATGCGCCGCGCGAAGTATGGCGCCGCGTGCGCGATCGCGGCGACCGCAGCGCTTTGTGGCTGCACGTTCACGCCCTGGCATTCCTCGAACGACACCCGCGACACGGCCTCTGTGCCCGCGCAGCAGGAACAGCCGCCGCTTCTGCCGTCGGGACCCGCGTTGGCGGCGGCCCCTGTGCCCGATGCGGTGCCTGCTTCCGATGCTCCGCCGGGCTACTACCGCGTCAAGCCTGGCGACACGCTCTATCGCATTGCTACGACGCACGGTCAGCGCATGGCCGACGTCGCGAACTGGAACAGGTTGCCCGCCTCCGGCGAGGTGCAGGCGGGCCAGTTGCTGCGCGTCACGCCACCCGTCGCCGATACGGCCACCGGCAGCGCCCATGCGCAGTCCGCTGCGATGCCTTCGACCTCAGCCGCCATCGCGAATCGCAGCAGGTTGCGTCTGGTCTGGCCGATCAGCGGCAGCGCTAACGCGCCGTTCGTGGCGGGCAAGTCGCGCGGTGTGGTGATCGCGGGCGCGGCGAGTCAACCGGTCAAAGCCGCGGCGGCGGGCCGCGTGGTTTATGCGGGCGACGGCATCAAGGCTTACGGGCGCCTCGTCATCATCAAGCACGACTCGCAGTTCATCACGGCATATGGCCGCAACAGCAAGCTGCTCGTTAAGGAGGGCGAGATGGTGAAGCAGGGTCAGGTTATTGCGCAAAGCGGCACGGACAAGGCCGGCAAAGCCTCGCTCGTGTTCGAGGTGCGCGAGGACGGCAAGCCGGTCGATCCGCTTTCGCGTCTGCCGCAAGCGCGTCCGTAACGGGCGCGAACCATCGGTGTCAACCGGCGCTCACCAGCCCCACTTGCGCACGGCAAACGCGCGGCCGTTGAATGACACCTTCGTGTCGTCGGCGACGCTCGCGGGGATGCCCGGAAAACTGATCCCGCTCTGTTGTTCGAGTGCGCGCACCGAGCGCACGTCGTAGCGCTCGCCGCTCGTGTTGTCGGCGACGATCGCGAACGCCAGCTCCTGCGACGGCACGTACACGACCTTGTAGATCTGCGTCGGCACGAGCACGCGCGATTCGCCGATCGTCGGCAACTGCGCGCCCGTGAATAGCGGACCGGTCACGACCCATGCCTCGCCGTACTTCGTTGCGAGCCGGCGCACGGCCGTTTCGATGTGCGCCCACAGGCGTTCGTTGTTCTCGTGGTTCTGCGGGACGATGTTCGCGAGCGAAAACGATTCCGCCATCGCCTGCGGATTCCAGCGATTCCCCGCCGGGCTCATGTGGCCGCGGTCGAAGCCGCTGCGCCGGTAGTCGGCGAGCGTCGCGCCTTCGCCGTCCGGCAGCCGGTCGTCTTCGAAGAAGCGGTTGGTGCGCGTCATGTCCTTCGCCGCTTCGAGGTGATCGCGCGTGAGATGCTCGGCGGACCACAGCGGGCCATGCGTGATGCCCGAATGCAGCACCGCGAAATCCGAATAGCAGAGCATGCGCGTCTTCGGCGCCATGCGCGGATTCGTGAGCGTCGGGAACTGGCCGCCCGGGACGAAGGCGGAACAATCAGGCGCGGCGAACGCATGGCTTGCAAACGCCATCAGGAAACAGGCAAACAGCTTCTTCATCGACAAGGCAGGCAAACGTGGGCGGGTGAGGACGGGCTGAAAGTATAGCGGCCGCGTTCGCACGCGGCCAGCCGCGCGAAGCGCGCTCATGAACGAGCGATGGGAGATTGCATTAAGCGTGTAGTGAATGACGTTCGCGGGAGACCGTATCCATCTGGATGGCCTGGCGCACGTATGGCGCACGCAGGGCGCACACGTGCGACGCGGCGCCTGACTCGCGGCGCCGCGTCCTTGCGAACAATCAATAGTGATTCCTGGCGGAACCGAAGCGGGACTGCGCGGCGCGCTGCGTCGTCAGCCCGCGAACAAAGCGTTTTCGGCGCGTACGATTTGACGGTCGACGGCCTGCAGACGCCATTGCCCTTCCATCGGCGCGTGCGAGATCTCGCACGACCAGGTGGCGTCGCCGTGCGACGAGCTGATTTCCTGGCGTCGATTGACGCAAAGGCCGCGCAATGTGCAGAGCGGCGAGTCGTCGAGCGGCGCGCACAGCGATGTCACGCCGTTCGTGTCGCGCATCTCGCCCCATTGGGGCAGTTCGATCCCATCGTGTGACTCGCGCGACCAGCGATGCTGTTCGGTGTCGAGCCACAAGACGGCGTAGTCGTGATTTACGGTTGGGTCGGAACCGTTGATCAGGATGGTAAGTCGCATGTCAGCTCCGGTAGAGCGTGTTTAAGGGTGGGCGAATAACCACTGTAGGACGTGAGCGCGCAGCCGCAAGGGGAGATTGCAAATGTCGGGGAGGTCAATTCGTCGCTGGCGGATATTGTTGCGGCACGGGACTTGCGTGGCGTGACTATCGGCGGGATTGAAAATGCCAATTGGGAAGGCACCGGGCACCTCCTAGATTGGTAGATGCGGCATCACCGCGTCACTGTGCTGTTGCACCGCAAGATCGCGGCGGGCGCTGCGTCCCCACATATCACGCTGATGGATGGAGGAACAGATGGCACAGCTAAAAGGCTCGAAGACGGAAGAAAACCTCAAGTATGCTTTCGCGGGCGAATCGCAGGCGAATCGCCGCTATCTCTACTTCGCGGCCAAGGCCGACGTAGAAGGCCAGAACGACGTCGCCGCGCTATTCCGTTCGACTGCCGAAGGCGAAACCGGCCACGCGCACGGCCACCTCGAATATCTGGAAGCGGTCGGCGATCCGGCCACCGGCCTGCCGTTCGGCTCGTCGCGGCTGAACCTCGAATCGGCGATTGCGGGCGAAACGCACGAATACACCGACATGTATCCCGGCATGGCGAAGGTCGCGCGCGATGAAGGCTTCGATGAAATCGCGAACTGGTTCGAGACGCTGGCGAAGGCGGAGCGCAGCCACGCGAACCGCTACGTGAAGGCGCTGGACGCGCTTGCGGATTGATCGATCGCGCGGCGCCCGACTGACGCATTCGCGCGCGAGATACGTCCGCACGCACGCGCCAGATGTGTGCGTGAGCGGGTGTGCGGCGTGTCCTCGATATACCCTGGACTAGCCCCGGGGGTGACCCGATTCGCGTGCCGGTTCCGCATCGGCGCGCGGCGAATGCATGTCTGGCCGCACGCGCTCGCGCCCTCATAACTAAAACAGGAGACGTCATGCCCCACAAGGAAGGCAGTCTCGAAGCACCGACGCGGCATCCGCTCGACTGGCAGTCTGAAGCGTTCTACGACAGGGAAAAGCTGGACACCGAGCTGGCGCGCGTGTTCGACATTTGTGCGGGCTGTCGCCGTTGCGTGTCGCTATGCGGCGCGTTTCCGGCGCTCTTCGATCTCGTCGACGAAACCGACACCGGCGAAGCGCACGACGTCGATAAATCGAAGTTCGGCCAGGTCGTCGACCAGTGCTACCTGTGCGACCTCTGCTACATGACGAAATGCCCGTACGTGCCGCCGCATCCGTGGAATGTGGATTTCCCGCATCTGATGCTGCGCGCGAAGGCCGTCGATTACCGCAAGGGCGATGTGAAGCTGCGCGACCGCGTGCTGTCGAACACGGATGCGCTCGGCCATCTCGCGGGCATTCCGGTCGTCACGCAGACCGTCAACGCCGTGAATCATACGAAGGCGATGCGCGGCGTGATGGAAGATGCGCTCGGCGTGGATCGCAAGGCGTGGCTGCCCGACTTCGCAACGCGCAAGTTTCGCAGCGCGGCGAAGCGTGCCGTGCCAAACGACGTGCATGATGTCCGGGATGGCGAACGCACGCCGGGCAAGGTGGCGATCTACGCGACCTGCTATGTGAACTTCAACGAGCCCGGCATCGGCTACGATCTGCTCGCGGTACTCGATCACAACGCGATTCCGTGGGTCCTCGTGAAGAGCGAAGCGTGCTGCGGCATGCCGTTGCTCGAACAGGGCAATCTGCAGGGCGTCGCGCAGAAGAAGGCGCAGAACATGCCGGTGCTCGCGCAATACGCGCGCGAAGGTTACGCGCTGATCGGCGCCGTGCCGAGCTGCGTGCTGATGTACAAACATGAGCTTCCACTCATGTTTCCCGACGACCCTGAAACGCGCGCCGTAAGCGAAGCGTTCTGGGATCCGTTCGAATACTTCGTTTCGCGGCATCGCGACGGCCTGCTCAAGACCGATTTCCGCACGCCGCTCGGCAACGTTTCGTATCACGTCCCGTGTCATGCTCGCGTGCAGAACATCGGTCGCAAGACGTTCGATCTGCTGTCGCTCGTGCCCGATACGAAGGTCACCGTGGTCGAGCGCTGCTCGGGACACGCGGGCACGTTCGGCGTGAAGAAGGAATTTCACGCGATGGCAATGAAGATCGGCACGCCTGTCTTCAAGCAGATGGCGCAGGCCGAGCCCGCGTTCATTTCATCGGACTGCGCGCTGGCGGGCCATCACATTGCGCAGGGCATCGGCGAGAACCAGCTCGGCGATCCGCCGCTTGCTCATCCGCTCACGTTGCTGCGCCGCGCTTACGGCATCTGAGGAATTCGAGTCGCTCACCCATTCATTGCATGAGGCACTGACGATGACTATCGCGAGAAATTCGCTGCTGACGCTCGAGGCTTACGCGAAGGTGCGCGGCGACATGCGCAACCGCATCATCGAACACAAGAAGCAGCGCGCCGTCGCGCTCGGCAATCACCTGATCTTCCTGTTCGAGGATGAAACGACGATTCGCTATCAGATCCAGGAAATGCTGCACATCGAGAAGATCTTCGACGAAGACGGCATCCAGGGCGAACTGGACGCGTATCTGCCGCTCGTGCCCGATGGCAGCAACCTCAAGGCGACGATGCAGATCGAGTACGAAAGCGAGATCGAGCGGCGCGCCGCGCTGGGGCGGCTCATCGGCATCGAGGACCGCATATTCGTGCAGGTCGAGGGCGAAGCGCCGGTCTATGCGATCGCCGACGAAGACCTCGACCGCGAGAACGACGAGAAGACCTCGGCGGTGCATTTCGTGCGCTTCGAACTCACGCCCGAGATGAAGACGCGTCTGCGCGACGGCGCGGCCCTCATGATCGGCTGCGATCATCCGAACTATCGCGTGCCCACGCAGACGATCGACGGCGGCACGCGCGCGTCGCTCGTCGCCGACTTCAAGTGAGTCGAGGCGCGTTCAGACGTCCTTGCGGTACATGACGAAGCCAGGCTTGTCGGCGACGTTGTCGTAGAGGCGCATCGCCGTGTGGTTCGTCTCGTGCGTGTGCCAGTACACGCGCGGCGAGCTTGCGGCCTTCGCGGCCGCGTAGACGCCTTCGATCAGCGCGCGCCCCACACCCTTGCCGCGCTCGGCCTCGACGGTGAAGAGATCCTGCAGATAGCAGATCGGGCCGTCGAGCGTCGTGCTGCGGTGATAGAGGTAATGCACGAGGCCGGCGATGCGGCCGCCGCGCAGCGCGACCAGCGCATGCATCGGCTCGATGCCGTCGAAGAAGCGCGCCCACGTCGTGCGCGTCATCGACTCCGGCAGCGCGGTCGGCCCGAAGCGGCCGTAGAAGCGGTTATAGCCGTCCCACAGCGGCAGCCAGGCGTCGTAGTCGGCGGGCGTGACGGGGCGCACTTCGAGGGTATCGCTCAAGATCGTTCTCCTGTGTTTGTTCTGGAATGGCCTGGCCTGGCGCGTTTGAATCGATGACACATCCGAGCGTAAGCGATCTGTGGCACCATTGTTAGTCCCACGACAGCGATAAATGATGGAGCCACCGGTTGGACTACGCCTTGATGATGTCGGCCTATGCGCGCCGCACGGCGCGCAAGCTCACGCAACAGGACCTGCTTTACGAGAGCCTGCGCCGCGCGATTCTCGACGGCGACATCGGCGAGGGCACGCGGCTCGCGTCGAGCCGCGCGCTCGCCGAGCAACTGGGCATCGCGCGCAATTCGGTGCTCTATGCGTATGAACGGCTCGTGGAAGAGGGCTTCGTTACGGCCACGCGCCACGGTTCGATCGTCAACGCGGTGACGCACGGCGGCGCAGCGCCGCAGGCGCATGCGAATGCGGCACGGACGAGTGGCGGCGGTCCGGCGCTTTCGCGTCGAGTGAGCGACCTCCCGCCGCGGCGCGGCAGCGGTGACGGCGCTATTGCGCTGCGTCCAGGTGTCCCGGCGCTCGACGCGTTTCCGTTCGTGCAATGGCGCACGTCGATCGAACGCTCGATGCGCCGTCTGCGTGCGAACGATATGGGTTACGGTGACAGTGCGGGCCATCCGGCGCTGCGCCAGGCGATCGCGCAATACGTGCGCGTGTCGCGCGGCGTGCGTTGCCGGCCGGATCAGGTGTTCATCACCGACGGCACCCAGTCGAGCCTCGATCTGTGCGCGCGGCTCTTCGCCGATCAGGGCGAACGCGTATGGATCGAAAACCCCGGCTATCTCGGTGCGCGCGTGGCGTTGCAGGCGGCGGGATTGCAGCTCGTGCCCGTCAGCGTCGATGCCGCGGGCATGGCGCCGGGCGCTGACGACTGGGAGGATGCGCCGCCGCGTCTCGTGTATCTCACGCCGTCACATCAGTATCCGCTTGGCGGCGTGCTGAGTCTTGAGCGCCGCCTCGCGCTCATCGAGCATGCGCGTGCGTGCGGCGCGTGGATCGTCGAAGACGACTACGACAGCGAACTGCGCCACGGCGGCCCGCCGCTGCCGTCCATTCAGGGCCTCGCCGACGATACGCCCGTGGTCTACCTCGGCACCTTCAGCAAGACGATGTTTCCGGCGCTGCGCATCGGCTTCATGGTGGTGCCGGCGGGCGTGGCGCGGCCGGTGGCGAAGGCCATCGGCGCGCTGTGGCGGCAAGGACGCGTGGCCGAGCAGATGGCGCTGGCCGAGTTCATCGAGAGCGGGCGCTATGCGCGGCACCTGCGCCGCATGCGCAAGCTCTACGAGCAGCGCCGCGACGGCCTCGTTGCCGCGATCGGGCGGCATCTTCCGGGGATCGTGACGGTGTCCGCCGGCGCGGGCGGCATGCATCTGAGCGTGCGCCTCGACGCGCCGCTGCGCGACGTCGACGTGAGCGAGGCCGCTCGCGCGCACGGCCTGCATCTGTCGCCGCTCAGCGCGTATTGCCTGGGCGCGCCGGACATCGACATTACGCGCTACAACGGCTTTCTGCTCGGCTACGCAGAGGCGCCGCCGCCCGTCGCCGACACGCTGATGGCGACGCTCGCGCGCGTGGTGCGCGCGATGCTGGACGGCGGCGTCTGATGCCGCTTGATTCGTTAGTCGTGGCCCGCCACTGCGTGCGGGACGTACGGCGCTTCCAGTGCGTCGACTTCGTCGTCGGTGAGATCGAGCGAGAGCGCCGCGACGGCGTCGCCGAGATGGTGCGGCTTCGACGCGCCGATGATCGGCGACGTCACCTCATGCTTCTGCAGCAGCCATGCTAGCGCGACCTGCGCACGCGACACGTTGCGCGCCGTCGCGACCGCCGAGACGGCTTCGACGATCGCGCGATCGGCATCGGCAGTGGCTTCGTAAAGCCGCTTGCCGTAGTTGTCGGTGCGCTCGCGCTCGCTCGTGGCGTTCCACTCGCGCGTGAGGCGGCCGCGCGCGAGCGGGCTCCACGGCATGACGGCAATGCCCTGGTCGGCGCACAGCGGCAGCATCTCGCGTTCTTCCTCGCGATAAAGCAGATTCACGTGATCCTGCATGCTCGCGAACGGCGTCCAGCCATTCAGATGCGACGTGTAGAGCGCCTTGCTGAACTGCCACGCGTACATGGACGACGCGCCGATATAGCGGACCTTTCCCGCTTTCACGAGATCGTGCAGCGCTTCGAGCGTCTCTTCGACCGGCGTGTGGTAATCCCAGCGATGGATCTGGTAGAGGTCGACGTAATCGGTGCCGAGGCGACGCAGGCTGTTGTCGATTTCCGCGAAGACCGACTTGCGCGAAAGGCCCGCGCCGTTCGGACCAGGGCGCATGCGGTTGTAGACCTTCGTTGCGATCACGACGTCTTCGCGCTTCACGAAGTCGAGCAGCGCGCGGCCGACGATTTCCTCGGAGGTGCCGTCGGAATAGGTGTTGGCGGTGTCGAAGAAGTTGATGCCCGCGTCGAGCGCCTGGCGAATGAGCGGGCGAGCGGCGTCGGCGCCGAGGGTCCACGGATGCGTGCCGCGCTCGGGCGCGCCGTAGGTCATGCAGCCGAGACACAGACGCGAAACTTCCAGCCCGGTCGAGCCGAATCTGACGTAGTCCATTGTGGTTGCTCCTTGTGCGAAAGCGGATGACTGAAGAAACGTTGCCGCGCGCCGCGCGCGTAGCGAAGTGATCTCGCAAGCGTATATCAGGCGGAGCGATTGCGCTGTAAACGGGCCAGGAGCGGGTCGCGCGAGGTGGGCAGGTATGGCGATCAAGCCTCGAATTTAGAGAAAGCCCGTTCACGGGATTCTGTGTTATTTTTCGATGCGCCATATTTATCTTGTATGGGATATTTCCATCGATATGATTCGGAGTGCGCATTGAGCAGGCCGATATTTCTTCGCCCTCGATTTGCAGGGAGTCAGTCTGGAATGCGCAAACGCCGACTACTGCATTCCTGCCGTCGAACCCATAACCGCGTCCGTCGACGAAAACGAAAAATGTGTCTCGTCGCAAGAAGTCAATGGAATAGGAAGTAGAACTTATCGTTCAGGAGCCGTGCCAGATGTCAACCGACTACATCGCCCCGTTCGCTCTCTGGATCGTCGTGCGCCGCATCCAACGGCGTGATGGTTCGTGCGGCGTCGAACCCGCGTGGGTCGGGCGCGGCAAACATGGCGGCCTCGCCATATTCGTCTCACGTCTTCATGCCTATGTCTACGCCGCGCTGCGCAATATTCATCGCGCGCACGACGACGCGGACGACTGGCGATGCATTCCACTGCACGCTTTCGATCTGCAAGGACATGGCCTCGACACGCACGGGCCACTCAACTGCGCAATGACGTTTGCTTTCGCCTGCGATTCCACGGGCGCGCTGATCATCACGAAGGGTGCGCCGTGCCTGTGCTTCGTCGAAGTCACGTTCGACCTGCCGAACCTCGACGCGGACATGGTCTTCAACTTCAGCCAGGGGGTGTTCGAAGTCATGCGCGAACAATGGGCGCGCGTCGGGGCGTACGGCTATCCGGAATCGATTGACCGTACTGCGGCGATGGATGATTTGACGTTTGCGTACGCGCTCGGCGTTGCACTGGACGTTGCGTCGCTGACACGCACGGAACCCGATGGCGATCACTGGACCGTCTACGACGCTGAAACTGTGCGCTGGATTTCGACCCCGGCCCGATCGTCCGTTGCGCCGCGAACGATGCTTACGATTCACTGAACGCAATGCGCCGGAAGCTTTCTACGAATCGCCGAAGTGCGACGAAACGCGTCGGTTTGAAGTTGGCGCAGCGCAATTCAGATCGACTCGAAGTGAGTGACGTAAGTTTTGGGTAAGTGATTGCGGTTAAGAATAGACCGCATGGCGTTTTAAAAACTAAAAAGTCGCCAGCAGTTTGAAAGAATCCATAAGTAAGGTTTCTATCGCACCTGGTCAGCGGTGGAAGCTGTGGAAACAGATGAAGGAGACAATCAGATGTTGGAATCCGTCCTGCGGGAAGAACGCGTCTTCATGCCGCCCGAGCAGATCGTGGCGAACGCCACGATATCGGGCATGCAAGCCTACCAGGCGCTGTGCGCGGAAGCGGAGCGCGATTACGAAGGCTTCTGGGCGCGTCTCGCGCGCGAAA
>Ga0265338_10001805_pt1 | contig 33677 bp, 36 predicted proteins | sample 42126metaG_FD_193579 | JGI IMG/M metagenome (GOLD analysis project Ga0265338, IMG submission 193579) | Rhizosphere microbial communities from Carex aquatilis grown in University of Washington, Seatle, WA, United States - 4-21-26 metaG | ecosystem: Host-associated > Plants > Roots > Rhizosphere...
GTCAGCGATATTGACAAACTCACGTGCACGGACGATGCCGTATCTGTTAGATTCACGAAATTTGCTCAAGCGATCGCTGATCGATCCAAATTAACCAGTATTTTATTAGGAGGAAAAATATGAGTGACCAAACCAACCAAAACGACCCCATCAACAGATATGAAGGGGGGTCGAGAAGAGATTGAAAATGAATTACGTTCTATATGGCTGGGGGCTGGTTAATGAAGTTAGAACCCTAATCCTCGCCTAGTAATATCGTTCAATCACTTGTCGCAACCCGTCACTTACCTTGTCGGGTTGATTTTCTATCATCGCTTTTACATCGCCGAGTTTGAACCATCTTGCGTCATCGACTTTCCCGGCTTCAAGTTTTTGTGGTGTTTGGTCGGAGTGGGCTTTATAGACGGTTGTGAATCTTTTTAATCGGTGGCCTCCCCAAGTTTCGTCAGAAGCGTATTTGCCGATTTGGGTAAGCTTGATTCCACTAAGTCCAAGTTCCTCTTCTAGTTCGCGAATAGCGGCTTGATCATAATCTTCACCGGCGTCTACATGTCCGGCAGCCGAATTGTCCCAGCAGTCGGGAAAAATATCCTTCGTGGGGCTGCGGTGCTGCAGCAATATTTCTCCGGCATCATTCTCGATCATTATGCGCACCACACGATGCCGCAGACCGTTGTCCCATGCTTCTTGCTTTGTACCTTCGGAAGTTGGATAGTCGTTCTCGTCGACAATTTGAATCGGTTTGCTCATAAATGACCCTTTCAGTAAGCTATATTAGCTGCTCTGATAAGGGATAAGCTAGGGATTTTATTGGTTGGGTTCGAATCCTATTTGGCTTACGATTTTTTGCACAAAAATAAGGCTTGTGTAAGCCTTATTTTATCAATAATTGACTGGCTGGCCATTATCGCCAAGGTTAAACACCTACTCGTTACTTCACCCGACGCGGCGGTCTACGTTTTGGCTGAGAGCTCTGACCGTTAGACGGCCTCTATGACCACTTTTAGCTTCGTGAGTATTTTATCCAAGAATGACGCATCAAGCCGACCGTCGCTTGCCCATGTATAGTCTAGTCTAGTTGCATCCGCGCCGGACGCACTAAAGTTATAGCTTACCCGTCCGCCGTCTGGTAAACGGAGGGTAAACATCCTATTGGCTTCAAACCCAATTAACTCTAGCTCCGACCATTCACCGACATGGTTTTGGCTGCGATAAATCGTTCCTATTTTGACCGGCCATTCATTTGTCTGCTCAACGGCAATAGCATCGACCCACTTAGGCGTATTCGCGGGGTTGGTCGTAAACGCGAACACTTCCTCGACGGGCCTATTGATAATAATTGTCTGTTTAATCTCTTTCATGCCGTAATAACATTCATAAAGTCATAGATGGATGTATTGTAGCAAACAAGAAAAGTACATCCGAAAAAGTACTTTTTTAGCATAAGTGCTATGGCTGGCCATGTATCCCAAAATTGGAACACTTTGTGCCCTAGTTTGCTAATCATGTACAAAAAACTGGGAGATTTGGACATTGGTTACATAGAACGTGAGACTACTAATAATGGGCCATAATTCCAATTCGACTTTACGACTTCGCCCTGTCGAGGACATTACTACTGCAGCTGCTGAACGAGCTCTAGTCGTGCAACTACTGTCTTAGGAGCAAGGATTGTACCAGGAGAGGTAACAGCGTTTGCGCCAATTCTACTGCCATCACCAATTAGCGCACCGAACTTGGTTACTCCTGTTTTAACCACCTGACCATCAATTAGTACGTCTATAGTCTTATTTTTCCGCTCGTTGTAATGATTGGCCAATACTGAGCCGGCCTCCATGTTCACGTCAGAACCAACAATTGAATTGCCGACATAGTTTAAATGCGCTGCCGCCGAACCCGGCCCAATAATGCTCTGCTTAATCTCACTTGATCCGCCAATATGCGCGCCTTCCCCCACCAGGACGCCGCCGCGAAGCATGGCATGCGGCCCGATCGAAGCGTTGGCGGAGACAATCACTGAGTCCTGCAAAATTGCAGTTGGATGAACGTTTGCGCTGCGATGAATAAAACTGCCGTCACGCTCTTCATATTCTGCGCCCAGCGCAACTACTGTGCGCCTCATGATTTCGGGCAGTCGATCAATCAGCTCCCAGGGCGTAGTGCCGGAATCAACTTCAGTAAACAGGCTGAGCACGTACGGTGCGTAAGATTCAATGATGTTCATGAATACATTGTACAATCCATGGCTCCATGGAACCAAAACAATGCTGGCGGGCCACAGTAAGTGCTGTTGCGTCCAAAATAAGATTATCCAGTCATCCGTGCATAGTCGTTATTAGGGGCGCTAACTAGTTTTTGTGAATATCCAAATCCCGCCCCATTCGTCTGAGACATGTTTCTTCATTGCTTCGAATAGTTGCTCGGCACTAAAGACTCTCCACTTTGGTGCATAAAAACTTGGGTCAACAAGCCTTATTTGGTCATTGATTATCCTATCAAAAACACAAGCGTGATGTGCTTCGTTTAGACTTGGTTCATCTATCAATGCTCCGAGGTTGAATGCGACAAGAACATCGACGTCCTTCTTTTCATGCATACGCAGCCTATCCAGTAACTCGCGAGCTGTTGAAATTTCGGCAATAGGCTCTTTAGAAAAATGCAAAGGTATATTCATATGAGCAAACGCTGTATTCGGCTCGTATTCAGGTATATGCATTTGTATGCCGTATCCAGCTGCAGGAGGGTCAATCGCCGTTTTCACATTCGAAAATAGATTGCTTTGTTCTGGTCGGACTACTAGCCCAAAATAATATCCAATTTCTTCAGCAGGTCGGAGAGGGATGTTATTACGGTACATGACCATCTGGATGCAGGTTGGCACGCAATGACTTGGTTGCTGTGTGAGTGGAATGTAACGAGAGTCTCGTGGGATAGGATACCTGGTAGGGTCCTTAGCTTGAGATGCATGTTCATCAGTCATGGACTAATAATAACAAAAAAGACCTCTCGATTGAGAAGTCTTTCATAATGCTTATGCTTGGAGGGCCATCGTGCTGGCTGTTGCTACTGAGGTCCGGCGGAATCGACCCGTGTATCTCGCAGCACTCTTTGGATAAACTCCGACTTACCACTTGTGTAAGCCTTGCGATCATTGGCGAACTTTGCGGCTAATGCCCGTTTCAGTTCATTGTATTTTTCAACTAACTCGGGGTGGACACGTAATATGTCGCGGAATTTTATGAGTGAACCAAACTCCCCATCGGAGAGGCCAAAGTGTAGGTAAACGGTGCGCTTTTCTTCGGGGCCTTTGACGAAAAATCTGCGACCAGGGGTGCCTGCCTCGCCTTTATACTCATAGCCGAGCGCGGTCAGGGATTCGATAAGCTTCTCGGCCTCAGCCAATGATTCGACAGCGACCGCAATGTCGATGATAGGCTTAGCATCAAGTCCGGTAATAGCCGTACTGCCAACATGCTCGATTGGCTGATTCCCGAGCACGGTTTTTAACTGGGCCTTTTCAACTTTAAAGGCTTTGCTCCATGCGGGCCGATGAGCTTGGAGTTTCACCACCCCTCGCTGAAGTCCAATATCCGGATTATCCATATCTCCATATTATGGCGCGGATAGTTGTACGTCTACGTTGGCGGGGTACTTGAGCGACAAAATAACGGCTCTTTGAAGCCGTTATTTTGCGAATGATTGCTGGAGGGCCATAAAGGATTCGAACCTAAACTAACAGATATGAGGAGAAGAGAAGTTCATGTATCACGACTCAAATAATATATTCTGGAAATACTCTATCTGGGAGAACGTTCCAGATACACTGGCTGGGGCGGCAGGGTTCGAACCTGCGTATCACGGGACCAAAACCCGTTGCCTTACCGCTTGGCTACGCCCCATTGCGAGCTTGGCTTACGCCTAAACAAGCTCAAATTTTAGCTTATACTATACGTAATGGCAAACCGGCACGAGCTTTTGGACGACCGCTTGCGGCAATCTGATTGGCCGGTGCGATTGGTGGCTGGGATTGTGCTGTTAAACGGGTTGTTTGCGATTCTGGCTGTATTGTATTCGCGCTTATCGGTGCGGATTGAGAGTCTGTTACCGCTGGATTACGACTATTATGGCCGGTTTTTTGGTTTGTTTGCCGGGTTTTTGCTGATTTATTTCTCGAGCCGGCTGCTGCTGCGTAAGCAGGTGGCGTGGTGGATTGCGACGGTAGGATCGGCGCTGATTGTGCTGGATCATATGCTGCTGGCGCGGTCGCTGGGTGCGTTGGTGCTGCCGACGGCCAGTTTGGTGCTGCTGGTGTTGTATCGCGATGAGTTTCGGGTGCGGTCGGAGCCAGCCAGCGTGGCGACGGGGATGAAACTGCTCGGTTTGTCGGTTTTGATCGCATTGCTGTATGGCACAATTGGCTTTGCCAAGCTGTTGCCGCGCGATTTTCGGCCGCCGCAGACGATTAGCTTGGCGCAAGGGGCGGTGCGGACGGTGCGCGAATTTACGCTGGTGGGCAACGACGATCTGGTACCGCGGACGCGCCAGGCCAAGTGGTTTTTGACGTCATTGGACGTGTTTGGCGCGGCCAGCATCGTTTTCGCGTTCTTGAGCCTGTTCCGGCCGTTGGCCTACCGCTACCGGACCTTGCCGGCGGAGCGGGTGCGGGCACGAGAACTGTTGGAAAAGTATGGCAGGTCGAGCGAAGATGCGCTGAAATTGTGGCCGGAGGACAAAAGCTATTTTTTTGACCGGACGGGTCAGGTGTTCATGGCCTACCAAGTGGTGCGTGGCGTGGCGCTGGTACTGGGTGAGCCGGTGGGGTTGCGTGACCGATGGGAGGCAGCGCTGACGCAGTTTAAGGCCTACTGTCACCTGTACGGGTGGACGGTGGCGTTTTTGTACATCCCGGGTGAGCGGTTGAAGCTGTACGAAGAGGCGGGTTTTCGGCCACTTAAAATTGGTGAGGATGCGGTGGTCGAGACGCAAGCATTTGTGCAGCACGTAGCCCATAACAAGCATTTTCGGGGAGTGCGCAATAAATTTACGCGCCTGGGGTATGGGTTTGTGGCGTCGGAGCCGCCGCATGCACCGGGCGTCTTGCAGGCGGCGGCGGCCGTGTCGAAGTCGTGGCTGGAGACCCAAGGTCGCGGCGATCGCGGGTTTGGTCTTGGATACCAGGACAGCAGCTATCTTTCGCAAAACCGTTTGTATTTGCTGTATAACCACAAGCACCGGCTGGTGGGGTTTGCTAACGCGATCCGGTCGTACCACCCGAAGCAGCAGACGATTGACCTAATGCGTTACCGGACGGGTTCGGAGACGGGCGTGATGGACTTTTTGCTGCTTAATATTATCGAGTATCTGGCGGCTGCCGGTGCGGCGGAGTTTTCGTTGGGTCTGGTGCCGCTGACCGGCTTGGAGCCAGGTCCGGACCGGACGCCGGAGGAGCGGTTGCTTGGCAGTTTGGGCCGGCTGGGAATCGGAGGGCTGTCCTCCTACCAGGGCTTGCGGCAGTTTAAAGCCAAGTTTGAGCCACGGTGGGAAGAGCGCTACGTGGCGTATGAACGGGGTCCGGTGGGGTTGGCGCAGACCGGTGCGGCTGCCCGTGCGGTGGTCGCAAAGCGATAATTATGGCATAATAAAAGCATTATGACGATCAGTGCGCGTGACATTGTGCGGATTTTGGGGATTACGACAGCTTTTATTATTGTGCTCATGCTGGCGTACATCGCGCGGCGGGAGCTGATTTGGATTGGGACGGCTTTCTTCTTGGCAGTGGCCTTAAACCCGGCGGTGGAGCGAATAGCGCGCGTTATGCCGGGCCGGCGGCGGGGGCCGGCGATTGCGGTGGTTTTCGCTATTATGCTGGCGATCGTGCTGTTTGTGATTGTGGCGCTGGTGCCGCCGCTGGTGCGCCAGAGTGAACAATTGGGTCGCACGTTGCCGGCTTATACTAATGATCTGGCGCACGGTAACTCGTGGTTATCGCAGCAGGTTCGTAATTTTAATTTGCAGCAGTCCATCAGCACCAGCCAGGATCAGCTGGCGAACTACGTGTCGAGCGCTGGCGGGTCGGTGCTGGTGATTGCTAGAAGCGTGTTCTCGAGTTTTGCGGCGGCGGTGACGATCCTGGGGTTGATGGTGTTTATGCTATTGGAAGGGCCGGGGTGGCTGGAGGTGTTTTGGCGGGCCGTGCCGCCTAAGCAGCGGGCTCATAACAAGACACTGGCAAACCAGATGTATGAGGCGGTGGCAGGATATGTGACCGGCAATTTGCTGACCAGCCTGCTGGCGGCAGTATTGGTGTCGATTATGCTGACGATTGTGCGGGTGCCGTATGCGGTGCCGTTGGGTATTTTGGTGGGTATTTTTGACCTGCTGCCGCTGGTGGGGGCGACACTGGGGGCGATCCTGGTGATTACGGTGGCGCTGTTTGCATCATTCCCGGCCGCGGTGGTGATGGTGATTTTCTTTGTGGTGTATCAGCAGCTGGAAAACCACTTTTTGCAGCCGGTGATTTATGGACGAACGGTGCAGATGTCGCCGCTATTGGTGCTGGTGAGTGTGCTGCTGGGCGCCGGGGTGGCGGGGTTGATTGGGGCACTGGTTGCCATTCCGATAGGTGCGAGCGTGCAGATTTTGGTGAAGGACCGGGCAGAGCAGCGACGGCAGCGACCGGATACAGTGACGAAGCTTAGCTGACGGCTTCGGCGAGGTCGTATTTTTTGAGTAATTCTTTGTTGCTGGCGGCGGGGTTGTGCTGGAGCGCCAGTAGTTGCGCGTAGATACCCTTGCCGCCGGCTAACTGGTGTGGTGAGCCATGCTCGGCGATGCGGCCGCCTGACAGGCTGATGATCTGGTCGACCGAAGCAATGGTGGATAGGCGGTGGGCAATGATGAGGGTGGTGCGATGGGCCATAAGCTGGTTTAAGGCCTGCTGAACTTCGTGTTCGGCTTTGGAATCAAGTGAGCTGGTGGCTTCGTCTAGGATGAGGATGGGAGCGTTTTTGAGGACGGCGCGGGCGATCGCGATGCGCTGTTTTTGCCCGCCCGAAAGCTTAATCCCCCGTTCACCGATTTCGGTTTGGTAGCCTTTGGGGAGGCGTGCGATAAAGTCGGCGGCATTGGCCGCGCGGGCGGCGGTTTCCATTTTTGCTTTGGTGACCTTGCCCATGCCGTAGCAGATATTTTCGGCGACGGTGCCGGAAAACAGCGCCGGTTCCTGGAACACGACGGCAATGTGGCGACGCAGCGATTGCTGGGTAACGCTTGCGATGTCGGTGCCGTCGATGGTGATCCGGCCACCGGACACTTCGTACAAGCGCAATAACAGATTGGAAATGGTGGTTTTGCCCTCACCGCTCTCCCCCACCAGTGCCAATTTGGTGCCGGGTTGGATGGTAAAGGTGATGTCGTGTAAGACCTGGTTGGCGCCTTTGTAGGCAAAATCCACGTGTTCGAACTCAATGCGGCCGTCGGTGACTTCAAGATTGGCCGCGTCCGGTGTATCCTGGATGGCCGGTTGTATTGCCATGACGTCAAAAAAGTCTCGTGAGCCGGCGCTGGCACGTTGGACGCTGTCGACCACGAATGAGGCGGCGAACAGCGGAAATTGGGCCGATGTGGCGAGCTGAATTAAGAGGGTGAAATCGCCTAAGCTGTAGCGGCCGCGGACGGTCTGCAAAATGATATAGCCGTAGATGAAGAAAAAGATGAGGTTTAAGCCGAGGCGACGGGCAACGTCGTACCAGTGCCACTCGACGGACTGTTCGGCGGTGCGGCGCTCGATTGAAATGCGGGTGCGGGCGAAAAAGCGGCTTTCGACAATTTCTGTAACATAGGCTTTAACAGCGCGGATTTGGCCGATGCTTTCGACGAAGCGACCTTGGTTGATGTCGGTTTCACGGTTGATGTCGTGTTGCTTTTTGAGCCAGCTTTTTGACGAGACGGAGGTCAGCCAGATATAAAACGGGAACAGTGAAGCCAGCAGCAATGCCACCGGCCAGGCATAAAACGCCAAAATGACGAGGGTGATGATGGCGCTCAGGAAGAAGCCAACGAAGTTGTTGGCGAAGTCGTTCATGAGCCGCGAAATGGTAGTGATGCTGCGTTCAAGCCGGTTGGAGATTTTGCCCGATACTTCGTTGTCGTAATACTCGAGCGGGAGTTGCAAAATGTGGTCGTAGTAGCGCTGGGATAACAGGGTGTTTAACTTGGCGCCGAGACGGTCGCCGATGTAGCCCTGAATGTTCGAGAGTACCGTGGTGGCGACGCTGACGGCCAGTACGATCATGAGCAGCCAGACAAAGTAGCTGGTGGGGCGGTGCTGCTGGATGCCGTCGACGGCAAATTTGAGGATGAACGGTACGACCTGGCCCAAGACCGACACGATAACTACGAACACAATGGACCAGAGGTAATAGCGCTTTAAGGCCCAGGAGTAGCGGATAATTTTGATAATGTCATTCATTGCTTTAGTGCTTATTGTAAATGATGCAGGCCCGGTGCGCATGAAGTGTGCCGGGCCTGCTGGTTGGTGTAAGCATTGTTGCGGCAGTAAGTCGCGACAATTTTCCTTTACCCATTGCTCTCCCCCGGGTGTAATCCGGATGTACCGAGGGCGGCCGGGTATTAGTTCGACCAAGCCGAGGGCCGCCAGGGAGTTGATAATGCCATACACGGCACTATCCTGAAGCGGTGCCAAAAGGCGCTTGGCCCAGTTCATGGAAAACTTGTGAAGAGTGCCATCAGACAAGCTCAGCAGAATGGCCCTGATCCTGGTGTCTGTTAGCTCCGCAGCGCTTCCATGCTTGGCGGCTGTACCCCGTTGATGTGACTCAACCTTTGGGCTTGGGGTCAGCCAGCGCTCGACGCCAGGGCGCAGCCTGATGCTATTGGAGTCGGGTCGGGTCGCCCAACCGAGTTCCTGGAGAATACTGTAGGCATCTCCGAAATGCCCCCAGTCGGAGATCATGTATTGAGGTGAGTCGACGAGCGCCTGAAGCAGACGAGCAGCGTCCGAGCCCGGATCTGGGTAGGTAAGTGGGCAGATTCCAGTGGATGGAGTGTGTGCCTGATCCATCGACATTCCCTAAGGGTCGTGGTGTGAAGCGGCTGAGGCCGTCGATGCCCGACGGTCGCTGTTATTATTATAACATGTTATTAGTAATTATTTAATATAGAGGGAGGTACGGCGCCAGCGCGGGCCGTGCGGAGTGTCGTCGATATCCAGATGGTGGTCTGCGAGCTCGGCACGAAGTTTATCGGCTTTGGCCCAGTCTTTGCCAGCGCGGGCGGTTTCGCGCTCGGCGATGAGGTGCTTTTGGGCGGTAGTGATATCGGGCCGGTCAGCGAGGTTTAGACCCAATAGTTGGTCGAGTTGTTTGAGCAGGCTGGGTGCGGGGATGATGTCGGCGGTAGCTAATGCTTCGAGCAGTTGCGGGGTGCCGAGATCGTTACCCATGGCAGCGAGGGCGTTGGCGATGAAGTCGGTCTGATTGTCTGATTGATGCGTGAGATCTGCCCACGCGTATAGGTTGAGTAAACGGTTTTGGGCGGCCTCAAGTGATTCCCAAGTGAAGTTGATCTCGCTGCGATAATGAGCCTGAAGGTAAAGCAGGCGCAGTGCTAGTGGATGGAAGCCGCGGTCAGTTACATCCTTTAATAAGTACGAATTGCCTTTTGATTTGGCCATTTTGGCACCATCGACCAGCATGAACTCATTGTGGACCCAGAATTTAGCCAGATCATGACCGAAAGCGGCTTCAGTTTGAGCCATTTCGTTGGGGTGATGGGTGCCAATGTGGTCGACGCCGCCGGTGTGAATGTCGATGGGATCGTTAAGAGTTGCGTGTACAATGGCCGAGCACTCGAGGTGCCAGCCGGGGAAACCATCGCCCCAGGGGCTGCTCCAGTGCATGGAGTGGTCGGCGAACCGGCCGACGGTGAAGAACCAGACGGCGAAATCGTGGGGGTTCTTCTTGTCGGGATCGGTGTGAACCTCGGTACGAGCGCCGGTTTCTTTGTCGGCTAGTTTCTGGCCAGTCAGAATGCCATAATCGGGCAGCTTTGTGACGTCGAAATAGATAGCTTGGTTGGTTTGGTAGGCAAAGTCTTTGTCCATCAATGCCTGGACCATGGCGATTTGCTCAGGAATGAAGTCGGTGGCGCGGGAGTAGCTGTCATGGTGCTTAAGGTTCTGCGGCCGTTTGGGGTTAACCGATGGTGGCAAAATGTTTAAGGCTGCCATATCGGCCTTGAAGGCATCGGTGTAATGCTCGGCGACTTGCCAGACGGTTTGACCCTCGCGTTTGGCGCCTTTTTCGAGTTTGTCCTCGCCTTCATCCTCGTCGGAAACGAGATGGCCGACGTCGGTTATGTTCATGACGTGCTTAACGCTTAGCCCGGCGGCTTCGAGGGTGCGGCGCAGAGTGTCATTAAATACGGCGTTGCGAAGATTGCCGATTTGGTAGTAGTTGTAGACGGTGGGGCCGCAGGTGTAGAGAGTGACCTCACCGGGTTTTCGCGGCTTAAAGGGTTCGACTTTGCGGCTAAGGGTGTTGTGCAGGCGCAGGTCTACCTCGGTAGTTGTCAGCGGTTTGGCTTCAGGCATTGCGTTTGAACCGTCGCCTGGGTTGAAGGGAGTAGTGCTCGTGGACATACGCTAGTTCGGTGCCAAGCTCTCGCAAAAGCTTTTGTGCATCCGGGTCGGTGAATTCGAGATAGTCGGCAGTGGCCTTGATGGTGGCACCGAGTTTCGGTAGGTACCACCCAGCTTCGATCTGAGATTCCAGCCGTTGTTGATTGAAGCTGGTGTCTTCATCGTGAATAAGCCAATGGTGTGGGGTTAGTGTATAGGTAGCACTAGGCATCTTGACCTCCCTTATATTGAATTCTGGCAAAATTATTTTGGGTAATTATGAGGTGGTCAAGAATATCTAGGCCGAGGACTTGGCCGGCAGCGGCGAGTTGGCTGGTACTAGTGAGGTCGGCGGGGGTGGGCTTGAGACTCCCGGAGGGATGGTTGTGAGCCAGAATGACGGCGACGGCACCATGCTCAATAGCTGGCCGGAAGACCTCTCGGGGATGGACAATGTTGGCTGTAAGGCTCCCAACCGAGATCACCTCATCGTGAATGATGCGATAGCGGCTGTTTAGGTAGAGGCCGCGTAATTGCTCTTTTTGGCCACTGCCCATGCCGCGCAGGTACTGGTAGGCTTGACGGGAATTTCGAATAAACACCGGTTTTCCGGCGGCTTGAGCAAAAAAGCGCCGGCCCAGCTCGAAGCTGGCGACCAGCTGGCAAGCTTTGCCGGGGCTAATGTTGACGGCAGCAGCGAGTTTCATGGGGTTGGTTTCGGTGGCGATTGATTTTTCACCGTATTCGTTGATGATACGGTGCGCTAATGTGAATACTTCTTCGTTTTTCGTCCCGACGTTTAAGATGACGGCGACAAGTTCGGCTAAATCGAGGCTCGCAGGTCCGTGGGCTGCCAATTTTTCCCGGGGCTTCTGCTCATTGGCCAAGTCTTTGACGCGCATAACATAGCGCGTGTCCTCGCCGATTATTACGTCATGGTCTTGCAGGGCGTAGCTTTGATCGGGTTTGGGGTTGGCAACAGCAGATGGCATGGGTGATTACTGCTTGGAATATACTTCAGAGATAGTAAGGATCAGCTTGTCCATGCGCTGATCGAGGCGATTGCCGACGGCGTTGACTTCTTGATGTACTGTCTTGAACTGACTATTCACATCTTGTTTGAAGGCGCTCAAGTCGGTGTCGATGGAGTCAAGGCGCTGAGCGGCTTTGCCAAGACTGAATAGTCTGGTGGCGAGCCACAAAAACCCACCCATAACTAAGGCAACCGTAGAAGCTATCGTGCCAATGGTGGTCCAATCAAATGAGCTCATGTAAGCCTCCTTGTTCTCTTAGTTTAGCATAGTTTCGATATTAACGTATGGTTTTTGTTTGGTCAAGTCGCAGGCGTATAAATGTTTGTTCGAGCAAATTGATTTCGGCCCCGACATTGGTGGTTTTGCATTTGTAAGCGGCGGCGTTGGGGTGGCCGCCCCCGCCCATAGCCTCAGCTACGGGTCCGGCGGCGCCAGTGGTGCCGCGCAGGGGAACGTTGATTTTGGTGCCGTAATTTTTGAACACGGCTACCAGTTCGACGCCGCGGGTCCATTGCATGTCGGAGAGGATGAGCGTGTAGGGTTCGGCGATGTCTTTGTATTTGGCGACCAGGTCGGGGTTGATTTCGGCGACGGCCAGTTTGCCGTCGGCCAGGAATTTAACTGATTCGAGCAGGCGGCCCTTTAGGTGGAGCAGGTCGGGAGTGACCGCGGTAGCTTCGCGGCGGGCACGGGCGAGGTCGTAGAGATTGGCGCCGCTGCGGCAGAGCTCGGCCAGAGCGGCTACGGAATTGGCAGTGGTGCCGGAGGTGGTGAGGCCAAGGCTATCGGCCAACAGGGCGGAGGCCAGCTTGTAGGCGCTGCGTTCGTTGATGGACCATTTGAGTTCGAGCGCGATGCGGGTGATTAATTCTGCAGTGGCAACGGCTTCCTCGACAATTTCGGTAACCTCGAAGCCGAACGGCTGGCGGCTGACATGGTGGTCGATGATGATGAAGGGCCGGCTGGTGAGGGCGGAGAAATGGTGCTCGAGGGCGGATTTGATGAGTGCCGGCGAGCCGGTGTCGACTAAGATGGTGAGGTCGAAGGTTTTGGGCATGGTTTGTGACACGCGGTCCCAGCCTTCGAGGTGGCGTAGGTAGGGCTCCGGCTCTTTGTAGGAGTAGAGATGGACGGTCTTGCCAAGGTCGCCAAGTATTTCTTCGAGGCCGAGGGCGCTGCCGAGTGAGTCGCCGTCGGGTGAATCGGGTTGGAGAATAAGAATGGTTTGGGCATCGTCGACGAGGTGGCCGAAGTTGGTGTATTTGCTCATCCGAGTTTGGTGTCCTTGTAGTAATCAACGCTGAAGACATCGCTGGCCTCAGAAAAATTGTTGCGGTCCCATTGCATAAATGGCTTGGGATGGTTTATGGGTGAAATTTGGTCGTTGAACAGATCGGGGTTGATGGCGGCTTTGGTGAAGCGACCGATGACGAGGTAGTGATTGGCGCCGGCGTCGTCGGGACGGCCGGCGATTTCGCACTCCAGCCAGCCCTGGGCGCCAACCAGAACCGGGCCGTGCTCTGAAAAATCGAGGTCGAAATGGTGGCGGAATTCGTCGATTTTGTCGCGGGTGGAGGCGTAGCCGGAGAATTTTTGACCCAATTTCCAGATGAGCTCAAGCTGGTCGCGCTGCGGTACGGAGATAGTGAAACCGGTGGCGCGTTGGAGGTTTTGCGCTGTGATCCATGGTTTGTATACGGCAATAATTACCATCCCGGGGTCGGTGGAGATGGAGGTGATGTTGTTGATTGGGATAATGTTGGCACGGCCGTTCGGATCTTTCGTGCCAATGGTGACAACAAGGCGCGGTGTTAAGATGCGGTGGAGTTTTTCGGTCACTGGGTGCATGGTTGGTTTGGTGCTCAAAAGGTTTGTCTCCCCTGAAGTGCCCGGCCGAGGGTAATTTGGTCAGCATACTCCAGATCACCGCCGACCGGCAAGCCGCGGGCCAGGCGCGTTAGTTTAACGGGTGCGTGTTCGAGTTGCTGGCGAATGTACATGGCGGTGGATTCTCCCTCGAGTGAGGGGTTGGTGGCCAAAATTACTTCCTCCACTCCCCCATCGGCAACGCGCTGTGCGAGAGAGTGGATCTCGAGTTGGTCTGGACCAGTGCCGTCGATTGGTGAAATGACGCCGCCGAGCACATGGTAGAGGCCGGTGTAGAGGCCGGTTTTTTCGATGGCGACGACGTCAAACGGTTCCTCGACAACGGCAATAACGCTGCGCTGGCGGTTATCGGAGGCGCAGACGGCGCAGAGTTCGGCTTCGGCGAAGTTGTGGCAGACGCGGCAGGAGCGGACGCCGGCGTGCAGCCCATCGACGGCATTGGCGAGCGTGGTGGCCCGGCCCGGTTCGTTCTTTAAGATGTGAAACGCCAGCCGTTCGGCCGTGCGCGGCCCAACGCCGGGCAATTTGCCTAATTCCAAAATTAGCCGTTCAACCGAAGATGGGACGATTTGCATGTAATGATTTTATCAGCTTCCTCCAGCAAAGATCGAACTAGAGGTGATGATTTCGTGGGCCTCATCTTGCAGTTAGAATATCTTTGGGTACCAAGTCCAAAATGATGCCAGGCTTTCTATATATCAATGATAAAGTAGTGGGCATGAGCGACGTAGTAGTCTTTCAGGGGCGAGATTTACCTAAGTCTGACCTGTTAATCATAAACGAATACCGAAAAACCGAGTTTAACTCTGTTAGGCAGATTGACCCTTCATCTGACGTAGATGCTGCGCGAAGCGTATTTTTCCTCTTGCGCGACAAAGGGCAGCTGGTAGCTTTTGGTCGGTTACATCGTTTAACTGTTCGATTTGAGTTGTCCGAGTTTCATATACTTGGGATCGCGACAATTATCGCTACGTCTAGGGGTAAGGGCTATGGAACAGAACTGATGAAGTCTATAGCTCAGTATGTTCGTGATCGCAAAATGACCGCGATTGGTTTCTGCGATTCTGATGTTACAGGGTTTTACAGGAAATGCGGTTTTTCGATACTTCGAGAGGGTATTAAGCGATTCTCATTTATTGACCCGAAGGGTGCGCCAGCTACTGTTCAACACCCGAACGATGATGTCTTATATTTAGACGGCCCGGATCATTTGGTGCAGCTGATAACGGAGAATCCCACTGAACTAATCAGGGCGTCTCGACGCCCCTGGTGAGCCCCTCACTACTTCTAAGTTTGATTCGAGCATCTAATACCGTGGTGTACCATGCAATTATTGTTTGTTTTGAGGCTCTGTGGAGCCATTGTTTTGGTTCGGACAGTTTTGGCCAAAGGGTTAGATGTTCTAACTGCTGGTATAGTTTGCTTATGAATCCTGATACAAAGCTCACAATTGAGCAATTAAAGTACATTTGTTCAAGGCATAATATCCCCTACCACTCCCATGAAAGGGTTACTGTTGGTTTTTCGCATGAGGTCCATAGATTAAATGACGACCTCATCATTAAGCTTTTTAACACCAAGGATTTGCGTCGGTTTCAAACCGAGCGGGCACTCCTGGCGTCTGAACAGCCTATTCGCAAACCTAAGTTAATTGCTAGCGCCGAGCCGGACGTGATTGTTGATAGGGGCTATGTGATTATGCCCTATATACCGGGGTTGTCACTAGGGAGTTATTGGCATCGTGCTAGCGATGAGCAGCGCGAAAAACTGATCGAAGAAATATCCCAGTCTTTAAAAATAATCAATAAAATCAAGCCATCAGATATTGCACTCGAACCTGGAGGCAGTTGGCGGGACCTAGTGGTTAAACGTGGCGAGGATTTGGTTGCCAAACTTCAGGCAACTCATACTCTTGATCGTGATACTGCCGAGACGACCCTCAGAGTACTGCGGGGTAAGTCGCAAATTCTCGACGGTACTGGTGTCTTGCCGGTGTATTGGGATATTCATTTTGATAACTTTATCGTGAGTGAGCGCTTCGAGCTTCAGGCGTTGATTGACCTTGAGAATGTGGAGCTAGCCTCGCTGGACTATCCCCTATTTGTCGTTCAAAAGCAGATGGACGAGCCTGAAAAGTATCTGCGAGAAGAAGATGAGAAGTACGCCGACAAGGAAGATTACGCTAAGCTAAAAGATTGGTACCGGAAGTATTGCCCCGAGATGTTTGCCTTTGATGATTTAGAGGTGCGGGTAAGGCTCTATCAACTACTTGATACGTTGCATCTTTTGGTCGACTGGTCGCATGTTAAGAGCCTCTATACGAAGCTTGATGAGTTGCTTGTTGGTTGAGCGGAGAATCTTCGATTGCCTGACGGACTAGTTCAAATATTTCTTGTGAGAAAAAAACTCCGCTAAAGCGGAGTTTTTTTGGTGGTTAGCTCGTTCTCGGATGGCCGTGGGCAGCATATTCGTCGAGCAGCTCTTTTTGCTCAGTGTTTGAGCTTTTCACGGCCTGTTCGATAAGACGCTTCTGATCCTTTGCCTTCAATTCGTAAAAGTGGTCACTGGTTTTGGCGGGAGAGAACGGTCTGAAAAGTTTGCGCACTATGCGTGTCATTTGAGCTTCTCCTCTAGCAGCTCCCTAGTATAGGGGGCTTTTATGAAATGATCAACGTTTGTAATATTTATCTCGTATTTATATTGTAGTGTATCGGCATTCTTGTTGATGAGGTAAAGCAGTACTTTGTCTCTGAATTCCTCTTTGCAAAGGTTTACGTTCTCCCTGGAAGCAAAATAAGCATTTAAGAAAGTCTCCTTTGGAACCATGCGCCCTTCACGCGACTCGCGCGCTTTGGTAACATCCCAAGCTACTAGTGGGTCCTGATGAACGTAGATAAGAACCACAGGGTAACGGCCGTGTTTGATTGCTCGCTCAATGTTTTGGTGTGCTAGATCAAACTTGGCAAATGTGCCATCGAACAGAAAACTTATTTTTTTGCTTAGTGCGTGATCCAGGATCTTCTGAACAGCTAAAGAGGCTGCGCCTTGAACTTCGTCCGAGTTACTCCCTGTATAGCCGGGTATTGCAGCCCGAATATCGTCCGGGTCAATTCGTAGTATACGGTTTTGGCCAGGTAATTTTTCGTAAGCGCTTAAGAAATTCCGGGACCATTCAGTTTTTCCAGCGCCAGGTGAACCTGCCATGAAGAAGGTTTCAGGGTGGTTACTCTGAGGAAAGATATCGGCGTCTGCAAATCGTTTAATTAGATCGCGCTTGTTGCTTTTAACGAATGCGATAGCGTCTTCGGATAGGCCCATGGTTTTATGATACCAGCTTAAGGAAGGGCGATTGGACTCGATTGGAGTGATGTATCTTTACTATTAATATTGCGGATCTTGGTTCGAACGTTTGACACTGTGGTGTACCATTAAAGAAAGACGTACCACCTCGAACATCCAAATAGCGTGGTGGATTTTGAAGCTGGTTTACGTGAAGTATGCTCGAAGCAATTTTAAGATTTCTTGCCTCGTTGTTTGGTCTAACTCTCCAATTTTGCTTAACAGGCGGGATTTATCGATGACGCGAACTTGATCAGTTGCGGCCTGAGCTTGACGATCAAGGAAGCTAAAGTTAGGCCGGAATGCATACGAGTGTTCGGCAGAGGTAAGCGGTACAACTACAACGGTGTTTAAGTGCCGATTTGTCTCGTCTGGCGAGACTACTATGCAAGGTCTGGTCTTGCGAAGCTCCGATCCTATGGTCGGGTCGAGCGGAGTCAGCCAAATGTCGAAGCGCTTTACCAACTCCACTCGGACTCATCCCAAGAAGAGGCTGGCAGCTCATCTAGGAGTAAATTGTCTTCATCGTTTTTGTGCATCGTAATGGCCGAGGCTTCCCATCCTTCATGAGGATCTCTCGGCGAGCGTAGAATAACTTCGCGTCCTCGAGTTTCAACCTCCACGGTGCCCTCTAGCTCGAGTTCGTCAATAATTTGCTTGGGTAACCTTATGCCCTTTGAATTTCCGATGGCTATAATTTTGGCAGTGGTCTTCATAACGCTACCGTAAAGCATGGCTAAAATAATTACAAGTTATTACAGACTTCGCGCTTTTTGAGCGGAATGTAGCTAATAACCTGCTATTCGCAATCGGCGTTTGCTTACATGCCGGGCAGGCCGAGGCCACCGGCGACCGACTTCATTTTGTCGGCGGCGGCTTGTTGAGAACGCGTGATGGCTTGGGTTATTGCTGACTCAAGCCATTTTTCTACCTTGGAAAGTTCTGCATCTTTAACTAGTTCGGGATCGAGGGTGATCTTCTGGACTTTTTGTTCGCCGTTGATGCGGACTTTGACGGCGCCGTTGCCGGCTTCAACTTCAATGACTTCTTTGGCCAGGGCGGCTTGAATTTTCTTGAGTTCGAAGAGGGCTTTGCTTTTTTCAAACATTGGTTGTCTCCATTGTGCTTATGCTAAAATGAGGGTTGTATAAAAGGCGAATTCATGAAATCCCGATACAATCGTATCACAGATCCGGTCATTGCTTTTGTGCGTGAGCGGCACTGGTTTGTGGCCAGCGCGTTATTGGCATTAATGTTTGGCCTGGGGATGGCCAGTATGGTCGGTAACTCGGCGATTGTGGACGAGATAGCGCATATTCCGGCCGGTTACGCGTATTTACACTACGGCGACTACCGGCTGAACCCGGAGCATCCGCCTCTGATTAAAGACTTGGCGGCGCTGCCATTGCAATTTATGCACCTGAAGTTTCCAGTGAACCGCAGTGAGTGGACCACCGACGTGAACGGCCAATGGCAGGCGGGATGGGATTTTCTGTACAACATGGGCAACAACGCTGACGCGATTTTGTTTTGGGCGCGGCTGCCGATTTTGTGCCTAATGGTGGGGTTTGGTGTATGGCTGTACTGGATTGCGCGGCGGCATTGGGGTACAGCGGTGGCATTGGTGGCGCTGACGTTCTATGCGCTGTCGCCGAACTTTTTGGGGCACGGGGTGCTGGTGACTACCGACGTCGGCGTGAGCATCTTTATGTTTTTGTGCATTGTCACGTTTGCGCGGTTCATTAAGGTGCCAAACAGCAAAAACATGCTTTTGCTGTCGTTGGCGCTGGCGGCTGCTAACTTGGCGAAGTTTTCGGGCGTGCTGCTGTACCTCTACCTGGGGCTGGTAACGTTGTTTTTGGTTTGGCTGGGCCGTAAGCCGAGGCTTTGGACGGATCGACTGAAGACATACACCGGCGGGTTTATTGCCTCGTCGGCACTGTCGGTGCTGTGGATTTGGATTTACTATGCGCCACAGGTTCGGAATATGCCGACGGCAGTACAGGACCGGCTGATCACCGGGTCGCTACCGAGTAGTAATGTGGCTGGCATCGCGCATTTTCTGGTGTCCTTAAGCCACGTGCCACTGATGAAACCGATTGTGCAGTACCTGTTGGGCGTGACGATGGTGTTTGGCCGGGTGGCCGGCGGCAATGTAACCTATTTTAACGGCCACGTGACCAATCAGAGTTTCCATGGGTATTTCCCGGAGTTATTTGTGCTTAAGACCCAGGTGGCGTTGCTGATCTTGTTGGTGGCCTGCCTTGTATTTGTAATTACGACCAACAAGCTGACGCCACTGAAACGTCTCTGGAAAACGATGGTGAAAAGCTTTTTGGCGCATACGCTGGAGTGGACGCTGGGTGCGTTTAGTGTGTTTTACTTCGCGGTGTCGGTGGCGGGCAACTTAAATCTCGGCATTCGTCACATTCTGCCGGTGTACTTGCCACTGTTTGCGCTGGTGGCACTGGGCAGCGTGAAGCTGTGGCGACATTTGACTAAAACCAGCTGGGAGAAATTTTCGACCATTGCCCTGGCGGTGCTGATGGCGTGGTACAGCTTGAGCACGATTATGGCAGCGCCGAACTTTATCTCATACTTTAACGAGCTGATCGGCGGCCCGGGTAATGCCGATAAGTACTTTAGCGATTCGGGGGTGGATTGGGGGCAGGACTTGAAACGGCTGGTGATGTACGTGGACCAGCATCCGCAGATTACGCACATTGCAGTTGACTATTTTGGCGGTGGCCTGCCGCAGTATTACATGTGCCAGCGCCAGTATGATGCGCAAGGTAATGTGCTAACTGACGGTAGCTACGATTGCTCGCATTCGAAATTTGAGCAGTGGCATTCACAGTACGGGCCCTACAAAGGGCAATACATCGCGGTGTCGGAGACGTTTTTGGAGAATGATCGATGGTATTCAGAGATTAATGACCAGCCGGGGTACGAATATTTACGTGAACAGAAGCCGATTGCCAAGATCGGCTACTCGATTTATTTGTATAAGTTGTATTAGGGATATAACTGGCGGCGGCCGGTCCGGGGTGCGAGGGGCATCCTAGGCCGGCCGTGTTGGCCAAGGGAGGCGCTTAGTTTCCCCCGATCTCGATCGTGTAACCGATGCCTGCCAGAGCGCCGTCGATGCCACGGTAGATTTGTCGCAAGGCGGCCGCCGGGAGAGCTGCGACTTCCAGGACTGCCGTGAACACCGTTGGAACGTTGGCCGGCCGGCGCGGCGAACCAGCGTCGGGAAATGCGGCGTGGTCAGCCACTCTCGTGAGTTCTTTCATTACTCGTTGTGCGAACTCGCGGTTCTTGGCTGTGACCTTGGCGTTCAGGATGGTCATTGGCTCACGCTGGACAAGCACGACTACCTGCGTCGGGAGCTGTTGACGGATGTAGCGAGCAGGACTGATTGCAGTGCGCGGCTGACCGAGGCGCAGCAGCATGTCTAGCGTGGTCCGATCGGGCTCGTTTGCCCTTTCGAGACTCCAGGAGACATGGATATGCTCTGCGGCACGCAGTGCTTGAAGAACAGTCTCCGTATCAGCTTCTGATGCCGGCCAGGCAAGTTGAACTGCGAAGTAGGCGACGGCTGGAGCCACGGCTCCCCCTTCACTAGTGGTTTCGAGACTCTATTATTTAACATTATTTTATGGGTTTTGTAAAGCTGTCAGTAGTTCATTTTGGCTGATGGTAGCCACGCCGATGACGTGATCGGCGCCGCCGTAGTAGAGGTAGATGGTGTCACCTTTGACGACTTGGCCGCAGGGAAAGACGACGTTAGAGATCCAGCCGTCGCGTTCGTAGGGCTCGATGGGAGTCATGAGGGGAGCGTTGGTGCGACCAAGGATACGGGTGGGATCTTTGCGGTCGAGCAGAGCAGCGCCGAGACAGTAGTGGCCGGCGTCGGTGATGCCGTGATAAAACAGGATCCAGCCAGACAGCGTTTTGATGGGTGGGCCAGCGATGCCGACTTTTTTGGCGTCCCACATGCCGGGGCGCGGGCCCATGATCTGGATGCAGCGGGTGAGCTTATCCTTGCGGAAGTTTAGTGAACTGACATAGTCGGCACAGATGTGCGAGGCGACGCGGTGCAGGATCATGTATTTGCCGTTGATTTTTTCGGGGAGCAGTGCCGCGTCTTTGTCGTCGACGCCGTCGGGGCTGACGCGCTCGGGCATGGTCCACTTGTCGAAGCGCCTGCCCAGGAAATCGGCGACGCTGATGGAGCTTTCGGCGACCTCGGGGGCGGTAACGCTGTCGTAGGCGGTGTAGGTGATGTACAGGCGGTCGCCAATGTGGACGATGCGGGCGTCTTCACAGCCGGAATTATCGGTGGGGCCGCCGTGCTTTTGCTCAAACGGCGCGCGCGGGACGTAAATTGGCTCGGGCAGGCGCTGGTCGATGTGGACGCCGTCGCGAGAGACGGCCAGGCCAATGACCGAAGTGTTGTCTGGTCCGGTGGCGCGGTAGAGGATGTAGGTGTGGCCCTCGAGTTCGATGGCGGTGGGGTTTAGGACGTGTGACGCTTCCCAGGCGTGTTCGGGGATTGGCTTTAAGATGGGGTTTTCGGGTAGGCGCGTTACGAGCTGGGCAGGCTCGGCGCTGTCCGACAGCGACTTCATGAGCGCTTGGAAGCTTAATGTCGCGCGACAGCAGGCGGTGTCGGTTGAGCCATAGTAAATCGTGAGCTTATCGCCATGACGCAAGGCACCGGACGGGAAGATGATGTTGGGCAGGCGGCCGTACCGCTCGTAGGCAATTTCTGGCACCATGAAGGCAAAATTGGTGCGCTTGAGGACTTTTTTGGGATCATGCAGATCAAGCAGGGCGGCTTCAATGCCGAACGATTTGTGGTCGGAAAAGTAGTCTTGGATGTGTGAGTAGATGAGCAGCCAACCGTCTTTGGTCCAGATGGGCGGCGCGCCGACTTCAACGTGGTCGCCGTTGCCGCGAGCGAGGTTTAAGCTGTGCTCGTCTAAGTGGTCGTACCAGCGCTGCCAGTAGTAGGGTGACCACATATCCTCGATGCGGTCGAATTCGGCAACGGCGATTTGGTCGGGCGGGCGGTCGGAATTAACGGTCAGGATGGCGCGTAATTTGCCGTCAACACGCTCCGGGAACAGCGCCATGGCCTTGGCATTGAAGGGCGTGATGAGGTGTTTTTCGGCGATGGTTTCGAGATCGTGCGAGATGGCCAGAGCGACTTTGATGTTGTCGGGGCCGAACGGGTAGTCGCCGAGGGCGGTATAAAAAATGTAGTAGGTCTGGCCGATTTTGGTGACGCGCGGGTCTTCGCAGCCGAATTTGTCCCAGGGCTCGGATGGGGTGATGAGCTGGCGGGCACGGGAGAAGGTGCCGTTATCGGACGACTCGGCTATGCCGATGGTTGAGAGCTCGAGGTCGGACTGACCGGCGAAGAGAGCGGGGTGGGTAGCGGCCCGAAACAGCAGGTTAAGCTGCCCCTGCTTGATGATGGGCGAAGGGTTGAAAGCGGCTTGCGCCTGCCAGGGTTGGTTGTCGTCGGGGGTGATGATGGGGTTGGACGGATCACGCGTGACGCTGAACATGTTCCTAGCGTAACACGGTTGTGCTTGGTTCGTGTATAGTGGGTCGTATATGTGGGCTGCGTTGGTCATCTTGGCGGTGGCGTTCGGGTGGAGCTTGGTGCGCTTATTGCCGTTTCGGTGGCAGCGGGTGGAAGCGCTGGCCGCGGCGGTGGCGTTAGGCTTTACGCTGGCGCCGTGGGTATATTTCTTGGTGGCACTCGTGAGCAACTGGAGCTTTGCGATGATTGCGGCTACGTTGCTGTTGGCCGTGGCTAGTGTTGGCAGTTGGTGGCTGATTCCAAGGCGGCTGGAGTTCGAGGGTTGGCCGCGCATAACCGCCGGCAGCGTGTGTTTATGGGGCGCAGCTGTGGTTGTCATAGCGTGGTTGGGGTATCTGGCGTGGTCGAGTTATGCGTTTGCCAGTACTGGCGACTGGTATACCAATGGCAATGTGTGGGGAGATTCGCCGCTGCACGTGGCCTTGATTACACAATTTGCCCACGGCGACAAGCTTGATCTCGTTTCGCCGGTCTATGAACGGATGGCGTTGACATATCCTTTGATAAGCGACTTTTGGTCTGGGGTGTTGATGAGGGTGAGCAATAGCTGGATCTTGAGCTTGGCGGTGCCGTCGGTGATTATGATGGTTGATCTGCTGGTTTTATTGTATTTTGCGGGCTACCGGCTGCTAAAGTCGCGGACGGGGGCCTGGCTGGCTTGGTATATGCTGGTTTTTTCGGGGCCGGTAGCCGGCGCTTACAAGGTTATTGGTGGCTTGCTGGCTGGTAGCGGTGACTATACGACACTCATTACTTCGCTGGGTAATGGTGGTAATTATGCGTATTTGAATTTCGCCTACTCTCATCTTTTGCCGCAGCGGTCGTATCTATTTGGTATGGCATTGTTGGTTGTGGCCGCGCTGGTGGCATTGGAGCTATATCGGCGCCGGAGCGAGGATGCGAAATACCGGCAGCACCTTCGGGTGGCGGGGGTACTGGGTGGTGTGATGGTGGGGCTAATGCCGCTGGTGCACACGCACAGTTTTTTGGTGATGGCGGTGCTGGGCACAATAGCAGGTGCGGCCTTGTGGTGGCGGGAACGAAAGCTGCCGGATGGTTGGATCTGGATGGGTGCCACGGCGGCCATTCTGGCCATACCGCAAGTGCTATGGCAGGAAGCGCATTCGTACCCCGGTTTTAGCCATTTTTCGCTTGGTTTTACGGGAACGGTGGGAGGCGTGGAGCAAACGAATTGGTTTGCGTTTTGGGTTTGTAGTTTGGGGTGGTTATGTATCTTTGCTGGGTTGGGCTGGTATGTGCTCGTGCGCATGCGGGTGCGGGCTGAGATCTGGGTGGTATACGCGGTGGGAGTGATACTTTTTGCGGCTGCCAACATTTACGTGTTTCAGCCATCGACCTGGGACAACATGAAATTATTCGAGTATTCGGCGTGGTTTTTGATGCTGGCGTCGGCGGCGGTGTTTGCGGGCTGGTGTAAGAGCGTATGGGGCCGGGTGGCGACGGGGGTGATAATGGTAAGCGTCTGCGCGGCGGGGTTTATTACGTTGGTGCCTGGAGCCAGGGCGGAAAACTATGAGCTGCTTAGCCATGATGAGGTGCGGTTTGGGCAGCACATGCAATCAGCAATGCCGGCGGACGCCTATGTGCTGGTTGGGGACAGGCACAACAGCCCGATTACGATGTTTTCAGATCGAAAAGTGCTCATGACCTACGCCGGGTGGTATAACTTGTATGGCTCCGATTGGGAGGAAACGATGGCGAACCGGCAGATTATGCTGGAAGGTGGTCCGGGTGCGGCGGATCTGATAGAGCGCTATCAGGTGAACTTTGCGGCTTTTAGTGACTCGGAAGTTTACAGTGAGGGGATTAATCTGTCGTATTTCCAGAGCCATTACAAATTATTTGATTACGAGGCAGGTTGGTGGGTGTTTGATTTGAGGGAACAGGCGTGAAGCGGGCACTGGGTTTGGCTTGTATTGTATCGGTCTACAACGAGGAAGCGGTGTTGGCGCAGGCTGTTCGGTTGCTGGTGCCGGAGCTACGGAAGTGGTCTGATAGCTTTTGCGTGGTGGTTGCAAGCAATGGTTCGACCGATGGTACCGAGCGTGTGGCCAGGCGGTTGGAGGCTGAGTTTCCGGATGAGGTGCGGTTACTGGTGTGCCGTCAAAAGGGCCGGGGTTGGGCGCTGAGGGAAGCGATTGGCCAGATCAGCGCAGCACGGTATCTGTACGTTGATGTGGATTTGCCGGTTCGATTTGAGGACTTAAAGAGGCTTGTGGCAGCGTTGGATGGAGGCGCGGATTTGGTGGTGAGCCGCCGGCAAGGGTATCGTCCGGGCCTAAGGAAGTTGATGACGGTTTGCTTAAGAATGTTAAACCGGCTGGTGTTTGGGATTAAGGTGAGTGATTCGCAGTGTGCGGTGAAGGCGTTGTCTCCTGTCGCTGCTAAGGTGTTGGTGGAGGACTGTCGGGAAAACGGCTGGTATTTGGACACGGAGCTGGTGGTGTTGGCGCACTGGCGGGGTCTAAAGGTTGCCGAGGTTGGGGTGCACTGGATTGAACGCCGGTTTCGTGAGCGGGTGAGCAAGGTGGTGGTGGGTTCTGACACCTTGGACTTTTTGTGGACGCTCGGAGTGATCTGGCGACGGCGAGCTCGATTGTCTAGGGTTTGAGCGGGCGACTACTTAAGTTTGGGCTCCATATTGTGTCTGCTGGACAAACCAGACAAAGGCCAGGTAGGCAACCGCACAGACTCCTGCGATAAGAAATAATGCCGGAAGACGCTTGAGCATAGTCAAACTATCCAATAAAAAATTAAAGTACTTATGCTTTGACTGGGGCTACGGGATGTTATCTGAACTTCATTAGCTTATGGTTTGATATGTTATTGGAAGACCTTTGTATGCCTTGTGGATGTGCCGTTAAAAACATGGAAGCCGCCTACTGGCGGCGTCCATGCGCTCGTAGTGCGGCTTTTTGGCGTTGATGCTCCTCAGGCCCGGGATCGTTGCTTGGCCCTAATGGCGAATACGACGGCGGTGCAAACAAGGGCCCATCCGAGAAGTGTTGGGTGATCGGCAGCGTTGGCAGGGACGTTTTTTGGTGTGGCGGGGTAGCGTTGCTGCGGCGGTGATGATGATGCGGGTTCATAGAAGAGCGTTTTGGCTACGCACGCCGCTGTCAACGCATACACTACGCTGAAGCCCATCATGATTCTTGAAAAGAGTTCGGGATGATCTTTGGGATTGGAATTCGATATTTGAATGTTTCCCGCTTCCCAGAGGATGAACGTAAACATCGTCATCAAACCGATGAAGAATACTGAGCGCCCGATCAGGCTGCCGCGCAGCGTGCACACGAAAAAAAGGACGAGAGAGCCGAGTGCCGAGATGATCATGAAGCAAAGTAGTTCATGATTGGTGAACCGTACGTTATGCTTAGCGCCCATGTCGGCGAAGTAGAACCAGCCGGAAAGATTATATATGGCCAGCATCACCGAGAGCGCCATGACGGCACCAATAGCGCCGGCAGTGTTACGCCTATGTGATCGTGTCATAACCACCTCATTTTTAGCTCTTGCGCGGATACTCCAAGTGCTTGGCGCTCAGATTGTAGCATACGAGTTATCCCCTTGTCTGCCGGACAGTTTGATGGACGAGCATGGAGCTTGTGCTCATTATGGCTTTAGCAATGCTGGGTAGGCCGGTCTAAAACTTAATGCCTGAAGAGATGATTGTCTTTAACGAAACTTGAATGGGTGCTGCGGGAAAAAGTTACTTAAATGAGTTCGTCATAGCCGATGCATTGGCGTCATTGGTTGTAAGTGGGGTTAACCCCCAGTTGTTTTCTATGGTGCGCAGTAGTAATGAATAGTTGTCACTGCGCATATTGGGTACTCTCGGATGGTCACGGAATCCGGTTTTTCGAATGCATGCTTACCTTGGCTGAGTGCGCCGGTCTGGAACCTCGGTTCGAACCCCGCCCACTTTCCGCCGATATTTTAGGTTCGCCTTACTTAAGTTTACAGATTGGAGCGCGTCAAATTATTACTCATTTAGGGCTCGGAAACCAGTATTTGAGCATGCTTGGATGGGCAATCTGAGTCTCTTCGTATGCTTTGAGTGCCAGCAGGTCCTTGTCAAACGTGATAATGAGTTCGGCGTGAGCTTCAGCTGCGCATTCCAGAATCATGTTGTCCTTAGGATCGCGGACGGCACTGATTTCGAGGTGGGGTCGGATTTTGGTAAGTACTCGGTCCAGGTCGGTTAGAAAATTTGCTATTGTAGCGCGATCAAAGTGGAATTTAGTGGCCAGTTTTCCGCTTACTTCAGTTAGTATGTCTTCGGATGTGTAGAGCTCGTAGGTGGCGCGCGGCTCGCCAGCGCCAAATAGCCAATCATACGAATAGCTTTTGTTAAGGGCGGTGGCGATGAAGACATTTGTGTCGGGCACGACCTTAGTTTTGGGAGGCATATTCGGCAATTTGGTCGTCAGTTTCTAGGCCCAATCGTCTCAGCAGCGGCGTGGCCTGTTGTTGCATGGCATCAACTGTAAGTTTCAGTTCATACCAAGCCACCATATCGCGTACAACATCGCTGCGAGAGCGCTTGGTCTTTGCCGCGATCTGATCTAACTGTTTCTTGGACTGGTCATCAAGTGAAATGCTAATCGTTGTCATGGATGTATTGTATTGATATTTTTATTATTTTTCAATATCTTCTTAATTTAGTTTAGGCCAGCGTAGAGAATGGTGGAGTTCGAACTGGCTAACAGATATGTAGGTTTGTGACGGGCACGGAACTCGGTTCTAAAAATGCTTGCTGACCCGCCATGGGGTGGGCCAGTTAGGAGTCTCTTTGGGGCCTTATCTTCAGATATCTATGTGTACGGAAAAGGTCGGTCACGAAACCCGGTCTCTCGACTAAGTGCTTGCTCTGGCTGGAGAGATAGGTTTGAACATTTTAGTAAAGTTGGCTATGAGTACCGAACCCGGTCTTTAAGGTTAGTGTTCGACTCCTATTCTTTTTGAGTATGTTCAGATCTGATGCTATAGTAGCGCCGTGCACGACCTCCACCCAGTCGCACCTTGAGAGAGGCTTAGTCGTGAATACAACGTTTGACCCCGCCAACGTGACTGTTCTCGTTGCAGTGGGTGGGCGCGCAACGCGTGCTCTCTACGTAACAGCGGATGCCATCCCCAAGCACCTAATAGTGCTCGACAATGGCCCTACTATCTTGGAAGTTGTATGCCGACAACTTCAGCTCGTCGGGTTCCGTCGGTTCGTTTTTTGCACCGGCTACCACCACGCGCAAATCTCGAGCTTCGTTCGAAGTGAACGATGGATCAGTCACGATCAAGTGCACTATGAGATCTCGAGTGAAACCGAGCCAGCCGGGCTAGAGGGCGCGTTTCTGGCCGGCATCAATAAGCTCGGTATTACAGGCCAGGCAATGTTCATCGTAGGCGACGCTTTCATCCCATGGAACGAGCTCGTCAACATGAATGAGGAACATGCTCGTCGTCAGACGCCGATTACGTGGGGTCTGACGAGTCACATTACGGAGCGTACAGCGGATCCCGGTAAGGTTATTGTTGACCCTACCGACGGGCGGCGGGTGGTTCGTAATTATTATGGACGAGCTGAAGACCCAGTAGTCGGCAAACGTGAACTAGCTCTCACAAGTGCCGGGGTATGGGTAGTGTCACCCGACGCCTACCGCGAAATGTGCCGGGAATACAAAGCGTCGCGTGGCATGGACAACGAGCAGCCCATAGGGCCACAAGACAGTGTAATACTGTGGGCGGCTAGCCCCGGTAGGCATGATGTGTATGGGTATGATCTTCGAGGTGAAGTCCTCGATCTCGGCGAGCGTAATATTCGCTACGGGCAAATGTACTGGAGGCAGTATGTCTCCGGCTAGTCGATGACAAGTACGACTCCGCCTCTCGAATTAAAGGGGCGGAGTCGAGATTTAGCACCTCAAGTTGCTAGGGACCTTCCCGATGCATTGAACTTTCTACTACGGCGAAAGTGAGATGGTAATGCCCGACTTCGTTGTTCTCGCCGATGCAGAGCAGCTCTATCTGCGACTTGCAGACGAAAGACAAAAGCAGGGGCACATAGCGATGGCCGAGTTTCTCCGAATGTACGCGTCCGTGGCCTCGGACAATGTGGCACATCTCGGACTAGCCGGTTCGCAGACACGAACGGCTGCGCCAAGCCTGTATCTGCCGACTGAGTCTCGCCCTTTCACGGCCGGTGCTATCGACAAGGGCGTGCGGGCGGTTCTTTTCGATATGTATATGACGCTGGTCGATCTACGGCTGCCTAGGTTGCTACACGTCGTGCTTGCCGATGCTTTGAATGTCCATCCGGATCAGACTGCTGCTGCGTACAAGCATTTTGCGCATCAGTTCCTGGTCGGAGCTGTCACTCCTTTCGACCGCATGAGAGGGATTGCGGAGTTGGCGGGCCGGCCATCGATCAGTGACAACGATATTCATCGCCTTATGGTGATGGAGCTCGAGACCAATATCGCAGCTACGCGCCTATTCCCAGGCGTAAAGGCAACAATCGCATCATATCGACGCCAGGGCTATCTCGTAGGTATCGTTAGTAACGCGAATCCATGGGGGATAGAGGTGGCGCGACATCATGGTCTTATAGACATGGTGGACGTTGCTGGGTTCTCGGCTGACCCAGCTATCGCAACTCAAAAACCGTTTCCGGCGATTTACGAGAGTGTATGTGCTGGGCTTGGTGTTTCTCCGTCCGTCTGTTTGTTTGTGGATGACGGGGGGAGGGATTTTGCCATTGAAGGCGCACAGATGCTCGGCATGACAACGCTTCGGGTGGATAACCCCGGCGTTGAAAGGTATCGTCCGCTCGTGCCACTGAGCCACTTCCATACGTCCAGAATCGCCGATCTCAAACTGTAAGTTAGAGGTCGTCCAGGGGTCCTTTCGGGCAGCCAAGTAGCTGACCGAAAGGACCCCTTATTTCATGTCAGAAGTGGCGTTTGTCCGAGCTGGTAAACGTAGCCCACCCAAGAGGGATCCAGGGCATAGATGACAACGTAGTGCTCATATGGGAAAACCGTGCGAGAATATATTTGTCCATATAGTCGGACAGATTTTACATATTTCTAAAGAGGGCTTGAAGCGTGAGTAACGAAGCGTTATTAAACTTGGTTAGTGATATCGAACAGGACACAAAAGAGATAGTATCGCATATTGCAAATAGATATATGAATATGCCCCATCAGGGCTTAAAGGAACACGGAGCGAAGTATCTTTGCCAGAAGCTTGTCCCTTCGTCTGACCTGGTCATTTTATCGGGAAGAGGTGGGGTACTTGAGTCGACAAGTGGCAAGTTTTACGACTTCGGAGCTATGTCGCTCAATTGTCTACTCGGGCAGAACGATCCGTGGGTTAATGCAAACCTCGTCTCATACATATTGAGTGGCAGCCCGTCCTATGCGAGCACCAGTGCGGGAACTGCATTGTATTATGAAATCGCCGAAAAGATATCGAAGCTTAGCGGAATTAAAGACGCTGTAGTTAACCATCGCCAATGTAACGGATCGGATGTAGTGGAGCTCGCAATAGTAGCGGCGTACAAGCACAAGAAAAGCCATCAACGTTACGTTGTGTCATTTAAAGGTTCTTACCACGGACAAAACCTTACCTCCTATACTGTGTCCGATCTGCAGCAAGAAAACCATTTTTTCGTAGGCGATGAATCGGCTACCGTCTTCTTGGATACCCCGACCCACACTCAGCCAACGGTCAACCAGACGGAGCTATCGGAAAACGACAAGGGTATTTTGGAGAACCTTAAAAAAGTCGGACGAGAAGCGTTTGCGGTAATTATTGAGCCTATTCAAGTCAACAATCGCGTAAATATTTGCTCAAAGCTCTTCCTCTCGTCTCTAAAACAATTATGCGAGCAGCTTGAGATGCCTTTAATTTTTGATGATATACAGACGGGATACGGTTGGCTCGGTACATTCTCCAGTACACAATTTTTTGACGTTACCCCTAATATGATGGCCGTAAGTAAGGCCCTCACATCCGGCTATGGGCCGCTAGCGGCACTAGTAATGGAGCCCAAATATGGCGACTTGCCGGACAGTACAGTCAGAAAAACTAATGGCGCAGATATGAGGTCTTTAGTTGCGGCCAAGTCTGTAATTGAGCGATTGAGCGGTATAGAGGAAGAACTGATCCCGGAAGAACTCGATGAAACCCTTAAGCAAGAGCTGCGAGTTGGATTATTAGCTACATCCCCCAAAAAGCAAGCGGCTATTAGGTCACATTTGGTTGCGCTTAAAGCAAAATATCCGAGATTGTTTGGTGATCTACGAGGAACCGGCCTTATTTGGAGTATCGATATTGTCAATAAGGATGGTGAGCTAGACTTTGCCACGTGCTCAGCGATTCAAAAGGCGCTGCTGAGGAATGGGGTTTTTGTGCGCGACGTGAGAGGCGCACTTCTGTTTAAGATTCCAATCGTGTTTAACGAGCGTGAGCTGCAACAAGGGTTCGACGTGATCGACACATACCTCCAAACACAGTAGCCGTAAATGCCAATAATGATGCGTTAATAAAGGAGGGATTAGTGGAGGTAGTTGACCGAATTATTCGAAATAGGTTCCTGGGAAGCGAGATTGAGCTAAGCAGTAGTTATAGGCAACTAGTCGAATACGTTAACCATAGGACACCAACGGCATACGGCAAGGTCCGTTTTGTCGAAAGTGACGATTCGTGCGACATAGAGCTAGATAACCCTCAGACAAGAGATGCTGTTCTTGCGCTTATTTCAGATATTCAATGTACCAACAACTACAACATCACTCTTCAGGGAAAGCTCGAGGATTTTATCAAGGACGGGGAAAGTCTGGTAAAGATTCTGTACGGAGGGTCGGCCGGCCAAATCCTACTAATTAAAGATGATGCAAGTGATGAATACTTCGTACGTAAAGTCGCAGCAAGATTTGGCGTAGAGGGCAATGGCACACCAAAACTAGAAGCCGAGATTAGATTTCTACTCGAGATTAATAGATCACCGGAATGTAAAGTGCTGAAAGGGTTATTTCCGCATGTTATCGACCACTCCTATACTGAGCGATTCATTACGCTTGACCAAGAATATGTTGGTGAAGGGAAGAATGTCCTAACTCTTCTTTCGCAAAATATTATTACTCCCGCAGAGCACGTTGCGTACGTTGATACGCTGTTATCATCATTGATCCCTCACGGTTACGCTTTGAGGTCTCGTCTTGTACCTAAAACAGAGTCGCTCGATCATCTGGAAGACTACTATCTTCGACGTGCTGAGGGAAGAATTCGGTTTTTTCAAAACTGCGAAGATTTCTCAATGGATTTTCCGGCAAACAAACTACTATCACTTCCGGAATTGGTGGAAAGACGTGTTTTCCGGATTAATGGAATCGAGTACAGGAGCCCTCTTGAGACCATATCAAAGATTAAAGCAGATGATTCTATCTCTGACATATTACGTCCACGAACGGAGAGCTTTTGTGCTCATGGCGACTTAACATTTCTTAATATGGTCTTTGACGACCGTTCAAAGGCCTACAAGTTGATTGATAATCGCGGACACATTGGTAACTGGGATGCCCTATATGACTTTGGCAAGCTAAAATTTACTTTGAGCGGATTCGGCCAGGTTATGCTTAGAGATTTTGATCTATCGGAGGATTCTCACGGAGATTTCCAACTGACCATGACGGGCAATGCCAGAGGCAAGAAAGCTTTAACCGAGCTAAATAATTCGTTTTTCGATGATATCTCGAAAAACGAAGCTTTCGCGAAACTCGTTAAGGACGAACTGCACTGGCAGGAAAGAATTCTTTTTGCAGAAGCAATACACTATCTGTCCGATATCCCTCACAGACTTCTCTTAGACCAATCGCCAAGAAACGCTGTGGCTGTCTTTCTTCTTGGTACCGCGTACTTGAATGACCTGTACGACGCTCTTCGAAAATGAGCATATACCATGAGCAAGAATTTGGCCTTGCGAGCCTCATAGCAAAAGAGAGACTAACCTTGGAAAGAGAGACCCACGATTTTGACCATGTTATTGAGGCTGTCCTTCCCGCGAACCTGGCAACCCCGCTAATTATAGGTATCGACGGATCGGTGACTGCCGGTAAATCTTTCTTGTCTTCTAGAATGGACGCCTTCTTGAGGCGCCAAGGTATTGACTGTGTTGTTATTCACGGCGACTGGTATATGAGCTCCCGAAAAAGAAGGACGCAAGAGGTTGAAGCAGCTACGAGGGGTCGATACGACATGGCTACATTTGATATGGCTGTCTGTAATTACGAAGAAATAGCGGCGACCCAGGCGCAAGTTTTTGATTTTCTACAATCAGGCAACGATTCTCTTAATTTCAAATTATCTGGAGCATATAGTAGAGATTCAGGGGAACTAGATGCGACTATCGACTTATCGATAACTAATAAGTCGATAGTTATATTTGAAGGAACCGGCGTGATTAATTCCATTATGAAGCCTAAATTTGATTTATCGATACGTTTGGATGTTGGCACCTACGATGAAACCGTTAAGCGTTTGTGCCGACGTGAGTCGGAAAAAGAAGTATCGCTTCGTATCCCGGAGGAGCAGGTCAAGAAACGTTACGATCTTATTGATTACCGATATGACGGGTATCTACGGTCAAGAGATAGCGGCTATTTTGATGTATTGTTAGACACCTCTAACGAAGCTTTGACGGCAATATATAAACGGAATTAGGCATCTTAGCGTGAGCGCTTAATGATTTTCCATGTCTGGGATAAACGATTGCTCCCGATATGCAGAAAGCTCTCTCTCGACCAGGGTCCTATGCGCGGTATGCCAATTGTCAATTTCCGTAGCATCCTGTATCCATTTGAAGTCCGTGTGCTCGTGGCTTAAGGCAACCTCTTTGGCGGACGAAGTCGGCTTTACTGCGACGCAGATATTAACTTGGCTTACCCAGCCGGGATGTGAAAGAGGCGTCTTCGCGGCTATCCCGATATAGCCAATAGACCAAACGTCGAGGCTCAAGAGGATTGAAGTCTTCCATTGCTTGTTCAACAAGGGTGTTGCGGTCAGCCAGAAACAGCACGCGAGGACGCAGATCGTTATGGCGTCTGTTCCATCTGGGGCGTTAGGTTTCGAACTATCCCGTTGC
>Ga0265338_10001806_pt1 | contig 33663 bp, 25 predicted proteins | sample 42126metaG_FD_193579 | JGI IMG/M metagenome (GOLD analysis project Ga0265338, IMG submission 193579) | Rhizosphere microbial communities from Carex aquatilis grown in University of Washington, Seatle, WA, United States - 4-21-26 metaG | ecosystem: Host-associated > Plants > Roots > Rhizosphere...
ACGCAGGATGGCCTGATTTACAACGGCCAGCTCATCCGGCAGATGCTCGTGGCGGAACTGGAAAAGCTGTTGCAGCAGAACAGCGCCGGGTTCGCGCCGGAAATTTTATCGAAGGCGCAGCATGCCAGCGCCGCCTGCAAGGCCGGCATTCCGCGGGTCCACATCATCAACGGCAAGGTGGATGAGGGTCTGCTGGCCGAGGTGTTTTCCAACGACGGGATCGGCACGCTGATTTACGCCAATGAATACCAGCAGATCCGGGTGGCCAAGAAAAAGGACGTGCGGGCGATTCAACTGCTGACGAAAGCGGCGGTCGAGTCGGACGAACTGGTCAAGCGCACCCGGGCGGTGATTGAGAAGAGCCTGGGCGACTATTTCATTTTTGAAATTGATAAGAATCCGGTCGCGTGCGTGGCGTTGCACGTCTATCCCGAGCAGAAGAAGGGCGAACTGGCGTGCCTTTACGTCAGTGCGTCGAACGAGAACCAGGGCATCGGGCGCAAGCTGATCCAGTTTGTCGAGAACAAGGCGCGCGAAATGGGCCTCAACGAATTGCTCACGCTCTCGACGCAGGCGTTCACGTATTTCCAATCGAAGGGCGGCTTCGCCGAAGGCACGCCGGACGATCTGCCGCCCGCGCGCCGGGAAAAATACGAGCAAAGCGGACGCAATTCCAAGGTGCTCGTGAAGAAATTGAAGTGATGTCCTGCAAGCTTCCTTCGCTGGAGAGCGATTGCCAAATTGCTTCCTCTCGACTTTGGCTTCCAATCGAGTTTTTTAAAGCGATGGATCGTTTGGGAACTTCTTTTACCAAGGATGTTCTGTGGGTCAATATTGAAAAGCAATTACTGATGCATTGCGTGCCGTTGAGATTCAAAAATAACGCGCATCGAAATCGTCGTTATCCGGATTATGTGCCGCTCGAGAAGCGATATCGAATTTCAACCTCGCGTTTTGGCATCAGCCAGGTCGAAGGCTCGAATGGTACGCCTCTCGGGTTGCACCGGGTGGTCGAGAAAATCGGCGGCGGCTGGCCGGTGGGCACCGTGTTCAAGGGCCGCCAGCCCATCGGCTATACCTGGCATGGAATGCCGGACGCAAAAATCACCACACGCATTCTCTGGCTCGAAGGGCTGGAACCCGGCTTCAACCGCGGCGGCAGCGTGGATTCGCATGCGCGCTACATTTACATTCACGGCACCGGCGACGAGACCACGCTTGGCCGGCCGGCGTCCTGCGGCTGCATCCATCTGGCGGCGGACGATTTGATTCCGCTCTTCGACCAACTGCCCAGCGGCACGCTGGTGTGGATCTCCGAACGCTGATCGGAACTTGACTTGGGCACAACAAAAAGCGAGCGTGCCTCCATGTTCGTCCGGTTCGGCAAAATTTGTGTGATTCTCGCGCTGGTCGCCGCGACCAACGCGCATTGGGCCGTGCTCCAATCCGTCGCGTGGACGACCATGTTGGCCGGCGATCTTTGCACGCACTCCGTCGCCGAAGCGGTGACGCACACCTTTGATGGCCAACATCCCTGCTGTCTTTGCAAGGCGATTGCCGCCGGGAAGAAATCGGAGAAGAAATCCGAGTTTACCCTGCAAACTCAAAAGTTCGAATACCCGCCGTCGCCGGAAAATTTTACGCTCGTCGTGCCTTCGCACTTTCAACTGTTACCGTGGGCCAACACTTTTGCCGAATTGTTCGCGTTCCAGCCACCCACCCCTCCGCCTCGAAATCTTTTCGTCTGATTTTTGTGAGGCAGGGCCGCGCCGGGTGCGCGGTCTGGACGACCAGCAGGTCGTCCCTGCCATTTGATTGATTCCCTTTAACTTGAGGTCCGCCTGGTGGCGGTGTCTCGCAATTTTGAAATTTAAAAATATGAAAATGAAAAATAAATTTGATTCAGCAGCAGCGGTAAAGGCGGGTTGTGGCTGGTTGGCCGGGATGCTGGTGCCGGGCGTGGTTCATGCCTGTGCTTGCGGGTGCGGCGTTTTTGACGTGGCAACGAGTTCGATGTTTCCATCCGGCGGAGGCGGGATGGCCTATCTTCAATATGATTTTCAGGATCAGAATCATAATTGGAGCGGCACCTCGCAGGCGCCGGCGGCGGACAATGACGACAAACAGATCAAGACGGATTTTTTCACCGCCGGTCTCCAATACATGTTCAACCGCAGTTGGGGAGTTCAGTTGGAGGTGCCTTACGATTATCGCACCTTCAAGACGACCAGCGCGGCTCCCGGCAATCCCATTACCACCATCAACTGGGGTGCGCTGGGCGACACCCGGCTGGAAGGCATCTACACGGGATTTTTTGCGGATTTGTCCGCCGGCGTGACCTTCGGGGTCAAGCTGCCGACCGGCGATTGGACTTACAACAACGCCTTTGGCGACGTTGATCGCGACACCGAAATCGGGACCGGGAGCACGGATGTTTTACTCGGGGGTTTTTATCGCGGTAATCTGGATCGCGATCAAAAATGGGACTGGTTTGCACAATTGCAACTGGACGCGCCGGTGTTGATTCAAGCTCAATATCGTCCGGGCGTCGAATTGGACACTGCTGCCGGGATTGATTACCGGGGGTTCTCGCTGGGGCGGGTGAGAATCTCGCCGGTGGGACAGGTCATTTTTTCCGAGCGGACGAGCGACAGCGGAGCCGCCGCCAACCCCGACAGCTCCGGCTACCAGCGCCTCCTGCTTTCTCCGGGCATCGAATTCCACATTCATCCGGTGAAAATCTATGCGGACGCCGAATTTCCGGTGTTTCAAAATTTCACGGGCAATCAAGTGGCCGCGCCGGTGTTGTTCAAGGTGAGCCTGAGTTACATGTTTTAGCGACCAGAGCGGAAGAAGGTTCGGGCGACGGTCGCTAGGAGGCCGGGCAGGGGATGCCCATTGAAAAAAACGACCGCCACCCGAACAAAGACCAGGCGCGGGCAGCCCGCGCGCGGGAAAACCGATTCGGGCGGCAGACGCCAAGGAGGTGGGGGTGAAGAACCCCGCTGAAATAAACGGCTGCCCGCCCGAATCAAAATTCAAACTTGAACTGCCGGCACCGCGCTTCAAAAGCGCGTTGCGCGCCGGCCTTAAATTGAAAAGAACCCATCGGACGATTGACTGTCGTAATGGAAGCCGGTCTCATCTTCATAACCGACCGGCGTATGAACTTCGATGGCATTGCGCAACTTCGCGGCGATGCGAACCGGCCAGCTCACCTCATTCCAAACCGTCCACAGGATGCTGCCGGCTAATCGCATGGGCAACGTCCGTTGAACGCGTCCCGCTGCTAATTGATTGCCAGCAATCATGTTATGAGTTTCGACCAAACCCCAAAACACTCTCTCCATTCCTTGGCAACCTCTTTGCAAAAGTTGTCGGACGAAATCATCCCGGCTGGCGGTTGGCGGGAAAGGAAAACTGATCCGGGCTGAAATGCGCGCGAAAAACTTCGCACTTTTAACTTTGGCTTTTTGGCTTACCTTCTCACCGCATGACTTTGAACGAGCAAATGACGCGATTGGCCCGGCAGGCCAAGTCGGCGTCGCGCGAACTCGCCCAGCTCACGACGGCGGAGAAGAATTCGTGCCTGCTCGCTATGGCGGCTGCGCTTGAAAAAAACGCCGGCGTCATCCAATCCGCCAACGCACTCGATATGGATGCGGGCGCGACAAGCGGTCTTTCGTCCGCGATGCTTGACCGGCTCAAGCTCGACGACAATCGCATCGCGGGAATGGCCAAGGGTTTGCGCGAGGTGGCGGCGCTGCCGGACCCGGTCGGGAGAATTCTGGACGAGCGCGTCCGGCCCAACGGCCTGAAGCTCCAAAAAACTTCCACGCCCATCGGTGTGGTGGTCATTATTTATGAATCGCGTCCCAACGTGACGGCAGATGCGGCGAGCCTGTGTTTCAAATCCGGCAACGCCACGATTCTGCGCGGCGGCAAGGAAGCGCTGAATTCGAATCAGGTCATTGCGCGGATCATGATTGAGGCGGGAAAGCTGGCGCTGGCAAATTTCCCCGAGCACGCCATCCAAGTTGTGCCCGTGGCCGACCGCGAGGCCATTCCCATTTTGCTGTCGCTGACGCAATACATTGACCTGTGCATGCCCCGGGGCGGCGAAGGGCTGATTCGCGCCGTGGCCGAATGTTCCAAGGTGCCGGTGATCAAGCATTACAAGGGCGTCTGCCACGTTTTTGTGGACGCCGACGCCGATTTGAAAATGGCCGTGGAAATCGCCATGAACGCGAAAGTCCAGCGTCCGGCCGTCTGCAACGCGATGGAGACGCTGCTGGTGGACGGCAAAATCGCCAAAATCTTTTTGCCGGCCATCGTTGAGCGGCTGGGTGAAAAGCATGTTCAGTTGCGCGTTGACGAATCAACGGAGGCGATTTTGAAGTCCGAAGTCCGAAGCCCGAAGTCCGAAGTTCGTCCCGTTACCGAACAAGACTGGTTCACCGAATACAATGATTACATCCTGAACATACGCGTCGTGGACGGCGTGAAGGCGGCAATTGACCACATCAATCACTACGGCTCGGCGCACTCGGACAGCATCGTCACCCGGAACGAGGCGCACGCGCAACAATTTCTGGCTGAGGTGGATTCGGCGACCGTTTACTGGAATGCCTCGACGCGGTTCACGGACGGCGGCGAATTCGGGATGGGCGCGGAAATCGGCATCAGCACCGACAAAATTGGCGCGCGCGGTCCAATGGGCCTGGAGGAACTGACGAGTTACAAGTGGCTGGGCATTGGCAGCGGGCAGGTTAGAACTTGAGGCATGAAATTGTTTCAAATTATTGTCTTCGCGTTATGCGTTTATGGATTTCACGAAAATAATGCTTTTGCTTCGGCTGGAATGAATGGTCCGAAAATTGGAGATGCGCCACCGCCGCTGATTTTGAGTGAAACAATTCAAGGGCCGTCGCTGAATGAAATCAGTTGGGACAAGCTCACGGGCAAAGTGGTGGTGCTGGAATTTTGGAACACCGCTTGCGGGCCTTGTATCAAAGCGATTCCCCATTTGAACGAGCTGGTGGAGCAATTCAGCAACCGGGTGGTTTTTATTTCGATTTCGGACGATAACGGAGATTATCTCAAAAAATTTCTGAAACGAAAACCGATCAGCAATTGGGTGGTTTTGGACGGTCTTTTGAATCCAACCAGAACGGCGTTTGATGTGCATGGCATTCCTCATACGGTAATCGTGGATGCGTCGGGAAAAATTGCCGCCATTACCCATCCAGCCGTACTTCAGGCAAAAAACCTGGAAGAAATATTGGCGGGAAAACCATGCAGCTTGCCGACGCCACAATTGTATCCGATGGACGACAGAGATGCCGTTACCAATCTTGCTTCAACCAAGGTTGAAATTCCGATTTCGACTCCGACGAAGGTTGAGATTTCGATCAAAGGTCCATTTCCACAGCCTGACGGGGGCGCTTTTGATTCTCGCGGCTGGAACAGGTCTGGGTTTCCCGACTTTGAGGCGGACAAGGCATTTATAGCAGATGTCATTCCGGCATTTTTCGAAATCAGCCCGAAATTGGTTTTCGCAAAAACCGAATTGCCGGGGGGGCTTTATGATAGTACCGCCATTTCTCCGCCGGATAAATTGCCGGAATTAAAACGGCAGTTTGCCGACCGACTCGAAGCGACTTTCGGAATTGCGATTCACACAAAAAAACAAAACGTGAAAGCTTATGTCATGACTGTTTGTTCGACCAATGCTCCCGGTATTAAACAAGTTCAACGCAGGGGCGGTGGCGGTCAAAGACCCGGAGGATTTTATTTCAACGGAACTAAAATGGACGACATCGCTTCTTTCATGGAACTTTCCCTTGATGAGCCAATCGTCAACGAAACAGGTTTGGCCGGTCTTTGGTCGGTGGATGTCAAATGGCAGATGTCAAAATCGGAATTAGACTCCGATTTAAATCCGGACCCCGACAAGGTCATCAAAGCGGTTCGGGAACAATTAGGTTTGGAACTGACTTCAACGAATCGGATTCTTGAAGTTCTTGAAATCACAAAGACAAAGAATTGATTTTCACTTCGTCGCCCGTTTTGTTCGTGGACAAATTCCCGCTGTTGGGCTTTACCAGTCAATCGTGGCGCATCAAAACCCCCGCTTGCCAGCGTGTCATTGTGGCATTAACTTTGTCGCATGAGTGCATTAACCTTGGATCGCGTGCTGACCAGCGCGGAAGCCCTGCCGGCCGAGGAGCAGGCTATGCTGGAGGAGTTGTTGCGCCGCCGCCGCATCGAAAGCTGGCGTGCAGAAACGGCGGCGGATGCCGTGCGGTCGGCCAAGGCTCTTCGCGCCGGGAAACTCAAGCCGCAATCCGCCGAGAGCGTCATTGCCCGACTTCGCGCCGCCAAGTGAGCCATGCGCGAACTGGTTCTCACGCCAAAGTTTGAGCGCGCGTTCCGCCGTATCGTTCGCAAAACGCCGGCATTGCAGTCGGGAATCGAGCAAACTTTGCGACGGATGTCAGCCGACCTGTCTGATCTGCGTTTGAAAACCCATCATCTGAGCGGCCACCTGGCCGGGCTGCACGCCTGCTCGGCGGCTTATGACTGCCGGATTGTTTTTTTCAAACAGAAAAATCCGAAAACCGGCGCGGAAGTCCTGCTGCTCGTCAACATTGGCACACACGAGGAAGTGTATTGACCGAAACGGCAAAATTCATCCGCGACTCGCTCCCGCCGGGCGGTTTGTTCGCCGGGCTGGACTGGCGCATTTCACCGGCGCCGTTTCCGCTCGGCGCGGAATTGGCCAAGGAAATTGAATCGCTGGGCCGGGTGTTGCTGCAATTTTACCGGGCGGTCAATCTGCTTTACCGCAAGAGTGCCGAGGGCAAGCAGCCGGAATGGGTCGCGCGCTGGCTGGACCTCGGCAAACCGGCGGAACTCATCGCGCTCCAGCGATCCCAGGCATTCAAGAATGAGGTTCCGCGCGTCATCCGGCCCGACCTGCTCATCACGGAACAGGGTTTGAGCGTCACGGAACTGGATTCCGTACCCGGCGGGATCGGGCTCACAGCCTGGTTGAACCAGACCTACTCGAAATCCGAAATCCGAAATCCGAAATCCGAAATCCTGGGTGGTCCGGATGGAATGATTCGCGGGTTTGAATCCATCTTTGGTGATGCGAAACGGGTCCACATCGTGGTTTCGGAGGAAGCGGCCACGTACCGGCCGGAGATGGAATGGCTGGCGGGCCAGATGAAGAATTCGGAATTCAGAATTCGGAATTCAGAATTTACAGACTTCCACGATGACGATGCGGTTTACCGTTTTTTTGAATTGTTCGATTTGAAGAACGTTCCGAACGCGGAGCAAATTTTCCGGCTCGCCGCCGAAAGGAAAATCCGTCTCACGCCGCCGCCGAAGCCGGTGTTCGAGGAGAAAATGCTCTTTGCACTGTTCTGGAACCGGAACCTGCAAAATTTCTGGCGGCAGGAACTTGGCGAGGGGTTTGTTGCGCGGCTGAAAAAACTGGCGCCGTACACGTGGATCATGGACCCGGCACCGTTGCCGCCGCAGGCCGCGATCCCCGAACTGAACCTCACGGACTGGCAGCAGCTCAAAACCCTGTCGCAAAAGGAACGCGAGCTGATATTGAAAGTTTCCGGTTTTTCCGAGCATGCATGGGGCGCGCGCGGGGTGTTTCTTGGCAGCGACCTGTCGCACGAGGACTGGGCAAAGGCGGTGGACGACGCCCTGCAACATTTTGAACAATCGCCACGGGTCCTGCAGCGTTATCACAAGCCCGCACTGGTCGAGGCGCAGTGGTTCGATTTCGGGAAGAACGAAGTCGTGCCGATGAAGGGCCGGGTGCGGCTGTGTCCGTATTATTTTGTTTCCGGCGAGGGTGATGCGGCGCGTCCGCAGCTCGGCGGCGTGCTGGCCACGGTCAATCCCGCCGACAAGAAAATCATCCACGGCATGGCCGATGCGATTCTCGCGCCATGCACCGGGTAAAGTTCAACCATGATATGATTTGCCCGTCACGCACCACGGCCGTGGAAATAGTCCGCCGCCTGCAAACCGCCGGTTTCAGCGCGTTCTGGGTGGGCGGCTGCGTGCGCGATCTTTTGCTGGGACGCGAGCCGCAGGATTATGACATCGCCACGTCCGCGCTGCCGGAGCAGGTCGAGAAATTATTCAAGCGCACGGTTGCCGTTGGCAGGAAATTCGGGGTGATGGTTGTGGTCGAAAGCAGCCGGCAATTCCAGGTGGCCACCTTTCGCGCCGAGGCGGATTACCAGGACGGCCGCCGACCCACGAAAGTTTTGTTCAGCAACGCCGAGGCCGACGCGCAGCGGCGCGATTTCACCGTCAACGGGCTTTTTTACGATCCGCTGACCAAACAACTCCACGATTGGGTCGGCGGCAAAAAAGATTTGGAGGCGAAAATCATCCGCACCATCGGATCGCCGGAGGAGCGTTTTGCGGAGGACCATTTGCGCCTGCTGCGCGCGGTGCGGTTTGCCGCCCAGCTTGATTTTGAAATCGAGCCGCAAACCTTTGCCGCAGTCCGGGCGCTGGCGCCTAAAATTGAACGCATCAGCGCCGAACGGATCCGCGATGAACTCCTTAAATTGTTTGCGCCGCCGCACGCCGCGCGCGGGCTGGTTTTGTTGCGCGACAGCGGATTGCTGCCCGGCGTTCTGCCCGAACTCACGGCCACCATTGCGTGCGAGCAATCGCCGGATTTTCATCCCGAAGGCACGGTGTTTGAACACATCCGGTTGATGCTCGAAAAGTTGCCGCCCGGTGCGCCTCCGTCGCTGCCCTGGGCGGTGATCCTGCATGACATTGCCAAGCCGGCCACGGCGGAGCGCGACCCGGCCACGGGCAAAATCCATTTTTACGGCCACGAGAAAGTTGGCGCTTCGCTGGCGGAACAAATTTTGATCCGGCTGCGGTTTCCGAAAAAACAAACGGAGGAAATTGCCGCCTGCGTGCGGCACCACATGCAGTTCAAGGATGTGAAGCAGATGCGCAGGGCGACGTTGCGGCGGCTGCTGATGCGCGAAACCTTTTCGCTGGAGCTGGAGTTGCACCGGCTGGATTGCCTTGGCTCGCACGGCGATTTGGACCTTTACGAATTTCTGGTGGAGCAGGCGGCGGAGTTGAAAAAGCAACCGGCCATCCGTCCGCCGCTGTTGACGGGAACGGATTTGATCAAGCTGGGCATGCAACCCGGTCCAGCGATGGGCGCACTGCTGGCGGAAATCCGCGAGCGGCAATTGCAGGATGAGTTGAAAACGCCGCACGGGGCAAAGGCGTGGGCAAAACAACAGATGGAAAATCGAAAGCCGGAAAGCTGAAATTATTTCAGCGGCTCCAAAAATATTTTGCGGATTTCAATCTCACCGCCTTCGCTTTGAATGCCAATGAAGCCGGAAGCAATGGTGCATCCGGTGGTTTCGTTCATGAATTTGCCGTTGATGACCGCCTGGACGTCATTGCCGGCGCAAACCGTCACGTTGGTGTCCCATTCGCCGGCGGGTTTTTCATTGGACGGCCCGTGCATGGGGACCGGCGTGTTTTTGTCCAGGCCCTTGTGCTCCTTGCTTTCCGCACCTTCCATCAAAAACAAATCGCCCTGATGGCCGGACTTGCCCTGGTTTTGGACGCACATCGGCCAGACCTTGTCCGGCAGTTGCATGTGGACCAGAACGCCGGTGTTGTCCGCCTTGGGAGCAATTTTCACAAAACGCCATTCAACCGTGAGCACGTAGTTGCTGTAGGACTGTGTCGTGCGGAGGTAACCGGACGGCGTGCCGGTGCAATGAATCACACCATTCGTCACGCTCCAGGCCAGTGCCGGGTCGGCGTTTGATCGCAGGCAAAATGTCCAGCCGGTGAAGTCCCGTCCGTTGAACAGTTCAATGTGGTTCGTCGGCATGATGACATTCTGGGCGGCGAGCGGGAAGAGCGTGCAGGCGAGGCACCATAAAATGGCGGCAGATTTCATGGTGCGAGAATCGGGATGGTTCCGGCTCAAGTCAAGCCCGGGCCAGTTTCAGTCTTCCTTGGCGGCTCGCATCACGTTGACAAAAGCGCAAGTCTGCATGAAACGGTGGCACTCCAGTCCGGGTGGTGCGTGGATTTTGCCGTTTATTCCATCGCCCCGGTGCGCAAGTCATTCCGCCATTTTTCGAGATGACCGGCCATGCCGATGCTGTGGATGTACTCCAGATCAACCGCATCAGGAACGATGCCGGGATGGGCGGCCTGTTCGTGTTGCAACGCGTTGACGATGTGAATGACGCCGGTGAGGCCAAACTCGGTGACCTGCGATTTTTGCGGCTCGTGATGATAGGCGACGGCGTCCACCAGGGAAAAGGGCAGACCCCACAGGGCCAGAAGATATCCGCCGATCTCGGCGTGCGTCGTTTGCAAACTTCTACGTTCCGCCTGGCACAGCGGTTCGGACCGCGCCTGGGCGTCGGCCAGAATGGCGGTGTAGGTTTCCGGTATGCCGCTGGCCAGAATGATCTGGCCGATGTCATGCAGCACGCCGGCGGCAAACGCCTGCTCGGCCAGCGGGGGGTCTTCCAGATACTCATTGATGAACCGCCGCGCCAGCATGCCGGTCTGGACGGAGTGGTTCCAGACCTGGTCCACCGGGAACGTGGGGCATTTGTTCCGGTCAAAGGCGCTGAAGAGCGGAACTGCCAGGGCGAGTGACTGGATCACGCCCACGCCCAGAAACTGGACCGCCTCGTCCACCGAGGAGAAGGTGCGATTGAAACCGAAGAAGGCCGAATTCGAAAGCTGCAGCAGTTTGGCGGAGAGCGCCGGGTCCTGGGAAGCGATGTCGGCAATGCGTTGGGCCGAAGAGGTGGGGGACTGCAAGGCATCGAGCATCTCGAGGTACTGACCAGGGATGCTCGGCACATTCGTCAGTTGGGCGGTCAGGGTGAGCAATCCGTCGTGATGCAACTGGCGGTTGAGACTGGTGATGCGCTTGAGGCTGTCGCGGAGATCCACGAGGCTGCACGGCTTGTGCAGAAACTGGTGGGCCAAACCCACGCAACTGATCACATCCCGCAGATCGGAGTAGCCGGACAAAATGATGCGCACCGTCTGAGGATTCCGTTGCAAGGCGTGATTGAGCAGTTGTGTGCCGTTCATGTCCGGCATCCGCATGTCGGAAATGACCACGTCAAAAGGCTGTGCCTCGATTAACGCCAGGGCTTTTTTGCCAGAGTCGGCGAAATGCATGTCCCATTCGGCGGCCATGGGCCGCATCCCCATTTTGAGGACGTTGAGCACGGCGGGCTCGTCATCCACGAACAGCATCCGGAGTTTGGACGCCGGCGTGCTGCCGGGTGACGTTTCACCGGGCAGAGTGGACAATGTGCTCATAAAATGAGTTTGTTATCGCGCCCTTTTGCAAGCAGATGACAAACAAACCTCGACCTGCAGCCCCTGATTGGAGGAGCCGGCACTGGCTACGACTTCATCGGCCGGTTTTCAGGATTACTTGAGGGAAAAATATGCTGGATGCGCTCAACCACCTTCCCGGGTGAAATCGCCCGCAGACATTCGTTCGGCTTTTCGTAAACACAGTGCGATTTCAGGCAGGGAGAGCAGGGAAGATCAATGCGCATCACGTTTTCTAGTTGGCCATGCGGCCCGGTGCGGCGGGGTTCGGTCGGGCCAAAAAGCGCCACGAGGGGCTTGTTCAGGGCGGCGGCGACATGCATCGGGCCGGTGTCGTTGGTGACCATGAACTCGCACCGCCGCAGCCATTCGATCATCTCGGGCAGCGACGTTGCGCCGCACAAATTCAGACAGCGGGGCGGGGCGGAGCGACAAATGGCTTCACCCAGGGATTGGTCCTCCTTGCTGCCAAGAATGGCGAAGCGGGTATCGGGATATTGTTGCGCGACCAAGCGGACCAGTCCGGCGAAATATTCGACCGGCCAGCGTTTGTTCTCCCAGCGGGCTCCCGGCTGGACGGCGATCCAGCGCGTCCCGTCGGCCGGCCATTTGGACTGGACGGCGGCGGCGATGGCGGGCCGTTCCGGCAGCCAGACAAAGTCCTGGTGGACCGGCACGCCGAGCCGCGGCAGCACGGCCAGATACCAGTCCGCGGCGTGGGTGTGGAACGAGGCACGCCGGACGGCGACATCATAAAATCCGCGTGCGCCTTCCCGGACCTCGTCGAGACCGATCAGAAACTGTCCGTTGGCCAGCCACGCAAACGCGCCGCTGCGCGCGAGGCATTGCAAATCAATCACCCAGTCGAAGTTTTGTTCACGCAGCCAGCCGATGCTGCGCAACATTGCCGGCCAGTGCCGTGGGGATGACCAGCGTTGTCGTTCGAAGCGGACGACCCCGGCCAGGTCCGGATCGCCCTCGAGCAGCGGGGCGAGGCTGGCGTCAATCCACCAGAAAATCTCGCTGGCGGGAAGATGCAGTTTGAGCAGCCGGAGCACGGGCAACGCCTGCACCACGTCGCCGAGCGAACTGGGTTTGAGAATTAATATTTTCAATCCAATCAAGTGACTCGTGACCGGTGACAGTCAGTAGGACGAATTGTGTGCAAACCAGCATCTTGTCACGCGTCGCTCTGATCTGATCTTACCTTCCAAACTCGAGCCGTTCCGCGAGCCGTTCCGGGAGGCCGGCGGCGCGGATTTTTTGCTGGGCGGTCGCAATGTCATAATCCAGGCGGCGGAGTTCAATGGTGCCCGCATCCATGTCGTAAACGACATAGGCGGATTTGGGATTGTTGTCGCGCGGCTGGCCGACGGCGCCGACGTTGATGAAATATTTCTTGGAAGGGTCGATTTTGAATTTGGAATACGTGCCGCCGCGGACGGCGGTGTCGCGCATAAAGGCGACGGGCACGTGGGTGTGGCCGAAGAAGCAGACCTGGGTGTTCTGATAGGGAAAGCTGGCGGCGGCGGCCAGTTTGTCGAAGACATAGCCCCAGCGTTGCGGCGCATCGAGCGTGGCGTGAACCATCGTGAAGTTGGCGGCCATGCGACTATATTTGAGATCGGCCAGCCACTGGCGTTCCTCATCGGAAAGCTGTTCACGCGTCCAATGCACTGCATCGGCGGCATGGGGATTGAATCCTTCCAGCGGATCGTTGGAGGAACAGTATTCGTCATGGTTCCCCTTCACGCAGGGAATGTTCATTTCCCGGACGATGGCGAGGCACTCCTTGGGGTTGGCGTTGTAGCCAACGATGTCACCCAAACAGACGATATTATCGGCGTTTTGGGTCTTAATGTCTTCCAAAACGGTTTGGAATGCCTCCAGGTTTCCGTGGATGTCGGCGATGATGGCGTATCTCATTGCGGTTATCGGACAATTTCAAGACCGAAAAATTCATTTTTTGCGGCGCACCAACTTACACTTTCGTCGCGGATAAAGCCAGCAAGACCTGCGCCACGGATGGCGTCGCGATAGGCTTCCAGTTCCGCGCGGTCACCTTCGGCAATCAATTCCACGCGCCCGTCCGGCAAATTGCGGACGGTGCCGGTGACCTCAAAGCCGGCGGCGACGGTTTTCGCGGTGTAGCGAAACCCGACTCCCTGCACCCGGCCTGAATAATAAATCTGCATTTGGCAACGATTCATGGCGGACATGACAGCTGGCGGCTGTCCGGCACGGCAAGGATGAAGCCAAAGCCGGAGCGCGGATGCAATGTTTTAATGGCGACGCGACCGCCGCCTGCTATTTTTTGAAGATTTCTGTTTGACCGTTTGGGAATTTTGCCGTAATCAGCACGGGCTAGCTCAAACCCAAACCCCGACAGAGCGGCGGCGTGGACGGCGGTGAGCGGCGCAAACAGAAATGCTGAACACACGATCATTCCTGGCGGTGGATTTCGGGGCAGGCAGCCTCAAGCTGGCGGAGTTTGAAATAAACGAAGCCGGTGGTTTGCGTCTCCGGAATTTTTCGATCAAGCCGCTCGGTCTCGAAGGCGCCCAGGAAGCTTCCCGCGAAGCGACCGTGCTCAAGGCCCTGCGCGAGGTGCTGGTGGAAACCGGCACCAAGGCGCGGAACATCAACGTCTGCGCACCGGGCTTCCAGGTATTTTCCAAGTTTGTCAAACTGCCGCCGGTGGATGCGGGCAAGGTGACGCAAATCATCCAGTACGAGGCGCAGCAGAACGTGCCGTTCCCGCTCGCGGAGGTGGTGTGGGATTATCAAATCCTGGGTTCCAGCGCCGGCGGCGAGCTGGAAGTCCTGCTGGTGGCCATCAAATCCGAAGTGGTCGAGGGCCTGTTCCGCATGGCGGAGGAGGCGAAGTTGCGGCTGCAATTGTGCGACGTGTCACCGGCCGCGTTGTGCAACGCCTTCCGGTATAATTATGGCGAGCTGGAGGATTGCACGATGCTGCTGGATATCGGCGCCAAGACGAGCAACCTGCTTTTCTTCGAAAATGGCAAGGTTTTTTCCCGCAGCATCGGGCTGGGCGCCAACACCATTACCCAGGATTTTGCGAACGAGGCGAAATTGAAGTACGAAATCGCCGAAGCGAAAAAGATTGCCGAAGGCTTTGTGAGCCTCGGCGGTGCCTACGAGGAGCCTGAAAATGAACACCAGGCGGCCATTGCCAAGATTGCCCGGCAGTTCATGACCAAGCTGCACATCCAGGTTAACCAGACGATGCAGTTTTACCGGGGCCAGCAGGGCGGGTCGGCTCCGTTGCGTTTGTTTTTGTCCGGCGGGGCGTCCATCATGCCTTATACGGCCCAGTTCTTCGCGGAAAAATTGAATGTGCCGGTTGAATATTTCAATCCATTCCGCAACGTGCAGATTGATCCGGCGGTGAACCTGGAGGAACTGGCGCGCGTGGCGCATTCACTAGGGGAAGTGGTTGGTCTGGGACTTCGAAATTTGGCGAATTGTCCGGTGGAAATGAATTTGATGCCCACCAGCACGCTGCGGTGGCGGACGTTCAACGAAAAGAAACCGTATTTTGCCTTCACCATTGTCGCCCTGGTGCTCGTGGCCGGCGCGGTGGGATATTTGTTCCAGCAACTCGCCCAATCGAAGGAAGATGAAATCAACAAGGCGACGCCCGAACGCGACCGGTTGCAGCTTCAGGCTGACAATTTTGACCGCGTTTACAAGAAACTGCAGTCCACCCAAAAAGAGGCGAATCAAATCTCGGCCTGGATGGAGAACCGTTATTATTGGGGTGACGTGTTGATGGAATTGCGGCAGGCGCTGATTCGCTCCGAAAAGGACATCCAGACAAAATTGTCCGAGAAACGGCCGGGAATCGAAGCGGGCGTCTGGATTGAACAGTTGACGATGGGCAATGTGCCTGCGCCCATGACCGGTCCCGGCGCGATTTCCACTCCGAATCCGGCTGAGAACACCGACAACGGATTGTCGCCGGCCGGCGCCCCCAATTCATCCAGCACTGTTACCTTGATCTGTCGCGCGGTGAATTTGTCCAGTGTGGATTCCGCGGCGAACACGGAAATTGCCTACGCGGTTCTCCAGGCATTCCAGGAAGATCCGTTTTTTGATGCCAAAGGGACGCAGCTCAGGGGAGACATCACCCCGGACGATGCCACCGGCACGTTCACGTTTGGCATCACCGTGGCGCTAAAAAATCCACTCAACTTGTAATATGGCCTGGATCAAGCGAAATTTAGTATTTGTGATTCTCGGCATCCTGGCGGTTGGATTGCTGGGAGCATCCGGCTTATACATCTACCAGGGTTGGAGTCACAATACGGCGAAATTCAACGAGTTGAACGACATATACAGCACGTTGAAGGATTTGGCTGGCAAGAAACCATCGCCGGGCAACGCAAAGGTCAACAACATCGAAACGGCCAAGGAACAGGAACGGGAGCTTCGGGACTGGATCCGGCAGGCGGGAAATTATTTTCAACCCATCCCCCCCATTCCCAACATGGGCACCAATGCCGTGAGCAGCGAGGCGTTTGCGGCTGCGCTGCGCCGGATGATTGATCAGTTGCAGTTGGAGGCGGACACGGCCAGTGTGGCGCTGCCGCCGCAATACGCTTTTTCGTTCGAGGCGCAACGCAAACTGGTGCGGTTCGGGTCCGGCCTGGATCTGCTGGCGGCGCAACTCGGCGAGGTAAAAACCCTGGCCGAAATCCTTTATGCGGCGCGGGTCAATTCGCTGGACGGCATCCAGCGTGTCCGGGTTGCGGACGACGACGCGAGCGGTCCGCAGACTGATTATCTTGAGAGTCATTCCGTGACCAACAATCTGGCCATCATGACGCCGTACCAAATTACGTTCCGTTCATTCAGTCCGGAAATTGCCCAGGTGCTCGGCAACTTTGCCTCATCGCCTTCCGGGTTCATTGTCAAGAGCATCAACGTTCAAGCGGCCGGGTCCGTGGCGGCGGGGTCGCCTGACGCAATGGCGCCACCACCTCCGTCCAGCCCCGCGCCCACGATGGTGCCGGCCAGGGGCGGATTGCAGACGGTGTTAAATGAGCAGTTGTTGCGCGTTACGCTGGTGGTGGAGGTGGTGAAATTGTTGCCCAAAAAATAGCTCATGGATTTCGTCAAAAAACATTACGAGAAAATCCTGCTCAGCGTCGTGCTGCTGGGGTTGGTGGTTGCGCTGGTGTTCCTGCCGGTCATGATCAACCACGACCATGAGACGCTGACCGGTATCCGCACCGGCATCATCAGCCACAAGGTTCAACCTCTGGACCTTTTGGATTTGACCCGGGAGACCAATGTGGTCGAACGGCTGCAATCGCATTACAAGCTTGATTTTTCCACCACGAACAAACTGTTCAACCCGGTACAGTGGCAAAGAACGGTTGACGGACGGCTCATCAAGCTCGCTCATGGCGATGAGGTGGGTCTGGCGGTCGTCACCAAAATCACGCCGCTATGCATGGTCCTTACGCTGGACACGATCGAAACCAACGAATTGGGTACGCGCTATTCGATCAGCGTGGAACGTCAGGCGGCGGCGTTGCCCGGGCAGCGTGGCAAGCGGCAGCACTATGCGTCGGTCGGGGAAAAGAACGAGGTGTTCACCATCACGGATGTGAGCGGTTCGCCGACGGATCCGGCGCAATTAAAGTTGTATTTGATACTCAAGGACACCGGCGAGCGGGCGACCTTGTCCAAAGACCAGCCGTTTCGCCGGGTGGATGGTTACGCCGCGGACATCAAGTATGATCTTGAAAAGCGAACCTGGCAGGCGCAACGCGTCGGTGCGGATTTGAAATTTGCCGGCGACGATTACATTATCGTTGCCATCAACCAAGACGCGGTGATATTATCGGCCAAATCAAACCAGAAAAAAACGACATTGACTTACAGTCCTTAAAATTCTGATTGACACATGGCTGCGACAACGCGAGCGTCCTATGGCGCTGAATTGATTTAAGACGAACCCGGAACGTATCATGACAAAAGCAGTATCCTTCTCGCTCGGCATCATTTTTTTGCTGGCCACCGCCACCTTGTTACCGGCGCAAACCAGCCCTACGGACGCGGCGGTCAATGAAGCCGTGTTGCGTCAGGCCAACACCATCATTCTGCGTCAAAAGCTTTTGGACGCGAAAAATGCCGCGGCGCGCGGCGATCTGCCCGGTGCCGCCAAGTTATACGAAGACGCCTACACGCTGGTTGAGCAAATCGGATCAGGAATTGACGCCGAGAAAGCGCAGACGATATCCGGCCTGGTTTCAACCCGGCTGCAACTCGCCCGTCAGGCGCAAAGCCATGGTGATTTGCACGAAGCTGCCACGGAGGTCAACCGCGCCTTGAAGGTGGATCCGCAGAATTCCGTCGCGATGGATTTCCAGAAGAGCAATGACAAAATGCTGGCCGCCACACGGGGCCAGGTGCCTGACGACGCGACGCTCCAACAGGTTCCTTATATTGCCAATGACAAGACCCAGGCCGGCACATTGGTGCGGGACGGCAAGTTGCTCTACGAGATGGGCAAGTTTGATGAGGCCGAAGTCAAATTAAAGGAGGCCATCAGTTTCGATCCGGACAACGAGGGAGGATTCTATTACATGAACCTCGTCAAACAGGCGAAGCTGGATCGTGAAGCACACATGCACACCATGGACACACAGGATCGCATGGTAAAGGTGGAAAATGCCTGGGTGAATCCTGTAAAGCGCGGGTTATTGCCTGTGCCCAATCCGTATGCATTGACCAATTTTGTCTATACCGGCGTCGGTCGCGAGGTGATTTACAACAAACTCGATCGTATCCGGCTGGACACGGTTTCCTGGCCTGAAGGTTTGCCGTTGAACGAGGTGCTGCACAACTTGGGCGAGCAAACCAGGCTCCGTGATCCGGAAAAGAAGGGGATCAACTTCTTGTTTAACCCCAACACGCCGGGTGCGGCGGCAGCAACGGTTCCCGGCGGTGGTGGTGGCCAGACCATTGATCCGACCACCGGACTGCCCGTGGCGGCTCCGGCGGGTGGTGGTCCTGGTGAATCAGTGGACGCCAGCTCCATCAACGTCAAATTGACGCTGAGTGATGTGCGATTAATGGACGTGCTGGATGCCATCATCCTGGTGGCTGATCATCCTCTGAAATACTCGGTTGAGGATTATGGCATCGTCTTCTCAGTCCGGGGACCAGAGACGTTGCAATTGGAGACGCGCACATTCAAAGTAGATCCCAATACCTTTTATCAAGGCTTGGAAAGTGTTAGTTCCACGAGTTTTGGCGAGGCCAGTACTTCCGGTGGTAGTGGCAGCGGCGGCGGCGGTGGCGGCGGCGGTGGCGGCGGCGGTGGTGGTGGTGGCAGTGGTAATGGCCAATTTAACGGCGCGGTAGTGGCGGTAGTTAATGCGTCACCGGGAGCGAGTGGTATTCGCTCCTCAGGCGGAGGAAGCGGCGGCGGCGGCGGCGGCGGTGGTGGCGGCGGCGGCGCTAGCGGCAGTACGACCGCGGTTGGTGGTCTGACCAGTCTCGGTGGAAACGGTGGCTTGCGCTACGTGACTTCTCCCGAAGGCGTGCAAGATGTCAGCATTGCTGCCCAGACCTTCTTCAAGGCATTGGGCGTGGATTTGACGACGCCGGGAAAGAGCATTTTCTTCAATGATCGCTTGGGTGTGCTGTTTGTTCGCGCCACGTCGCAGGATCTGGATACCATTGAACGAGCGATCCAAGTCCTCAACACCATGCCGCCAATGGTGCATATCAAGGCCCGCTTCATTGAAGTTTCGCAAACTGATTCCTCGGCATTGGGTTTCGATTGGTATTTGGGACAAGTCAACATGGGGAAGAATGTGGTGGGCAATGGCGGCAGCGCGCCGTCACTCAATGTGCCCGTTTCGTCGGCTAACCCGCTGGGTGCGTTTCCCGGCAACACTGCATCCAGTCTCATTCCAGGCTCGTCCTCGGATCAATTGCTTACCGGGGGATTGCAAAACAGCGGGCCGGCAGTGGCCACCATTACCGGTATTTTGACCGATCCCAACTTCCGCGTCGTGATCCACGCCTTGGAACAGCGGAGCGGAACGGAAAATCTGGCAGAGCCGGAAGTCACCACCATCAGCGGGCGTCAAACCCAGATGCGCGCGACACAGATTGAGACGATCATCACCAGCTTTAGCTTCCAGCAAGGTCAGGGTGGCACGACGACCACAACCACTACTCAATAAGCTTTTATCCATTCAGGCTTTACCATGAAAATGTATCAAACCTTTCCATCCCTGGCGGGAGTGCTGGTCGTGACTGCCGCATGGCTGTCCGGAGTCACCGCTATGCAGGCGCAGGTGATTAACAATCCCGTGCAACCTTCCGCCATCACCCCCAACCAGCAACAGGTGGAAATCGGTCCCGTCCTGGACGTGGTGCCCTATGTTCTTTCCGATGGCTGTACCATCAACCTCGCATTAATTCCGTCGCTCACTGAATTCAACGGTTACACCACGCCGCCAACCATTCCCGGCGTCAACGTCGCCAACGTGGTGGAGGTGCCCACCATCCTGCCGGCCTTTACCGTGCGCCAGGTGGTCACCACCGTGAATATCTGGGACAATCAAACGGTGGTCCTGGGTGGATTGATTTCCTCGCAGGTCCAGTCCACAAAGGACAAGGTGCCGCTGCTCGGTGACTTGCCGCTGGTGGGGACATTGTTTCAAAGCCAGTCAAAGAACACGGTAAAGGTGAACCTGATGATTTTTGTGACCGCCACCATGGTTGATCCGTCCGGCAACCGGGTGCATTCGGACGATGAACTTCCGTTTGCGCAAAATACCATTCCGCCCCAGCAGCCAGGGGTGATCGTGCAGCCCGGAACGGCGGGGTTGGCCCCGGCGCCGGTGAGCAACCAATGAAACAGGCGATGTCTCTGGTGCAATTTTGGTTTGAGATCATGTTAAAGGCTGGAAACATTTTGAAGTGCTGGAGCCAAGTCATTTGTATCCGGTAGATTTGTGGATCGGTTGTTGATCATAGACGGGCACGCATACGCCTATCGCGCATTTCACGCGATTCGCGAGTTGCGCTCCCCGGCCGGCCAGCCGACCAACGCCATTTATGGCTTTGTCAAGATGTTCGCAAAAATGCGGGCGACGATTGAACCGACGCATTTGATTGTGGTGTGGGACGGCGGCTTGAGCGCCGAGCGAACCGGGTTGTTGCCGGAATATAAGGCGCAGCGTCCGGCCATGCCGGATGATTTGAAGCCGCAACTTGACGGGATTGTCAGTTATTTGCAGGCGGCGGGGATTGCCTCGTTTTGCCGCGAGGGCGTGGAAGCGGATGATTATATTGCGTGCCTCGCGCGGCACGCGACGGAAGCGGGCATGGCCGTGGTCATTGCCAGTTCCGACAAGGATTTTATGCAGTTGGTGTCGGCGCGGGTCGGATTATTGAACCCGAACGACAAGAGCGAAACGGTCTGGACGGACGAACAGGTGCGTGCCAAATCGGGCGTGGCTCCGTCGCAGATTGTGGATTGGTTGAGCTTGGTGGGTGACGCCGTGGACAATATTCCGGGCGTGACCGGAGTCGGGGTGAAAACCGCCGCTGAATTGCTGAGGCAATTTGGTTCGGTGGCCGTGTTGTATCGGCGGCTGGGGGAAGTGAAATCGGAAAAGTTGCGCATGGCGTTGCGCGATGCGGCGGACGTGGTGCGGCGCAATGGCGAACTGGTGCGCCTGAGGGACGATCTGCCGTGCGAATTTTTGCCGGCCGCGCTGGTGGAAAAGCCGGTGGAAGTCGGCCGGTTGCGCGAGTTGTATCAGCGCTGGGGTTTCCGGGGAATGCTTGCGGCGCTGGGAGAATCCGCGCGCGAACAGCAGACAGTTTTGATTTAGAAAATGAATTTAGAACGCAAAAATATGTCGGCGGCCGAATCCGCGGCGCAGTCGTTTTTTCAGAGGCTGTGGTCGGGCTTGGGCCAAAGAATTTTTGGACAAAGCGCCTGGTTGCGTTTAGACTGCTGCCAATCAATTATGTCGTTCTTGTCGTTCGCCCGCAGGGCTGTTGTTTGCTTTTGTTGGGTATTGACCATTGGGGCTCCCGTGGTCGCTTCCGCCCAGACCAATTATTACCGGACCAATGGAACGGAATACGCGATCATCGGTTCCTTGCCGGGTGACCAGGTGTACCCGGATGTGGCGGTGACGCCCACCGGCGGGTTCGTGGTCTGGCAGGACAACGCCACCGACGGCAGCGGTTGGGGCGTGAGCGCGCGGCGCCTGGACAGCACACTGTCCGGAACGTTGAGCACCTTCCGGGTGAACGTTCAGGGAACCAATGACCAGCAAAATCCCCGCTTGGCCTCGTTGAAAAGCGGTGGCGCCGCTTTTGTGTGGCAGGGCGGCCAGGAAGGGTTTCAAAAGATTTACGCGCGGTTTCTTACTTCCAGCAATACTTGGATGACGACTAATGATGTGCCTGTGAATTCGCCGTCAATCACGAACGTGTCGTATGTTTATGGTTACTACACCAACACGACCACGACGATTACAACAAATCCCCCCCAACCTCCCCACCAAACCATAACTTATACAACCAACACGACCACGACAGTTACCGCGACGATTACCACTAACACAAGCATAGGTGGAACCTTTCGAATCAATCCCGCTGTTGCCGTGCTCAATAATAGCAATGTGGTGGTGGTTTGGGCCAGTTACAACCAGGCCGGCTCCAACAGTTTGTTGGATGTCTATGGCCAGCTCTTTTCGCCGGCCGGCCAGAAGGTTGGCGGTGAATTTTTGGTCAACCAGTTCACGGCGTACAATCAGCGCTCGCCGGTTGTCGCGGCGTTGCCCAACAACGGGTTCATCGTTGCCTGGGTGTCGGAGCAGCAACGGGCATCTAATAATAGTTTGAGTTATGCCGCCAACACCAACGGGGTGGCCCCGGCTCAGACGGGTACGCCCAGCGTGGATGTTTACGCAAGGTTTTACGACGGCAACGGCGTGGCGCAGGGAAGTGAGTTTCTGGTGAATACGGATTACAATCCGTGCGCGAATCCCGGCGTGGCGGTGGCGGCCGATGGCTCTTTCATGGTGACCTGGAGTGCGCGCGACGCGAGCAATCAGGCCAACGGCTGGGATGTTTATGCGCGGCCGTTTTCGAGTGCGGGCATTGGTGGTGCTGTCCTGTTGGTGAATTCGTTTATTTATGGGGATCAATATCAGCCGCGGATCAGCGCGATTGGCGGGGATTATTTGATCGTCTGGACGAGCATGGGCCAGGACGGTTCGCGCGAGGGTGTGTTCGGCCAGTTTGTGCATGAAGACGGTTCGATGGTGGGCGGTGAATTCCGGGTGAACACCACGACCGCCGGCCAGCAGATGCAACCGGTGGTGACGTCGGATGGCGCCGAACAATTCCTGGTGGTCTGGACCGGGTTCACCTTTACACTCAACAGCATGGATTTGTTTGCGCAGCGCTACGTCAATGTGGCGGCGGTGCTGCAGCCGATGAGCGCCCCGTTTGTGTACGCCCCGTTTGTGGTGGGCAGCAATGGCCTGTATCAGCCTCAGTTGCAGGTTTCCTGGTCGGCGCTGGCGCAGCAAGGCATTTCAGTTTCCAACTATGAAATATATGTGAATGGTGCCGGTACGCCCGCCGTCTTGACGGTGAGCAATGTCTGGATGATGACAGCGGCCAATGGTTTGACGGCGAGCAGCAACGTGTCATTCACAGTGGATTATAGAACGACGGACGGGCGGCGCTCGCCGATTTCGCCGTCGGCCAGCGGCAAGACGTGGAGCGGCCTGTATTGGGGATCGCCGTCCACGGCCATTCCTGATGAATGGATGACGATGTATTTTGGTCAGGCTCAATATTTATGGCCCTCAACCACCGCCGATAGCGATGGTGATGGCATGAACAATTTCCAGGAATTCTTGGCAGGCACGATCCCAACCAATTCGGCCAGTGTGTTGCGCGTTCAAATCAGCCAGGCGGCGGCGGCGCCGCAAGCCGGCCAGTCGCCACCACAGACACCAGGTGTGTATCTGAGTTGGAACACGCAGCCGGGATTGACGTATCAGGTGCAGGTCACGACGAATTTCACCTCGTGGAGCAACCTGGGTTCGCCGCGGTTTGCGGCGGAAAGCAGCGATTCAATTTTTGTCGGGAGCGGCGCGGCTGGTTACTACCGCGTGTTGCTCCTGCGCCAATAAAATGTGTATGCGGCCAATGATTAAGAAATTTTTGTGCGTTGCCGGGCTGTCGCTCGGTCTTCAGACGGCCTGGGGATTTGCCCTGCTGGGACCAAATCCGGGAATTGGTGGTGGTACCGCCGATGGCTGGCAGGTGGTTACGCTTGGTTATGATCTGGCATATCTCAATCTCGGGGTGTCGGGAGGCGGCGTGTGGTTGGGTGACATTGGCGGACCGAAGAACATTGGCGAGGAATATCGCCGGAATGTGCCGGTATTATATTACGCATACAATGGCAATTTTTCCGGTTACTTTGGCGCGGAGGGCGAAACAGCGGTGGATGGCGCCTTTGCCATCATGAACAGTCTGACCAATGTGGACAGCTACAGCAGCGACCTCTCCGAATTTCCGTTTCAATCCCAATCCCAAAATTATCTGGCGACGGGAACCTATTTGACGGATATCAAGTCGGTGACCCTGCATTTGCTGGTGGAGCAACTGGGTTTGACCGAACCGGAACGTTACACTTGGACACTGCATGATCGGTTCGTGGGTACCAAGTGTCCTGTAACCACAACGTATCTGGTGGTTCAGAGAAATTTTGATATCACGACTTCACCGCTGAACCAGATCCAGTACTCGGCGTATGTCAACAATGTGCTTTATACCTATTTTATCGAAGAAGATTGCGGAAGAATACCCGGTATCCCATGGAATGCTATCACGGTGCCGCATGGGCAGGATCCCTTGGCCCAGCTTTATACCGCGGTGGCCGCAAATAATTACGCGGGGGAATGGACAGATGAGGGTGCCATTGACCCTTCCACCGGACAGATATTGGTTTATAGTGGCGGGCTGCAGATTGGCGGGTTTTACACCGGTTTGACCCGTGATGACGTGGGGGGCTTGAGATATTTGATGAGCACCAATAATATGAATTGGGAGACTGCGGCCGCCGGCAGCCTGTTGGTCAGTTCCAGCGGCGGTGGCATTGGCGGGGTGACGTACGGGCCGCCCACCCTGCTTTACACTTCAAACTATACTACGTTTTGGTTGACCGCTCAAACCACGAGTCCAGCCACCTTGTCTAATTTGTTTCCCGGGTTGGTCATTGTTAATTCCTCATATTATTACACGAACATTGTCACGCCCAATATCGTGACTTATACCACCAACCTGATTGGTTCGCCATATGGCGAGCAGGTGATCGTGGTTACGACCAATGGCGTTACCTCCAACCTCGAGCAGATTTTTTCGTACAGTTTTGCCAATCTCGACATCCTCACCAACGAGTTTAGTCCGAATACCAGCGCCTCACTGGTCGAATTCTCGATTATGCCGCAAATCAATGCGCCCTATGGCTCTCCGTTGGCCACCAACACCACGACCAAGACGATTATCCTGACCAACGTGCCGTCGGGTGAATATTTCATTAACACCAATTATCTTTGCGGTCCGCCGCTCTTTCAAAATTTGTTGGCGACCATCGTGACGCCGACGACCAACTTCATCTTCTCCGCCAGCAATTCGGTGGGCGAAGTCCTCGCCGAAAGCCTGGTGATCTATTCCACCACGCATGTCTATCAAGTGGAGTGGCCCATCTGCTCCGGCGGAGCGAATACCAACAGCGGAGGTGTGGCCAATGCCACCGGTTATTATCAAGGCATTCAGCGGGTTCAATTCGTGCGTGTCCCGGATACCCAGGTGGATCCGCTGACCGGTAATTTCCTTCAGCCGATTATCTCATTTTATACCAATGTCTTTTTTAACCCGACCAACCGCCAGTTGCAGCAGCAAATATTCCAGCGGGTGGTGGCCCGGCCGGACATTCTGTTAAGCGCCCAGGATCTGGCCGTTGGACCGGCGGGGAATAATTTTGTCGGCACCGTGACCCGGCCGGTTCCGCAGTATGAAATTGGCAATAGTTTGCCTGGTTTGGCCGGCCCGGGGATCATTGACGGTTCGACCACCTTTACTTTCAACAAGGTTGGGCCGGTTTTCTATAACGGCCCGTTTCCGGATACCAATGGTTTCACGGACTTGGTGAACGAAATGACGCAGGTTTCCGCGTTGCAATGGGCGTCCTTCGACGGCTCGACCAACCTCCCGGTCCTTTATCCGAATGGCACCAGCATTCAGGAGCTTGAAAGCCAGTTGGTCATCTCGATCCTGCCGGCCAGTCTGCCGGACGGCACCAACAATGTGGTTTATCCGACCACGCAGTTCTCGGCTACTGGCGGCCAGCCGGGCTATACCTGGTCATTGGGAACCGGAACGCTGCTGCCAGCCGGGTTGACCTTCTCGTCCGGGGGCCTGCTTTCCGGGACTCCCTCCGGCAATGCCCCCGGCGTCTACGACTTTGCAATCCAATTGACCGATTCGCAGGGCCAGGTCGTCGTTCTGAACTATTCCATCACCATCCATTGAGCAAGCGGCATGAAACACAATAATTCCCTGACTCACCGCTTCATGAAGTGGAAGTTTTTTTCCGTGTTGGTGGGCTTGACGCTGGCGCGCGCGGCGCTCGCAACCGACGCGCTTTATCAAAATTATGCGGTGCTCAACTACGACATTCCTGGCAATCCGCCGCCGCAAATTGACGCCACCAATTTCGACAATGAAAGCGTCTTCAACGTCAATTGGGGGGTATACTCCGTCAACCCGGCGTTTTACGAAACTCTGAATACGCTGAACTACACCAACAACGGCACGATGACCGTCAACGCTCCGATCATCAGTTCGAGTTCGAGCGGCTTCGTCATTGTCGGGGAAACCTTTGCTCCCGGTTTCAAGTTCGACCTGCAGACCACCAACGTTACGACTCCGCACAAGATGGCTGGCTCCTTTTATAATCCGGGCACGGTGCGCTGCAATTCATTTTTGGATGGGAACAATGTTTTTAATTTTGGAGGGATCCTGGGTTTCTCGCTGGGCACCTTCGGTGAATGTGTTGTTTCGGCGACCAATGTCATAAATTCCGGCACGATTGAGGCGGGTGTGAACAGTTTGATCCAGATCACCGGGCAGAATGTGGACATGACCCGCGGGACGTTGAACGTCGAAAGTTTGCAGAACTTCTTCCTTTCTGGCAACACGCCGGGAGTGTATAGCGCTGCCTACGGTTTTGGCATTGATACGAACAAGGACTGGGACCCGTTTTTCGCTTTGACCGCTGCCACCGCGTATTCCTCACTGCCATACATCATCAGCCTGACCAATTCCACAGCCTATTATGATCTCCAGCAGCCCGCAACCAACCTCAATATCATCCGGGCGGTTTTTGTCCAAAATAAAAGCCCCAACGCCACTTACAATGTTTACATTGATCCCTTGAATGCGAGTCCTCTTTTCGCCGCCGGGGCGGCCCATGTGGAATGGGTGAGCACCGCGGTTAACCCGGCGGACTGTAGTTCATCCACCACTTATCTCTATTTGACTGATGATTACGTGGCGGGCGCCAATGTCACGAACCTGTTCATCAACAACGGCACGCCGGACAATTTCACCTTTATTACCTCCACCACCCGGTTGCTTTCGGGGCCGCTTGCGCCCGGCTTTCCGGGTTTTCCGAACAGTATCGTCACCAATACCTACTCGTATTTCGATGGGCAGCTCGTTTCAACGACGACGCCCACCAATGCCACTCCGTTGAACCCCAGCGGTGCGCTCACGAATTTGCCCGGCCGCATCCAGATCACCGCCAGCCGGGATTTGAACCTGGGTTTGTCGGCCATCTCCGGACAGAATTACCTGTCCTTGACGGCCACGAATCAGTTTGACGGCAGTGTCGGCGCGCTGATTGCCGCTCCCTATTCCGACCTCAACCTGGGGGTCACCAACGGGATCATGGCCGTCACCAATTTGCTGGAATCCACGATCCCGAACTGGAACGGCTCGGTTGCGGCCTGGAGCACGCGCTTCCTGAATGTCGTCTCCAACACCGTGGACGGCATCAACTATTTTATGCTGACCAACGATTACCGGGTCCTGATCGTTCGCAGCAGTCAGATGAACCCGGCGACCGCGCCCCAGGTGCAGGACCTGAAGTTGCACGCCACGAACAGTCTCGTCATCAGCGATGTTTTGAACATTCTCCGTTCACTGTCCATTGACTCACAAAACCTGACGTTGACCACCAACGGCTGCGGCAACGCAGCCGACTCGCTCGAGGGTGAATTGAATTTTGAAAACGGCGCCATCCTGTGGCAGAATTCCCTGCCCAACTTGCGCAACCTGACCAACAATGGCGCGATCCGCATCGGAAACCTCGCGTTGTTTGGCGGCCCGCCCCCGGCCAATTATTTTTCCTTCGTCAACCACGGATTGATCACCGACCAAGGCTCCACCATTTACGCGAATTATTTTGAGGACAGCGGTCCATTTACCAACGGAGTCGGCAGCTTCCAATTGCGGTCGTTGAACACGATAATTACCAACGGCACCCTCGTCGCCGGCGCCGATATCTCCATCACCACCACCAACCTGTTGATGGGCAGCCTTGCGTTGCAAGCCGGCCGGGCGCTGACCTTGCAGGTGACGAATGCGCTGACCGATGGCGGTGTGACCAATGGCAACCGCTGGGTGTTGGGCAGCGCCGGGGTTGGTGGCAGTGACAGCGGATTTAACCTGCCCATCCTGCCCGGTTCGGCCAACCGGGGTGATTTGTTGGGTACGACCGTGCTCAACATCGCGCCGACCAATAAGAGCATTGTCAATGTCTGGGCGGGCCAGGACTTGGGTGCTACCTTGAACGGTTATACCAACAACGAGGCGGTGGGCCATTTGATCCTGGATTCATTTGGTTCGTATTTCCCGTTAAACCGGATTGGCACCTATACCTTTACCGGCACCGGTGCCGGCACCAACGCATTGTATGTGGATTTGCTGGAACTGCGTGATGCGGCCACCAACCGCGATGCCAACGGCAATTTTTCGGCGCTCAACGTCAGCCCCAACATGGTGATTTATTTTGCCAGCGCATTCATGAATGGTGTCTCGGTTGCGGACAAGATGAACGGCAAGAACAACAACCGGCTCCGCTGGATCCCGGCTTATACGGGTTACTTCAGCGCCACCAATTTTGTCAATTTTGATGGGACGACCAACGTCGTGAATATTTCGGTGCTCGACAGCACGTCGGTTGATTCCGACGGAGACGGGATTCCCAACGCCAGCGATCCAACGCCATTTTGGCTGACCAGCGAGGTGGATTTCACGTATTCCTTGACGAACCTTCCACCGGAAATGGTGCGTCTGGTCTGGCATAGCATTCCGAGCGCGACCAACCTGCTCAAATTCTCCACCAATCTGGTCAACACCTCCACGAATCCGGCTCTTTGGGAGGGGATGGTAACCAGCTATGTTTCGCCCAGCCTGGTGCCGCCGGCGGGAGGATGGCCGATAACGAACATTGTATTCGATCCGATCACCATCACCAACAAGGTTTACCGGGTGTTTGTAAATCCGAGTTCAGCGACGCAATTCGGTCCCTGATTTTGTAACGGTGATTTTAATTGGAATAAATTTGGAACGCGCGGGGAAACCGGCAGTGACCACGCACATAGCAACAAAGCAATTATGAAAATATTCACGAGCCTGAGATTGAGAAATCTCGTGAGCAACGCCGGCTGGTTGAAGCTGGGACTGGTGGTTTTGTCCGGGCTGATGGTCAACGTCGGTCGGGCCGCTGCGCCGCCGAACGACAGCTACACCAACGCCATTGTTCTCACCGGCAACAATGGCACGACGAACGGCAGCAACGTGGGCGCAACCCTCGAGCCGGGCGAACCTTATCCAAATACCCTGTTCAGCGCTTCGGTTTGGTATAAATGGACAGCGTCATCGAATGAAACCACAGAATTTGACTTGAACGGGAGTGCTTTTGGAGTCGGCACGGCCTATGTGATCGTTTATACGAACAGTTCCAGCAGCATCAGCAATCTTCAGTTGTTTGCGGTGGGGCTTATTCAGGGAGTTGTGTCCACCCCGGCCAGTTTTCAAGCGGCATCGAATCAAACTTACTACATTTCCGTGGCTGGTGCGGCCGGTGCCATCACGTTGAACTGGTCCTCCAGTCCGCCGCAGCCGCCGCCGTCCAATGATAATTTTGCCAATGCCACCGTCCTCACCGGCTTATGGGGAACAACCAATGGCATTAATACCTATGCCACATCCGAACCCAATGAACCCACGCATGTGGGCTTGGGGGCTTTCCACAGCGTTTGGTACCAATGGACCGCGCCGCAGAGTGGTGACGTTGAGTTGGACACCCTCGGCAGCGGTTTCGACACCACCCTCGCCATTTATACCGGCACCAGCCTTGGGAATCTTGCCCAGGTGGCGGCGAATGATGACATTTATCCTGCACCCCAGAACAATCAAATGGGTCAGTTTATTTACAACAACAGTCCGCCCGCATATGATACCAATTTTCCATCCTTTCCACTTAATACCAACAATTATCCGCGTGCCAGTGCAAGAAACTATCTCTACAATCAACCGTATCAAGGCCCCAGCGGGCTGCATTTCAATGCGGTTGCCGGCACAACCTACTATTTCGCCGTGGATGGTTATAACGGGGTGGCGGGGGCTTACTCACTGAACTGGGCCTATCAATCTTCGGGGGTTTTTCGTTTCGCGACCGAAGGCATTGAACAGACCGGAATAACGGACACGAACGGGAACCCGATGCTGCTTTATCAATGTTCCGAAACGGAAACCAGCCGGCGGGTCCTTGGGACCGTGAATGCCAACCAATATAACACGACGCTTCACAGCTACTATACCTTTGATGTGCCGGGCGTGCTGGTCACCGTCACCCGTCTGGCCGGTTCTTCGGGGCGGGTGCTGGTGGATTATACGACCGTTGACGGAAATACGAACATGATAACCAACGGTGACCAACCAGCATTGGCGGGTAGCGATTATTTCACCGCCAGCGGTACGCTGGTTTTTGATGATTTTGAGATGAGCAAGACGATATTGGTCCGGATTATTGATGATGGCGGCCTTCCCCGGCCCAACCGGGATTTTAGCGTCGTGCTGTCCAATCCGCGGCTGGATTCGGCTGAAGCCCCGGATGTGGTGTCACGCCCGCGGGTGGACCAGACTTATTATCAGGCCTTGGTTCGGATTCTGGACGCGGACATTGATCCCAAGGGCGAGAGTCAGCGTGTATTCTACAGTCTCAACAACGGTCCATATACGAATGTCCCTCCGACTATTACAACGAATACCGATGTCATTTCAACCAACATCTTTTGGACCCCCATTCCCACCAATGCGGTCTTGAACTTCCAAAAGGCCAACTACCGGGTGACCCGGGACATTACCAATTGGTGGGGGGGAACACCCATCACCGTTTATGTCACCCGCACCGGCACGAACGACTCGTCGGCTTCGGCCCTGTGGAGTGTCAACAATCAATTTCTCAGCAAACTTACGGCCAACGATAATGGCAATATTACCTTCCCGCTTCAGCCTGGTTCCGACTATGCCACGCCGTTCACAGCCACTCCGCCAAAGGTTGATAATATCTTTGGTTCGACCAATTTTGATTTTAATTTCCTTTCGGGTAATAGTGGCACGGTCAGTTTTGGCAGCGGGAGCGCTGCTTTTGATCCCCAGCCGATCACCTTTACCATTTACGACAACGGCCTTTCCCAATTTAACGAGGATCTCCACATTGATCTTTATCAACTGGACTCCAAGGGGAATCCGATCCCGGCCGGCATGGTGGCGGAAACCACGGTGACCATTTTATACGACGACCTGCACCCGCCGGCAGGCTCGGTGGATGAATATTATAATCCGGATTTCTCGCTGGACATTGCGCCGCCGATCAACGTGCAGCCATTGAGTCAGCCCGGCACCGACGGCGACGTATATGGAGTCGCTGTTGAGGCCAATAATCATAATGAAACCGTCATCGTGGGCGATTTTACTTCGTATGATGGAGTCGGGCGGGGTTGCATCGCCCTGGTCAGCAGCAACGGCTTGCTCGACACCTCTTTTGCGCCCGTCTCCGGGGCCAACGATTTCATTCATTCCGTGGCGGTGACCGCCAACCATGAGTTTGTGATTGGTGGCGGCTTTAACTCCTTCAATGGCAGCACCTGTAATGGTATTGCCTTGGTGAAGGCCGACGGGTCGTTGGACACCACCTTCCTGAACGGACTTTCCGGGGCCACCCTGGCGAATGGTTCGCCGGCCACGGTTTGGGCGGTCGCGGTGCAATCGGACGGCAAAATTGTGGTTGGCGGTGATTTCCAAAACATCAACGGCACACCGCGCAATTATGTCGCGAGACTTAACCCCGATGGTTCAGTTGATACGAGCTTCAATCCAGGCACCACTTTGAACGGCCCGGTCTATGCGCTGGCGTTGCCGGCGGGAGGTATTTTGAACCTCACGAATGCTGCCACTGGCGGGAGCAATGAGGTTGACCAAACCATCAACCTTGGCGCGGCAAACGCCGGCACACTGGCTGTCACCTATGATATGTCAATCCAGCCCGATGAGATGCGGGTTTTTTACGGTGACACCAATGTTGCCGCCGGCACCGGGGTATTGATTTACGACACCGGTCCGGTCAGTTTCTCCAACAATTTCGTGCTCCCCTTTGGTCCGACCAACGGTCTGAGCACCAATGTCATTACCATCGTCATGGATCAGGGCGGCGGAGCATTTGGCACTCTTTGGACTTATAGCGCCTCAGTTACCACGAGTGGATCTGGTAATGAAATCATGGTGGGCGGCGATTTTGCGGTCAACGGCCAGACTTACAGTGACATTGCGCGCTTGAGCGGCACCAATGGGTTGCTGGACACTTCATTTAATCCCGGTGCGGGGGCTGACAATCCGGTATTCACCCTGGCTTGGCAGCCGGACGGACGGGTGGTGGTGGGTGGTTCTTTCACTCATATCAACAACCAACCGTACAATTACATTGTCCGTCTGAATAACAATGGCAGCATTGACACCACCAACTTTTTCCCCGGTATCGGCGCCAATAATACGGTTTACAACCTCACACTCCAACCGGATGGGACGATTTACGTGGGGGGTAACTTTACGTCGTTCAATGGAACGCACCGGCTCGGGTTCACCCGTCTAAACTCGGACGGCACGGTGGACACCACCTTCCTCGACACCGCCTACAATCAATTTGCCGGCCTGCCGCGAATTCACTTCAACGACCCGCCCAACATTGTCTTTGCTTCCGGCGTTCAAAGCGATAACAACGTGATCATTGGCGGCAGGTTCAGCCAGGTCGGTGGTGGCCAGTTTGATCCCAATGTCCGGCCAGGGGATTTCGTGGATCCCAATACGAGCGATTCGCTGGACCAAAACGTCTATGGCGAACCCAAGACCCGTGATGGGGTGCGCAACCGCAATAACGTTGCCCGTTTGATTGGCGGCGCCACCCCGGGGCCGGGCAACATTGGCCTGCTTAACAGCGCCTATTCGGTCAACGAGAGCCAGTCCTTCATCTATGCGCAACTCAATCGGACCAACGGTTCGCTGGGATATGCCTCGGCCAATTTTTCCGTGCAGCCCGGTTTGGCCAAGAGCGGCAGTGATTACACCTACTATAAGCCCAACCCGCTCTATCCCATCAGCTGGGAATATAATGGCCTGACACGGATGCATAGCGATGGCTTGTTTGGAGACAATGTCATTCTGGAGTCCATGTTTGGATATGGCGAAAGCTATGGTCTTAACGGTGTGCCTTCCGTCATCGTGTCCGTCAGCCGGGACGCGCTAAATCGCGGTAATCTCAACGCCCAGTTCCAATTGGCCAATCCGGTTGGCGCCGATCAGTTTTATCTCGGTGGCCAGAACATTCCTCTCAGTCTGGCGCTGGGACGGTCCGGAGCGCCATTCACGTTGATTGATGATACGACGCAAGGCGGCACGTTTGGCTTCGCTGCGCCCGGCTTCGTTGCGACCAACAGCAGTGCCGCGATTAGTCTGGTTCGTAGCAATGGCACTTACGGCACAATCTCCCTGCAGTACTCCACCAGCAATGGGACGGCCATTGCCGGCACGGATTACACC
>Ga0265338_10001807_pt1 | contig 33620 bp, 25 predicted proteins | sample 42126metaG_FD_193579 | JGI IMG/M metagenome (GOLD analysis project Ga0265338, IMG submission 193579) | Rhizosphere microbial communities from Carex aquatilis grown in University of Washington, Seatle, WA, United States - 4-21-26 metaG | ecosystem: Host-associated > Plants > Roots > Rhizosphere...
AGTGAAATATACGCCGCCCACGTGGACGGGCAGACCATCACCATCGAAACGCCCGCCACCGGCAGCCTGACGCTTCGGCTGTCTGACGCGCTGCTGGACCTGGACCAGCCGGTGAAGGTGGTCGCGGATGGAAAGGTGATTTTTGACGGCAAGGCACCGCGATCCTTCGCCGCCGTGGAATGGTCGTTGAGAGAATGTGAAGACCCGGATTTGGCCGGCACCGCATTCTTGCGCGTCGCGTGGTGAACGTTGTCGTTTGCAAAAACATGAACCCCAAACCGACCTGCACCATTTCCACCTCGCCTTCTGTGGGTGGAACCACGCCAGCCAAAAGTTATTGCGGTCCGTTTGCGATCATGACCTCGCTGTTTTTTCCTGTGGGGCTGCATGAAGTGCGTTTTGAAGGATCCTTATGCGAATGCCTTTTACAAGGCCGATCTCAAGGAAATGAAACCGGGCGTTCACGAGCGCAAATGGGAGGTTGATCCGCTCCGTCATCCGCTCAGGCTGGCGCAAGGCTACTGGAAAATCACCGGCGACCCTTCGCCCTTTGACGAGGCCTGGCACGCGGCAGTTTCACGGGTCCTGAAAATATTTCGCGACCAGCTGGATTTATTGAAATGAACCGGAAGGCCGTGACCGTCCTTGCTCCGGCCACTGGCCGTTGATGATGGGCCTCGTCACCAGCTTCGCCGGATCAATCACGACATGCTTGATGAGCTTGCGTTTCCACGTGTAGGTGATGTGGACAAGACCGTCGCAGGTTTGGATGATCGCGGGATAACTGAACTCGTTGCCCGGCTCGTCTTCCAGCACCAGCGCGGCGCTCCACGTTTTGCCGTCGCGGCTCACCGCGAGGTTCAGCGGACTGCGTCCGTGCGGGGTGTGGTTATACACGAGCAACTGGCGTCCATCTTTGAGCGTCACGGCGTCCGTGCCGGAATTGGGATTGGGCAAATCCAGCAACGCGAGCTTTGACCAGGAAAGTCCATTGTCGTCGGAGGTCGTGGAAAAGATTTTTCCCACCTGCGTGCGGCCGACCGCCACGAGCCGGTCGCCGCCAAGAAACAAAATACTGGGCTGGATGGCCGGCGGACTGTTCGCGGGTTGGGGCACGGTGATGAAGTTCCAGGTGCGGCCGTTGTTCGTGCTGCGCTCGAAATGAATCTGCCAGATCGGCGGTGCCTTCAACGCTTCAAGGCTGCTGCCGCAAAGGATCGTTCCATCGGCGAGCTGCACGGGTTTGTTTTTGATGGGGCCGAGAATGCCGTCGGGCAGACGACCCGCCCCGCTCCAGGTTTTGCCGTTGTCATCGCTGGTCTTGAGCATTCCCCACCAGGCACCGGGCCCCGGGCCGACCTTGTAAAAAAGGAGGAGCGGTCCGGTGCGCGGCTGGAAGAGCACCGGGTTGTAGCACGGAAAACGTTTGCCGTTGGGTTGCACGCCTTCGGCCACCTTCACGGGCGCGGTCCACTTGCCGTCAATGCAGCGCGCAGACCAGATGCTCACATCGGGCCGGCCCTCGGCGCTGCCTGCGAACCACGCCGCGACGAACGTTTTGTCCCGCGCTTCAACAATCGTCGAGGCATGACAGCTCGGCACGGGGTTCGGATCGAAAATAAATTCCGATTTGAGGAGGCCGGGCTGCGCGGTTCCGGCGGTGAGACTGGCTGGCCAAAACAACATCACCAGCAGCAGTTCCAATAACAGCCGTCGAGGCAATGTGTTTGCGGCCATCACATTCATTATTTCCCCGGCTCAAATTTCATTTCCCTGCCGAATGCCATGCCGGTCGCTGATTTGGCGACCGCGCGAAACTCGCAGGTGTGGCCCGCGCTCAGTCCGCCTCTGGAAGAATGCATGGCGACATTATTTGTCGGGAAGGTTGCGTGAGGCAACTCCCTTGTTTGCGTGAGTGCCGGAACTTTTTCTTCATTGCAAGCCTGGAATGATTGAAGCAGGGTCTGGCGGGCGCGCCCGGCGGAAAACGCGCCCGGGCCGGCGGCGGATCGAGGTCTGCCCACTCCCGCGTTTGCGTGAAAGCGGATTTTCTGCAACGGTGCGACAATCAAGCCAAAGTATTTTGAAGCCGGAAAAAGAATTGGTTAACCTTCGCCATACCACCATCCAATGAAATCAAACATGAACATGAAAACCGCTATTGCCGCAATGCTGCTCAGTCTGCTGGCGGCCAGTGCGTCCGCTGCCGGCACCAATGAACCAGCCCTCATTCCGTGGCCGCGATCGGTGACGCTTCAGGCCGGCGATTTCAAACTCATGCCGGCCACGCGCATCTGCGTGGACTCCGGCTCGCGGGCGACCGGGAAATTTCTGGCGGAACGGCTGCGCCAGTCCACCGGCTACCCGCTCGCCTTGCACAGGAATTTTTTTTCCAGCGCCGCCGTCCCGGATGCCATTCTGCTGACGACCCGGAATGCGAGCACAAATCTGGGCACGGAGGGTTATGACCTCACGGTCGCGCCGGGTTCCGTCGTGATTCGCGCTCCGACCCAGACCGGCCTGTTTTACGGGGTGCAAACGTTGCTGCAACTGCTGCCGCCGGAAATTTTTTCGTCCAACCTCGTCCACGGCGTGGACTGGCAAATGCCGTGCGTTCGGATTGAGGACTGGCCGCGGTTCAAATGGCGCGGGCTGATGCTGGATGTCAGCCGGCATTTTTTCACCAAGCTGGAAGTCGAACGGCTGCTGGATGAAATGGCGTTGCACAAACTGAACATGTTTCACTGGCATCTGGTGGACGACCAGGGTTGGCGGATTGAAATCAAAAAGTATCCGAAGCTCACGCAGGCCGGTGCCTGGCGGTCGGGAATTGGCTTCGGGCTGGAATCGAATGCCAGCACGGCCTACGGTTCTGACGGACGTTACGGCGGTTATTACACGCAGGACGACATCCGGGAAGTTGTGAAATACGCGGCGGTGCGGCACATCACCATCGTTCCGGAAATTGAAATGCCCGGCCATTCCAGCGCGGCGCTGGCGGCGTATCCGCAGTTCAGTTGCACCGGTGGCCCGTTCACTCCGCCGCTGATTGGCGGGGTGTTCAACGGAATTTACGATCCGGCAAAGCCGGAGACGTTTCAATTTTTGGACGACGTGCTGACGGAGGTCTTTCAATTGTTTCCCGGCAAATATATTCACCTCGGTGGCGACGAGGTGCCGAAAGACACCTGGAAAAACAGCCCGGACTGCCAGGCGTTGATTCAACGCGAAGGCCTCAAGAACGAGGAGGAACTGCAAAGCTGGTTCATCCGGCGGATGGAAAAATTCGTCAACGCGCAGGGACGGACGATGGTCGGCTGGAGCGAAATTCTGCAGGGCGGGCTGGCCAAAAACGCCGTGGTGATGGATTGGATCGGCGGTGGCGCTGACGCGGCGAGATCGGGTCATGATGCGGTGATGACGCCGATTGATTTTTGTTACCTTGACCATTATCAGTCCACCAATCATCCGGCCGAGCCTTACGCCACCGGCTTTCTGCCGTTGAAAAAAGTCTATGCGTTCGAGCCGATGCCGGAAAATCTGCCGGCGGAATTCCAGCCGCACATCCTCGGCGCGCAGGGCAATCTGTGGACCGAAGAGGTGCCGGACTTCCGTCACGTGGAATACATGTTGTTTCCCCGCGCCGGCGCGCTGGCCGAGGTCGGTTGGTCGTCGAAAACGGCGCGCAATTGGGATGACTTTCAAACCCGGCTGGCGGTTCACGAACAGCGGTTGGCGGAACTCGACGTGAACTACCGCCGCCCCGGCGGGTTGAAAGCGGTGCAGACGAAGATTGTCGAACCGCCAGCGCCTTACGGCCCGGTTCCCAGCCCGCGGCAACTGGAATGGTCCAAGCTCGAGTTCTACGGTTTTCTGCACTTCACCGTGAATACGTTCACCGACCAGGAATGGGGTTATGGCGACGAGAATCCCGCAGTTTTTAATCCCACGAATTTTGACGCGGACCAGATTGTGCAAACCGCCGCCGCCGCGGGCATGAAGGCGTTGATCCTGACTTGCAAGCATCACGACGGCTTCTGCCTCTGGCCGACGAAATATACGGATCATTCCGTGAAGAACAGTCTGTGGGAAGAGGGTCACGGCGATGTGGTGAAGGATATTTCCGAGGCGTGTCACAAATACGGACTGAAGTTTGGCGTTTATCTTTCGCCGTGGGACCGCAACCGCGCCGATTACGGCACGCCGGAATACATCACCTATTACCGGAATCAAATCCGCGAACTGCTCGCGAACTACGGGCCAATTTTTGAAATCTGGTTCGACGGCGCGAACGGCGGCGACGGCTATTACGGCGGCGCAAAGGAGAAGCGCGTGATTGACCGCAAGACGTATTATGACTGGCCGGAAACGTGGAGCATTGTTCGCGAGCTGCAGCCGGATGCCTGCCTGTTCAGCGATGGCGGACCGGACGTGCGCTGGGTGGGCAACGAGAAAGGCGAAGCCGGCGAACCCTGCTGGGCCACGTTGAACGCCGCCGAGTTTGCGCCCGGCGAGGCGGATGAGAAGCGGTTGAATCGCGGCGACCGTCCGGGCACGCACTGGCTGCCGGCAGAGTGCGATGTCTCAATCCGCCCCGGCTGGTTTTATCATGCGAACGAGGATGACAAGGTGCGGTCGCCACAGAACCTGATGGATCTCTATTTCAAATCCGTCGGGCGCGGCGCGAATTTGTTGTTGAACGTGCCGCCGGACCGGAACGGGCAGATTCATCCGACCGACGTGAGCGCCTTGCTGGGCTTCCGGCGTCTCATGGACGAGACGTTTGATCATGATCTTGCGCAGGACGCCAGTGCATCGGCGAGCAACACGCGCGGCAACGATCCGCATTTCGCGCCGGAAAAAGTCCTGGACAACCGGAGCGACACCTATTGGGCGACCGACGACGGCGTGACCAACGCGGAACTCGTGCTGGCCTTCAAGGAGCCGGTCACGTTCAACCTGATCCGCACCCGCGAATATCTGCCGCTGGGCCAGCGGATCGAGATGTTCGCGGTTGACCGGTGGCAGGATGGCGGATGGGTTCAATGCGCCGACGGCACGAGCATCGGCAATTGCCGCATGCTTCAGACGGCCGCGCCCGTCACCACCATCAAGGTGCGGCTGCGAATTGTGAACTCTCCCATCTGCCCGGCCATTGCTGAATTCGGTTTGTTCCTGTATAAACCTGGAATGTGACGCGACGCATCGCCGCCTGCCTGGTTCTGACTCATTTGTTTCTGAATGGAACCGGCTTGGGCGCGTTTGAACTGTCGCCGTATCGGATACGGGTGAATTTGTTGTTACTGAGCGTTGTTACTAACCTCTTAAACCCATAAAACCATTGAAAATAAAGGTGGCGGAGAGAGGGGGATTCGAACCCCCGATACGGTTTAACCCGTATAACGGTTTAGCAAACCGTCGCCTTCAGCCACTCGGCCATCTCTCCACCAAAATCGTTCGGTTAGCCCTATAAGTTTGGCGATTGCCCGTGGGGAGTCAAGAACGGAGCCATGCCGGTGGTGCTCTGATTTGGTTGTAGGGCACGACGTAAGGAGTGCTGGCCCAATCGCCTCGTCACCTCGTCGCCTACAAATTAGGACACTGCCGCGTTGCCCGGTCCATGGGTGTTCTGCATTGTCGGTCTCCCTGTCAACCCACCGGCCCTGAGGTGGGCCGCGCCGAACATTATTGCGGCAGAGGCCGATTGGGGATAGGATTGAACGCCTGTGGGAAACCAAACGGCGGCATTGAACACGATCGAAACGGAAAGTCTAATATGGAAACAAAGCGGCTCATCGAAAAAGATCCCAAACTGCAAAAAGACGATTTGATTGTCATCACCGGAGCCGGCGGCTTCATCGGTGGCAACCTGGCTCGTTATTTCACTGAAAAGGGTTTTACCCGAATCCGCGCTGTGGACAAAAAACCACTTTATGAATGGTATCTCAAAACGCCTGGCGTGGAGTCAATCAGCCTCGATGTCAGCCAGGAAAACAATTGCCACCACGTCTGCGAAGGCGCCGTGGAGGTTTACAATCTTGCCGCCGACATGGGCGGCATGGGCTTTATCGAGCGTTTCCGCGTGGAATGCCTGCGCAGCATCCTGATCAACACGCACATGGTCGAGGCTGCCTATCGCGCCGGCGCCCGCCGCTATTTCTTCTCCTCGTCGGCCTGCGCCTACAACATCCTGCTGCAACAGGATCCCAAAGTGCGCGCGCTGAAGGAATCCGACGCCTATCCGGCCATGGCCGAACGCGGATACGGCTGGGAAAAACTTGTTTCGGAAATGTTCTGCCAGGAATACTGGGCTGAACGCGGCATGAAAACCGCCATCGCCCGCTTCCACAACGTTTACGGTCCGAACGGCACCTGGGACGGCGGACGGGAAAAGGCCCCGGCCGCACTGTGCCGCAAGGTCATCCAGGCCATGGATACCGGTAAAAAGGAAATCACCATCTGGGGCGATGGCACGGCCACCCGCAGCTTCATGTACATCGATGATTGCGTGAAGGGCATCGATATGATCACGCATTGTGACGAGTTGATAGCCACGCCCATCAACCTCGGCTCCAGCGAACTGGTTTCCATCAATGAACTGCTCTCGAAGGTTGAAAAGATTGCCGGGGTAAAGCTCAAACGGAACTACGATCTGACCGCTCCCCGCGGTGTGGCCGGGCGCAACAGCGACAACACGTTCATCAAAAAAATGCTCAAATGGGAGCCGAACACAACGCTGGACAAGGGATTGGCCGCCACCTACGAATGGATTCACGAGCAATTTCACAACCGCAAAAAGGGCCGGCGGGTGGTGGAATGAACAGCCTGATTTCAAGCTTGTGTTTTTTAACCCCGGAAGAAAAACTATTGTTTTATTATGGAATTGCAAGACGCACCGGCAACCTATCTCTTTAAACTCTGGCCCTGGATCGAAACCAATAAAATCCGGATTATTTCCGGCGCCGGCATGATCCTGGCCGGTGTCGGGTTATTTTCGTTTTATTCCTGGCAACGGCAACAGAAGGAAATCACCGCCGGCAACGAATTTACGCAGATCATGGTTTCTGATCCGCGCACCATGACCTCCGTCCAACAAGCCTCCCTCTATTTGAAGCTGGCCAGGGACAATCCCAACACCTCCGCCGGCCAACGGGCGCTTTTGCAGAGCGCCACCACCCTGTTCGATGCGGGACAATACGCCGATGCCCAAAACCAGTTTCAGCAGTTCATTCAACAGCACCCCGACAACGCTTTGGCCGGTCAGGCTGCGCTCGGGATCGCGGCCAGCCTGGATGCCCAGGGCAAAACAGATCTGGCGTCGGCGGCCTACCAGCGGGCGCTCAACTATTCGGACCCGATTGCCGCAACCTATGCCAAGTACAGCCTGGCGCAGATTGATGAACGCCAGGGCAAACTCGCCGACGCCATGAGTTTGTATGAAGACGTTGCCCGGTCCAATCCCAACAATGCTTTGGCGTCCGAAGCCGGAATGCACGCCATGGAACTGAGAACGAAACAACCGCGACCGGCACCAACCGCCGCCCCGCTTATACCAAAACCCTGAGCATGAAACTCACGCTCATCGGCACCGGATACGTTGGCCTGGTCACCGGCACCTGCTTCGCCGAAGTCGGTCACCAGGTGCTGTGCGTGGATAATGACGCCGCCAAGGTCAAATTGCTCCGGTCGGGCGGCATTCCCATTTACGAACCCGGTCTCGACGAGCTGGTGAAGAAAAATGTCGCCGCCGGACGGCTGGCTTTCACCGACAGCACGGCCGAGGGCGTCCAAAAATCCGACGTGATTTTCATCGCCGTCCCCACCCCGCCCCAGTCCGATGGCTCGGTGGATTTAAGCTTCATCGAACGGGTGGCGCGCGACATTGCCGCGGCCATGACCGCCTACAAAATTGTCGTGGATAAAAGCACCGTGCCCGTCAAAACCGGCGAAAAGGTCAGCGAAACCATCAAACGTTATTGCCCGGCCAAGGTGGAATTTGACGTGGTCAGCAATCCCGAGTTTCTCCGTGAAGGGTTTGCCGTTGGCGATTTGATGAAGCCCGACCGGGTGGTCATCGGGGTCCGTTCGCAACGTCCGGTGGCGGCGATGAAAGAGATATACGCGCCGTTCAATGCGCCGATTGTCATCACCGACATCAATTCCGCCGAACTCATCAAACACGCCTCGAATTCGTTCCTCGCGCTCAAAATTTCCTACATCAATGCCATCGCCGCCATCTGCGAAGCGACCGGCGCCAATGTCCAGGAGGTCGCCGCCGGCATGGGGTTGGATGAGCGCATTGGCCGCCGGTTTCTGAATGCCGGCATCGGCTTTGGCGGCAGTTGTTTCCCGAAGGACCTCAGCGCTTTCATCAAGATTGCCGAGCAAAACGGCTACGATTTTCGCCTGCTCCGGGAGGTCCAGCGCATCAATACCGACCAGATGGAACGTTTTGTCAAAAAAATCACCGAGACCCTCTGGGTGCTCAAGGACAAGACCATCGGCGTGCTCGGCCTGGCTTTCAAGCAAAATACCGATGACGTCCGGATGTCGCCGGCCATTGACCTTTGCCAGCGGTTGCAAAAGGAAGGCGCCACCCTGCGCGTGCATGATCCGAAGGCCATGGACAAAGCCCGGGCTGTGCTCACCAACGTGACGTATATCGATGACATGAACGCCGTGGCGGATGGCTGCGATGCGCTGGTCGTGGCCACCGAATGGGACGAATTCAAAAAGCTCGACCTCGAACGCGCCCGCAAATCCCTTACCCATCCCATCCTGTTCGACGGCCGCAACCTTTTCGACCGGGCAGAAATGGAGCGGCTCGGCTGGATCTACAAAAGCGTGGGACGGTGAGAAAGCGGCCGAGAGTCGAAGGTCGAAGGTCGAAGGCAACGGCTTCCGGCGCTCGACCCTCGACCCTCGACCCTCGAGCAGTCATCGACGTCGCCGCCGCGCTCATCTTCCAGGACGGCAAACTGCTCATCACCCGGCGGCACGCGAAAGCCCATCTGGGCGGCCTCTGGGAATTTCCCGGCGGCAAACGCGAGCCCCACGAAACGTTCGAACAATGCCTCGTCCGGGAAATCCAGGAGGAGCTTGGCGTGACCATCGCCGTCGGCAAACTTTTTGAATCCATCACCCACGCCTATCCGGAGAAAACCGTCCACCTGAAATTCTTTGCCAGCCGCCTGGTCCGGGGCAAACCCCAACCTCTGGGTTGCGCTGAATGGAAATGGGTTGCCCCCTCAGAACTGGCGGCTCATGAATTTCCCGCCGCGGATGCGCAACTGCTGCAAAAACTCCAGCTCTCGCCGGAATCGTGGGCCTGAGGGGAACTCACAGCGTCCCGTAATGCTCGGCGACCATCTCGCGGAAGAGGTTTTCACCCACGTTGACAATGCCCATTTCGCGTTGGGCGTTCTCCGCCGAATCGCTGGCATGCGCGGCGTTGACCATGATGGTGGAGCCGAATTCACGACGGATGGAACCGGGCGGCGCCTTGGATGGATCGGTCGGGCCCAGCACATCGCGGATTTTGGCGACGGCATTCACGCCTTCATAGACCAGCGCGATGCATTTTTCCGTGCCCGGCGTGGTCCACTCGGTTTCGGGCAGTTCCGACGGCGCATGGCCGGACATGAACCGGACGATGTTCTCGAATTGATTGTCGCCAAAGGTCGCCCCGAGGGCATCCCCCAGCTGGGTTTCCGTGGTCGCGGGAATTTTGAAGCCGAATTCCTTTTCCAGGGCGACCCGGGCCTTGGCCCCGACCATGCCCTTGAGCTTGGTGCGCAGCACTTCGCGGACCGGACCGTAAAATTCCATCGCCTGCGCCACGCTCATCCGATGCACCTTGATGCCCACAATGAACAGCCCGGTGCGGGAGAAAAAGTCGATGACATTGCCGGGCCGGCCGGTGGCAAAACGGAAATTGTCCGGCTTGATGAGCACCAGCGTGCGCTCGCCGGTCTCGCCGGGTTGGAAGGCAATGACATTTTCCAGGACGCCGCCGTCCGTGTCGGAATGGCGCGCCCACAACTTGAGCTTCGCATCGGCTTCCTCCACGTTGGGCGCGGCCAGCACGGCCGGCTCAAAATAACGGATCTGCCCGTTGTCATCCGAGATCAGGTCGCCATAGGTGTCCCGGATGGTTTCTCCCACCCGGCGTTCCGGGCTGAGGTTGCCGACCACGGAACGGACCTTGCGCACGGCATCATCGCCGCGGAACAGGAGCATCATGATCCGCCGCTGCCGGCCGGTCTTGGGGTCGGGTGAGAAATTCGTTATGACATACTGGTGGAGCAGTTCCTGAATGCGCCGGTCCTGCGGATCCTTGGCGGACACGATGGTCTCGGCATACTCCTTCACCAGCCCGGCGCTGGGCGCAAACATGCGCATGGCGGCAAGATCCAAACCTGTCCGTGATATCAACCGGCTGAGAATTCCGCCCGTGCGTGATTTGAAAAGGGAATAGGGCGTGATGATGACATAAGCGAGTTGAGATTGAGGCATAAATCAGGTTGTCGGCGACGGATTGGCCGGCGCAGCACCGGTAGCGGCCTTACCGCCCAAAATTTTGAACATGACCGTGCCACAGGTCGGGCATTTGCCCTTGATCGCCTTTCGTCCGTTTTTCATCGTCTCTTCGACGCCGTTGGCGATCTCTTTCTTGGCTTTGCACTTAACGCAATATCCTTCGGCCATAAAAATCTTTGCTGTCCGGCGCTTTATGCGCTGGACGGTGTTAAGCTTACCGGTGGCTGTCAGGGCGCGTCAACTGGTAAAAGAATCATGCCTAAGTCTCTGAAATCAAGAAACTTGCAATCAAGAATGGCCCGAAAATCACAGTTGCTGCCGAAGGACCGTTTTGAGGATTTTACCCGTGGCATTTCGGGGCAAAACAGCCATAAAAACCACCTTTTTTGGCACTTTATAGTCGGCCAGCCTGCTCCGGACTGCGTGTAAAATCGCTTTCTCATCCAAAACCTGCCCGTCCGCAGCCACCACATACGCCACCGCCTGTTCACCTTTGCGCAGATCGGGGACGCCGATGACGGCGGCTTCCTTGATGCCGGGGTATTGGTGGAGGATTTCCTCGATTTCGCGGGGATATACATTGATGCCATTCACCAGCAACATGTCCTTTTTACGGTCCGTAATGTAGTAATAGCCGTCGGCATTACGATGGCCTATGTCGCCGGTTAACAACCAGCCGTCGCGCATGACCTGGGCCGTTTCAGCCGGATTGTTCCAGTAACCCAGCATCACATTGCCGCCGCGCACGCAAATCTCGCCTTTCTCATCCACTCCGAGCATTTTCCCCGCCTCATCCTGCACGCTCATTTCCACATTCGGTATCGGCCGGCCAACGGAACCTGGTTTGCGCACGCCGTGTATCGGATTTTTCGATACCACCGGGCTGGCCTCGCTCAACCCATAGCCTTCCAGCAGCGGGATGCCAAATTTCTCCTCGAAATCCTTCAACACCTGCATCGGCAATGGCGCCGAACCGCTGATACATATCCGGAATGGCAGTTTGATGGACTGCGGCAACCCCGCCAGGGTCCGGTAAAATTGCGGGATGGCCGGCAGAATGGTGGCTTGACGCAGGATCATTTCCTGTAAAATCTGCCGGGGTTGGTTCAGCGATTTGACCAGCACCATGGTTCCGCCCACAATCAACGGCAGGAAAACGCCCACTGTCAGCATGTAACTGTGAAACATCGGCAGCAGCACCGCCATCCGGTCCCCTTGGACGGTCTCCAATATGATGCGGCAGCTTTCGACGTTATGCAGCAGGTTACCATGAGACAACATCGCCCCCTTGGGCCGGCCCGTTGTGCCCGAGGTGTAAATAATCACCGCCAGATCCGACTCGTTGCGAGTCGGAGGTTCCGGGTTCCGGGTTCCGGGTTCCGGGATGGCGGGAAACTCTTCCACCTTGAAAATCTTGAGCTGCGGACGCGCCGCGAGTAGTGCCGACGCGTGAACGGCGAGTTCTTCATCCGTGATGACCACGTCAATACCGGCGTCCTGGAGAATATAATTCACCTCGTCCGGCTTGAAAAAATTATTGATGGGCACAAGCACCGCTCCGGCACCGAGAATGCCGAACACGGACGGGACGAATTCCGGCCGGTTTTTGAGCCAGAGACCAATCCGGTCGCCGGGTTTAACCCCAAATCTGGCGGTCAAATCCGCCGCAAGTGCTTGGCATTGACCAAAGAGCGTCGCGTAGGAAAACTCGCTTTCGCCCCAGTACAGGGCAATTTTGTCCGGCTGTTTTTGTGCCGAAGCGGCAAATGCCATGGCCAGGTTCATCATGTCCGACCTTACAAAAAAAACCGGCCACCCGGCAAGACCAGGCTCTCCAGTCTGCTTCTGCCACCCCGGCGGAAGGGTGTAGGCCCGACTTTCCGCTTTTCTTTCGCGCAACACGCCTTAACTTTGCAACGCAACGCAAATGGCCCTGAAACTGTTCAACACCCTGACCCGCTCGGTCCAGGACTTCACCCCCCTTGATCCGGCCGGCAAGCAAGTCGGTCTGTACTGCTGCGGACCGACCGTCTATGACTTCGCCCACATCGGCAACTGGCGCACCTTCGTCTTTGCCGACCTCGTCCGGCGCACGCTCGAATTTCAGGGCCACGCCGTCACTCACGTGATGAACATCACCGACGTGGAGGACAAAATCATCAAGCGTGTCCGGGAAACCAAAACCTCCCTCCGCGAATTCACCAGCCAGTACGAAACGGCGTTTCTCGAGGACTTGAAAACGCTCAACTGCCGGCTGCCGCACCACCTGCCACACGCGACCGGGTACATCCCCGAAATCATCGCCCTCATCCAAAAACTCCTGGCCCGCGGCATCGCCTACCAGGCCGCCGACGGTTCGGTTTATTTCGGCATCGAGAAATATCGCGGCTGCGGCTGCACCTACGGCCAGTTGCTCAAACTCAATTTCGACGAAATGCGGGCGGGCGAACGGGTCAAAAGCGATGAATACGCCAAGGAATCCATCGCCGATTTTGCGCTCTGGAAGGCGCGGGTGCCGGAGGACGGCGAGGTTTTCTGGCCCAGCCCATTCGGCGAAGGCCGGCCCGGCTGGCATATTGAGTGTTCGGCCATGAGCATGAAGGTGCTGGGCGAAAGCTTTGACCTCCATCTCGGCGGCGAGGACCTGGTCTTTCCGCATCACGAGGACGAAATAGCCCAGAGCGAAGGCGCCACCGGCAAACCGTTCGTCAAATACTGGTTGCACGGCGCGCATCTGCTCGTGGAAGGCAAAAAGATGAGCAAGTCGCTCGGCAACTATTTCACGTTGCGCGACCTGCTGGCCAAAGGTTTCACCGGCCGCGAAATCCGTTATTTACTCCTCACCGCACATTACCGGGAAACTTTCAACTTCACGCTGGAAGGTTTACAGGGCGCAAAATCAGCCCTCGCGCGGATTGACGAGTGCCTGGGCAAACTGCGTGAACTAGCCGGCGGCGAAACCGCTCCGGCGGATCCTATGCCAGTCGTGCAATTTACGTCCGCATTGGAAGATGACTTGAATGTCTCGGAGGCGTGGGGAGTCGTGTTTAGTTGGGTGCGCGAGTGGAATAGCCGTCTGGCGGAGAATTCATTAACTCCGGCGCGAGCGGCAACTGCCCTGGCAACTTGGAAAAAAGTTAATTCCGTGCTCGGCATCGGCACCGCAACGGAACTCGAGGCTCCGGCGGAAATCATCGCCCTGCTTGAGGCTCGACAAATCGCCCGCAAAGCGAAGGATTTCAAACGCAGCGATGCCATCCGCGACGAATTGAAGGCCAAAGGCTGGGTCATCGAAGATTCGCCCAAAGGCCCGAAGTTGAAGAAACTTTAAACCACGAAATACACAGCCGGCACTCATTTTAATCTTTTGCTCGGCGCGTAAATCGTAAATCGTAAATCAAGAATGGCAAAAAGCCTGTTCATCACCTTTGAAGGCACCGAAGGCTGCGGCAAATCAACGCAGATCGAGCTGCTGGCGCAACGCCTGCGCGCGCTCGGCCACCGCGTCCGCACGCTCCGCGAGCCGGGCGGCACGCCCATCGGCGAGGAAATCCGCCACACCCTCAAGCACAGCAAGGCCAATGTGACCATGACCTACGAGGCCGAATTGCTGTTGATGAATGCCAGCCGGGCGCAACTGGTCCGCGAAACCATCCGTCCCGCGCTGTCGGTCGGTGAAATCGTCGTGTGTGACCGCTTTTACGATTCCACGACGGCTTACCAGGGTTACGGCCGCGGGCTGGACCTGGCGCTGGTCAAAAGTGTGATTGATTTTGCCGTGGGCGATACGCGGCCGGACCTGACCCTGCTGCTGCACGTGTCGCCGGAAGTCAGCGCCGCACGCCTGCAATCGCGTCAATCCACGCTGCCCTTCGTCCGCGACCGGCTGGAGGAAGGCGACCGGCATTTCTTCGCCCGCGTGGCCCAGGGTTACGAGGCCGTCGCCATCGCGGAACCCGACCGGGTGCACATCGTGAACGGCGCCAGGCCCGTTGAAGTCGTCTGCGAAAACATCTGGGAACTCGTCCACCCCAATCTACCGCGCGTCGGCCGCTGGTGAAGACGCTTGCTGAATTTTCAGGACTGAATACTTTTACCGCATGATCGAAAAAACCATCGGGGAAATTGAGGCGAAAATCCGCGACGCGAAGGCCGTCAGCGAAGAGCACAAACGCGAACTGCTCCAGTTGCTCGGCACGCTCAAATCCGAGGTCGGCAAGCTGGCCCAAACCCACGATGAACAGGCCGAAAGCATCGCCGGCTTTGCCCAGCTTTCCGCCCACGAAGCCACCCGCACCAGTCAAAATCCACAATCATTGGAACATTCAGTCCAGGGCTTGCGCTCGTCTGTGGACGGTTTCGAAAAATCCCATCCCAAGCTCGTCCAGATCGTCAACGCCATCAGCAACACCCTGTCGAACCTGGGGATTTGACTTCCGTAGGAGCCGACGTAAGGAGGCTTATGCCAAATTCAAGACCGGACTCAAACGTGAAGTCAGAGCCTCGTTACCTCGGCTCCTACAATTTCTTTAATCTTGCCTTGGCTTCAGTTCCGCAATCGCCGCCATGATTTCGTCGGCGATCTCCTGGTAGATTTCCTTGAGCCGCGCCTTGGAACAGGTCTTTGCCTCGCCGCGTAATTTTTCAAAATGCATCGGCCGGCCGTATTTCACGGCCACCCTTTTGGGACGGGGAATTTTAATGTGCCGCCCGTAGGCTTCGAACGTGCCAAACGTCCGCACCGGCACCACCGGCGCGTTGGATTTGATCACCACCAAACCGATGCCGGAACGCGCCGGCTGCAAGTTCCCGTCCTTCGTCCGCGTGCCTTCGGGAAACAAAATGATCCCGCCGCCGGCGAGCAGCCGCTCGAGGATGGCCTTCAATCCCGCCGCGCCGCCGCCGTCGCGGTCCACCGGCACGGAATTCCATGAACGCAACAGCGCGCCGATGCCGGGAAAGCGGAACAGGCTTTCCCGCGCCAGATAATTGATGGAACGCTGCAATCCTGAACCGACCAGGGGCGGATCCAGAAAACTGGCATGGTTCGAGGCCAGAATGACCGGCCCGCTTTGCGGCACGCGCTCCGCATTGAAGACGTGCCAGCGGAAATAAAACCGGTACAGCGCGCGAAAACCAAGCCAGCCGAGGCGGTAGGAGAAGTTCATTTTGCAGCCAGGCGCTTGCGAACTTCTTCAAGAATCAACGCGCTGGTCTCCTCCGAGGTCAGGCTTGAATTATTGATGACCTTGGCGCCCAGGGCGATCATCAACGGCGCCACCGCCCGCTGACTGTCGCGTTGATCGCGGGCCGCAAGATTTTCCTGGACCCCATCGGCGGCACGGCGGCGCGAACGCTCCTCCAGTTGGGCATCGAGGTAAAATTTGAAATCCGTCTCCGGAAAAACGTTGGTGCCGATGTCCCGGCCTTCCATGACCAGGTTGCCGAACTGGAGGCAATCGCGCTGGCGTTTGACCATCCATTTGCGCACCGCCGGGACTGCCGCGACGTGCGACACGGCGGCGCTGATTTCGGCGGTGCGGATTTCTCTTTCGGGATAATAACCGCCCACCACCAGGCGCACCCGGCCGTCCACGCAAACCAGTGACGTTTTCCATTTACGGCAAGCAGCGGCGACAGCCCGGGGGTTATCCACATCAACACCTGTTTCAAGGCAATGCCACGCCAGCGTGCGATACATCGCCCCCGTGTCCACGTAAACGTAGCCCAGCGCCCTGGCCACGAGTTTGGCGTTCGTGCTTTTGCCGCTCGCGCTCGTCCCGTCAATCGCTATGACAATCGGTTGTTTCAATTTCATTTTCGTGGCTGCGTCTCGTGAGAGCGCAGCAAATATATTCAGTCAGCGGCGCTCTGCCGAGACGCCGCTACGGAAATCATTCCGCAAACAAATCTTCCAGTTCCAATTTTCGTCCTGTCTTCGCATCCAAAATCGTCGCCCCGAGCCCATTGGGCGGTAGCGTGGCCAGCTTCTGGAAGAAATTCGGAAACGTCTTTTTCACGCACGCTGGATTCTTGATTTTTATGCCCGGGACTTTCAATCCCAGAATCGCAAAACACATCGCCATGCGATGGTCATTGTAGGTCTCAATCTCCGCGCCGTGAAGCTTTGAAGGATACACCGTCAGTGTGTCGCCTTCCTCGACGACTTTGGCCCCGCACCTGGTCAATTCCGTCCGCAACGCAAAGACTCGCTCGGTTTCCTGGACGCGTAAGCGCCCGAGGTCGGTAAAAAAGAATGGTTGCGATAATTTGAAAACGCCACCCACAGCCCCTTTATCTGCAGCCAGAACGATTGCCGTCATGATGCTGTCGCCAAGTTGGGTTTCGCGCGAAATTTTTTCGGGAGGAGGGATGAAATGAGGAAAATCCGCGTCAATTTGCCAACCAGATTTTGGCCAATATTTGACGCGCACAGGTGGATCATCAGAGCGAGCTTTACTGACAGCGAATTCGATCCATTCGAATATAATTACATACCACGCTGCCGCCCAAAAATAACTCCCGCTCGACGCATCTGGTTCGATTTGAAATCTTCCACCATGCTGAGGAAACGCTTCAATCAGTTTTGAAGTCATTGCCACGTACGGCGATTCTTCCGCATTTTCACCCACCACTTTGACTTCCCATCCACCCTGTTTCGCGCAAAGCAGCAATGCCGAGGCGAACTGCGAGCTTTCCTCAATGGTCACCGTGCAATTGTGCGTAGCCGACGACGTAAGGAGGCGGACGTTTTGACTTGGATCCGCCTCCTCACGTCGGCGGCTACCGCCGAAAATTCTTGCCGGCAATTTGTCATTTCCATTTTCTGAATCCACGCGATAGCCCAGCTCGCGCAACGCCTTGAACAGGGCCGCCTGGGGCCGCTCGTGCATCCGCGACACGCCATGCAGCCGGTAAACGCCCTTGCCCAGGCACACCAACGCCGCCAGAAACCGCGCCGCCGTGCCCGCATTACCCACGAACAATTCCATCGGCTGCTGTTCCGTTCCGCCGGGCGGCACCCGGCCACCGTCGCCATAGATCGTGATGGTGCGATTGCAGGTTTCGTTGGGATCCGGCTCCACATTCACCATGAAACCAAGTTCCTGCAGGCACTCGACCATGATTTGGGTATCCTCGCTCCAGAGCGCACCCGTTAAAACTGTCTCCCCGTCCGCCAGCGCCGCAAGAATGAGCGCGCGGTTGGTGATGCTTTTTGACCCTGGCACGGTGATTTCCGCCCGCACCGGTTTGTCCAGCGGCACGATTTCGATTAAATCAGGTAAGGCCATTTTAACCACGGATGGACACGGATGGACACGGATAGGACATGGACTGACGGGTTGGGCGGGCAGCCTGCTCGCGATCCATCGGAGTCCTCTGCCCGCCGTTCGTGCGAAAAAATACTACAGCGCGCACGGAGTGACGCGCCCTACCTACACACAATTCGTCATTTTTGTTTTTCAATCCGTGTTTGTCCGTGTTCATCCGTGGTGGATTCATTCGGGGGAAGCCGAAGCACAACCGGCGCACCAGTCATCGCGGCGCTGCTTGGCCGTTTCAAAAAACTTGGTGATGGCCTTGGCGTCACCTTTTTTCACGAGGCGCTGGAAATTCTGCAAATCGGCAATGAAGGCATGCAACGACTTCGCCAGATTCTGACGGTTGGCCAGCGCGATGTCGCGCCACATTTCGGGCGAGCCGGACGCGATGCGCGTCGTGTCCCGAAAACCGTTGGCGCACAACGCGGCCTGTGGCTTCGGGTGCGCCGGATTCAAAACATGGCCGGCCAGCATAGCCGCGACCACGTGTGGCAGATGACTCGACCGGCTCACCAATGCATCGTGGGTTTCCGGCTTCATTTCCAGCACCCGCGAACCGATGGCTTTCCAGAACTGTTCCACTTTTTTCAGCGCCGCACGGTTCGTTTTCCTGGTGGGCGTGACCACGCAAACGGTTTTCTCGAACAAATCCGCCCGGGCCGCGCCAACGCCGGTCTTTTCCGAGCCGGCCATCGGATGACTGCCGACAAAATAAGCGCCGGATTTTTGCACCAGCGATTCCAATTCGCGCACCACACTGGCCTTGACGCTGCCGACGTCGGTGACAATCGCACCGCGTTTCAAGGCGGGCAGCATTTCCCGGACGCGCGCACGCATTTGCGCCAGCGGAGTGCAGAGGATGACCAGATCGGCATCCCAGACGGCCGCCGGCAAATCCGTGGTCGCAAAATCCACCGCACCCGCCCGTTCGCAATCCTTCACGCTGGCACGGCGGCGCACAAAACCGGCCGTTTGGCGCGCAAGCTTCCGGCGCCGGACGGCCAGCCCGATCGAACCGCCGAGCAGCCCCACGCCGATGATGGTTATCTTCCGAAAAGGCACAACGAGAGTTTCAAGTTTCAAGTTTGAAGTTTCAAGCGGCAAGTTGATAACTTCGCAGCCGGTTTGGTGTTCCGCCTTCAGCAATCCTAAATTTTCAGGTGATTTTTCTCCTAAAGGCGTGACTCCAAACCTTTTCGGGCGGATTCAAAACACGCATCCATCACCTGCTGCGTCTTCAGCGCCCACATCGGCCAGTCTTCATTCAATTTTCCGGAAAACACCTGATTGGCAAAGTTGCGGATCATGATGGTGTTTTGGGCGGTCGGGTGGCCCAGTTCACCCGGGTCGGAACCCGGCGCGGTGACGGGAGCGCCCGGGGCCATCGGAACCCGGATCTCCGTCCGATTGACTTCAAAAGACGGTTCCCGGCCGTTGAACGGATGGACAAAATCGGGAACCCGCAGCCAGCCATCCCGGCCGCTGACAAAAACCCATTGCTGCGGTGAAGTGATAAAGGAAGAGTAAAATGCCGCTGAAATTCCGTTGTCAAAAAGGAGTTCGGCGGAAAAATCCGTCGTCGCGCTCACCCGGCCCGCCACCGGTTCGGATTGCGCCAGACTGCGGGCGGTGATGGTGTGCGGCAACTGCCAGTTGAGCACCCAGAGCGTGAACCGGATGCAATACCAGCCCAGATCGCCCAAGCAACCCGCCGGTTCCAGCCGCCCGTCCACGCGGATGTTGTTGTCGGAAAAATCACCGGTGCCCAAAAAACTGAAGGCCGACGTGATCCGGCGCAGCGGACCGACACTTTTCCCGTCATCCAAAAATTCCCGGACGCGCGCGAGACGCGGATTGTGCATGAACATCACGCCATCCATGAATTGGACGTGGTGGCGGCGGCAGGCATCCGTCATCTCCTGAACGTCGGCATAACTGACGCCGCAGGGTTTTTCACAAATGACATGCTTGCCCGCCGCCGCCGCGCGCAAAACCCATTCCTGGCGCAACCCGGTCGGAACCGGAATGTAAACGGCGTCGATGTCTTTCGACGCGAGCAATTCCTCATAACTGCCGAGCGCGGCGGGTTCCGTCGCAAACGGAAACTCTCCCTGGCATTTGCGGATAAAGTCGCGGCTGCGTCCCGCATCCCGGCTGGCCACGGCCGCCACAACGGCATTGCCGGAATTGAAAACCGCCTTCCAGTTCTGGCGGCCGATGTTGGCCGTGCTCAATATTCCAAGTCTCAATCTATTCATTTTTTGCAATCGTTTTGTCCTCACTCGACCAACGAGGATGGAAGATTGAGGATGGCCTGACAACCGGCCATTCTCCATCCTCAATTCTCCACCTTCGCAGCCTCCTTCACCCGTTCCAAAACAACGTCTGCCAGATGCGGTTCACTGCCGACGGCGGATGAATACCAGACGAGCTTGCCCTGTTTTTCCGTTGGATTACGCCATGTCGGCTGGCCCGCGGCAAGCCGCTTTTCGACGATCGGTTTGGCTTCGCCCAGCAGCACGGGAATGTCCTCCTGGGTATGCAGGCCGTCGCTGATGAAAAACGGCACCACCACGAGGTTTTTCGTCGGCGCCAGTTGATAGCACTCAGCGATACGGGGGGATTCCTCCAGAAAAATCGTCTGCACGCTGCCGTACAGATCCAACGCCCGGATTGTTTCAGCCTGCTGTTCGATAGCTTTGCGGGAATTTTCGTTCTTGTCCGTCCCATGCCCGGCAATAAAAAGCGTGATGTCCTTCAATCGGGGCGCCCGGGGAAAGGGAAATTGTTCAATGACGCCCTTTGCGCGCGCCAAAACGACTTCCGTCATGCTGGGATGAGTACCCACCGGAGCACAATAAATCAGTTCCGAGTTTTCAGTTTTCAGTTTCAAGCTTTCAGCAAATCCTAGTTCGCGAGGGATGATTTCGCCGCTGAAATAGCCTTCGCTGATAAACAAAGGCACGATGAAAACGCGCGGGGCAGAAAGCTCGGCCAGGACGGTTTTAATTTGCGGATCCTGCTTCCAGAAGGCCTCGCGAACGGCGCCAAAAATATTACGGCGCCGCAATTCCGCCGCGTGCTGAAACACCGGCGCGGCCGAATTCTCGTTCTGCTGGGTTCCATGTCCCAGCAAAACCAGCACGGCATGGAAAAAATCGGCACCGTTCACCCGGCAAGGTTGGCGGACGCCCAAACCATTCGCAAGCTGGCCTTTGGATTGTTTTGGGAGTTGCTTGGATTTGGTGGGGCGAGCGTCCTCGCAAGCCGTTTTGTTGTAGTGTCGCGCTTATGGCTCGCCGGGAGTCTCGCCCCACCAGTCGTGAACCTCGAACCCTGCTTTTATTTGAAACTTTTTGACAGGCCGGGCGTCTTAAGCTCAAATTGTTCACGAAATTAACCAAAACCATGAAAATAACTGCAACAACCAAACTGACCACCCTCACCCTGATTGCCGTGTCCGGAATGGCGTTGGCCGCCGCTGCCGCCGACCTGCCGCCGGCCTCCACCAAAACCGGCGTGACCTACGCCACCGACATCAAACCCATTCTCGACACTTCCTGCGTCAAATGCCACAGCGGTGAAAAGCCGAAGGCCCGGCTGAAGCTCGACACGCTGGAAGGCGTGCTCAAGGGCAGCAAGGACGGCAAGATCGTCACGGCCGGCGACAGTGCGAACAGTTTCGTCGTCAAATGTGTTACGCATACGACCGACGATCACGACAGCTGGATGCCGCCGCTGCACAACAAGGCGAACATCGGCCCGCTCACGCCCGAGCAGATCGGCCTGATCCGCGCCTGGATTGATCAGGGCGCGAAGTGATTTTTCGACCTAACCTCACAAGGCGTAATCCGAACAGATTGCGCCTTTTTCATTGTGAGAACGATGCCAGCGATGTGCGTTTTTGCTGACGCAACTCCTGCTGCTGGCGCAGCAATTCGAGACGCTCCGCTTCCGGCACCTCCGGCTGGTTCGCACGCTGGATGGAGGCGGCAATCTGGCGGTCGAGAAATTGATTGCGCAGAAAGGTGATGACATCCACCAGTTGCCGGTCGGGATTCGGAAGCTTGCGGTCCTCGGCGACGGCTTCGGTGATGAGCCCCCGCATTCCGGGCGATTCGCACTCATCCAGAAACGCCGCCAGGTTCTGCCAGGTTTCATTTGTCTTCGCCGCCAGCCGCTGCGCGACAAACTGTCGGACATGCGGATGCAATATCCAGTTCACGTCCAGATACACCGCCGCCTGTGAAACGGATTCATCGTGCAACAATAACAGTTTCAGCAGCCAGAATTCCTTGTCGGACGGCCGTGGCATTTCGGCTTCCGCTTCCAAAGGCGGCTCCTCAGGTCCGGGATCCTGAGCCTTGAACCCTGAACCCTGGGCCTTGAACTTTGAAAACTCGGTCCGGACCGCTTCCGGTGAAACGCCGAGTTGCAGCGCAGTTTTTTGCGCGTATTTGTCAATCAGCACGACGTTGCCGGTCTTGTGAACGGCCTCCGCCATGCCACGCAAGATGGCGTTCCGGCCCTTGTCCGTGTTTGCGTCCTCCAGTTTGCACAGCCGGTTCAAAAGGTAATCAAAAAAGCCGTCGGCGTTTTCCACAAGCTGGCGGAAGGCTTCGCCGCCGTTGGCCTTGATGAAACTGTCCGGGTCGTGCGGTGCCGGCACCACGGCCACGCGCACCGCCAGACCGGATTCCAGCAGGTGGTCGAGCGAACGAACGGAGGCGTTCTGGCCGGCTTCGTCCGAATCGAAACACAGCACCACCTCGTCCACGTAACGCTTGATGATGCGCGCATGGTCGGCGGTGAAGGCCGTGCCCTGCGGCGCGACGACGTTTTGGACTCCGCCCATGAAGCAGGCAATCAGATCAAGCTGGCCTTCGCAGACGACGACAAACCCGGCATCGAGCAATGCGCGCTTGGATTTATCGAGGCCGAAAAAGACCCGGCTCTTGGTAAAAATCGGCGTCTCGGGCGAGTTGACATATTTCGCTGTTTTTTCGTCACCGGATAAAACGCGTCCACTGAAACCGATCACCCTGCCCTGCTCGTCGCAGATGGGGAAAATCAGCCGCCCGCGGAACCGGTCGTAGTGATGTCGGGTCTGGGGTCGGGAATCTGGCGTCTGGGATTTCGCCTCTTGAGGCTCGGGGCCCGGATCCGGGGTCTGAGATTTGGAAATGACGAGCCCGGCCTTTTCGACGAGCGCCAGGTCGTAGTTCCGGCTTTTGGCCCAGTTGACGGTGTCGTCCCAGGCGTCCGGCGCGGCGCCGAGGCGGAAGAGTTTCACGGCTTCAGCGGACACGCCGCGTTTGGCGAGATAATCGCGGGCCAGCTGGCCGGCAGCCTCGTTCTGCAGCGTATTCTGCCAGCGCTGGGTGATTTGCTCGTGGATTTCGAGCAACTGGTCCTTGAGATGGCGCGATTGCTGTTCGCCGGGAGTCTGGTCGAATTCCAGGGGAATCTTGGCGCGCTCGGCCAGGCGGCGGACGGCGTCCATGAACCCGATATTTTCGTATTCCTTGACGAAGGTGAACACGTCGCCGCCCTTGTGACAGCCGAAGCAGTGAAAAATCTGACGGTGTGGATTGACGTTGAAACTCGGGGATTTTTCCTTGTGAAAGGGGCACAGGGCGACGAAGTTGGCCCCGGCTTTTTTCAGCGGCAGGTACGACCCGATAATATCGACAATATCACTGGCAGCGCGGATGCGCTCACGGGTTGCGGGAGAAAGCGTGCCGGCCATGTTTCGGCCAGACGCTACACTTATTTCTGGATGTTGACTATCGCCGTTTTTTGGGCCGGGGCCGGTTTGCCATCCGGCGGGGTGGTTTCGACGAGGACGGAACCCAGGTAATCCTTGATGTAGGGACCGGTGAAGGATTTTTTGAAGACCGATTCCTGTACGGTCTGCAAGTCGGGGAAATAATTTCCGGTGTACAATCCGCCGCCGAACCAGCGTTTGGTATAAGCTTCGTGGGCCTTGATGTCGGCCTCGGTGTAATAGGGCGCGTTCAGCAGGGCGAGCACGGCCAGCACCATGCATTCGAAGCGGACGACACCGGCCAACATGCCCAGGTAATATTCACCACCGCCAAAAAAATTGTTTTCGCCGGTGCGGGACGCGAGCAGACGTTTGAAAATGGTAAAAATGATAAAGATGACGAACGCCAGCAGCAAGTAGCCACAGACGTAACTTGCCGCCTTGCCCAATCCGGCCGTATTGGCGATCAGTTCGGCAGCCATCGGGTAAAAGAAACCGCACACCAGAACCAGTGTCACCCATTTGAGCAGTGGCAGAAATTCCCTGGACATGCCGTTTTTGCGCCCCCGGAACACACCGAAAATCAAAAGGACCAGCAGCAGGCCGTCAAACCAGTTGACCGGCAGCTTGTCCATGGTCAGATCTTGTATGCTCGCAGCAATCATAAAAAAACAGCGGGATCGGGCGGGATCAAACCCGCCGTTTTCCAACGCCAGACCTGTTTACAGCCCGTTTCATGCCAAATCTGAGGAGACATTTCCGCAGAATTGCCTCCTTTTCTCAAGGTTGACCGGGCCAGCCAGTGCTGTCCGGCAGATTCGACGCAAACTCATTTCAAGGTGGATTCGAGGAAAGCCAGAATTGAATGTCCGGCGCCTGCGGGTTTCGGGGGTCGAGCTGCAAAACCTTCAAATAATGCTGCCGCGCATCCGCCGCGTCGAACATTTGCTGGGCATAAATGTTTCCCAAGGCCAGATGAGCCCGGGCTTCATCCGGATTCGATTCCAGGATTTTATTCAATTCGTTGACTGCGTCGGTCACATACCCGGCCGCTTTGAGCGCCAGCGCGAAATTATACCGCGCATCCATGGAATTCGGCTGGATGGCCAGCGCCATTTCATAGGCGGCGAGCGCCTGGCTGTAGTTCCGCAACCGATAGGCCATGACGCCGTAGTTATATTGCGCCTCAAACCACGCCGGGTCCGATTCGGTTGCCTGCCGATACGACTGCATGGCATCCGCCCAGCGCGACCCGCGCTCGGCCTCCCGCGCCTGGGCGAAGGCGTTCGAAGCAATGCGCCGGTCGCCCGCCCTCGGCTGGCCCGGCGAGAGATACAGATAACGCGGAAAGGTGGGCGTGGCGGGTTGGGCAATTCTTAGCGGCCTCGACGACGCAGGCTGCGCGGTGCTGCGTGTGACCGGCGTCGGGGTAACAGGCACCAACGGGGTGACGCCGATGTGGTTGTTGTTTGCCACCGGCGGTGGCGACGGATGGGAAATCACGGCCGGCGGGGAAGTTTCCTCCGGCGTTGAGGAACGAAACCAGTTCAACGGATTCATCCGGTTCAAGGTGCCGGTCTTCGCCGGGGACGGTTCGGCAGACGTGTCCGCCACCGGCGTTCCAACCATGGGCTGTTCCGGCTGCACTTTCACGGTCTGGACCGGAGCTCCCGCCTGGTGCTGGGGATTCAGGGTGGTCCGGGCGACGGCCTGGGTGCGGACCAGCGCCGGGGCATGGATTGTTCCCGGGCTGCTGACGACCGGCACCCTGGCTTCCGGGGCCGGATTTTCAACCGTGGCGGCGGCCGTACCCGACGGTTCCAGGCCGTTGGCAGCGTCATTGACCGCATCCCAATTCGCCGGCCGTGGTGTGATGGCCAGATAGATGCGGTAATTTTGCAGCGCCAGGGAGTTGTCGTGCAAATACTGTTGCGCCACCGTGGCCAGGTTCAACACGGCGGGGCCAAAGACCGGTTTTTGCTTGGCGGCCGCGGCAAAAAACTGCGCGGCTTCGCGCGGCTTTCCGCGGCTGATCCGCGCCAATCCGAGACCGTTCAGGGCCTCGGGATTGTCCGGGCTCAGGTAAAGCACGGTGCTGAAACTTTTTTCCGCCGCAGCCAGATCGCGCGCCTGCAATTGGGCGAGTCCCAGCTTGAGCCAGCCTTCCGGCGCCTTGCTGCGCCGCAAGGTGTAGGCGGTAAACTCGTTCCCGGCCGCGTCGGGTTTGCCCTGCTCCAGCCAGAGGCAGCCCAGGTTGTAATGCGCCTCCATCAAATCACGGTCAAGCGCCAGAGCACGTTGATAGGCCGTGACCGCTTCCGTGGGCCGGCCCGCATACTGGCAGGCCACCCCGAGATAATTCCACGCCTGCGCGTTGGTGGCCAGGAGCGAGGTGGCCGTCTTGAGTTTTTCCACGGCATTGGCGTAATCGCCGCGCTCCAGAAGTTTTTTGCCCTTGAGCAAGGCGCGGGGACCGGACGGCGTGCAACCTGAAATCAAGAGGGCCGCCACCAGGAAAAGTAAAAAATGGAGGTGGAAGACGGAAGATGGAAGATGGAAAATGGCGCGCCGCCTCGAACTTCCATTCTCCATCTTCCATCCTCCATCCTCGCTTTGCCCAATTTTAGTGGCCAGCATCGGCGCTGGTGGTAGCATCCACGCCCGAAAGTGTCAAGAAACGCGCAAGCTCAATTCGTGCAAATGATCCGCCGGCTGGTGGCCGCAGCGGCCATTGGGCTGGCCGGTTTGCCGGCCGGGGCAGCCGGTCCGCCCTTCAATCATTCCACCAATGCCGTCGCCCGGGTCGTCACGGTTGAAAATCCAAACGCCACCACCGATTTTCAACCCAGCGCCCCATGGGTGCAACTCATTCTGGATCGCGGTCTCACCAATCTCACCGGTCAGGCCACGGTCGCCGCCGCCTGGCACAGCCTCGTTTCCACCCAGGATGTTGTTGGCATCAAGGTGTTCTCCGCCGCCGGCATGCTCAGCGGCACACGGCCCGCGGTGGTCGCCGCGGTGATTCACGGATTGTTCGAAGCCGGCGTGCCGCCGCAACACATCATCATCTGGGACAAACACGCGGATGATTTGCGTGCCGCCGGATTTTTCAAGCTCGGCGCCCAGCTCGGCGTGCGGGTGGTGGGTGCCGCGGAGGCCGGTTACGACCCGGCCACATTTTATCAACCCGATACCGCCATCATCGGCAACCTCGTCTGGGGCGACCTGGAATTCGGCAGGAAGGGCGAGGGCGTCGGAAGAAAATCCTTTGTCTCCAAAATCATCAGCCAGCAAATCACCAAAATCATCAGCGTCGCGCCGCTGCTGAACCAGGAATACACCGGGGTTTGCGGACATCTTTACGGCCTGGCCATGGGCAGCGTGGACAACACCCTGCGCTTTGCGGATGATCCCGACCGGCTGGCCGTCGCCGTGCCGGAAATCAATGCATTGCCCGTGCTCGGCGACCGCGTCGCGCTCAACATCACCGACGCGTTGATCGGCCAATACGAAGGCGGTTCGCGCGGCCTGCTGCATTATTCCTCGGTATTGAACCAACTGTGGTTCAGTCACGACCCCGTGGCGCTCGACACGCTGGCTATCAAGGAACTCGATCGTGAACGCCGCGCCTTGAACGCGCCGGAATTCAAACCCAATCTGGAGCTTTACGCCAACGCCAGCCTGCTCCAACTGGGCGTGAACGACCCCGCGAAAATTCACGTGGAAAAACTGCGGTGACGGCTATGAAATATCCGGGTTAGAGCCTCACCTCGGCTGCTACTTCTTTAAGGGGCTGTCAGCACGAACTTTCTTTTGAAGATTATTGCTTATTCTTCTCAAATGTGTTTACAAGTATCTCTACTCAGATCGGGTCACAATTAGTTGTCCAACACCCGGAAAACGCAGGCTCACATGGAATTATGAAAACGCCCGGATGGAACTTCATCAGGTGGATGGCGAGCGCACTCCTGATCCTGATGCTATCTTGGATTCACGCTCAAAGTCTTTACGCCGCCGGACCACCGGCCGACAGCAATCAATTGTGGCTGGAGATCACAGGCCTATCCAACGGACTGGCCTGTTTCAGCCTGCACCAAGCCACCGACGAAGTTTACGAAGTCTGGAGCAAGACCAACCTGCTGGACAGCCAATGGAACATCGAACGGGAACTGTGGCCGGCAACGAATCAGGAACCGACGTTATTCACGGTCTCCCAATTGACCCGGATGAACCTGTTCGTCTGGGCGCGGGATTGGACGGGCGTTGACGAGAATGCCAATGGCCTTCCCGATTGGTGGGAGTATAAATATTTCGGGCAACTGGGAACAAATCCAGACGCCGATCCGGACGGGGACGGCTTGAGCAATCTGGAGGAATACCAGGCCGGCACCGATCCAACGGATTATTACAACGGGCAATTGGCTGCTATCACAATCGTCAGCGGCAACCAGCAGCGCGGATTTGCCGGCAGTTGGCTGGCATTGCCTTTGACCGTCCGGGTCACTGATTCCAACGCCGTTCCCTTGCCGAATGCGCCGTTGACTTTCACTGTGACACAAGGCGACGGTGTCCTCTCGGAGGTTGAGGCGGGGACCACGAACCATTCCATACAGTTGCGAACTGGGGCGGCTGGAAAGACTTCCGCATGGTTGAAACTGCCTGCCCTCAATGGTACCAACCGGGTGACGGTGAGCGTTCAAATCGGGACCAACACGGAACAGGTCGTTTTTGCTGAAAGCGCCGGAATCCTTCCCATGATCGCGATTGGAGGTGAGCGCATCATGGAACTCACCACCAACGGAGACGTGATTTCCTGGGGCAGAAACCAGGTTGGTGATTTTGGAGACTACACCCACATCGACAGCACCAATCCGGTTCACGTGGTTGGATTGACCAACATCGTTAAGATTGCATCTGGATTGTTCTGCACTTTGGCGGTCGATGCCCATGGCCAGCTCTGGGCTTGGGGCGATAATCAGTCCGGGCAATTGGGCAATGGGAGCACGGCTAGCACAAACCTCCCGGTGCCGGTCTTGGAATTATCCAATGTCGTCGCCATTGCGGCGGCTATCGCAAATTATGAAGGAGGCACAACCTTAAGGACATGCGAGGATTTGCGCGGGCAGATTGCCGCGCATGATTTGAATCAAACCGGCGTGGATCCTGTGGCCGTAACTGGCGACGGTACGGTTTGGGCTTGGGGCGGGAATCTTGGTTTCATTCCGACGCAAAAAGCCGGGCTCACCAATGCCATCGCCGCAGCCGCGGGGAACGGGCATGCTCTGGCCCTGCTGAATGACGGAACCGTTTGGGCATGGGGCGCGAATTGGTGTGGTCAACTGGGCGATGGGACACGGGATAATAGTGACATGCCAGTCCGGGTTTCAGGGTTGAGTAACATTGTGGCCATTTGTGCTGGCGACGATCACAGTTTGGCCTTGGATACCAATGGCCAGGTCTGGGTGTGGGGTGGGAATTGGAGTGGTCAGCTTGGCAACGGTGGAAACGACAACCTCAATCTGCCAGCAACGGTGTTGAGCAACGTGGTGCAAATTGCCGCCGGACAAAGTCACTCCCTGGCCTTGGACGGCGACAATAATGTTTGGGCTTGGGGGTACAATAATGCGGGCCAGTTGGGTACAATTGGCTTTGACAGTACCAATCTTCCCATGTTGGTGGCCGGCCTGACGAATATCACCACCATTGGCGGCGGTTCGGATGCCAGTGCCGCTATCGAAGCGGACGGCCAGCTATGGCAGTGGGGAGCTTCAGATGCATCGCCCATGGCGGATCCGGTTTGGAGCGATGAATACGGATTACCCACCATGGCCCCGACGTATGTTGATTTTTACAACGGACAACCGCCGAATTTGACCATCTTGAACGGAACCAACCAATGGATTCAGGCTGGGACGGAATGTCCGCAACCTTTGATTTTCAAGGTGACAGACACCAACGGTGCAGCGTTAAGCAATGCGCCCGTTTCGGTGGAAGTCATCACTGGCGACCTGGAATTGCGAACGGCCAGCGGCGGAGACAATTACAAAGGGCTCCGGCTGACAACCGACGCCAACGGGGAGATGAGTTTGATCGGGTATGCCAATTCAGATCCCCATAATTTGGTTTGCTTTGTCCGGGTGCTGGCTGCCAGCCGGGCTCGAATTGTGGAGGCGGATTTCAACGAGATAATCCCGTTGCAACCCACGATCAACATCACCTTTCCCGGGGACGGCGGCACCGTTCTAATCGGAACCAATCAGGGCTTGTTAATCACGGTGGATGCGCAAACTTCGTCCGGAACATTCATTCAAGAAGTGGATTACCATTGCCAGACCAATGGTGGCGACCCGACGTTGTTGGGGCAGTCGATGCAACCGCCGTTCTCCCTGGCCTGGACCAATGAGTTCTGGTGGACAAATGCTTTCGTCAGCCAATACACCCTGTCAGCCGTGGCGGTGAACAATGCCGGTTTGCGCTCGGATACACAAAGCGTGACGTTTACCGTCGCCCTCGACACTTACTGGTTCGGCATCCCGGATTATCTGGCGGATACCAATGGCACGCTTGGCGCCTGGCAAATGAATTATTTCGGCCATATCGGTTTGGATCCAAATGCCGATTTCGACAACGACGGCACCAATAATTTGCAGGAATATCAAAATGGAACCGACCCGAACAAAATCAGCTTTTCGTTCGCGGTGCCCAATCAATACGTCACCACCAACCTGGTGGATGGCAACATCACCATTTTGGGTGGTGAGCCGGCCAGCATCGCCGTGCTGGTGGATGACACAAATTTCGCGGCGGCCACCTGGACGGCTTACACGTCATCAAACATCACCGTGGACATCGGCACAAGTCCGGGAGCGCACGATGTGTGGATCGGATTGCGCGGACGATTGGCAACTTCATACCAGACGTGGCAGGAAACGACCCTCATCCTGAATTCCACTCCACCCACGATCGCCGTCAGCAGCCCGGTGGATGGCGTGTCGTTCAATTCATCGCGGGTAAATGTGTCGGGCAATTTCACCGCCACCGCCTTGAAACAAATCACCGTCAACAGTACGAGCGCTTTCATTGATGGCACCAATTTCGAGGCCCGCAACGTGCCGCTGTCAGGCGGCGCCAATACCATCACCGCCGTCATTGAAGACCTGACCGGCATGACCAATGCTGTTTCCATGGTTGTGACGGGAATCACCAATTCCGATGGCAGCCTCAACGACCCGGTGCAGCTTCAGGCCGCGCCGGTGGCCGGGTTTGCGCCGCTGCCTGTCGTATATCAAATCACCAACAACAACACGCCGGGAACCTTCCAGCAGGCGCAATATGATTTCAATGGCGATGACGTTGCCGATTTTGCCACCTACAGTCTTGATTCCATCACCTACACTTACGAAACCAACGGCGAGTATTTCCCGGTGGTGACGATTCAGACGGACTTGGGAAGATTTTCCAGCATCGGCGGGTGGAACAGCGTTTCGCTGGACGGGAGCAACCAGCCGATACGCATAAACGTGCAACTACCGGCCACACAGGCGACGCTGGCCAGTGTCACCGATCCGGTGGACCTCAAGTGGGATGGCACGCATCTTTATGTGTTATCCGGCAGTGACGCGGCTGTTTACGAGTTCGCCACCAATGGCAGCACGATCCGATCGTTGGGCGGTTTGGGCAGCAATCCGTCCGGCCTGGACGTGGATGGTGTTGGGAATGTTTATGTGGCGCTGAACGGAAACAATCAGGTTTGGAAGTTCAATCCGACGGACATTTCCTTCCAGCTTGACACCAACTTTGGCATTGGCGGCTGCATCGGCTCGACGAATGGTACGGCGGGAACCGGCACCAACGAGTTTAACGCTCCATACGACGTTGCGGTGACACCGGATGGCGGGACGATTTCCGTGTCCGATTCGGGCAATTACCGGATTCAACAATTCTCGGCGACGAACGGCATGTTTATCGCCACTTTTGGCAGTCAGGGCGGCGCCGCGGGGCAGTTCAACGCGCCCAAAGGATTGACGTACGATGGCAGCGGTATGTTGTACATCACGGATTCGGGCAACAACCGGATCGTCATGGCGGAGGGCTCCGCCGTGCTGGACGCGACGGGAAGCGGTGGAACCGATTTGGGGCAATTCAGCGGGGCGTTGAACATCAGCATTGGCAAACGCGGCGTTTATGTGGCGGATACGGGCAATGGGCGGATTCAGAAATTCGATCTTCCGGCCCAGGGCACATTCAGCATTACATCGGGCAACTTGGGTTACGCGCTCTCGAGCAACCTGAGCGCACCCGCCGCCGTGGCGGCGGTGGACCATCTGACGAACGAACTATTTTACGTGGCGGACACGGGCCACAACCGGGTGCTTTTGTGTCACGCGCCCGACAGCAACGCCGATGAAATTCTGGCCGTTTGGAACAAGATGAAAACATGCGTGGCCAACGGGGATATTTCCGGTGCGGCACAGTGTTTCCCGAGTCAAACGGCGGACGCCTTCCAGCAAGCCTTTCTTGCCATGGGAACGGCTAACTCAGCCCCCATCATCGGCCAGATCGGAACGTTGAATCCAGTTTCCATCGATAACAACCTGGCTCAGTATTATTTTGAGCAAACGATTGCCGGCCAAACCATCACGTTCCCGGTCGAACTCATCAAAGAGGACAGTGGCTGGAAGATTTTGGAGTTCTGAACCAAAGGACAAGAATCGCGGAGCACTCAATTATGAAAATAAATCGAATCATAAAAATCTATTTCCCCGTCACTATGTTTCTTCTGTCGGCGTGTTTTGCACCGGCGAAGGAGCCGGAATACAACGGCAAGGCGTTGAGCGAATGGCTAGTGGAATTGCAGGGTGACCTTTCGGATCAGGAGGTCATCGCGGCGACGAGTCAAAACATGGATCCGGCTAAATTGATTGATCAAAAGAAGAGTCGTGCTCAGGAGGCCATCCGGCAGATCGGCACCAATGCCCTTCCCACGCTGATTGATCTTTTGGGTGTGACCGATGAAAACCGATGGTTGGTGCTCCGGAAACTCAAAAGCAGGAAACTTCGGGAAGGGGCTCACGCCGGAAGCGCGTTCAATAGTGTTTTAAGCAAGATGGCATTGGAGGGGTTTGGCATTTTAGAAACCAACGCGGTTCCGGCCATCCCGCAGATCGTCAAACTGTTCAACCGTGTTGAGACCTGTTCCGAGGCAGCGCAAGCCTTGGCGCTGGTTGGGCCGGAAGGGGTAATGGCGTTGACCAACGGGTTGGCCAGCAAGATTGACAACAATCGGGGCATCACGATCTGGGCCATTGGTGAAAAGGCTCTGTTGGATTCCAATACGGTCATGCGCATTATGTTGACCTGTCTCAAGGATCCCGATTCAAATAGCCGGGCGGATGCTGCCCGATTTCTGGCGCACAAAGACCCGGTCGTGGCGATTCCAGCGTTGGTTCCAATGTTGAATGATGATGCCGGTTACGTGGTTCGGAACGCAACGCAGTCATTGGGCGCTTATGGCCCTGAGGCAAAGGTGGCAATTCCAAAGTTGCTGGCCCTTTATACGAACGCGGTTGTCAACAAAGACAAAGCACTGATCAGCACAATATCGTTGATGCCGGCGTTGAAAGCGATTGACATGGAGGCGGCCAGACAGGCGGAGGAGTTTCTGGTCAACAGCGGGCCGTTGAATGAGGCGCGGCGTGGCTATTCGAGAACGAAATTAACCAATGGAATGGAATTGATTGTGGGAGGTCACATTGATACATCAATTATCGACATCACGAACCGATACCTTGCCAGCGCTGAGTTGCTTGATCCCAAAACCGGAAAATGGACGGAAACCGGCAAAATGACAACGCCTCGGGAAGGTCACGCGGCGATCCTGTTGCGTGATGGCAGAATATTGGTTGTCGGCGGCTCCGATAAACATTTTCACGATCTCCCTAGCGCAGAACTTTACAACCCGGCCACAGGAACATGGGCGAATGCCGGCACCA
>Ga0265338_10001809_pt1 | contig 33594 bp, 31 predicted proteins | sample 42126metaG_FD_193579 | JGI IMG/M metagenome (GOLD analysis project Ga0265338, IMG submission 193579) | Rhizosphere microbial communities from Carex aquatilis grown in University of Washington, Seatle, WA, United States - 4-21-26 metaG | ecosystem: Host-associated > Plants > Roots > Rhizosphere...
TTGCAGGCCGTTGAAACCGAGTTCCATTTGATTGTCTGTCGCATTTGTCATAATTGAACCTTTCGTTATGCGACATCCTGACAGAGGGGGTTGGACAATGGCTGTCCAAGACAAAATAAAAGCGGGACGTTATACTTCACAAACCCACAACCCGTTGGGGTGGGTGTGAATAATCACTGCTCGCGGATCGTTATCGTGTCGCCGGCTTCCAGAGGCACAACGTGGCCGGTGAGCAAATCCTTCGGATCAATGCTGGCGCTTTCGCCGTTCCGGGTGATGGTGATTTCCTTTGGGTTATTGCTGCCGGTGTAATTGGCCGTGGCAATGGCCTGCGCGAGCGTCAAGCCCTCCACCCACGGAACTTCGGACTTCTCCACCGGACCAACGATGAATACGGTATTGTCGGCGTGCTGGGCCGTCGTCATTGAAGCCAGCTCATCCCTCTGTCCGGCCAGATACGCCGCCCGTTCCCGCACCCGGGTTTCCGATTGGATGACACAACCGCTCAAGGAGGTGGCGATCAAAAACGCAGCCATGGCACCGATAAAAAACAACCTCACAGACCTGTTCATTTTACTCCGGCTTCTTCAGGATTTTCCCGAACTCGCCTTCGACCGGTTCAATTTCAATCCGGTTTACATCGCGGGCGCCCGGCGGCGGCGTGAAACTTTTGGCCTTGGGTTCCAGCTTGGTGGCCGCGCTGGCCGGCATCAGCGGCGCGGGCGCAAACGCGGTTTCGGTCGCCTCGCTGTCCGGCGGCTCCGCATTCTGGCCGGGCGTAAAAAAACTGGTCCGGGTGTCCAGCCATTTGACATATCGCGGATAACTCCACATTCCGTGTTCCGCGCCGGTTTCCAGGGCGGAACTGATTTTAAAAAATTCGCGCGTGCGGATGAAATTTTTCACCGCGTGTGTCGCCACCAGGATTTCGCATTCGGGAACGCGGATGTTCAAGTCCGGCCGGAACCGGAGCCGCTGGGAAACGACCGCCACCAGGCAATCGGCCAGTTGCGCGCAGACTGCGCCCTGGATTTCCGCCGGGAAGGCCGAGGCCACGCGTTGCACCGCTTCGGCGCAGCTCGACGAATGGACCGTGGCCAGCACCAGATGGCCGGTCTCCGAGGCGCTGAGCGTCAGGCGCATCGTCTCGGGATCGCGCATTTCACCAACCATCAGGACGTCGGGATCTTCCCGCAGCGCATCCAGCAAGGCCTGCTCAAAACTCGGCGTGTCGCGCCCGACCTCGCGCTGCCGGATATAGGAGCGGCGCGGACGGAACGAATATTCAATGGGATTTTCCACCGTGACGATGTGCCGGGTCTCGTTCAGGTTGATTTCCTGAATCAAGGCCGCCAGGGTCGAAGACTTGCCGCTGCCGGTGGCGCCGCTGACCAGGATCAATCCGTGCGTGTTTTTGACGAGCTTTTTGAAGTCCGGATGCAGGTTGAGCTTTTCAATCGTGGCTTGAAAGGAACCAAGCAGCCGGATGGCCAGCCCCACGCCGCGCGACGTCTGCAAAATATTGATCCGGCAGCGGACGCCCCGGATGGTCTTGGACAAATCAAACGAACGCCGTTCCAGAAAAACCGGCCATTGTTCCTCGCCGATGAGTCCCCGGGCAAGCGTCGCCAGGAATTTCGGCGCAACCGGTTCGCCGGAAACCTTCAGGGCGCCTCGGATGCGCAAGGCCGCCGGCATCCCGGATTCCAGGTGCAGATCGCTGGCGCCGCTGCCTGCCGCGGATTCGATGAGTGTCTCCAATTCCATGTATTCCACGTTATTAAACAATTCAAACGACGAAAAGTTCTTTGATTGAAGCAATTTTGATTCCCAAGAACCGGTCACAGGCAGGACGCGTCACTCCGTGCGCGCCGCCTTCGTTGTGCGGACGAACGGCGGGCAGAGGACTGCCCGCCCTGCCGAGTTGGTCCGCAGAATGAAATTGAGGACGAGGAGGATTCCCAATCCATCGGTGTTGCCCATGACCGTCAGACTGCCGTGATGGATTGCTTCCACGCCGCAACCGCCGTTTTGATATCCGCCCCGCAACTGGCCCGCGGTTTCACGAAACGCGGTGTGAACGAGGGGAACAACCCGACCAGATCCGGTGTCACCAAAATTTGTCCATCGCAACCGTCGCCGCTGCCGATACCGATTGTGGGAATGGGAATGGCCCGCGTGATTTCGGCGGCCACCGGCGGCGTGACGATTTCGAGGACAACGACAAATGCGCCCGCATCCGCCAGGCCCGCCGCGTCGGCGAGCAATTTCACCCTGCCCGCATCGTCGCGGCCTTTGATGTGGTATTTGCCGCCCTCCTCCAGGACGTGCTGCGGCAACATCCCGATGTGGCCGCAAAATGGGATTCCCGCCGCAACGATGGCCTCGACCTGCGGCAGAATTTCGGCACCGCCTTCGGCCTTCACAAATTCCGCGCCGGCGGCAACGAGCCGTTTTGCATTTTCCACCGCCTGCACCGACGTCTCGTAACTTTTGAACGGCAGGTCCGCGCCGAGCAACGCGTTCGGTCGCGCGCGGGCGGCGGCGCGGACGTGATGCTCCATGTCCGCCATCGCTACGTGCGTCGTATCCGGGTAACCGAGCACGACCATGCCGACCGTGTCGCCGACGAGAATCATCGGGATGCCCACCTCGTCGAGCAGCTTCGTCATCGGAAAATCGTAGGCCGTGAGCGCGGCAATCTTTTCGCCGCGCCCCTTCATGGCGCGGATCGTTTCGACGGTGATCTTGGGGTGATTCATTTTATAAACAAAGATTAACACGGATGGTGGGGCGAGCGCCCTCGCAAGCCGGCTCGTCAGGAGCCTCGCCCCACCAACCACACAGCGGCACGCACGGAGTGACGCGCCCTACCGGGAAAATAAATCCGCGTCCATCCGTGTTCATCCGTGGTTAAAACTATTCACCAGCTCATCAGCCGAAGTCGTCGCCGTGCCGACCTTGCCCACAACAATGCCGGCTGCGTGGTTGGAAAGCATCGCCGCCTCGACCGGCGACGCACCCGCGGCGATGGCCAGCGTGAATGTCGCAATGACCGTGTCGCCCGCGCCCGAAACGTCGAACACCTCCTGCGCAACCGTGGGAATGTGAAACGGTTTTTGCCCGCGCTGGCAAAGCAGCATGCCCAGTTCGCCCAAGGTTACCAGCAGCACGGCCGGGCGCAATTCGTTGAGCAGGCGCTCCGCCACCAGCATCAGATTTTTATCGGCCAGCGGATTGGGGTTGCGCGTTTCATCCGGCAAATTGGCCAGCGCGAATGCCTCCTTGCGATTGGGCGTGATCAGCGAGAGGCCGCTCAGATTCAACTGGTGCACCGGCTTTGGATCCAAGCTCAACCAGATGCCCCGCGCGCGGCAGAGCGTTTTGATCTCGTTGAGCAACGGCTGCGTGACCACGCCCTTGCCGTAATCGCCGACAATGAGCGCCGCGGCGCGCGGGAGCCTCGATTTCAATTTGACGAGCAGGCGCCCGACCAGACGCCCGTTTAGACCGTCGCGCGTTTCACGGTCGATGCGCACCATCTGCTGCTTGTGCGCCACGATGCGGGTTTTGACGCTGGTATGCCGCGCGGCGTGCGCGATCAGCCCGCCACAACCGATTGTTTGTTCGTTCAACAGGGCCCGCAACCGGCGGCCGGCATCGTCGGTGCCGATTGCGCCGAAAATTTCCGTGTCCACGCCGAGCGCCGTCAAATTGCGCGCGACATTGGCCGCGCCTCCGGGCATGAAACTTTCGCGCTCGAAATCCACCACCGGCACCGGCGCTTCCGGCGAAATACGCGAAACGCCGCCCCAGATGAACTGGTCGAGCATCACGTCGCCCAGGACCAGCACCCGGGCTTTCGTCGCGGCCGCCAGGATTTGCCGCGCCCTCACGGGGGAAAGAGTTTTTGTGCTCATCTTAATTATTCAACCACGGATTAACACGGATGGACACGGATGAAAACTGATTAAGCATGCGAAATGTTTGGAGTTCCGTTTTCAGGCGGCCACTCCACGTTCCCTCACGGTTCAAACTCACCAACCACCTGAAAGCGGTTTTCCAAACCAATCCGTGTACATCCGTGTTCATCCGTGGTTCAAATCAGTCGAGAAACGCCGTTAACGGGCTGGTGGCGCTGGCGGTTTCCTGCGCGGTCCCGAGTCCGGATTCAAACGCCGCTCGCCCGGCCTCCACCGCCATCCGGAACGCCACCGCCATCCGGTTCGGGTCATTTGACACCGCGACGGCGGTGTTGATCAGCACGGCATCCGCGCCCATTTCCATGGCCTCGGCCGCGTGACTCGGCGCGCCCAGGCCGGCATCCACGACCACCGGCACCGTGGCCTGCTCGATGATGATGCGGATCTGTTCCCGCGTCTGGATGCCGCGATTCGACCCGATGGGCGAGCCAAGCGGCATCACCGTGGCGACGCCGACATCTTGCAACCGTTTCGCCAGCACCGGGTCGGCGTTGATATAGGGCAGAACGGTGAATCCGTCCTTCACCAAAATCTCGGCGGCCTTGAACGTCTCGACCGGGTCGGGCAGCAGATAGCGCGGGTCGGGATGAATTTCAAGTTTGACCCATTTCGGCAGGCCGGCGGCGGCGGCCAGTTTTGCGAGGCGCACGGCCTCCTCGGCGTTCATCGCGCCGCTGGTGTTGGGCAACAACAGATATTTTTTGGGGTCAATGAATTCCAGAATGTTCGCGAACGGATCGTTTTTGCCGCTCAAATCGGCGCGGCGGAGGGCCACGGTGACCATTTCCGCGCCGCTGGCGGCGAGGGCGTCGCGCATGGCTTCGGGCGCCGAAAATTTTCCGGTGCCCATGATGAGCCGCGACCGGAAAATCCGTCCGGCGATGACCAATGGCTGGTTGGTTGACAACATTGCCCGCAATTTAAGCGAACAAGGAATTTTGTCGAGACGCGATGCGACCGGCAATCAGGTCATGGCACCTTCAGGACGCGGTAAAACATCACCGGGCTGGTGGTTGGCAGGTTGGAAACCACGGCAGTGATGTTGGTGGCCTGCAGATTGGTCCGGACCAGGAACGGCGCATTGGTGGGGATCACCGGATTGACGGCCCGCGTCCAGTTGCCGCTGGTGAGGTTGGTCGTGCCGAGGATTTCGTACAGTTCAAAGGCCTTGGCCTGAAATTGAAGGGTGCCGTTGGATAGGGAAAGGATGCGCTGGGTGGAATTCGTGTCCTTCGGATTCATGCCGGCGCGGTATTCGTCCAGATTGTTCAGCCGGTCGCCATCGGCGTCGTCCGGGGCCCGTGACTTGTCGGCGGCACGCGGGTCGGAATGGCCAAAATATTGGTTCATCCACGTGTCCGGCATTCCGTCGGAAGCCGGAGAATCGGAATCCGTATCCAACGAAATCGTCCGCACCGTGATGAAGGGCGAGGCATTGGTGCCATCGGAAAAGCGCGCGTAAAGAATGTCATAATAGGACGTGGAGGCCGGATCCGCACGCGGGGCCGAATAATAGGCCGAAGGCGCAAAATTTATCAGATTGCCACTTACCGAAAAACTGCCGGCCCCGCTGGTGCCATTGGTCACCAAAAACGTCAGGTTGGTGGACTGCAGGTCGTATCCGCGCAGTTGGATCTGGTTGATGCCGCTGACCGCCGGAGCGCCAAAAGGTGACGTGGTGATGTCCATCACGCGAGAATAGGAATAGGGTGGTGTATTGAACGGATGAACTTCGCGAATCACATTCGTATCGTAACTGTTCAGACTCGCGCCGCGGCCGTCCGCGTGGGCCAGATAATACATGATGGAATTGGTCAGCACGGGATTGTTGGTCGTGATGTCGCTGGAATGGGCCAGGCCGATGACGTGGCCGATTTCGTGCGTCAACACTTCCGTGAACGTGGACACGCTTTGCATCACCACATTGGTGCTTTTGAGGACAACATAACCGTTCAAGCCCTTGTTGAATTCCATGCCGGCCACATTTCCACCCGGTCCCCAGTTTGCGTTCGCAAGCAATCCAGAGGTGAACCAGCTGCCGCCTTCGCCCAGAATGTTGCCCGGTGGAATGAAATTGTAATTATCATGGAGCTGAATCCGGAAAATGCCGTCGTTGTTATTGATGTTCGCGGCGGCGGTGCCGAAATTATTGGTCCCGGCAAAGACAAACCGGAAGCTGCTCGCGCCGGCCCAGGCGGACATGGCGTTGCTCACAGCGTTCAAGGCGGTTGCCAGCGTCATGCCGGCCGGCAGGGAAGTCGCGTCCACCAGGTACGGAATCGGCTCGCCCCGATCCGGCAAAAGGTATCGGGACGGAATGCCATTGGTGTCCGCCAGCAACCCGTTCGTGCTGGTGCCGCCGCTGTCGCCGCTCGGCGCGGTGATGGAACCATCGGGAGCAGGGCTGACCGCCTGATCAGTGACATCCAGGCCGGGCGACCGGCCAAAATTCGTTTTGACCCGAAGCTGGCTTAACAGATCTTCCTGCTCGGGAGCAAAGGCACCCTTTTTGCCCCGCCGCAATCTGACGGCACTGGCGTCTCCCTGGGAGGCAAACAAAGTGCCGTCGTCGCGGCGGGAAACAAACAGAAGCCGTTCCTCGCCGGGCTGGAATTCGGGCGAGGCATCGTCGGTCAGGCCGACACCGCCGGCCGTGCCGCCACGTTGCACAATATTGACCATCGCCGGCAACCGGCCCTTGATCCCCTCGTCCACCCGGAACACTGTGCGGGTATAGATCAGGCCGTTGGTCCCGGAGCGAAACGATTCCACCCGCAGGGCGGTCCCGCGAAAAACGGCGCCGGCGGATTGCAGATGCTCATCCAATGTCAGCGGCAACAGGGACGAGGCGCGGGTAAAACAAGTCGCCATCAATAAAACGAATATGGGCAGAGTGATACGGATGATTTTCATGGTGTCCAATTATGCGTGTTTTTCGGGTTCAAAAGCACCCATTGATAGCACCAATTATACCAGTTTATGACATTTAATCCACCGCGGTGGGTCGCATCTACTTCCGGCGATGCGCGAACGGGCATGATTTCCTTTGAACTTCCAGCGGCTGGAATTTAACTTGAGCAAATGTTCCGTCCGTGCATTGACCTGCATGAAGGCAAAGTGAAGCAAATCGTCGGCGGCACGCTGGGCGATGCCGGTCTGCGCACGAATTTTGTCTCCGATCATTCCGCCGCCTGGTTCGCCGAACTTTACAAGCGCGATGGTTTGGTCGGCGGCCACGTCATCATGCTCGGCCCCGGCAACGAGGCTGCGGCGCGCAGCGCACTCGCGGCGTTTCCGGGCGGACTGCAAATCGGCGGGGGAGTCAATGCGCAAAACGCCCGTAGCTGGCTCGACGACGGCGCATCGCATGTCATCGTCACCAGCTGGGTCTTCCGCGATGGCCGCGTGGATTGGGAGCGTCTGGATGAACTGGTCAAAATCGTAGGCCAAAACCGGCTGGTGCTGGATCTGAGCTGCCGGAAACGGCCCCAAAGTCCAGAGTCCAAAACCCAAAATGATTATTTTGTGGTCACCGATCGCTGGCAAAAATTCACGGAACTGGTCATCTCGCCGGCTATGCTCCAAAAACTGGCCGGCCGCTGCGCGGAATTTTTAATCCATGCCGTGGACGTGGAAGGCTTGTGCCGCGGCATTGACCACGAACTCGTGGAAAAACTCGGCCAAGGAACGCCCATCCCGACGACTTACGCGGGTGGCGCGAATTCGCTGGCCGACCTGAAAGAAGTCACCCGGCTGGGCCGGGGAAAAATCGACCTCACCATCGGCTCGGCGCTGGACCTCTTTGGCGGCACCGGCGTGAAATACGAGGATGTGGTAAAATTCAACCGCCGCCAGGAATAATTCCAGCGGCGGTTGCTGGAAGAATCATCCTTACTTGGCCGCTTCCAGCTTGGTGACGGTCAGCATTTCTTTTCCGTCTTTTTCGGTGACCGTGCCGGTGGCGGTCACATTCTTGGAGTCACCGTGGCAGACGTCGTCGTGCATCGCGTCACTCACGTCATTTTTCGTCAGGTAATATTTGACGGTCTTGCCGTCCTGCTTCACCTGGATGACGTTCTGGCAGCTGGCGGTTTCATGCAGGGTGCATTTGCCGCAGACCATTGAGCCGGTGACGGTGACTTCCTTGGCCGCCGCTTCCGCTGCCGACACACGCGAGGTGACAACCGCCAGCAACAAGCCGGCGGCGACCGTTAAGAACAACATGGTTTTTTTCATAAGTTATTGGGATGGTTTGTATTCGATGGTTAGACAATACACTCCAGAATTCATTCAAACAAGTTTCCGCCCGGGGGCGGCGGCGCCGGCGGCAGGGTGAACAACTCGGCAATGACGATCTTGAATTCGGGTATCAGCGCCTCAGCGAGCACCTCGCCGCCGGCCAGGATGCCCTTCAACACCAGGCCGAATTGGGTGCTGTGATAAATTTCCACGTTGTCATAACGCGGGTCCACCATCCACAGCCGCGGCACCCGGATGTCCTCGTACACCTGCTTTTTGATGAACGTGTCGGTGTGGTGATCGTCCCGGCTGACAACCTCAGCCGCCAGCCAGAGTTTGCCCGTGGCCGCCGTCACGAGCGCAAGGTCCGGACAAAGCAGCGTCGTCCGGGAAATGCGGATCTGGGTGCGGGGAGCAAGCAGCCGGGTGCTGGCAAGGTTCGCGATCCCGGCCGTCATCCGGGCGTGCAGCCGGTCGCAGATCATTTCGTGGCGGGTGCCCGGCGCCGAACGCACCAGCGACCCGCCGTCCAGGATTTCCTCATAAGGCCGGCTCACAGGCAACAGCAAAGCAGCGTTTTACACACGCGGCAAGCGGCCTTTTTTATTTAAAACAGAACTTGTCAAATGTCCGGCAGACCGCTATTCTCCGTGCTCTTTTGATAAACATATGGCAGTAAAAATTCGCATGAAGCGCGTCGGAGCCAAGAACGCTCCGGTGTTTCGCATTGTGGTGGCTGACGGTCGCAGTCCGCGCGACGGCAAGTTCATCGAGGAAATCGGCACATACCGGCCGTTGAAGCCGGGCGATAATTTCTCGCTCAAGCTCGACCGCGCGCAATACTGGGTCAGCAAGGGCGCCCAGCCGAGCGAAACCGTCGCCAGCCTCATCAAAAAGGCGGTCAAGGCGATTCCGGCAGCCGCCTGAGTTCAAACCTTTTGGTGCGATGCAGGCGTTTCTGGAATACGTCGTCAAAGGCCTCGTGCAGAATGCCGATGCGGTGAGCATAACACCGGTGGAACGCGGAGACCTGACGGTGTACGAATTGCGAATGGACCCGCAGGATGTGGGCAAAATCATCGGCCGCCAGGGAGTGACGATCAATGCGATCCGATCTTTGCTGCTGGCCGGCAGCGCCAAAAAGGGCCTGCGCTGCTCGGTGGAAATTGTCGAAGACGGTAAAAAGCCGTAATCGTCCCCGTTTTCGTACTGGCCGTCGAAATTTCGACGGCGGCACCAGAGCGGCGGGGACGAGCGCGAAAATGAAGATTGACGTGCTCACTTTGTTCCCGGCGATGTTCGCCGGGCCGTTGGATGAAAGCATCGTTAAACGGGCGCGTGAGACCGGCCGGTTGGATTTGAAAATCCACAACCTGCGTGACTGGACGCATGACCGGCACAAGACCGTGGATGACCGGCCCTTTGGCGGCGGCCCGGGCATGCTGCTGAAACCGGAACCGCTTTACGAAGCGGTGGATAGCTTGAGGCGCGAAAAGACGCGTGTGATTTTATTGTCGCCCGGCGGGCGGAAGTTCGACCAGCGCATCGCGGACGAGCTGGCGCAACTGGAAGATTTACTGCTTGTCACCGGCCATTACGAAGGTTTTGACGAACGGGTGCGGGAAGGGTTGGCCGACGACGAACTGTCCATCGGCGATTACGTGCTGACGAACGGTGCGCTGCCGGCGATGGTGGTCATTGATGCGGTGACACGGCTGTTGCCCGGCGTTTTGGGCGACGACGAAAGCTCGCACGATGAATCCTTCAGCCACGGGCTGCTGGAATATCCGCAATACACGCGGCCGGCGGAATTTCGCGGGATGAAGGTCCCGGACGTTCTGGTTTCCGGCAACCACGCCGAGATCGAGCGATGGCGGCGGGAGCAGGCAAAGTTGCGGACACAGGAACAAAGACCGGATTTGTTGAAATAAATTTTATGAACCAGGCATTACAGGAAAAAATTGAGTCGGAACAGTATCGCAAGGACGCCGCGAACTTCGCGGTGGGCGATTCGGTAAAAGTGCACACCAAGGTCGTCGAAGGCGACAAGGAACGCATCCAGATATTCTCGGGTGTGGTCATCGGCAAGCGCGGACACGGTCTGAACGAGACGTTCACCGTCCGCCGCATCAGCTACGGCGAAGGCGTCGAGCGGGTGTTTCCGGTGAACTCGCCGCGCGTGGACAAGATCGAGGTCGAGCGCCAGGGCTCGGTGCGCCGGGCCAAGCTCACCTACCTCCGCAAACGCCTCGGCAAGGGAGCGACACTGGTCAACGAAAAGCAGGAAAAAACCGTGGCCGAGCCGGCTAAATAATTTCAGAAATTCATCAAATCGAAGGCGGGGCGAATGCCCCGCCTTTTTTTTTGCAGTGCGCTTGCGACGGCGGGCGAACCTTGTATCTTGTCCGGGGACGGTATTGGGATTTGGTTTCGCCCGGCGTGGGACTGAATCGCGCTATGGAATTTGAACCACTGAAAGTTTTGCTCGTTGGCGGCGACGAGCGTTTTGCGCACGACACAGCAACCCTGCTGCGTGAGAGCGGCGGGGTGGGCGAAGTCGTCATGTCCCCGACCCTGGAAGCCCGGCAGCAGGAACTGGCGGTCAATGCCTACCACGCCGTTTTGTTTGAACTGCCCACCGCCAACGCCGCCAGCCTGTTCCAGGTCACGCAGATCGCCACCAAGATTTCGCGCATCCCGATTGTTGTGCTCGGTCCGGCCGATGACGGGGAATTCGGCGCGCAAATCATCGGGGCCGGCGCGCAGGATTACCTGGATAAAAATGAAATCAAACCGCGCATGCTGCTGCATGCCCTGCGCTGCGCGATCGAGCGCCACCATGAACATGTGGCGTTGATCGACGAAAAGGACAATTACTACGGCGTGTTTGACCATCTTGTGGAAGGAGTGTTTCGCACGACGCCGGACGGGCATTACCTGCTGGCCAACGTGGCCCTGGCGCGCATCTACGGCTACGGCTCGCCGGTGGAATTGATGGCCAGCATCAAGGACATCGGCCAGCGATTGTACGTCCAGCCGGGGCGACGCGAGGAATTTGTCCGGCTGATGCGCGAAAAGGACACGCTGACGGATTTCGAGTCGGAAATTTACCGCAAGGACGGCTCGAGCATCTGGATTTCGGAAAATTGCCGCGCCGTGCGCGACCCGCAAGGCGGCCTGGCCTATTACGAGGGCACGGTCCAGGACATCACGCAACATCGGCAGGTGGAACAGGCGTTGCGGAAATCCGAATCGCTTTATCATTCGCTGGTCGAAACCATGCCGCAGAATGTATTCCGCAAGGACCTGCTGGGGCGGTTTACCTTCGTGAACCGGCAATATTGCACCCACTTTAATTGCAAGCTGGAGGATATCATCGGCAAAACCGATTTTGATTTCTTCCCCAAGGAACTGGCGGAAAAATACGAACAGGACGACCGGCGGGTCATGGATTCCGGGCAAACCCTGGAAATCATGGAAGAACATCATCCCTTTGAGCAGGAGAAAACCACCGTTCAAGTCGTCAAAACGCCATTGTACGGGCCGGACGGCGCCATCATCGGGCTGCAGGGCATCTTCTGGGACATCACGGAAAAGAAACGCGCCGAGGAACAAATCCGCCGGACGACCTCCGAGCTGGCCCGCAGCCGCGAGGAATTGCGCGTCAAAAACCAGCTCATGGAAGGCAACCTGCAGATGGCGCGGGAAATCCAGCTCGCCATGCTGCCGCAGCAATATCCGGTTTTTCCCGGCGACGCCCCCCCGGAACAAAGCGCGTTCCACTTTGTGCACCGCTATCAGGCCGCCGAACTGGTGAGCGGCGATTTCTTCAGCGTCTCCGCGCTTTCGGATTCCGAGGCCGCCGTGCTGATTTGTGATGTCACCGGTCACGGCACGCGGGCCGCGCTGGTCACGGCCATGATTCGCGCGCTGTCGGAGGAATTGAAGCCGCTCGCGCGCGAGCCGGGAGAATTTTTGCGCAAGCTGAATTCCGACCTGTACAGCATCCTCAAGAGCACCGGTTCGCCCATGCTCACCACGGCGTTCTATCTGGTGGCCGACTGGCGGACCGGCAAATTGCGTTTTGCCAACGCCGGCCATCCCAAGCCGCTGCTCGTGCACCGCTCCACGGGCCGGATCGATCTGCTGGCCCATGGCTCCGGCCGCGGCGAACCCGCGCTCGGGCTGTTCGACAAACCGTCCTATCAAACCAGTGAAATCGACATTGTTCCCGGCGATTTCGTGATGCTGTTCACCGACGGGGTCTATGAAGTGCAGGGCATGAACGAGGAAATGTATTCACAGGAACGGCTGCTGCTGGACGTGCAAAACCTCCTGCAAAAACCCGCCGCGCAGATGTTCGACGAACTGCTGGAAGCCATCCGCGCGTTTTCCGTGGACCACGAATTCGACGACGACGTATGCCTCGTGGGCATGGAATTCACCGGCAAGCCGGCCTTGAAAAGCTGAGCCGGCTCCGGGGATCACACGCGCGAACTTGTTTGACCGGCGCTTCAACCCAGCAATTCATCCGGCACAACCCTCCCGCATCCCGCCGGCCGACTTAGTTTTCGGCAGTGTCCTTATTTACGTGGCGGCGACGCCCCCGTCGCCGGATTCAGGCAGACCCGCCGACCGGCAACGAGGCGTCGCGGCCCCATGTTCCGGCAAAATAGGACACTGCCTAGTTTTCCACAAACTTGACGGACCGGCTTTTCTCGGAACGTTTGCGCTGGTTGTCGTCGAGGATTTTTTTGCGGAGTCGCAAATTTTTTGGCGTCGCTTCCACGTATTCGTCCACGTCAATGTATTCCAGCGCGCGTTCGAGGCTCAGCTTCATCGGCGGATTGAGCTGGATGCCCTTGCCATCGCCCTGGGAACGCATGTTGGTGAGCCGCTTTTCCTTCACGGGATTCACCGGAATGTCGTTCTCGCGGGCGTTCTCACCCACGATCATGCCCACGTAAATGGCGTCGCCGGGCTCGACCATCAGCCGTCCGCGTTCCTGCACCATGTTGAGCGCGTAGGCCGTGGCCTCGCCGTTGTCCATTGAAACCAGCGAGCCGTTTTTGCGCGCGGCGATCTCGCCACAATCCGGACCGTATTCGTGGAAGAGATGGCTCATGACCCCCATGCCCTTGGTCTGATTGACCAGGTCGGTCTCGAACCCGATGAGCCCGCGCATGGGCACGAGGGCCTCCACCGAGACCTGGTTGCCCACGTGGTTCATGTTCGTGATCTGCGCCTTGCGACTGGCGAGATTCTCCATGATCGCGCCGAGATTTTCGCTCGGAATTTCGACGTACAGCTTCTCGATCGGCTCCAGCAGCGCGCCATCGGCGGCTTTTTTCCAAAGCACTTCCGGGCGCGACACGAGAACTTCATGGCCTTCGCGACGCATCTGCTCGACGAGGATGGCGATCTGCATTTCGCCGCGGCCGCTGACGGCAAAAATCTTGGGGTCGGAGGTTTGCGCAATGCGGAGGGCGACGTTGGTGCGGATTTCCTTCACCAGGCGGTCCCAGATGTGCCGGGCGGTGACGAGCTTGCCGTCCTGACCCGCGAGCGGGCCGTCGTTCACGGCAAATTCCATCTGGATCGTCGGCGGGTCGATCGGGATGTAAGGCAGCGTCGCCCGCAGCTCGGAATCGCAGATCGTCTCCCCGATGAAGACCTCCTCGAAACCGGTGAGACCCACAATGTCACCAGCATGGGCTTCCTGGATTTCAATGCGTTTCATGCCCTCAAAGTGGTAAATGGCGGTGATTTTGTTTCTGGACACCTTGCCATTGCCGTGCCGGCAGATGGCGGGATCACCCACCTTCACCTTGCCCTCATAGATTTTCCCGAAGGCGATACGACCGAGATAGTCGCTGTAATCGAGATTCGCGACCAGCACCTGAAAGCCATGACCGGCCTTGGCGCGGGGCGGCGGAATGTGTTTCACGATGGCGTCAAACAGCGGTTCCATGGTGCCGCTGACGTGTTCCAGTTCAGTTTTGGCGTAACCACCCTTGGCCGAACAATAGATGAACGGAAAATCCAGCTGTTCATCCGTGGCATTCAGCGATATGAACAATTCAAAAACTTCGTCGAGAACCTTCTTGGGAGCGGCATTTTCACGGTCAATCTTGTTGATGACGACAATTGGCTTCGCTCCGGCTTCGAGCGCCTTGCGGAGTACAAACCGGGTCTGCGCCTGCGGTCCCTCGGCGGCGTCCACCACCAGCAGCACACCGTCAATCATGTTCATGATGCGCTCGACCTCGCCGCCGAAATCCGCGTGGCCCGGGGTGTCCACGATGTTGATATGGTAATCCTTGTACTTGAATGCCGCGTTCTTTGCGCGGATGGTGATGCCCTTTTCCTTTTCCAGATCCATCGAATCCATCAGGCGCTCCTCCTGCGACTCATGCTGGTTGGCGCGGAACGTGCCCGATTGCTTGAGCAGGCAATCCACGAGCGTCGTCTTGCCGTGGTCCACGTGCGCGATAATGGCAATATTTCTAATGTGCTGCATAAATTTATAAACCGAGTCGGATAGTTTGCCTTTTCAGGGGCAAAGGTCAAGCCGTGTGTGAGGGAATTTTTGCTGCACCACAAGGCCGGCAGGCGGCGGAAACCGGGTGTTGGGCCCGATTTGGCCGTTCGTTTGCAGGTCAGACCAGTTTTTTCAGTTTTGCATCTGCGGCCAGCTTCTTTACCAGTTCCTTCACCTTCTGCGCCTGGCTCTTGTGCGCCAACAGCACCGCATCGTCCGTCTGGACCAGAATGGAATCGCGCAAACCAACCACGGCAATCGGCGTCTTATTTTTTGTTCGCGCGTCGAAGATGATGTTCCGGGCGGCATCCACGTGGATGAAATCCGCCACGACGCAATTGCCCTCGGGATCGGCCTTGAGATGCCGCGACAGCGCCGTCCATGAACCAAGATCGTCCCATTCAAACGCCCCGTCGGCCACGATCACGTTTTGCGCGTGTTCCATCAGTGCGTAGTCAATCGAGACTTTTTTGATTTCGGGATATTCCTTCGCCAGGATTTTCGCCAGTCTGGCGGGTTGGTTGGCGGCCTTGAACCAGCGCTGGCAGGCCGCGTACATTTCCGGCTGATGCTTCTGCAGGCCTTCCGTAACGGTCACAAAGGACCAGACAAACATCCCCGCGTTCCAGCGGTACTGGCCGCTGTTGACGTATTCGAGCGCGCGATCATAATGCGGTTTCTCCACAAAACGTTCTGCGCGATAAAACGTGGTTTTGTACTTCTTCGCTCCCGTGGGCGGCGGCAACGGTTCGCCGACATGGATGTAGCCGTACCCCGTCGCCGGCTCGGTCGGCTTGATGCCGATGGTCACAATCGCCTGACCGCGCGCCGCCAAATCGAAGGAATCATTCAACACCTGCTGGAAATTCTTTTCATCCGGAATGACGTGGTCGGCGGGCAAAACCGCCATCACCCCCGTCGTGGAACGCGCTCCGACCAGGGCCGCGCCCAAAGTGACCGCCGCGCACGTATCGCGGCCAAGCGGCTCGGCGACCAGGTTCGTCCGGGGAATCCTGGGAAGCTGTCTGCGGACTTCCGGCAACTGGGCCTCGTTGGTGATGACAAAAATATTTTTGACCGGCACCAGCGGGAGCACGCGGTCAACGGCCTGCTGCAGGAACGAGCGTTTGCCGAACAGCGTGAGCAATTGCTTGGGCATCCGCTCGCGGCTCACCGGCCAGAACCGTTCGCCCCGCCCGCCTGCCATGATGATGACGAAGCGGTCTTTGCTGCTTGCGTTGATTTTCATAATTCTTCGGAATTCCCGGCCAATCCAAATAGTGAAATCTGGTTTTGCCCATTCTTGCATCAACTCCGGCCGTCAGCCTAGCATTTACGAAAAAAGCAATGCAAGCCCGGGCAAGAACGATTCAAAAACCCGACGTCCCAAGTGCTTTGATGGGCTTAAACCACGCGGAACAAGCCGGCCGAGTAAAATCTTCAGGAGCTTTTGGCGTGAGCTATTGACCGGTATCGGTTGGCGGCCCGGCAGGCGGTTGGGTCTCGGGCGTTTGAGGATCGGCTGGTGGCGTATCGGCAGGAGGCGGGCCCGGAACGATGGGCGGAGCGCTGTCAGGATGGGCTGCCGTGTATTCGGTCAACGAAGGCTCATTGATGTAATCAATCGCATCGAGGATATTTTTCTTTTCGTCCGGATCATCGGTTTGCGCGGCGATTTCCTGCATTTGCGGCACCACGGAGCGGTCGCCAAATTGAATGGCCGCCTCCAGGGCGGCAGCGCGAATTACCTTGTCCGGGTTATTTTTCAGTTCGGACAAAATGGTGTCCCGGGACTGCACGTCGTCGTTCATGGCCAAAGCGTCCAGCTCCTCGATTCGCTGGCGGACATATTCGGCATGCGCCACGGCGGTGTTTGTGTCGGCGGTCGGCGGCGCGGAAACCGCCGGCGAAATACTGGTGAAAGGAATTTCGGCCAGATTGCCAGCAGAAACTTTTGGCGCGGCAAGGGGCGAAACGACTGGTGAAACGTTCGTCCGTCCGCCGGCTGGCACTGCTAACTGCGAATGAAGCCGCTTCGATCCCCAGAGCATGACACCCAACAATCCCACCGCCAGCAACAGAATGGAAACGGCCACTTTTGGTCTCATCTTACAACGAGGACGCGGTTTTTTTGAACGTCACAAAAAGCATGGTTCGATACGAGCCAATCTCGTATCGAACCAGCTTTGATTCTTGACCGGAAACCGACTTACTTAGAACAGAAAGCCTTTTCCAGCGCCAGTCACCGTGCCTGCAACAATCGCGGTCGTTAGACCGAAAGTCCCTGCTCCGGAACCGGAAAAGCTAAATGTCTCCGAGAAGGTGGTCGCGTGAGTGGAAGCACTCTCAGCCAAGCTGGTCAGCCCATTGATAGTATAGGTTTGGACGATGCCAGCTTGACTATAGGTAAACGTGGTTGGCACCACCTCATCAAATTTTGTCTCCGTGCTTTTGGTAATAACCCCGGTTTTCGTGGTCATGTTGAGTTGATAACCATCGCCGGCTGCGGCATTGGTATTGGCGTTCGCCAGAATCAGCGTCTTGTTGGAAAACACTTCAAAGGTTCCACCGATGCCGGTGATAGCCAAAACGGCACCCTTGGGAACAACCTTGCCGGGGAATGCGTTGGTGAATTCGTTCGCTATTTTCTGCAGGACGTCCTTGCTGATGACTTTTACTTTAACGGCGGTGTCCCCGTTCGTTTGAATCAGGAGGTTAAATTTCACTTTAACCAGGTCTACGTTTGTAATCGTAGCCGACCGGGCACTCATACCTACGAGCCCGACCAGCGCCACCGCAACCAATGTTTTGAGCATTTTCATAAGGATTAATTCCGTGTTTTTATTCCGTGTTTTATTGTTTTTCAGTTTTATTTTCTCCGCTGGCCCCCACGAGCCACCGCATTACCAATGAGCTAATCTAAAAACGAAATTTATGTCAAACATTTTTTAAAAACTTCTTATCCGCTTCAAAGTCCGGGCACCTCCGACCTGCTGAACGGGCATTGCGGACACGGAAATGCACCGGTTGGCATTATAAATTTATGTTGACATAATTAACCTTAAACATACTCTAGCTCAAATGTTCGGCATGAAGCTGAAAGGAATAGCCGACGATATTCAACACAACAACAAACCAAGAATATGAAAATGACTAAAATCCTACTCTGTGCCGTTGTAGTCGGAGCCATGGCGTTTACCGCAAAACAGGCATCCGCCTTCCCCTTGGCCCTGAAAACTGAAAGCGGTACGATGAACCTCACCGGCACCTATGGCCCGCTCGGTGACCCCAGCCTTACCAGCAACAAGATCGCCAAGGTGTCCTACAACCTGAAAAAAGTGTTGGCGTGCATCACGAATGAACTTCAGCTCAGGGGAACCAACAGCACCACGCCCCTGAACTATACGTTCATGTACGACCCCTACACTCAAATTTGCTTCCTGACCAATGCCGATGGTTATTTCGTCAACCTTACCTCGAGCAATATTGCCACGGTTTTTCTCGATGACGTTGTAACTTCGTTCAAAGGGAGCGGCAATGGCGGATCGGAAAAGGATTTGATTAACGTGGAACTTTGGATCCACAACGTGCGCCCTCCCCAAAGCGAGATCAGCGTGCAATTTGATGCTTTCGGCCCCGGAACCATCTCTGCCTCTGAAAATGGCAATACCGGCATTGCCAAAATGACCATAACTGAAAAGGGCATCGGCTTTACCGATTTCAACAACAGTGATGAAGGTATCATCACCGGAAGCACGTTCACCTTTACGGGCACGGGTACGCCAGGTGAAAACCAGTTGCCGTTCTCCATCTACTGGTGGAACGTATTGGATTGATTGACCTTTCCGAATCAAACCAAGCCAGGCATTGCCTGGCTTGGTTTTTTTGTTCATGATAATGCCGTATGAGACCAAAATTTGTTTTGGCGTTGTTTTTATCGGCGGTACTGGCATCGGGTGTCGTTCTTTATTTGAAACAATATCTGGGTCTGGGAAAACTGGCCCCGATGCCTGCCGCACCTGAGTCCGCAACGCTGGTTACGGCGGCGGCCCCCAAAACCGTCATCAGCACGGTCTTGTCTTCCAACGCCGTCTCCGAACCTGCCCCCGTTCCCGCCGCGCCGCCGGCCAGGCCCCTGACGGAGGAACAGCGCCAGGGGGTCGTTGACGCCGAGGTTGAACGTCTCCAGCAATTGTCCATGAAGGATGATCCGGCATCCCTCTCCAACATCCTGGCCGACCTGACCAATCCTGAAAAAGAAGTCCGGGACGCCGCCATCGAAGCGGCAAAGGAATTTGGCAGCAGCAATGCCATTCCCACGCTGAAAGCCGTGGCCATGAACACGGCGGACACGGAGGAACAGATTGCGTTGCTGGAAGCCGCCAGTTTTCTTGCGGTGCCCGAGATGGACTTCAATACCCCGGCGCCCGTCCGAACCCCGGAACAAATTCAGGCAAGAAACGAGCGGGACGCCCGCCGGAGGTCCAAAATGCAGCAAGGCCTGCCAAACTCGGAATCACAGTCCCCCAATCAAGGCCAGTCCGCCAACCAATGATGGAAACAGCGATGTCCGCCTCGACTCACACAGCTTTCACCGCCGCCACCAGCGTTTTCACAAAATCGCCCGTGCGTTTCACCAGCCGGGTGGATTTGCCATGTTCGGCAATTTGATTCACCACCGCGCTGCCCACCACCACGGCATCCGCCGCCGCCGCCACAAGTTTTGCCTGCTGGGGATTTGAGATGCCGAAACCGACGGCCACCGGCAAGGTGGTGTGCGCACGGATTTTCCCGACTTGTTGCGCCAGATTCGCCGCCACCTGCGTCTGCATGCCGGTCACCCCTTCGCGCGAGACGTAATAAATAAAGCCTGCGCCGCGTTGGACGATGAATTGAATTCGGCCCTCCGGCGTGGTCGGTGCAACCAGATAAATGGGGCACAGGCCCGCTTCGCGCATCAAGCCCCCGTAAACTTCGCTTTCTTCCGGCGGCAAATCGAGTACCAGCAAACCGTCCACGCCCGCCTTCGCCGCACTTTTGATGAACTGCTTCAGGCCGGCGCGATGAACGAGGTTGAAATAAATATAGAGCACCACCGGGATTTGAGAGTCGCGCCGGATCGCGGCCACGGTTTTCAAAACCTTCAGCGGCGTGGTGCCGGACTCGAGCCCGCGTTGGGCCGCCAGTTGATTCACCAGGCCGTCGGCCAGCGGATCGCTGAATGGCACGCCCAGCTCCAGCACATCCACGCCCGCCCGGTCAAAGGCCAAGGCCAGCCGGCGGGTGGCCTCCAGGTCGGGATCACCCGCGCCAATATAGACGATAAAACCTTTTTTGCCCTCGCGCTTCAAGCGCGCGAATTGTTCCACAATGCGATTCATGCAACGGGGAGTTTCAAGTTTCAAGTTTCAAGTTTCAAGCGGGATTTGACCATCCCCCGATATTTTAGCATGATACCGGAATGGCAAGCACCTTCGGGCAACTGTTCCGCATCACGACATGGGGCGAATCCCATGGCGGCGGCGTAGGTGTGGTGGTGGACGGCTGCCCGCCGCGCCTCAAGCTTAGCGAAGCGGACATTCAGCCCGATTTGGACCGGCGCCGGCCAGGACAATCCAAAATCGTCTCGCCGCGCAAGGAATCCGACACCGTGCAAATCCTGTCCGGCATCTCCCCCGGCGGCAAGACGCTCGGCACACCCATCTGTCTCTGGGTGAAAAACGAGGATGCGCGGTCGGAAGCTTATTCGGAGATGAAGGATAAATTCCGTCCCTCGCACGCGGACTACACCTACCAGGCCAAATACGGCATTCGCGCCTGGCAGGGCGGCGGGCGGGCGAGCGCCCGGGAAACGGTTGGCCGGGTCGCCGCCGGCGCCATTGCGAAGAAAATTTTGCGCGAACGTTTCGGCGTCGAGATCCTGGCTTACGTCAAGCAGGTCCAGCGGCTCATCGCCGATGTGAACCCGGATAAAGTCCGGCTCAAGGATGTTGAATCGAACATCGTCCGCTGCCCCGACCGGAGGTCCGCAGAGAAAATGATCCGGCTCATCGAGAAAATGCGGCGGGCGGGTGATACTGTCGGTGGCATTGTCGAGGGCATTGCCCGCGGCGTTCCCGCCGGCTGGGGCGAGCCGGTTTTCGACAAGCTGGAGGCGGATTTGGGAAAAGCCATGTTAAGCCTGCCCGCGTCGAAAGCCTTTGAAATCGGTTCCGGCTTTGGCGGCATCACACTCACCGGGCGCCAGCACAACGACCCCTTCCGCGCCCGGCAGGGAAAGGTTTTTACGACGACGAATTTTTCCGGCGGGATCCAGGGCGGAATTTCGAATGGCGAAACCATTTTTTTTCGGGTGGCGTTCAAACCCGTGGCCACCGTCATGCACGAGCAAGACACGGTGGACGTGCAATTTCACAACACGACCCTGAAAGGCCGCGGCCGTCACGATCCGTGTGTGTTGCCGCGAGCGGTGCCGATGGTCGAGGCGATGACCGCGCTGGTGCTGGTGGATCACGCGCTGCGGCACAAGGCACAGTGCGGTTGAATTTTTTGGCGGTCGGTGCGAACATTCAACTCAACCAAGCAAATAAAATGGCAGAGAAAAGCATCAACGAAATATCACGCGAGGCGCGCTTGTCGTTCGTCAAGGCCAACGAGGCGGCGCAACGCGAAAATCTGGATTACGCCATCACCCTGTACAATCAGGTGCTGGCCAAAGAACCGGGGTTTTTTGAATGCCGCAAGGCACTCCGCGCGGCGCAATTCCAAAAATGCGGCAGCCGCGGCGGGTTCTTCAAGAAAATGTTGAGCGGAGCCAGTTCCTCACCCCACATTGCCAAGGCCAAGATGGCCCTGGGCAAAAACCCCGCCGAGGCCATGGCCATCGCCGAGGAAATTTTAAACGGCGACCCCAGCAGTTCCGCCGCGCATCGGATCATCGTGGACGCGGCCAACGCCCTGGAATTGCCGCGCACGGCCGCTCTGTCCCTCGAAACCCTCTCGAATAATTCGCCCAAGGACAAGGACGTGGCGATTGAATTTGCCCGGGCGCTGGCGGCGGCCGGGGACGTCACTGCGAGCGAGCACAACCGCGGTGAAAAACTCCTGATGGACCTGTTGCGCGAATCGCCCAACGACGGCGAATTGAACCAGGCGCTCAAAGATTTGTCGGCGCGCAAGACGCTGGATCAGGGCGGCTACGCCGCGTTGGAGGGCGGCCAGGGCTCCTACCGCGACATTTTGAAGGACAAGCAGCAGGCGGTCTCGCTGGAACAGGAAAAGCGCGTCGTGAAAAACGAGGACGTGACCGAACGGCTCATTGGTGAATACGAGGCGCGGCTGCAGACCGAGCCGAAAAATCTCAAGCTGGTGCGCTCGCTCGCGGAGCTTTACACGCAGAAAAAGAAGTTCGATCCGGCGCTGGCGCTTTACGACCGCATTAAAAATTCGGAGATGGGCAACGACCCATCGCTCGAACGCGCCATGGGCGAAACGATCCTGAAACGCTATGATTTCCAGCTGGAGCAACTGGATGCCGCGGCGCCGGATTATGCCGAGCAGACGGCCAAGATCCAGGCGGAGAAGCTGGATTTTCAAATGACCAACTCCCAGAAGCGCGTGGAAAAATACCCGACGGATCTGGTGCTCCGGTTCGAGCTGGGACAGCTTTATTTTCAGGCGGGCAAAATCAGCGAGGCAATTCAGGAATTTCAGAAGGCGCAGCAAAACCCGAATAAACGGCTGTCCGCGATGGGCTATCTTGCGCAATGTTTTGCCAAACGGAAAATGTTCGACCTGGCCGCGCGCAAGTTGCAGGAGGCGATCAAGGAAAAGCCGGTTTTTGACGATGAGAAAAAGGATCTGGTTTACAATCTCGGACTCGTGCTCGAAAGCATGGGGAAAAAAGATGAAGCCATCGAACAATTCAAGCAGATTTACGAGATGGACGCGAGCTACCGGGATGTTACCGCCAAGGTGGAGGCTTTCTACGCCGGACAGTAACCGCCATTGCCCAAAGGGTTAAAGGCGTTTTTCGTCCGCGTCGATGTAGTCCACAAAAGTTTTTATGTCGTCGCGGTGGGCGATGCCGGATTGTTCCTTGCGCATCTTGAAACGGGCCAGGGCGGCCTCGTCGCCGGCCAGGGGACGGCTCAGGACCTCCTGCCAGTGCGCGGCCTTTTCCGCCGGAGTTTTTGTGACATTCCGCCGCACCCAGTCGCAGACCTCGCCGTCGGTGATGGAGCTTTTCACCACTTCCGTCATTTGTTCATGGGTGACCCCGGCGGCCTTCAGCCACATGCCGTCAAAACCCTTCCCCAGGTTCTCCTGATAATCGGCGTGCAGTTTGTCGGCGAGCTGCAGCCGGATTTTGTCAACATAACGCGGCAGGTAGCTCCAGCCCGCCATCGTCTCGCGCGGGCTGCGAGGGTAAATGATATTGCTCATGAGGGGAAAATGAAATGGCCGGCCCCACACCGCAATTCAAAAATTCAAACATTTGAATTTGAAATTTCCCTCCGGAAGACCATTTTCAAGCCATGCGAAAATTTGATTGCGACGTGGCCGTTCTCGGCGGCGGCAGCGCCGGCTATGCCGCGGCGCGGACGGCGGCGGACGCAGGCTTGAAAACCGTGGTCATTGAAGGCGGCGATGAAGTGGGCGGATTATGCATCCTGCGCGGCTGCATGCCTACCAAAGCCCTGCTGTACGCGGCGGAAGTGAAGCATCTCGCCGAACGTGCGAAAACGTGGGGCGTGCACGCCGGAAAGGTGGATTTTGATTTCACCAAAGTGATGGCCCGCAAAAATGCGCAGATAAACGATTTTGCCGGTTTCCGCGCGCAACAGCTTGCCGGCGGCAAATTTGAATTCATCCGGGCCAACGCACGGTTTGTGGATGCGCACACGGTTGAACTAACCTCGGAGCGCCGCCGCTCCCGGGAAACCACGCCGCTCACCGCGCGGCATTTCGTCATCGCCACCGGTTCCAGCGTCGCACGGCCTCCCCTGCCCGCCCTGGACGAAACTGGTTTTATCACGAGTGACGATGCCGTGGCACTGAAAAAGCTGCCCCGGTCGCTCATCATTCTGGGCGGCGGGGCGGTCGCCTGCGAGTTCGCGCAATTCTTCGCCCGCTTCGGCATCAAGGTCACGCTCATCCAGCGCAGCGGCCACCTGTTGAAGGAGTTTGACGCCGATGCCGGAGAGGCAATAGAAGCGGTTTTCCGGCGCGAAGGCATTCGGATTTTCACCCACACGAAACTCCTGGATGCGAGCCGTGACCGAAATTCAAAAACCATCCGGTTTGAGCAGCAGGGAAGAAAAATTTCCGTTGGCGCCGATGAAATCCTGTTTGCGCTGGGCCGGATGCCGAACACGGCGTCATTGCACCTGGAGAATGCCGGCGTCAAAACTGAAAACGGGCGCATCGTCACGAACCACAAAATGCAGACCAGCGCGCGGCATATTTTTGCGGCGGGCGACTGCACCGGCCCGCACGAGATTGTTCACATCGCAATTCAACAAGGCGAGACGGCGGCGCATAACCTGGCGAAGCCGAAATCGCCCCGCCGTATGGATTATCGGCTGCTGATTTCCGTGGTCTTCACCGAACCTCAGGTGGCTTATGTAGGGCTGACGGAGAAGGAGGCGAATGCGCGCGGAATAAAATATCTCGCCGCCAGCCATCCGTTCAATGATCACGGCAAATCACTCATCATGGAAGCGAAGGATGGTTTCGTAAAGTTGCTGGCAAACCCGAAGTCAGGCAAAATTCTTGGCGGCTCGTGTGTCGGCCCGGTTGGCGGCGAACTTATTCATGAAATCGTCGCGGCCATGGCGAAACAGATGACGGTTCGGGAACTGGCCGTGATGCCGCACTATCATCCGACCCTCGCGGAAATCTGGAGCTATCCGGCCGAAGAACTCGCGGCGCAAATCGCCTGACCGTCGCCGATGGCCCGGCAAAGCTTCCACAGGTCTCACACCTTGGAATGGCCTACCGCGTCAGGATCGCTGGGACCGCGGGAGCAGTACTGATTTGGACGGCAACGGCCGATTGCGGATCTTTTGCCGGAGCATCGAGAGTGCTTCGAATCAGCCGCGCCACCTGGTTGGGTTGATATGGCTTGGCTAGAAAAATGTTTTCCCCCTGGGTAAAATCCTTTCCCGTGAGCGCCGAGCTGTAACCGCTGGCATAGATCACTTTGAGCCCGGGTTTCCGCTTTTTCAGTTCCGCAGCCAGGTCGCCTCCGGTCATGCCTCCGGGCATGATCATGTCGGTCATGAGCAGATCAACCCGGCCTTCATGTTGCTCCCAGACCCGCAGCGCATCGGCCCCGGAGGTGGCAATTAAAACATCGTACTGGTATTGTTGGAGAATCTCCCGCAACAGCTCCAGCAAACCCACTTCATCTTCGACCAGCAGAATGGTTTCCTTGCCGCCCCGGATGGCCTCGGATGGTTTTACCAATGCATCGGCGGATCCATCCGAGGCTTTGCCGGCCACCGGAAGAAAAACCTTGAAAGTGGTGCCGGCGCCGACTTCGCTTTGGACTTCGATCCAGCCATGATGTTGTTTGACGACGCCATAAACCGTGGCCAGTCCCAATCCGGTTCCCTTGCCGACCTCCTTGGTTGTAAAAAACGGTTCAAAAATCCGCTGTAACACCTTCGGTTCCATGCCGCAGCCGGTGTCCGACACCGTCAGGCAAACAAACCAGCCCGCCTGGGCTTCAGGATGTTGCCGCAGGTAGGCCTCCTCAATTTCCGCGGTGGAAGTCGCAATGGTAAGCCGCCCGCCCTTGGGCATGGCATCCCGCGCATTGACCGCCAGATTCATCACGATTTGCTCAACCATCCCGGTATCAGCCTGGATGCATGGCAGGTTCGGCTCGCAGCGGGTTTCCAGCGTGATGTCCTCCCCGATCAGCCGCGGCAGCATCCCCTTCAAATTCTGCAACACCGCGTTCAAATCGAGAATCTTCGAGCGAAAAATCTGTTTGCGGCTGAACGTGAGCAATTGCCGGATGAAACTGGCTGCGCGTTCCGAGGCCGCCGAGATTTGCTTGATGGACCGGGTCGAGTCGGCATCCGGCGAAACCGCATTTAGCAACAACCCGGCATGGCCTTGAATGACAGTCAGGATGTTGTTGATGTCATGCGCCACCCCGGCGGCCAGCTGGCCCACCGATTCCATCTTCTGTGATTGCCGCAGTTGGGCCTCCAGCATCAATCTTTCGGTAATGTCCTCAACCGTGATGACCAGGCCGTCAATCTTGCCGGCGGCATCGAACAGCGGCGTCGCATTGGTCGAAAGCAGCGTGCGCAGACCGTCGGCCCGATCGATGGCATGATGGATGTCCTGGACCGGCTGGCCGGATTCAAGCACGGTTTTCAACGGCAGGACGCGTCCGGGCAGCGGATGTCCCTCCGGATCGGTCATCCGCCAGCTCAACACGCTGCACCCGCCCCGCGCAATGGCATCCCGGGACAATCCCAAAACCTCCTCGGCCCGGTGATTGGCGAAGGTGATTTTTCCGGCCTGGTTGGCAACCACAATTCCCACCGGGCTGGTTTCCATGATGCGGCTGATCAGATCCCGGTCGCGGCGGAGATTTTCCTCCGCGTACTTGCCTTTGATGGCATAACGGATGGCGCGGTCGAGAATGTCAGCGTTGAGCTGGCCTTTGACCAGATAGTCCGCCGCTCCGGCCTTCATGGCCTGCATGTCCACCTCCTGATCGCCCTGTCCTGTCAGCAGGATCATGGGCGCCTTGGCCGTGAACGGTTGCGATTCACACAACAGTTCCAGCCCGGTCCGTTCTCCAAGACGGTAATCCACCAGGTAGATGTCATGCTCCCGCCGCTGGATGGCCTCCAGGGCGGCGCGATAATTATTCACCCAGTCGAGCCGATAGCGGCCGGCGTTCCGTAGAATCAGATCGCGGGTGATGATATAGTCATCTTCATCATCATCCACCAGCAGGACTTTGACCGGGCCGTCAGGCATAAGGGTTTAGTTCTCGCCCGGCGGGAGCTCGACCACTTCGAACCAATACCGGCCAAGTACCTTGATCAATTCCACGAGGGATTTGAACGTCACGGGCTTGGTCACGTAGGAATTCACACCCAGATCGTAGGTGCGCAGAATGTCCTCCTCCGCCTTCGAGGTGGTCAGGACGACGATGGGGATCCGGCGCAATTCCGGGTCGGCCTTGATTTCCTTGAGCGCTTCCCGACCGTCCTTCCGCGGCATGTTCAGGTCCAACAGAATCAGCCCCGGCAAAGGCGCGTTTTTCTGGTCGGTGTAACGGCCCTGACGGCGCAAGTATTCCAGCAGTTCTTCGCCGTCTTCCACGCAATGGAGCACATTGACCAGGCGGTTCTCGGCGAACGCGTCCTGCGTCAGTTTACGATCGTCCGGATCATCATCGGCCAGCAGTATGGTAATCATTTTTCCTTCAGTTTTCATGGTTTGGTTTCTATTTTGGTATTTTCGTCTGGGCTCTCGTGCCGGTGGGCCACGGGCAGCTGCATGATGAACGTGGCTCCCTCACCCGGCTTGCTTTTGGCGGTGACATCCCCGCCGTGATACAAGGCTATCTTCCGGACAATGGCCAGCCCCATGCCCGTCCCTTCATATTCGTTGCGGGTGTGTAATCGCTGGAACACATTGAATATCCGGTCCAGATACTTCTCGTCAAAGCCGATGCCATTGTCGCTGACCGTCAATCGACAGATTGTTTCCCCGGGCGTTACCGGATCGGAAATGAGTTCCGCCCCGACCTTCACCACGGGCGCCTCCTCGGGACGACGGAACTTGAGCGCGTTGCCAATCAGGTTCTGCAGCAACTGGCGCATTTGCAGCGGTTCCGCGTCGATGACCGGCAGCGCTCCCAGTTCAACCCGGCCTTTGACCAGCTCGATCCGCCCCTCCAGGTCGGTCACCACGTCGCTGGCAACTTCGGCCAGATTGACCCGCTTGAACGGTTGGGCCTTGGTTGTGATGCGCGAAAATGACAGCAGATCGTTGATCAACGTTTGCATCCGCGAAGCCGCCTTCTGCATCCGTTCGAGATAGTCGAGCCCTTCCGTCCCCAGTGCGGTGCTGTTTTTTTCTTTGAGCCGTTCGCCAAAGACCACGATCTTCCGCAAAGGTTCCTGCAGATCGTGCGACGCGACGTAGGCAAAATCCTGCAGTTCGCGATTGCTGCGCTCCAATTGCACGGTGAACTGGCGCAATTTGTCCTCGCTGGAGCGCAACGCATTCTCGGTTTCCTTCAAGTCGGTGATGTCCGTGGTGATGCCGAAAATTTGCCACCGGTTTTCAGCGAGCTTGTTGATGGTCACAAACTGCTGCATCCAGCGCTCAACTCCATGTTTGTCGGTCGCGCGAAACTGGTTGCGATAAAATGGAGAATCCTTCAGGAACGCGTCCCCGGAAACCTGGTTCATGTGATGGAAGTCATCCGGGTGGCGGCTCTTGCTCCATACCTGCTGGTATTGCTGCCCCGGCGGCAGGTCGAGCGGAAACACTTCCTGGGCCGCCTCGACATTGACCACGGGGAAATTCCAGCGGAACGGCGAAATCGAGTCCAAGGCACGTTCCCGCCAGCCGTCCGGCGCCTCGACTTCCCCGAAATTCAAGATGCAACGTGTGCGCCGCATGACTTCGCGGAGCCGCTCCTCGCTTTGACGCAGTGCCTGCTGCGCCAGTTTCATTTCGTGGATGTTGCGGGTGATTCCCACCGTGCCCAGGATCACACCATGGTCGTCGCGCCAGAGCACTTTGCTGCTGACGGACCAGGTTTTTTGACCCGATTTATCGCCGCGGCTCTGTTTGTACTGTTCCTGGTTGATGACGGGCTGGCCCGTCTCGATGATTTTGCGCTCATCGTTGTAGAACTGCTGGGCCAATTCGGCGGGGAAAAAGTCAAAGTCGCTCTTGCCCAGCAGTTCCGGGGGCATGACCCCGAACGATTGTGCGTGCGCCAGGTTGTTCAGCACGAAATGCCCCTGTTGATCCTTCGCATAGATGTAGTCGGGCAGATTGTCAATCAGGGTGCGCAACAAGACCCGTTCCCGGTCCAAGGATGCTTCCGCCTCCTTGAGTTTCGTCACATTGCGGGAGATGCCGAACGTCCCAATGATGTTCCCATCTTTATCGTTCCAGGGCATTTTCGTCGAAAGCCACCAATTGCTCGTGCCATCGGCAAAGGCCACCTGTTGGAGTTTGCCAATGGCCGGCTGCCCGGTGCGGATGATTTCCTGTTCGTCCTTAAACGTAACGCGGGCATGTTCATCCGGGAAAGTGTCGAAGTCGGTTTTGCCGATCAACCATTCGCCAAAGACTTTGGTGTCCGCCATGTGAGGAGGCCATTCGTCCGGCTGGCCAGCCGGATGCGCGGCGCGATGCAAATTGCGGGCGGTTTGCAGTGTTGATTCCACCTTGGACCGGCTCACCCGGACAAAACGGGACTCGCGGTCCTTGAAATAGATGTTATCCGGCGTGGTTTCCAGCAGCGTCTGGAACAGCTGCTGCTCGTAGGCCAGCTTGGCTTCCGTCCGCTTTTGTTCCGTGGTGTCCCGCGTGATGCCCACGGTTCCCAGAACCTTGCCGTCGGCGTCGTGCCACAGCACCTTGCTGCTGACCGACCAGTATTTTTTCCCCGAGGTGTCGCCGGGTTTGGATTTGTGCTGCTCCTGATTGAGCACCGGCTGTCCGGTTTCAATGATTTTCTTTTCGTCGGCGTAAAATTGCGCGGCCAGCTCCGGCGGGAAAAAATCGAAATCGCTTTTGCCTTTCAACCCGGCGGGCGATTCCTGGCCCAGATCTTTTGCGTGAGCCAGGTTATTCAAGACAAAGCGCCCCTGCTTGTCCTTGGCATAAATGAAGTCCGGCAAATTATCGATCACCATGCGCATCAGGTCCCGCTCCTGCACCAGTTGGGCGTTTTCCTGGGCCAGCTTGGCATTTTCCTGCGCCAGTTGGGCGTTCACTTCTGCGCCTCTTGAGCCATCCAAACCGGCCGGTGGGCGTCCGTTCTGGGATGAAACCGGAACCTCGGCCCGCGGCATGTCCCCGTTATGATTGGTTGTATTCATGGGTAAAATGTCAAGCCGATGAAAAGCAGTTTAAGTGCCTTTGTCGGCTGACGCCATCCTTTATTAGTTAAATTGCTATTTCCAACCATCTGCGTAACCAAACTGCCTGTCTCCAAACGGGACAAAGTGAAAATTCAAATGGTACATTGACGTTCAGACCCGAGGCTTTGATTGCAGGCCGGCATTGCCACCGTCCTGCAACGGAGATTTCGCACCGTAACCGGGTACTGCCGTGTTTTCTGGCAGGAGCGGGAAACGAAGGCAGAAAGACTAAACGATCAGCTTTTGAAACGCTTCTTCGGGCGTGTAACCATGGAGCTTCACCACTTTGTGCCGTGATTTATGCCCGCGAACCAATTCCACCCGGCCCCGGGCACAATCCAGCCGGCCAGCCAGCAATTCAATCAAGGCTGCGTTAGCCGCCGCGTCCACCGGTGGAGCGGTGACTTTGATGCGCAGCTCGGTGCCAAGGGGTTCGCCGATACCGCTGGCTGATGCCCGCGGTTGCAGCTTTACCGAGAGCATTGTTCCATCAGCCTGCGCGTGAAGATAGCCGGGAATCGCCATAAACGGCCATTGGCCGGGCGGCGGTCTCTGTTACCTGTCCTCCGGGTTGATGAACTTGAACGCCACCGCCGCCAGCGCACCCGCCCCAAAGTTGCCAGCGAGATAAATCCACAGGTTCGACGCCTTGGCCAGATGCATGACGGTGATGCCAACCGCCACCGCGGGGTTGAATGCGCCACCGGAAACGCCACCCAATGCAAAGGCCATCGTCATCACGGTAAAGCCAATCGCGAGACCGTAATTGGAATTGCCTGCCGTGGCCTTGGCTGTGGCGACGTTCAATACGACGTAGGCGAGAGCAAACGTCCCGATGAATTCGGCAACCAGCGCCGGGAAAACTTTGATTTCGTTCGGCGATATCATCGGATCACCCTTGAGCCCAAGCACGATCATGGCTGCCACAACGCCGGCCGCGATCTGGGCGCCCATGTAGCCTGGCACATCCGAGGTTGGACAACGCCCGCGCAACCACACCGCCAGCGTCACCGCCGGATTGTAATGGCCGCCCGACACATGGCCGTCCGCATAAACCATGATCATCAGCGCCGAGCCGATGGCCAGCGGAGCCAGGGCGCCCGCACCAGGTTCAATAACCGTCATGCCGACGGTGAGGACCAAAAAGAACGTGCCAATGAACTCAACCAGATATTTTTTCATAGATGAGATAAGCATGGTTAAATCCCCGGACGATTTCAAATCTTTCCTGCCGGCGGCAATACCGGCGGACGCCGCTTCCAGATCTGTAATTCTGAGAATGATTGATCTCCGGTCGATTCTCCCGGGGGATAGACGCGGTCGTAATGACCTTCAATCCATCGCATCAGTTCCGTCCCATAGTCATGGTAATATCCGAAATAACCCACCCCAAATTCAGAGGTGTTCCGGGCTATGATCAAAACGTAATCCGGTTGACCGGCCTCGAATGCGGCGGTCATGTTGGATTGACCGTACACGGCCATTACCGGCGGCACCCAGACGAGGCAGGGAGTCGGGTTCACATGGCGGCTCAGATAATTAATCATGACGCCTTCGGGTAGAACCGCCAGGGTCGCATCCGGCGGCACATGAGTTTGAATCCAGGAAAGCGCGAGTTGGACGGTTCCATGGAAAGGATCCACTGCGGGATCAAGGGCCATCATTTTGTCTCCTCCGAGCCCCACCGGCACATCCTTCTGACGATAATACGATTCCGAGTTTAGAAACAGATGAACGAATCCGGTCGCCAGCACCAGGCAAGCGGTCCTTCGGAATAATTGGAACCGGACCTGGAATCTCCGCTCGAGCAAGGTCGGCAACAGCCAGACAAACAAATACACCGCTCCCGCAAAGGCCGGCATGGCCAGCGCAAATCCGTAATGCCAGATTCGCGGAAAAACCCCCAGCTTGGCCAGCAGCGCCAGGCCAAACACGTTCCAAAGCAACGGAAATATCGCCATCGGCTCGGCCGCAGCTTTTCTAAAGTTGAGACCAAGCAACACACAGCTGGCCAGTCCCAGCAAGGGCAGTGAGCGGCCGCAATCATACCAATTCGCCAGCAGGGCCAGGGCAAAAAGCGGCGCCACCAACAGCAACCAGATCACCCATTCCGATTGAACTCCCTTGAACCCCGATTTCATCCCCCGCCGGAAAGCCAGGGCATATATCGTGGTCGCCAGCAGGATGAAAACAAAATGCAGCAGCATTTTTTCGAGATGACCCAAAGGCGCATCGAGCCCCAGGCACCATTGATAAAACGGGTCCCGGGCAATGGACGTATGCCACAAGGGCCCCCATGCAGAGACCACCGAGCGCAGACTGTTCTGCCAATCCTCCACCCGCAGGAACAGCGCCAAACCAACCAACAACGGAACCAGACCGGAAAACAAAAAGACCGCCAACGATTTCGCTGCCAGACCAATCAGTTTATGAAAAAAACCAACGATCAGAAATGCCACTCCCACACAGATGATCAATGCCGTGAAAACATCCGGTTTGGTCAGAAACACCAGACCCGAACCAAGACCCGCCAGCGCGGCATATCGAATCCGGCCTGTTTCAATCCAGCTCGATAGCCATGCCACCACCACGATAGAAAGCATCAGCCCATGAAACAGCTCGTGGCTGTATGGCGCAACGTAGTTGTAATTGCCAATCAAACCCAGGTGCTGGAACGCAAACACCAGCGCAATCCCCAGACAAATCATCGTGGCGGTCAACCGGTCGGCTGCGGCAAGGAACCGGCGATAGACCAGAACCAACATGCCCGCCGTGATGGTCAGGTTGGCAAAAATCAGGGTCTGGAACGAAACGCCAAAAACTTTGAAGAGCAGCGCGTTGAAATACTGGGACAGCGGACCGCCGGTCAGATACATCGCGTCGCGGTACAAAACCTGTCCCTCGGAAATCCGCCACGGCAGGTAAAGCTGCATTCCGAAGTCAACGAGGACATCGGACCATCGGCGCCAGGAAAGCGCAACGGCCAGGACAAAAACAACGCCAACCAGCGCCAGACCCGCCCATCGCGAGCGGCACCATCCCGGAACCCATTCCCGCCTGCCCTTCAATTGCTCCATTCTGGAATCCTCCGCAGCGGGAACTTCCCGGTCAATCTTCTTCGCGTTGCCACGGGCATTGCACACTGCGAAAGGTAGTCGTGCCCGACCGGATGAAGCCAGCCTGAAAATATTGCAGTTGGCACCCGCCAACAGATCATTGGTGCCAAGTCAGCCTCCGCAGCCAATTCCATTGCGGCAGCAATACCATCCAGCTATTTTCCATGGATGACACGCGGTTTTGGGAAAAATTTAATGATTTAAAAGATATGAACATTTCATCGCATCGCTTCTGGTGGTTTGCCGGCCCAGCCGCAGCCCTGTTGCTCGTGGCCGGCTGTCAATCTTCCAAGGACTTCTGCTGCTCACCGGCAACGTGCTCCATGCCGGCCATGGCTGCGGTCACCGCCACACCGCCCACCAAGGCGGCTCAGGCGGCGATGACGCCGCAATCGGCGTTGGCCGAATTGAAGGCGGGCAATGCCCGATTTGTAGCCGGTCATCCGCTGAAGCGCGATCTGTCAGCGGACGTCAAGGCCACCGCCTCCGGCCAGTATCCCTTTGCCGTGGTCTTGAGCTGCCTGGATTCGCGTCAACCCATCGAAATCGTCCTGGACCAGGGCATCGGC
>Ga0265338_10001810_pt1:0-5000 | contig 33582 bp, 46 predicted proteins | sample 42126metaG_FD_193579 | JGI IMG/M metagenome (GOLD analysis project Ga0265338, IMG submission 193579) | Rhizosphere microbial communities from Carex aquatilis grown in University of Washington, Seatle, WA, United States - 4-21-26 metaG | ecosystem: Host-associated > Plants > Roots >...
TGCCCCAGCCGCACCCGCCGGCAGTCGCGGCGGTGGCGTTGAATCCCGACGAATAGTTCGGGTATCTTCCGGACGTCACGACAGCGCGGGGAGGGCATTCGGGTCCTCCCCGCGGTTTTGCTGTCTCCCCCAAGACCTTCGGAAGGATAGGCATGCGTACGACGAACGTGAGACCGGCTGACTTCAGACCCGCAGGGCTTGTCGGCGCCGTGATGGTGTTCTCGATGCTGGTGGTGGCGTGCGTGTCGCCTGGCGAGCCGGAGAAGAAGCCGGCGCCGCCCTCGGTTCCGCCCGAGCCGGCGCGCGCCGCGTTCCGGGTCGATCCGGCGGCGCACTACAACCTGATTGCCGTCGGAGCCGCGGCGAAGTGCGTGCAGCCGGCCGGACAGAGCAACGTCGCCGGTATGCGGATGCAGATCGCGACGTGTGACGGCTCGAAGGCGCAGCAGTACCGCCTGACGCCGTTGCCCGGCAACTACGTCGCGATCGTCAATCTCACGAGCGAAATGTGCATCGACGTGGCGGGCGAGTCCCGTGACAACGGCGCCAACATCGTGCAGTACCCCTGCCGCAACGGCCTGAACCAGCAGTGGGTGCTCGCCGACGCGCCCGAGGGCAACCTGCGCCTGGTCGCGCGCCACAGCGGGGGCAGCGTCGATGTCCAGGGTGCGGTCAGCACCGAAAACACCAACCTGATCCAGTGGCCGTGGTCCGGCGATCCCAACCAGCGCTTCAAGTTGGCGGTCGTGAAGGACGTGCCGGACGGCGGCGCGGCGAAGGACGCGGGCGCGGCCGTGGCGGCGGCGGCCAAAGGCAAGGACAAGGGCGGGGCGGCCGCGAAGAAAAAGAAGACCAAGTAGAAGCTTCGCGTCCCCATTTGAAGCGCTAGGTCTCCGGCCACAACCATGCCGCGCCCCTGACCCCGCTCGCGTCGCCGTGCTGGGCGCGCACCAGGCGGTTGCGCAGGGCCTTGGCCGCGGTGAAGCGCTCCCAGAGCTTGGGGACGTTGTCGAAGATGCGCGGGTTGTTCGACACCCCGCCGCCGAGCACGATCACGTGCGGGTCGAGCAGGTTGATCACGCCGGCCAGCGCGCGGGCGAGCCGGCTCTCATAGATGTCGAAGGCGTGGTTCGCGGTCGCGTCGCCGGCGGCGGCGCGGCGTCCGACCTCGGGCGCGTCGATGTCCGCGCCGCCGAGCGCTCGGTAGGCGCCCGCCAGGCCGCGCCCCGATACGAACGATTCGATGCAGCGCGGATGCCCACAGGGGCAGACGTAGGGCGAGCGCTCGTCGTCCTCCACGTCCACGCCGGCGAAGGGCAGGGTGGTGTGGCTCCACTCGGCGGCCGCGCCATTGGCGCCGTTGAGCACGCGGCCATCGATCACGATGCCGCCGCCCACGCCGGTCCCGAGCGTGGCGCCGAACACGACGTCGATGCGTCCGGCCGAGCTCGACCGTCCGGTGCGCGCCGCGGCGCCGTCTGTCGCCTCGGACAGCACGAAGCAGTTCGCGTCATTGTCGACGCGCACGGGCCGGCCCGCGACCTTGGACAGGTCCTGGTCGACCGGCTTGCCGTTCAGCGACGCCAGGTTCGAGTTGAGGATGCGGCCGGTCTCGGGCGACAGGAAGCCGGGCGTGCCGACGCCCACGCTGCAGTGCGCGCCGGCCCGCGTCTCGAGGTCGCCGATCAGCTTCGCGACCGTGCCCAGGAACGCGTCGTACGCGTCGTCCTCGCGCGGCGTGGCCACGCGCACCCGGGCCAGCTCGTGCCCGCTCCTATCGAGAACGATTCCTTCGATCTTGGTTCCGCCGACGTCGATCCCGATTCGCATGAACGGCACTTTACCGTTGCCGCCGAGGTTGCCAAAATGACGTCTGTAGGTTGAAATGACACGCTTGCTTAACCCCCGGCCTTTCCGTCTGGCAGCGCTTTGTCTTTGCGTGCTCGCGACGGGGCTCGGGACCTCGCGCCCGGCGCACGCGCAGCAGATCTGCCAGACGTTGCGGTACACGTTCCAACCCGACTGCTTGCAGTCCGCCAACCACCCCGGCGTCTGTTCGGCCGTGCTCTATCAGCCCGACCCGATCGATCCGACCAAAGACGGCAAGGCCATCGACCGCCTGGATCTCGGTCCCCAGATCGCCGTCTGGCTCCAGAGCGCGGATGGCTCGACGTTCGTCGACACGCTGATGGTGACCAACCAGGTCGCCGCGCGCGGCATCGGCAATCGCCCCGGCCTGTCGAACTTCGTCTCGAGCCCGAAGTTCCCTTACGGCAAGCGGCAGATGGCGCTGCCGGTCTGGGCCCACGCGCAGGGCAAGCTCTATCCGACGGTGGTCTTCCAGGACGTCGACACCTCGGGCAACCACAACGCCTGCAGCGGCGAGGCGCGCATCGGGTTTCACGAGGCCTGCTCGTCGCCCGAGCCGTACTACTGCCGTCCGCTGGCGGCGAACGAGATCGTCGACGCGATCACCTGTCCGTCGGCGCTGTTCAACAGCTCGAAGGGGCACTTCGACCCGACGCTGCCCCAGTCCTACTATCCGCCGCGCAACGATCTCGGCAGCAACCCGGCGAGCTTCATCTCGCGCGACTGCGACCTCGTCAGCGATTCGATCAGCACCTGCACCGTCGACTCGGAGACGTACTCTGGAATGAACGCGCTCGACGCCGTCGCGCAGGCGACGCCGGCTTACGGTGCGCCCTACAGCGGCACCTGGGCCATCCCGGCGGCGCTGGCCGCCGGCGACTACGCCGTGTGGGTCGAGGTCAACAAAGAGTTCGACAGCAACAGCGCCAACAACGCCACGAACCACCCGTCGGTGCAGGACACGGGGCTCTCGTCGTACGGCCTGTCGGGGAACTTCGGCCAGCCGTCGGTGGTTTACAAGGCGCCGATCCGACTCGACGGCACGACCATCAACGCCACCGGGACCACCGATCAGATCGAGGGCTATAGCGACTGGACGGGCGCCAGCGGCACGATCATCCCGCGCGACGCGACCATCACCACCGGCGTGCCCGGCTCTGGCGAGGGGCGGCTCATGGAGATTCAGAGCACCGCGGGCACGGGCCGCGTGCTGGTCACGCTGGAGGGCTGCACGCCGGTCGTGTGCGATCCGCCGCCGCCCGCGCCGGGGATGGTGTCGAATCTGCGTGTCGAACCCGTGGACGTCACCGCGACCACCGCGATCGTGCGGTTCAGCAACGCCAGCGCCAGCGGGGCGACGGTCAGCGGCTACGAGATCCGCTACGTGGCGACCGAGGCGACCACTCTGACTCCCGACGAGTTTTCGCAGGCGACGCGCGTCGCCCAGGTGCAACCCGGGCTGCCCAGCACCGACGCGATCTTCTCGCTCGACAGCCTGAAGCCGAGCACACACTACCTGGTCGGGATCCGATCGCAGGGGCCTTGCATGGGCACGTCGGACATCGCGTTGACGGCCTTCGTCACGCCGGCCCAGAAGTTCACGCAGCTTTCCGGGTGCTTCGTGGCCACCGCCGCCTACGGCTCGGACATGGAGCCCGAGGTCGCGGCGCTACGCGCGCTGCGCGACAGCGTGCGGCCGCAGAGCGGGCTGGTCGCGGCGGTCGTCGATCTCTACTACCGGTCGGGCCCGGCCGCGGCGGCGGTGATCTCGCGCAGCGACACCGCGCGCACGCTCGCGCGCCGGCTGCTGGCGCCCGCGGCCGAGCTGGCAGAGGCCGCCGTGACGGCGCAGCATGCGGGATCACTCATAACCCGTTGACTTTCCGATCGACCTCCCTATAATCCGCCCTTCCTGCGTCAGCGGTTTGCCCTCGGGCTCCCCGCGGGCCGGGCGAACCGAAGTCCAGGAGCGAGTTTTTCAGCGGTTTTTGAGGTTTCTCACCGAGGTTTCTTCCGAGCATGCCCACCATCAATCAGCTTGTGAAATTCGGCCGCGAAGCGGTCCGCAGAAAGACCAATTCGCCGGCGCTCAAGTCCTGCCCGCAGCGGCGGGGCGTCTGCGTGCGCGTGTACACCACCACGCCGAAGAAGCCGAACTCGGCGCTGCGCAAGGTCGCGCGCGTGCGGCTCACCAACGGGATGGAGGTGACGACCTATATCCCCGGTGAGGGCCACAACCTGCAGGAGCACTCGGTCGTGCTGATCCGCGGCGGCCGCGTCAAGGACCTGCCTGGCGTTCGCTATCACATCATTCGCGGCACGCTCGACACCTCGGGCGTCACCAATCGCCGCCAGGGCCGTTCGAAGTACGGCGCCAAGAGACCCAAGTAACACCCCCAAATAACACCGCCGACGTCACGGACAAGAGGAACGAGAGAGCAAGATGCCACGCAAAGGCGAAGTACCGAAGAGGAAGCCGCTCCCCGATCCGAAGTTCACGGATCAGGCAACCGACACGCGCCGTCGGGTGACCAAGTTCGTCAACACCGTCATGGAATCGGGCAAGAAGGCGGTCGCCGAGCGCATCGTCTACCGCGCGTTCGACATCGTCGCCGAGAAGGCGAAAGAGGATCCGGTCAAGGTCTGGGAGCGCGCGCTCGGCAACGTGCAGCCCAAGGTGGAGGTGAAGTCCCGCCGCGTCGGTGGCGCCACCTACCAGGTCCCCGTCGACGTGCGCCCCGAGCGTGCGATGGCGCTGGGCATGCGCTGGATCATCAAGGCGGCGCGCGAGCGCTCCGATGGCCGCACGATGCAGGAGAAGCTGGCGGGCGAGCTGCTCGACGCTTCGGCCAACAAGGGCAACTCGGTCAAGAAGCGCGAAGATACACACAAGATGGCGGACGCTAACAAGGCGTTTGCGCATTACCGCTGGTAGGTGCAAACTCTCCGCCCCGCGGACTCGAAGTCGCAAGCAAGGTCAGATAGGAGCTCGGAAGTAGTCAGAAACATAGGGTGAGACGATCAGGGCAGCGGCCTCCAGCCTGAAAGGGTGAGCTGAGCGGCATTCAAACCGACGCTTGGAACATCCCTCCAGCCTGGCAACCATCGCCTCGACGACACTCTCGCCCGCC